>Ga0185299_10004185_pt1 | contig 17761 bp, 16 predicted proteins | sample PaiPotPPA55metaG_FD_128002 | JGI IMG/M metagenome (GOLD analysis project Ga0185299, IMG submission 128002) | Iron sulfur acid spring bacterial and archeal communities from Banff, Canada, to study Microbial Dark Matter (Phase II) - Paint Pots PPA... ...
CGATCGCGACTTCGAAGCGCTCGCGCGCGACGCTGCGTATTGCTTCCGGATCAATGCCCGCGCTCACCTCGATGGTCGTCACCGACACCGAGCGTGCCGCCGGCACCTGGCAGAAAAAGCGCAATGCGCCCGCTTCGCTCCAGCATTCCACCGCGGCGTGCACCGCTTCGGCAATACGCCGATGGCGCTCGAGCACCTCGGTCACGCCCTCACGGAAGATCAGTCCGAGTGACGCCTCCAACCCAGCCAGCAGGCTTTGCGGGGGCGTGCCGCAGAACTTGCGGTACGACAGCGGGCTTTGCCGCCGCTGCCAATCCCAATAGAAACGCGGCGTCGTATTTTGGCGCGACACCTCCATCGCCGCCGCGTCGACTGCGACGAACGCAAGTCCGGGCGGCACCATCAACGCCTTCTGACTGGCTCCAACAACAACGTCGATGCGCGTTGCATCCATCGCGAACGGCGCGGCTGCGAGCGATGCAACCACGTCGACCACGAACAGCGCAGGATGGTCAGCCCGGTCGATCGCCGCACGCAGCGCCGGCAGGTCGCTAGTGATGCCGCTGGCCGTGTCCGTGTGAACGACGAAGACCGCGACGATCTCGCGTTCCGCGTCGGCTCGAAGCGCGGCTTCGACATCCGCGGGATCGATCGGGCAGCCTTCGACCCAGGGCGTGCGAATCACGCGGCCGCCCATTGCCTCGGTCTGCACCGCCCACGACTCCGAGAAGTGGCCAGTGCCCGCCACCAGCACTGCCTGACCCGGAGCGATCAGGTTCGCGATCACCGCCTCCCACGCACCATGTCCATTGGCAGCGTAGAGAAAGACGTCCGACTGAGCGGTCTGCAACACGCGCTTCAGGCCGGTTTCACAGGCAGCAATACAGCGATCCAGACGCGGGTCGGCCAGGTCCATTGGCTGACGGCTCATTGCGTGCAGGACTTCATCCGGCACACGGCTAGGACCCGGCGAATGCAGAAAGCGATGGCCGGGCAAACGTATGGAGTCGTTCATGCGGCGCGGATTCGAAACGGTTGTTGGCCGCTAGCGCGTGGGCGCGCTTGAGTTTTGTCGTCAGTCAATGTCATCGCAAGGCTGGCTAGTTGATGGTGAAAAGATTCTACAGGGCCGTGCTGGAGCATGCACTTTCGATTCGCTTGCCTGGCGAATCAATGGCTAGCGCATTGAGGCAATTAAACGCTTGTTGGTCTGGTCCGCCTCGACTCCCGGCAATGGGAAACCAGTATGCGACCCTTCGCCTGCCAGTCGACGTGCTCTACGGCCGCGAAGACAGAATTCTGGATTGGCGGCATCATGGCGGGGCGCTCAAGCGAAAGCTGGATCACACTACGTTGCGTTGAGCTTCCGGATGAAGACATGAAACCCCAACGACTCACTCGCGAGCAAGCCCGTGAGCAGACGCGCCAGCGACTGCTCGATGCTGCGCAGATCATTTTCATACAGAAGGGGTTTGTCGCGGGGAGTGTGGAAGAAATCGCGGAGGCCGCGGGTTATACACGCGGCGCGTTCTATTCGAATTTCCGCAGCAAGCAGGAACTGCTCCTTGAGCTTCTCAAGCGCGATCACAAAGCCATGCAGGCGGGGCTGCACGGCATCATGGAAGAAGGCGCGACACCCGAGGATATCGAAGACCGCGCGCTGCTCTTCTACAGCCATTTATACCGCGACAATAAGAACTTCCTGCTATGGGTCGAGGCGCAGTTGCTTGCGGCGCGCGATGCCAAGTTCCGCATTATCTTCGCCGCCTTCCTGCGTGACAAGCTTGGGCAGTTGACTGCGTACATTCGCGAGTGTTCGGTGCGCACCGGTGTGCCGTTGGCCGCCGAGACACTTGCGCTCGGGCTGATGGCGTTGTGCGACGGCGTGCGCTTCTTCTATACGATCAACCCACAGGACGTGACGGCGGAACTGGCGGAATCCGTGCTGGCTCACTTCTTCTCGCGGGTGGTGTTCGGGCGCGGCATGCAGGACATTGAACGCGCCTCGCCAGTTCGTCTCGTGGGTCCGTGACGCACTGTCAGACGGGCGCAGTCTCGCGCCGCCGGCGTCTTGTTCACGTCATGCGTTTGAGCAGCCGCAACATCAGCTCGAAGGTCCTGCCGTAAGGGGGATAAAAAAGCCGGGCGCCATTCAGGCGAGCCTGGTAGAAAACGGGCTTTTCTTTACTGAACGTGCGGAAGCCCCATTCGCCATGATAAGCGCCAGTGCCGCTCGGGCCGACGCCACCGAAGGGCTGCTCTTCCTGCACCAGATGCCACAGGCAGTCATTGACCGTGACGCCACCGGAAATCGTTTCGCGCAACACCCGCTCGCGATTGGCGACGCTGCGGCCGAACCAGTACAAAGCAAGCGGTCTGTCGCCCTGGTTCACCATGGCAATCGCCTGGTCGAGCCCGTCGTATTCGACAATGGGCAGCAGCGGCCCAAAGACTTCCTCACGCATCAGACGCGTGTTCGCGGTGGCACCGATCACCAACGTAGGCGGAAACTTGCGCGTGCGCTCGTCGAAGCGCTCGGCGGCCGGATTGATTTCAATAATGCGCGCACCGCCGTCCCGCGCTTCCTGCACCATCGCATTCAGCCGCTCCCGATGCCTCGTGCTGATGATGGCCGTATAGTCGGGGTTGGAAATCAGCGCGGGATACAGGCGCGTGACGGCCGCTTTGAGTCGGTCCGCGACGATGTCCGCCAGACCCGTTGGCACGAGAAGGTAATCCGGAGCAATGCAAGTCTGTCCCGCATTCAGGAACTTGCCATAGGCAATGCTCGCCACTGCGGCAGGGATGTCACAGGAGGCATCGAGGATCGCCGGCGATTTCCCGCCGAGTTCCAGCGTCACCGGCGTAAGGTTCGCGGCAGCGGCCTGCGCGACCTGTCGACCGACCTGGGTCGATCCGGTGAAAAACAGGTGATCGAACGGCAGATGGACAAAAGCCTGGCCCACATCCACGCCGCCGTTCACTACGCTCAGTTCATCCGGTGCGAAGGAAGCGAGAACCAGGCGGTCCAGGAGCTCGGAGAAGTGGGGAGTCAGTTCCGACGGTTTGAGAAGAACCCGGTTGCCCGCGGCGAGGGCCGCAAGCGCTGGCCCCATCGATAGTTGAATCGCGTAGTTCCAGGGCGATACGATGCCGACCACGCCAAGCGGCTGCCGCAACAGACGGTTATAACCGGGACGGAAGTGCAGGCCGGTCGCAATTCGCTGCGGACTCATCCAGTGCTTCAGATGCTCACGTGCGTGCCGGATTCCAGCACGCACGATAAACAATTCCGCTAGCCGCGTTTCGTGAGCGGATCGACCGCTGAAGTCGGTATCGATTGCACGCACGAAGTCGCTTTCATGATTCTCCGTCAACGCAAGCAGCCGGTTCAACCGGTCGATACGAACCTGCGCAGGTGGATTCGACTCCGCCGCGAATGCCTGGCGTTGTGCCTCGAAGCGTTGTTCCAGGAAAGAAAGCGGGCTGACCTGCATGGTCTGTTTCCTGTGTCGGGATAACGCTAGCTTACCGGCTTCCGCATGATCTATCCGCGCCAGCGGGCTTCGCTATCCCGTTGAGCGACCGCTTGCATGCCGGCCAGGGCGATCGTGGAATAGAGATCGGCGACTTCGTCCAGGGGTCTGAGGCCCATCTGCATGACGTCGACCGCGCCGGACAGGGCAGCGAGCAGCATCCGCGTCACGATCTCGGCGAGCGCGGCGTCCAGGCCGGTCTCCGCGCAGATCATGGCCGACCAATTGGCGACCGCGACATTCGTGATCTTGATCGCGTAGTCTTCCAGCGGCCCCTCGCCGTAAAGCAGGCGGCGCAGCAGCGGCCCCCGCTCGGCGATTGTCGCGAGCCACAACCGCGTATTGACCCGCAAGCGTTCTTCGAAGCTCGTGATCACGGGCAGCTCTCCATGGACGCGTTGCCTCATGACAGCGAATTCACGTTCGACGAGCGCGCCTAGGAGATCGTCGCGGTTCGTGAAATATCGATAGCCGAGCCGCTTGTCAACGTTGGAGCGCGCCGCGACGGATTCCATCGTCACCGCCGACACGCCGCTCTCGACGATGATCTCCGCCGCCATGTCGAGAAAGCGTTCACGCCGCTTTGCGCCGCTCAGGCGGCTGCGAGGCACGTGACCTGGATCGGGCGAGGTCGGATTGGTTTTCACGTCGGTTGCCATGGTTGAGTTTTATAAAGCAGGACATTATTGGATCGTGGAAGAATAAGAGTCTACGGCAGTCGTGGACCGCGCTTGGCATATGCTCCAACGCTGCGCGCCAAGTGCAGCCTGTTGCGCACAAGCAAACTTCAGGGCATTTGCAAGCGACGGGACATGCACCTCCCCAATACTCAGTAAAATCGATCCCGCACGGGCAAAGCCAACCTACCGCCCATCCTGGATATCTCCTCGCTACTGTGACAACCACACTCGACCAACTGCGTGCCGGACAGCTAGCCGGTACCCATCGACTGAAACTGGGCTGCGGCCTGACCGAATTTCCACGCGAGATTTTCGATCTGTCCGACACCCTGGAAATACTCGACCTGTCCGGCAATGCGCTTTCGTCGCTGCCCGACGATCTACCGAGGCTCAACAAGCTGCACACTATCTTCTGCTCCGACAACCAGTTCACCGAGCTGCCGGAAGTCCTTGGAAAGTGCCCGCAATTGAGCGTGGTGGGCTTCAAGGCAAACCGCATACGCAAGGTGTCCGGCAGGTCGTTGCCGCCCAAGTTGCGTTGGCTGATCCTGACCGACAATCAAGTTAAAGCGCTGCCGTCCGAGATCGGCAATTGCACTCGGCTACAGAAGCTGATGCTCGCCGGCAACCAGTTACGCGCATTGCCGGCGGAACTAGCGAACTGCTCCCGCCTCGAATTGATAAGACTCGCAGCTAATCAGCTTACCGAACTACCGGTTTGGTTAGTGTCATTGCCCCGGCTGTCGTGGCTGGCATACGCCGGCAATCCGTTCAGTCACAAGCTGGAAGCCAGGGCATTGACAGACACGCCCGTCAGCGAAATTCAATGGCACGCGCTGGATCTGCAGCATCGATTGGGCGAAGGCGCCTCTGGCGTGATTCATCGTGCAGAACATCGGACACATCGAACGACAAGCGATGACTCCCGGCCCGTCGCGGTCAAATTGTTCAAGGGCGCAGTGACCAGCGATGGTTTGCCGCACTGCGAGATGGCCGCTTGCATCGCGGCCGGCGAGCATCCGAATCTGATTCCGGTGCTCGGCAAGGTGAAGGATCATCCAACGGGCGTCAATGGTCTGGTGATGGAACTCATCGATTCACAGCTCAGGAATCTGGCCGGCCCGCCCAGCATGGAGTCCTGTACGCGTGATATCTATGACGTCGATACCCGCTTCGACCTGACTTCCGCGTTGAGCGTTGCACATGGGATCGCATCGGCCGCCCGGCATTTGCACGAGCGAGGCATCATGCATGGCGACCTGTACGCGCACAACATTCTGCATTGCGGCCAGGGTCAGGCGCTGATGGGGGATTTCGGCGCCGCATCGTTCTATGCAGCCGATGACCCAACACTCGGCTCCGCACTCCAGCGCCTCGAAGTAAGAGCCTTTGGTTGCCTGCTTGAAGAATTAATCGAACGATGCGATGTGCAAGGGTCCGAGCAAAGCAGCGTTGCGACGCTTGTGAGCCTGAAAAATAGCTGCCTGAGCGAACAAGCCGACGACAGGCCCCTGTTCGGGGAAATCGTGGATACCTTGTCGGCGCTGCGAGGTTCACGGTGGGATGGGGAAACTTCGGCTTAGGTTTGGCCGCTTTAAAACGTATACTCGTCCTCCCGTTCCCGTACCGAGAGAGATCGTGCCCGTCATTACCTGCATCGAGGATTTGCGCGTGCTCGCGCAGCGGCGTGTGCCGCGCATGTTCTACGACTACGCCGACAGTGGCTCTTGGACCGAGAGTACCTACCGGGCTAATGAAAGCGACTTCCAGCGCATCAAGCTGCGCCAGCGCGTAGCGGTCAACATGGCTGGCCGCAGCACGCGCACGGAGATGGTGGGCCATGACATCGCCATGCCGGTAGCGCTTGCACCCACGGGATTGACCGGCATGCAACATGCCGACGGCGAGATCCTCGCGGCGCGCGCGGCGGAGAAGTTCGGCGTCCCGTTCACCTTGTCCACCATGAGCATCTGCTCGATCGAGGACGTGGCCGCGCACACCAGCAAACCGTTCTGGTTCCAGCTCTACATGATGCGCGACCGCGATTTCATCGTGCGGCTGATCGAGCGTGCCCGAGCAGCGAAGTGCAGCGCCCTGATGCTTACGCTCGACCTGCAGATCCTCGGTCAACGCCACAAGGACATCAAGAACGGGCTATCGGCGCCGCCGAAACTGACGCTCCCGAACCTCATGAACCTCGCGACCAAACCGCGCTGGTGCCGCGGCATGCTGGGCACACAGCGGCGTACTTTCGGCAATATCGTCGGTCATGCAAAGGGCGTGGGCGACCTGTCGTCCCTGAGCTCGTGGACCGCCGAGCAATTCGATCCGGCCTTAAGCTGGGCGGATGTCGAGTGGGTCAAGAGGCTGTGGGGCGGCAAGCTCATCCTGAAGGGAATCATGGATCTGGAAGACGCGCGCCTTGCTGCCAACAGCGGCGCCGACGCGATGATCGTCTCCAACCACGGCGGCCGCCAACTCGACGGTGCACCGTCGTCCATCTCGGCGCTTCCCGAGATTGCACGCGAGGTCGGGGACAGGATCGAAGTGTGGGTGGATGGCGGCATCCGCAGCGGACAGGACGTGCTGAAGGCTGTCGCGCTCGGTGCGAAGGGGACGCTGATCGGCCGAAGTTTCCTGTACGGGCTAGGAGCGATGGGCGAGGCGGGTGTCGAACGGTGCCTGCAGATCATCCACAAGGAACTCGACACCACGATGGCCTTTTGCGGGCACACCGATATCCGTCGCGTGACCGATCAGATCCTGCTGCCCGGGACTTTCTGAAACCGAGTGCGTTACCAGGTCGCGTCGGCATCCAGCGGATAAACCGGCCGCTGGACGTTCCTGAATTCGAACAAGCCGAAGTCGGAACTGGTCACGCCACGGCTATCGCATTCGACGAGGCCGTGTGCGATCGGCACGAATACCGGACGACAGTACATCCTCGACTTAAGGATGAGGAACGTCGCGCGACGCGGATCGATGCCGACACTTTCGAATACGCCAAGGTCCCAGGGCTCGTGCGTGCGCTCAGTCAATACGATCTTCGCCACGCCCACATCGAGCACCGCAGCGCGACCCATGTAGGCGCGCTGCCCCGTGTAGGTCGGCCCGCTGATCACATATTCGCCATCGGTCAACGCGCGTATCACGCCTGTCAGCCTGACCGGCGGGCGCGGTTTCGCGGCCCGCCAGCTGAGCTTGTTTCCAACCTCGAGCGTGACGGTCGCGCCCACGCCCGCTGCCAACAAAACAGTGACCGCCTCCGGATCGCATAGCGGCCCCGTCACGATTCCAGTCAGCCCTTGCCTGACTGCTTCCTCATATACATCCATCGTGTCACACGTGCCGCCCGACATGCAGTTGTCTCCATGATCGAGCAACAGCACGGGTTTTTCTGCGCCACGCGCAAGCACGGCGCCCTCGGCCACTGAATCCGCGAGCGACGGACTACGATAGAAAAATTCCTCGCGATCGTCCCAGATCTGCCGCGCGATACGCTCGGCCACCTGCGTGGCAGCTTCGCGATTACCATCACCGACAACCACGACACTGATGCGTGGCGCCGGGATATCGGCGAGCGAAAAGCCGGCCAGTATGGAGACGGCCAGCATACCCTCGCGTTCCGCGGCCTGCGCCGATTCCACCGCGCGTTTCATCGCCCCGGCGGCGCTCGCGCTGCGCAGCGTATGCGTAAGCAGCGGCGGTTGCGACCACGCGATCACCGGTCGCGCGCGGCCATCGATAAGGTCGAACAAAAGCCGTGCTGCATGGGCGCCGCATTCGTGCATATCGACATGCGGATAGGTCTTGAAGCTGACCATGATGTCCGCGTTGTCGATCATCTTCTGCGTGACGTTGCCGTGCAGATCGAGAGCAACGGCTATGGGTGCATTGGGCAACGCGGCTCGCACGCGTTCGAGCAGATCGCCTTCGCCGTCGTTCGAATTCTCGGCGACCATCGCTCCGTGCAGGTCGAGCATGACAGCGTCGCAACCGCGCGCGGTGTCGACGATCGCGTTGCAGATTGTGTCGTACGCCGCAGCCGCGACCGGACCACTCGGATTCGCCGATGCCGAGACCGGCGTGACAAGTTGCGCGCCTGTGCGTTCGGCTGCGTCGATGAAAGCGGACATCGCAGTCTGCATGCCCTTGTTCTCGTTGTACGCATCCGCGCCGAACGCGGGACCGTTGCGACCGAACGCGGCAAGCGGCGTTGCCACCGGCGAGAACGTATTGGTCTCATGATTCATGCGTGCAATAAGAATTTTCATGCGGTTTTCACTCGAAGGGTTCAGACCACGAGTCTATCGCTTCATCAACCATTTTCAACTCCCGGAAATATCGAAATCGAAGTAACGACGCTCGATCCTTTGATACGTTCCGTCCTTCACCATCGCGTCGATCGCGTGGTCGAGTTTCGTGCGCAACGGGGTATCGTCCTTCCGCACGCCGATACCCGCACCCTTACCCAAGGTCTTCACGTCGCTCACGGGATCGCCGACGAACGCAAACCCCTTGCCTTGTGCTGTCTTCAGAAACCCCTGACTGCCCGCGATCATGTCGGTCAGGGTCACATCGATACGGCCCGCACGAAGATCCGTGTACACCTGCTCCTGATTGGCATACGACACCACCTGGATGCCTGCGGGCGCCCAGTTCGCTTTCGCGTAGGCCTCCTGAGTCGAGCCCTGCGCGACCCCGACGTTCTTGCCCTTCAACGACGCCACCATCGGCTTGATATCCGCCCCCTCCTTGCCGATGAGGCGGCTAGGCGTATTGAACAGCGGCACGGAAAACGCGATCTGTTCTTCGCGCTTCGGGGTGATCGACATCGCGGACAAGATGGCGTCGAACTTACGCCCTTGCAGCGCGGGAATGATGCCGTCGAAACCGGTTTCGACCCAGACGCATTTGACGTCGAGACGTTTGCAGATTTCATTGCCCAGGTCGATCTCGAAGCCCACGAGTAGCCCCGATGGCGCTTTGGATTCGAATGGCGCATAGGTCGGATCGACGCCAAAGCGAAGTTCGCTCGCGTCTTTCGCATGCACGCAGAACGCGGCGAGTAACAACGCCATACCAGCAAGTGCCTTTTTCATGGGTGCTCCAGTTTGACGGAATAGCCGCATCGTTGAATGCGTTGCCGGCTAAGGTTAATAAGACCGCTATTGAGGAGGCGGGTTGCCTTGGCTGCTTAAGATGCCTGGAGAGCTGCAAGCCCGCGTTCAAAAATCTGCCGCGTGCGTAACTGGGTGAGTTCGCGCCAGTCCCGGTCCGCGGGGTAGAAATGTTCCGCCAGCGCCGCTTTGATCCCGCGTCCCGTTGCATCTTCAGGATCGCCGTACAGATGCAGCCAGTGATCGTCTCTCAGCGCGGAATGCCCCCGTGCGCTGTCGTAGGTTCCGCATTCGATCACCAGTTGCATCAGGTCGACGCCGGGCAGCGAATCCAGCAGCGCCTGCGACGTATAACCCGTTGCGGTCGCGGCAATTCCTGAATTGGTGGTAGCGGCAGGGCCGGTCATGACCGTATAGAGCCATGGGCCGAAAATAGACCGTGACGTGCCGAGTGCGGGATAGGTTTCCTGCGCCACCGCCATCAACATGGCATGACCGAATGCGCCTGCCCCGGTATGCAGGTCGAAACACATCGCTGTATGCGCGCCTTCCATAAAACGCTTCGCAATAGCACGCAAGGTATGGTTGCTCCAGGTGGCGTGCTGACCGCCGAAGAAAATGCCATCGGCATGAGCGTACTGCCCCGCTTCGACAATGCTCATTACCGTCGCTCGCCCCAATCGCTCGATCTCCGTTGCCAGCCGTTCATCGGCATGTCGGCGTGAAGGGCCGTCAAGGTCGCGGCACAGATAGATCTCATGAAACGCCTCGTAATGCGCGTTGTCCGGCAGCGGTTTGTCGAATGCGAGGTAGTTCCGGTTAAGGTCGACGTTGTCCTCGTTCACACGACGCAACCAGGCGGTGCCCCACGGATTGATCAGGTGCACCATCACCACGCAAACATCGACTGGCAACACGCGTTTTTGCAACGAATGAAGCAACGCGATCTGCGACTCGGAGCCGTAATACCCTTCAATGCCATGCGTGCCGGACAGGACAATGAACCGCTTGGGCGCGAGCGGATCGCCGATCAAGGCCACATCGGTGGCGAGTAATTCGCCGCGAGGACCGCGCATCGGATGCTGGAACTCCGTCAGTGCGGCGCCGGCAGCCCGCACCGCTTCAATAAAACGCTCGCGCTGAGCGGTAAAGCTGGGGGCTTCAGTGAAGTACCGTTCCATGTTCTTTTGTCCGAAAATGAAGGTCGCTTGCCGCACGCCGCGCGGCCAACGGTATCAACCTGCTTTGCTAATCAAGCTGCGGGCCCGATCCGTATCGTGATCGCGCTCGAAGGTCTCGCGCAGCACAGCAGCACTTCGCCATCGCGCGGTTCATCGAGCGGCGGCTCGAAGTACTCGACCGTGCCATCGATCAACTGGCTGGCGCAACATCCGCACAAGCCCGCGCGGCAACTGAAGGCGGGCTCGAAGCCGGCGCGTTCTGCAAACTCCAGCAACGAGTGACATGACGAGTCCCATTCCAGTGTCTTGCCTGATGGCGCAAAACAAACTGTGGGAATGGACTCTTTCACTGGCACCGACGGCTTGGGCAAAGGCAGCGCATCGACATCGTCCGAATCAAGCACCGAAGCAGGTCCGAAAAACTCATGCCGGATACGTTCTTTACGCACACCGAGGCTGCGCAGCAAACGCCAGTTTGCCTGCATGAAGGGCGTGGGACCACACAGGTAGACGTCGTAGTCATCGAGTGGCAGCAAGCGTTGCATTATCTCGTGCGTAATGAGGCCGCGGCTGTCGAAGCGCTGCGTGGTGACGTCCATTGGTTCGGGCGTGCGATAACCGATATGCGTCAACACACCCTCCCTGCTCGCCTGCAAACGCGCCACTTCGTCCCGAAACGCATGCACGCTGCCGTTTTCGCATGTGTGGATGAAATAGACCCGACGCTGCGACGTCGTGCAAAGACGATGCAACATGCTGAGCATCGGCGTGACGCCAACACCACCGCTTAACAACACGACCGGTCGATCGCCAGGTTCATCGAGTGTGAACGCGCCGGCTGGACCGGCAATATCAAGCGTATCGCCCACGTTAGTGACCGCGTGCAGATGACTCGATACACATCCGTCAGGCAGCTCGTCCCGATCCGGGGGCGCCAGTTGATGCTTCACCGAAATGCGCCAGCGTGCGCGCTCGGCAGGATCGCCCGACAGGCTGTAGTGTCGCAGCCGGCTCTGTCCATCCGCACAGGTGACACGCACCTGAACGAACTGTCCCGGCAGGAAAGTCGGCAGGGATGCCCCGTCCACCGCTTCAAGCACGAAAGATTTGATCGTGCTGCTTTCGCGCTGGACCGCTGCGACTCGCATTCGCTTGAACGCTCGCGGCTCTGTTCCGTCTTGCATGATCAACGGCCGTGAGCAGGCGCTGCGAGCTCGGGCGCCGGCGTCTCCGCCTCGATCAGCCGTTGCAGGCTGCGTCGAAAACGCAACGGTCCCGCATCGAGCGGCAAATCGAGATTGGGCGTTCGCCTGTTCGCCATTCCTGCGTGGACCGCCGTCAGAATCACGCGGTCCTCTTCGAATGCATGGCGAACGTCGTCGTTGAACTGACGCGACACGCTTTCATCGCGTTGATCGAAGTTGCGCATCTGAAACCAGAAGTAGCGCGTGTTCGATTCATCGATGGGCGTCATGAAGTTGTACGAGTTCATCAGGAAGACGTGCTCGTGCAGCGGGCCTTCGTCGGTACCGGTACCCGCCGGTGTGAACACCGCCTTGATGATCGCATGCGATGGAAAGCGGACCTCGTAATGCTGCTTGCGGTCGCACCTTCCTGAGAACTTCACGAACCGGGCGTAGAAGGGTGCGACATCCACGTCACGCATCCAGCGCGACACGACCACGCCGTCGTCGGTGATGGTCGTTTTAAGCGGCTCGGATTCGCATGCCGCGTTGCCGAACGAAGACGGATGAACCCATGCAACATGCGATGGATCGAGCAGATTGTCCGTCATGAACAGATAGTTGCACGCAACCGTCATCGCGTCGCCCTGATTGATACCCCACGCCGGATCGTCCCATTCCTGGACCACGAAAATATCGTCCGCATTCGCCTGCTGCGGCGAGCCCATCCAAATCCAGACCAGACCATAACGCTCTTCAACGGGGTAGCTGCGAACACGCGCAGCCGGCGGGATTTTTGTCATGCCCGGTGCACGCACGCAGCTCCCCGCGCAATCGAAAGTCAGGCCGTGGTAGCCACATTCGATCTGACCGTCTTGCAAGCGTCCCATCGACAACGGCACCTTCCGGTGCGGGCACGCGTCCTCCAGCGCGACCACCGCGCCTCCCGGCTTGCGATATAAAACCACGGGCTCACCGAGCAGGGTCAGCGGATGCAAGCCATCGCCAATCTCGCTGCTCCATGCCGCCACATACCACGCGTTTCTTAAGAACATTGACCTCTCCGTTCCATGCAGCTGACCGCCATTGCAACTGCTGAATCCGTCTAATCCCCTGGAACCCAGCTTAAGAACTCAAAATTGAAAAGAACAGAGGGCTAAATCTTCGGCATCGTTTAGAATTTCTAAAACGACTCAAGGTCCCCACCGCTAACCATGGACACACTCCCGCCACTGCGAGCGTTACAGGTATTCGACACCCTGGGCCGTTGCGGGGGCGTGGTCGAGACAGCACGGCGGCTCGGTGTCTCGCCGGGGGCCGTCAGCCAGCAGATCAAGATCCTGGAAGATTCATTGGGCATGCGGCTGCTTGCGAAAGAGGGCAAGCGCCTTCGCCTGACCGCGGCAGGCGCGCGGTATCACGAGACCTGTGCAGCCGCTTTTGAAAGCCTGCGCGTCGCAGGCGCCGAGATCGAACGTGTGAGGAACAGGCGCAGTCTGAGCATCAGCGCGTTGCCGTCGCTCCTGGCGAAGTGGCTCGCGCCGCGCATCTACGAGTGGCAAATCGCGCACCCGGAACTGGATGTGTATCTTGACGGCACGCATTCGGAGCCATCGCCCGATGGCCCTCAGATCGACTTCCGCATTACCTACGGCGAGCGCATCAGTCATACCGGCACCACGGTCGAACTGTTTCGCGACAGCGTCGTACCCGTATGTAGCCCTCACTTGCCAAGCGCCCAGCGGCCACTCGTCAGACTGGACGACATTCTTGCTTATCCGCTGCTGTCGATAGATTGGTTACCGAAGTTTTCATCGCCGTCGTCCTGGCGCGAGTGGTTCGCGGCCAACGGCATTGATTGCCCTGACGACATGCGTGGCAATCGTCTTGTATTTTCGCTGTCGGGACTTGCGATACAAGCAGCTATTGAAGGCCATGGGTTCGTGCTGGCGCAGACATCGATGATCGTCGACGACCTGACCGCAGGGCGCCTCGTGCTGCCGTTTCCTGTCGGTGTTGCGCTGCCCTCGCCTTATTACCTGACTTGGCAAGCGAGCACCTTTGACCAGCCGCATTGCCGTGCATTTCATCGCTGGCTGCTTACACGCAGCCGCGAACAACAGGTGATCAACGACAGGATGCTCGGCGCGACATAAGTGGCGCGCCCGCGCGAAGAATCAGTCGTTGCTGTTGCCACTGGCGACAACTTTGCGCAATCGTCTTGCGAGATCGCGACCGCTGTCGGTCAGCCGGACAATCATCGTGCCGTTGTCCCTGCGATCCACTTTCAGCAAGCGTCGGTGACGCAACGCCAGAACGTCTGAATCGAGCGCGCGAATAGCTGACTCCTGATCGCCGACACTCAGGAGAGCCGCAATCTCGTGATGACTCAGCATGAGCGCTCCCCGTCTGCTTTATTTCGATGAAACAAACATGCGGCGTTGTAACGAAGATCTTCGTTACCCGCTAAGTACCGCCCAGGAACTGGCCGAGGCAATACTTTCCAACCACTCGGCAATGACCGCGGACGGTAGGCTGTTTTTCAACAGTAATACCTGACTGAGCCGACACGTGAATCAGGTTTGGAGTAAATGGCCGCGTAGCTGGATTGAGAAAGGCGAATAGCAGAAGAACGACCAGCCCTATCAAGCGGCGCGCCAGGCTTACCATGCGGCGAAGCTGATTTTGGTTCATCGGCGATCCTTCGTCGGCTATTGCATTCGGCTGATTGCACGCTTCAAGGGGCTGGCCGGACTCGCGATGAAACACGCAAGCCCGCCAGTACCGAAGACATCGACCGCGGCATCGCGTTGACTTGCGAAGCCACCCCCACACTTTCCTGCTAGTGAAACCAGATCATCTGCACGACCTTCACTACAACCAGCCCAACCGCCACGATCAGATAACCACGCAGCACACCCATCCAGATCCGCTTTGTCAGCGTGAGGTTCGGCGGCGGCAACTCGTGCAACGGCGGCATGCGCCACGTGTCCCGCGATTGTTTCAAGTGGCGCTGCCCAGTCCGCTGTTCCGTACCGTCCGTCGCTTCGTGGCGAAGTGAGCGAAGCACCACCATGGCCAGATAGCCCACCACGGCCAACGTCGTTCCACCGCCCAACACTTCAAGAATGGTCTCGCCGCTGATGTCCGGGTACACGACAGATGCGGTCAGGATAATCGACAGCATCACCAGGACCCAGATCACAGCCCCCGTGAAAACGTTGAGCCTTTTCGAGTTGGTCCAGGGTCCCAGCACCGCCTTGTCGTTGCACAATAACAGCAGGAACACCGTTGCGCTCGGCAACAAAACGCCTGCGAGTGTCTGCACGGCTTCCGTCAAGAGTCCAAGCGGGCTGCCGGGAATGAGCACCAGCGCAGCGGCAGCCGCGACAATGCCGAAATAGACCAGATAGAAACCTTTAGCGTCCGATACACCACGGTGCAGCGAGTGGCGGATCTTGAATACGTCCCCAATGGCGTAAGCCGTAGAAAGCGACACCGCCGCCGCACCAATAATGCACGCGTCGAGCAAAGCAACTGCGAACAGCGTGGCGCTCGTGCGTCCCGCGTATTTGCTCAAGCCTGCAATCACCCCGCCGGCATCCGTGAAATTGCCGAACTCCGGCTTGCCGGCGTACAGCGCCGCGCAAAAGGACATCATCGCGACACCGCCGATCATCACGAAGATGATACCGATCCATAAATCGGCTTTCTCGTATTTCATGAAACGCGGCGTAATGCGCTTGTCGACTATATAGCTTTGCTGGAAAAACAATTGCCACGGCGCGACGGTGGTGCCAACAATGCCGATCACGAGCAACATCACGTCGCTCAGTTTCGAGTGCGCCGGCCAGCTCGGCACGAAGAAGTTGCTTGCCATCTGCGACACGGGCGGGTGGATCGACACCAGCACAGGGACGAGCAGCAGACTCAAAAGACACAGGACAATCGCGAAGCGCTCGAAGCGTCTGAAGCTCCCAGTACTAACCGCAGCCATGGTCAGGGCCGCAGCAATACACACACCCAGGACCTTGGAAATGCCAAAGAAATCAAGGACGAACGTGATGCCGATAAACTCGGTCACGATGGTGAGCGCGTTGAGAATAAACAGATCGATGACACTAAAGGCACCCCAGAACTTTCCAAACCGTTCGAAGATCAAGCGGGCGTGACCGACTCCGGTGACTGCGCCCAAACGCAGCACCATTTCCTGGTTGACGAACAGGACCGGGACTAAAAGCAGAAGCGTCCAGAGCAGCGTTGTTCCATAGTTCTGACCTGCTTGCGTATAGGTGCCGAACGCGCCGGCGTCGTTGTCGCCAACCATCACGATCAGGCCGGGGCCAAGAATGGCCAGGAGCGTTCGAAAGCGGGCCCACCAATTGGTGCGTGCGGCCGTGTCATGTTGAGCGATCGTGCCGAGCGCGCCCTTGATGTCGCCGACATGGGCGTCATCGAGCACAGCACTGCGTGGTGGTAGGACTTGGGAGGGCGTGGACATTTTTGTTTTTCCAGAAAGCGGGGTTGGCCGATAGGGGATGTGCCGTGCTTATCCCGCATACGAACGACGTGCGTCATCCCAAGATGTAATCCAGGTGACCCGGCGGCGTATGCGGGAACTATGTGGGAACGTTAATCAGGCTTGAAACACGAATTTCCGGAATGCGCGCCAGGCGCTAGCGCAGCGATGCTGGCTGGTGGATTCCAGCGACAACATGGCGTCGTAGTGAAGGCGTGATTCCTGGACGTGCGGAAGGTGCGAGACGAGCAAAAGGAAGTGCATGGTGCTTCTCCGAAAATATGGCTTTTCAGTGGATGGAAAGCCAGCAGAACGGAGTTCGGACACGCGATGCGTGTGACGAAAAGGATCTACTTGCCTTCCCAGGCAAAAGTGAAAGTGCTGCGGCGTAAGGGATAACTGTCACTGTCCGGCATGGCGGCTCCTTTATTGCGTTGGTACGCACGTCATCATCCGCACGGCGCGCTGTTCTATTCGAAAAGCGCGAGCGGAACCAGTCACGAGTGTTAGCTCGCGACGCGTTTCGTATAGACGCAGATCATCCTGGCGGCTACACGCTATACAAGGTGCACGGGGGGTATTTACTGCGGCGCGCACCGTCTGCCTGCGGGCAAGACGGCGGCTAGAGAATCAAGCGCGAACGTCCTGCCTGTCAGGCAGAAAAAAACATCGAAGGTCGACTACTACAACTGTCCAAGGCATTAGCCCCGTTTGTCACGATGCCCGGATTCTAGGCGTGCGCTAAATGTCAAGTCAACCCTATTTGCTAAGCAGAGCAGAAATAGTTTTGACGCATTGCCGTCACGCCCCTAAGGCATCATTTTCTGCATTAATAGCAATGTGCTGGTAAGCATAATGAAATGCACTCCTGGTTTATTCCTGGTTTGGCAGGAATGAGAATAGGAATGAGAAGTGACTGTAAAGCGGGCCTGTTTTCCATTGAGCGCGCGCCTCTATTTTTTACGCTCTTTTTACTTGCAAACAAGTTTGCGTCGAGAATACAATCCGCCCGTCTCATCAAAAGGAGTCCCTCGTGGACACATGCCCTAGTAGTGGAAGTTCGATGCCGGTCAGCGCCGGCGAAGCATCCGCGAGATAGCGACAGAGGAAAACTCCTTAGCCGCTAACTCGCCTAGTCGGGTTAGCGCGCTCCATCCCGGGCTGGCTTCAGGCCAGCCTGTCTGCAGCACGCTCCCCTTTGTCTGACAGCTCTTTGCAAGCTCACTTGCAAAGCCGCGTCATGTCTTTGCACGTCGCTCGATTTAGTCGAGCTCGACGGGAGTCGGCTTATGTTTGTCGAATCGCTTATCTCGCGCATCGGTCCGGTATTGCGGCCGCCGCGCCGCACGATCAATCAAGACGCACGGTCGGTCTGGGCCGTGCTTTGCCGGACCGCGCCCGCCAAAACATGGTCCCGCCGCTTCTGGGCCAACGTCGTTCGGGCCGTGCCACGCGCGGCCGCTTACGCCGGCGGCTCTCTTACACCGACGTGCTACTTGCTCATCGCGATGACCGTTGCAGCCATTGTTATCGCCGCGGCT
>Ga0185299_10004186_pt1 | contig 17760 bp, 18 predicted proteins | sample PaiPotPPA55metaG_FD_128002 | JGI IMG/M metagenome (GOLD analysis project Ga0185299, IMG submission 128002) | Iron sulfur acid spring bacterial and archeal communities from Banff, Canada, to study Microbial Dark Matter (Phase II) - Paint Pots PPA... ...
GCTCCGGTGTAAGCACCAGCGCCGCACGTTTGGACTTCCTCGCCATCGTCACCTCCATCAAGAGTTGCGAACGAAACGAGGCTATTATCGCTCATTTAGTAACTGTATTGATGGAACGAACTACTAGAGGCGAAGAAGCCGCCTGCTAGAGTTGCGCCGGCGGTATAGGCGCCGCAGAGTTGAGAACCATAAGTAGGGGTGGAAAGTGCGAGAAGGCGCACGCAATGAGGGGCACCCAAGTCGGCAGGTCGTGGGAGCGCCGCTCCGCTTAACCATCGTTCCAGGTCCCTGTGGGGATTCCCGCTGTTTGCGACAGCTACATCAGTCCGATATCGGTGAGGTCGATTTGCACGGTCGTACGACCTAGCGCTTTCATGCACTGAAGGTAGAAGGCAAAACTGAAGCTCCCGCGAGACATCTTGTTCGCAATGGACCGCTCTGTTTCAGGCACGCCTATGCCCTCAAGCAGCGCCGCAAGTTGCTTGTATCCGATGTCTTTCCGAACAAGCTCGGCGCGCAGCACGCGCCTCGCCTCCTGATACCAGTCGGTCATCCGCCCGGACCCCATTTTAAAAGGCGATTATTCCTTGCCTATCACATTTGCAGTTCTATAATCCCATATTTGGGATTTAATTACCATAAACGAGATACGTCAAAACACCTAAAATTTGATTTTCTTCACTCGCAAGCGCTCTGGCTACAACGCCCAAAGCGTTCATCGCCAAAGCTCGTCTGAGGAAGCCGGTCAGCGACAAACCGTATCCGCAGCCGAAGCGAAACCTTATCGCTCGGCGAGGAAGCAAGGGCTGTGGCTCGGCGATGACCGCGGAGCGTATGCCGTGCGCCGCTTTGCACGACGTAGCCTTCCAAAGTGCAAAAGCCGGACGTTGAGTCACGTTCCGGGCAAACCGCCCACATGATGTCTGACCTCGAAGGGAACATCCTTCTTTTAAGTGAGATTCATCTAAAACCTAAAGTCGCAACTGTATTTTTGCGTTCGCGGGCGCGCTCGCTATATGTGTTCGGAGCGGTCATCGCTCAAGGACATTTAAGGAGCCAGTCATGGGCAAAGGTATTCAGAAGTGGAGTGAGGCGGTCATCGAGAGACGGCAACGGGAAGGCTATGGCTCAGGAGACGGCGCAGCTTACAAACCGTGGGTTGGAGTGCACGACATAGCATCTGCAGGCCGCATGCACCGCGCGTTCAGTCAAGCTTTCGGGCGAACCATTCACATGCTGTCCGACGTCGAATCGAACACCTTCCTTCTGCTCGAATATTCAAGGAAATTCACGCAGGTGTACGAGGGCTTCCCTCTCGAACGCAAGTGCACACTGCAGATTGCCGAAGCGCTCGGTATTCAACATCCGTATTACCAGGGCACGCACGTGCCGGCCGTGATGACGGTCGACTTTCTCGCGGTCAGGGAAAGCAATGATGACATGCTCATCGTCGCGTTCGACTGCAAACGCTCCGAAGACGCAGAAGACGAACACACGATTGAGAAACTTCAAATCACTCGTGCGTATTTTGCCGGCAGAGGGGTCGCTCACCACCTGGTATTTCACTCCGAACTGCCAATGAGCAAAGTCAAAAATATTGAGTGGATTCGTGCGGCGGCCCTGAAGAAAGGCGAAACCGAGCGCTATGAAGGGTACTTTCGCGAGAAAGCCAATCAAATGGCATACGAACTTTCGACCAGCAAGCACACCACCCCACTGAACGAGTATTGCGCTTCCTTCGAATCGCGCTACCAGATGGGGCCGGGTGATGGGCTTCGTGTTGCCCGCATGCTTATGTGGGAGCGCACACTCGAATGCGACCTCAACAATCCCAATCTGCAGTCCGCCCCGCTGAACAGCTTCATTTGCACGTTCGATGCAGGCGTGCCGCGCGCCGCCGCTCTGTAAGCAACCATATTTTTTAGGACATAGAAATGACGACCTTCTCCTCTCGTACTGAAGCAAAGGCGGCTGTCGAAGCTTTGATGCAAGAAATCCGCTTTGCTCTTCCCCCGTATCGATTCGCAAGCCGGCCGGCATCTGTATTCAACCCGGTATCTGACGGTGGTGTCGCTCTGTCCCTCGAGCAGTTCAAGGCCTTGCTGCTGAAAACTGTCGTTGCCTCGAACGCAAACTGTTGAGGCGGCCATGATATTCAAGAATGACGTTTTTGAGGCAGTCGACGGCTGCCTGTACCGCGTGCTGAAACCTACGACGGGCCCCGACCGCGGATGGGTCATCAACATCACGCGAGAGCATCAATGGCCGATTGAACGTGACTTTGGAGTGCTTAGACAACATAGCCCCTCCCGAGCCCCTGGAGCGCGCCAGGCACTCCCTGATTTTGCGTTCTACTCGGAAAAATTGCGAACTCGTGCGTACGCCGCTTACGACGCAATCAAGCCGTTGTTGTACAGCGAAGACGGTACAGAGAACCTCGCCATCTACGACGAGCATGAAAGGAGTCGGTTGGCCCGCAAGAGAGCTGATGAACTAGGGATGTCGAAAAACACTGTTTACCGCTACCTGCATCTGTGGTGGTCGCAAGGTCAGAGCGTAGTTGTTCTCGTTCCAGGTTATACCCGGAGCGGAAAAAACCAGGCGAAGGGCACTGGACGCAAAGGCCGTCGCCCAGACGATGGAAGATATCCAATCTTCCAGATGGGGCCGGATGACATCAAGTTCGCGAGGAAAATAATCGAGAAAGAGTTCTTGAAGAAGCCGCTCGCAACTCTAACGGATGTTCATGCCGACTTATGCGATAAGCAATATTCCTTCGTCGACGGAAACGGAGAAAGACACACGTTACCGGAAGGAGAGCGTCCGTCTATCCATCAGGTTCGTGGCGTTCTAAAAAGGTATTTCACGCCCGAACAGTCGCTGCGTGCCAAAAAAGGGGACAAAGAGTTCGAGCGGGAGCACAACGCTCTCCTTGGGAGCTCGCAGGAAGAATGCGTTGGCGTCGGACACATTTACGAAATCGACGCGACGATTGCTGATGTCTTTCTGGTGGCAATTGCGAACAGAGCAGACATTATCGGAAAACCGACTCTCTACCTTATCTATGACCGCAAGAGCCGTCTGTGCGTCGGCTTTTACGTCGGTCTGGAGAACGCTTCGTGGACCGGCGCAATGCTCGCAATTCTCAGCATCGCGACCGACAAACGAGCGTTATGCGCCAGATACAACGTACCTTATGACCCGAACGATTGGCCAGCCGACGGCGTCTTCCCTGCAAAATTCCTCGGTGACCGCGGCGAGATGGCATCAAAAAATAGCGACCGCATCTGCGATGGCATGGAATCCACGGTCTCAAATACCCAGAGTCTTCTGCCGATTCGGAAAGGACTCGTTGAGTGTGGATTCAAGCTCACTCACCAGTCGATAAAGAACGATACGCCAGGATATGAGCCGCCGTTCAACGCCAAGAAAAGGAGGGCCATCAAATACCATCTCGACGCAGCCCTGACGCTCGATGAATTCGTGTCCAATATTCTACATTCGATTATCAAGCATAACAGAACAGTTATGAAAGGCTACCCTCTTCCATCGGATTATGTTCTCGACGGGACCCCCGCTATACCGCGTGTTTTGTGGGAGGAGGACATTGTCCACAATACGGGCTCAGTATCGCGCTACTCGTATGAGTATCTGCACAAGCAGTTGCTTCCCCGAGGTCAAGCAACAGTGACGCAACATGGTATCGATTTCGAAGGCTGCATGTATGGATGTGGTGATAACACCGTGCGGCAATGGATGATAACTGCCGGCATGAACGGAACATTCAAGGTCAAGTGCTCTTATGACCCGCGGCTCGCTGACTCAATCATCATTTATAGCTCCAGTGGCGAGAGCTTCACGTGCTCATTGACGGGTGATAGCAAGGGTTACGCTGGCTACTCGTTTGCCGAAGTGAAGTACATCCTTGTTGAGAAACGTAAGCTCGATAAAGCTCAGGCAGACAACACGCTCCAGGAAAAGGTCCGACTGAAACGGCACATCCGTGGAATTTCCGCACCGGCCGTGAAGGCTGCGCGAGCAGCAACCGCAGGTATCGCAAGGTCTGCGCGGCGGGCGGATACAGCTGCTGCTCGCAACGAGGAAAAGACGCGGCGTCGACGCACCGAAGTCGTAATGCCCCGGACTTCGGCATCACTTGACCCGAAGAGCAACGTCATCTCGCTGACGCCGCGCGCCGCCATTGCGGAAAGTTCTCGGGACGGCATCGGTGGTCAGCAGGATAAATTCACGGTCACGCCAATCAACCCGTTAGCACCGGCGAAGTCGTCCGTTGCGGAATTCCTTCGTCGTAAAGCTCAGGAGATGACCAATGAACTCGTCAATCAATAACCCGTATATTGTTGAAGCACGCTATGCCGAGCAGCGCATTCCGCACTTTCGCGGTAACCCGCTCATCTGCGCGCTGCCCCCTACTCCGACCGACGAAGAACTCGCGGAACGACTCTTCGACCTCCCACAGTTTGCGCAGGAGCAGCGCGAATGGCCGACGAGCGACCGCCTCCACATGGTTTCGCAGCTCTCACGGTTTTTGAGCCCGCTCGACCGTCACTTCCGGCTCGCTCGTGGATTCGACACACTCATGCGAAACGGCTACGTTGACCGGGCCCCAAGGACGGCCGAACACGTCCAGGTCTACCAACGTCTGTACGAGGCACAGCAGCAAGGCCGCGCCTTTAGCAGCGAATTTTCGCGCCCCACCGATGCCCAGCTGTCGTCAGCACTTATCGGGTGGTCCGGTACAGGCAAGACCTCGACCATCCGTCGCATCTTTGCCCAGTACCCGCAAGCCATCTATCATCCAAAATACGGTATCACGCAAATCCCATATTTGCATATTGAATGTCCCCACGATGGCATCTCTGTCAAAGGACTGGCTACGTCTATCTTACGTAAGCTCGACCTTTTTGTGCCGGACGCCAACTACTACGACCTGTACCTCAAGCGCCCCGGCACCGGTGAGACCCTGCTGAACCACTGCGCCCGTGCAATGCACAACCATTTCGTAGGCGTGCTGGTGGTCGATGAAATCCAGAACCTTAAGAACGCAGGCCGCACCAAAACGACCCTGATGTCCGCACTTGTCACCGCGGCCAATGAACTTAAGGTGCCGATTGTTTTTGTTGGCACCAATAAGGCGGTCAAGGTGCTCGGAATCGACCTCAGCGGCGGACGTCGCAGTTCGGGAGCGGGGTTTCCCGTCTGGACAGCCTTGGCACGCAGTGGCGACATCGCGCACCCTAGCGAATGGGAAGATTTCCTCGCCTCGCTCTGGCCGTTTCAATGGTTGCGCGAGCCGGTCGAACTGAATCAGTATCTGGCCAATTACATGTTCGAATGCTGTCAGGGCATCCCGGACATTGCCATCAAGCTTTTCGCCTGCGCTCAATGGCGCGCCATGCTCGACGGTACTGAAAGTTTTACCATTGATACCCTAACGGCTGTAATGGAAAGCGAGTTAGTGCGCGTAACACCCATGCTCGATGCCATTCGCTCTGACGATATGGAAGCGCTCAACCAGTTCGAAGACATAGCACCTTTGCATTTTTCCTCGTTGCTGGATGATGCACTGAACTCCTACGAAGGCATTCGACAGCGCGGCGCTGAAATCAAACCCGGCGATGCTTCGTTCGTCCCACGCGTAAGTAGCGTGCTCGTCGAAGCCGGCATCAATGAGGAACGAGCCATCTCGATGGCACAGAAAGTAGAAGAAGAAGGTAAGGTTACCGGTGTCGTCGATGGTGCGAGCGCAGCGCTGAAGCTGGCGAAGCCGCCTAAAGCGACCCGAAGCAAGGGGAAAAAGCCGCGCGAGGAATTTGCCCAATTGGCCCCGGACGACTATCGCAACGCAGTCCGCGAGTCGCAGCGAGATGCATCCACGGTTTTCAGTCATCTCGATGCCATGGGCGCAGTCTGCCGACTCGACCGGCTCCTTGAACTCGTTTAAAGGTGTACTTCCCCGAGCCATACCCGGATGAACTGCTCGGCAGTCTCTTCATCCGGGCCTCACATCACTTGGGGCTGGCTCCATGGGCGTTGCGGACTTCGTTGTCGAACGGCAGCAATCGTATGCTCTCGTTCATCTACCCGACCCTAGTCAACGAAGCCGCGCGTCTCACGGGTATGTCCCCGCATGAGCTGCTTTGGAGGCATACGGTTCTCCCCTATCTCTCGACCGCTCTCGACCCATCGTGCAGAGATATTATCGAAACACAGCTGTTGAACTCGACAGCGCACAGAAGCAGCCTGCGTTTAATTTCAACATTTCCTCCCCGCATCCGGGCCCTATCTTTTCGACGTTTTTGCGAGACATGTCAGCGACACGACATCAACGTGCGGGGAGAGAGCTACTGGCACAGGGCCCATATGCTTCCGGGAGTTCTGGTCTGCCCCATCCATGGGTCGCCACTACACGTCTCGCAGGTACCACTGCTGGCGAATATCACTCGGAGCCACAATAGCTTGCCTCAGGAGGTTCACGGCGAACGAGGTAGATGGTCTGCCGACGAAGCATTGTTAAGGGACTTGGCGTCTGAGGTATTGGCTGCGCTTACTCCTGAGATGGATTTCTGGAACGACAGTCTCCCGTCATACCGCGACACCGCGACACGCTGCGGATACAACTACAGTGCGCGGGGCAAGCTGAGAAGCCAGCTTGCGATTGACTTCGAACACCGCTTCGGGCATCGTTTTCTTGAGGAACTAGGGCTGCCAGTGCGAACGCTTTCCTCAAGCGCGTGGCCCGTGGAGCTTCTTCGCGGACGGCGCCCCGCAACGCAACTACAACTCCGCCACATCCTGCTGCGCATCTTCCTGCGGCGAACCCCGCATGGTCTGTGAAAGGCTCGCCTCCCTCCGATTGCCCCATAGACCACCCCGCGCTGGCACAACATCACCGCGGAAATCCGAAGAGCTAAAAGCAAAGCGAAAAGCGACGTCTCTGCACGCGCATGTGCGCTCCATAATCTGCACACCATTTTAGAAACGCCGCTCGCAAAATTTTAGGCACCTCAATCTTGGCGCCCCAGTCGCTACACGCTCCAATCAGTTTCGGGAGCGTAGGACATGTGGTTGCAATCAGTTGAACGGGTTCACGGCCGCCTGCAAGGCAGGCTCGTTTCGGTCGATGGCGCAATAGAGTGGATAGACATTCAATCCGTCTGGCAGCATAAATTGCCAATCCCGCTACGGACGAGAGCATCCGCAGTGACGAACCTCCATGAGTGGAAAGTTGCCGATACCGCCGAATATTTGAGCCTTGCGGGGCTGGATGCAGGCATGGCAGGCGGTCACACAACCTACGCATTCAACTACGAAGACAACCTACGCATTCAACTACGAAGGTCTCCGCTTTCTCGTGCCATCAATCCTTGTCCTCAAAGCGTTGTTCAGGCCAAATGCAACGGTCTTCGAATACCTCTACCGGCCATCCGCGCTGGACTTGCTGCTTGCTCCCGTGTCCGACGCGGACACCATGACAGTCCGTGTCCTCCCACGCCGCATGAGACAGCACGTTCCGCTCGGGGCAACCTCATTTTCAAGACTTCAGTGGCTCTATTGCTTCCCCTCAGCACGCGAAGCTTGGGATTCGGTATATGGCAACGCAGTTCGAGGGAAAATCGAAGTAGCTACGCCAAGAATCTGTGCCAATGTTGCCATGAAGGGGATGCTATCCAGCGGAACCGTGCTGGTTTCCAGCTTGACCTTCAACTCGTTTGAACCGGCAGAATCGCCGTTCACGTGGGCAGGCGAACAGCCCCGTCAGTTCGATTTCAGCACCGATGTTGGAGCCCCCCTGCCGTTTCCAACTCTGAAAAAGGAAGCCATTGTTCAAGGTCCGAACGGCTGGGAATTGTCAGACGACGAGTGGTCCAGTATCGAACACCTGTTTCCGACCGGTAGCAAGCTTCACTCAGGAGCCCGAGCTCGGAGCCTGGTCAGCGCAATACTCACCAAGCTTGGCTCAGGCTCCGGCTGGAAAACGGCTAACGCAAGCCTCGGAACTACCGCGGGAGTCAGTTCGTTTTATCAAAACTGCACCAAATCAGGCCGCTGGCATGCCGTCGAGAGAATCTTGATACACCTTAGGCAGAAGGCCTAAGCGGTGTGTTTGTCTAAATTCCAATGACCACAACGCGAACCACTACAAGAGAAACGAGCGGCCTTGGTATCCCGTCGACGATACGAAAGTCTGTATCACGGTCCATTACCGGGAAAATCGACTAAGAAGGTCAAACGCTCGATTGATATCCTTCGACTTGCTTTCAGCGAGCTCACGGAGTTCAAGGCCAAGACTACTGACCTTGTCTGTGTGGTATTGCGACATCCGCTGGCGGTATGCAGCACGCAGTTCCTCCGTCGTGAAAGGACGGCTCAGCTGAAGCACACGGCAAGCTTCTTCAATTGAGTCAACCTGGGAAGCCTCCCTTTCGGGTCTGGGCTCCGGTCCAGCGCCCGAGTCTGACGACGAGCCCGTTTGGGGTGTCTTCTTCTGGAAATGCTCGAGGATGGCGCCGACCACCCAGAAGCCGACTAGGGCGGCGATTGCGAGAATGGTGATATTCATTGCGAGGGTCCGGCCAGGCGCATGTCTATGAGCGTCTTGAGTTCAGCGAGAAATGCGAGGTCTTCGGCGTCATCGCTTACGCTCTTAACCTCTTCGATATGAGAAGAAATGTCTTGAAGGTCCGCTGGAGTCAACTCCGCATCCGAGCGCAAAACGTCGACGAGCGGAACGGACAGTTGATAGCGTTCACTGAGCTTCTGGCAAAGGTGCGCGCCGTATGGCAAACACAGCAACGGTTCAAGAAGCGTTTTCCAATGCTCACGGAGGCGGCGACGGTCATCCTCCTTACCCGCGCGCAACAGTGCAATCAGTCCGACTGCGTACAGAACATACGCAAGTGCTGCCATGGCAAGAAAGATAGTGTCGGCGCCACGCGTCCACACCCATACCGCAATCAGGAGAACGACAATACCGGTCAACGCAACCAGGAATGGGCGAGCAAACCGCATCGGGCGCGCGAGCTGCTGGGCAGACTCGGCAAGTTCGTTCATCGCGCCTGGCCGACTGGCCGCCAGCAGTTGAACTTCGGCCATAGGCCAGAAGGCGTGGACGGGGTAGACGACTAGCGCGAGGCGTCGACCGAAGGCCGCGCGCCATGATGGGAAACGCACCCGTGTTCGTCGGGGGCCGAGGTAGACAACCCCGTCCCCCGGGTTCTTCAACGTCAACAGTCCACTTGCAAAGAATAACCAAATGGCAATTGCAAGCAGGCGGTTGTAGTCGCCGAGCAGTGTGCTCATGCACTGCGCCGTTTGAAGAGCGACTTGACACCGGCAAGCAGCGCCACAACGGCCGCCACAACAAATTTCCAACCGGCGGCGAGAATACCGATTACCCACTTCCAAGCTCCCGTCTTGACGGCGGCAGCCGCCGCGCCGCCAACAATCAGGCCGGTCAGTCCGTACTCTGCAATCTTGTCGCCATTGCGGAATTCGGCGTACGTCTGGTCGGGGTTAAACGCAAAACCGTCAAGCTGTGCTTTAAGTTCGGCGACAGACTGGTCCAGGCTGGCCGGGTCTGTTACCAGAATGACCGTCGCAACGCCGGTGCGGGAAAGGACTTTGGTCGTGTAGTTGACAATTTTCTCACCGTTGGACTCACTGAGTGTCGCCCATGACAGCCGCTTGGTATCGGGCTCATAGTGTGGCTCCGCCTGCCAGCCGATGAGGCGCAACTCAGGCCAGCCGCGTTTCCGACGCTCTTCGTTCGAAAGAGCACTCCCCTTTTTCAGCTGTTCGAGAATCGCCTCGGGGTCAATCTTTTCATCGTCTTTGACGTGACCCGTGTCCTCATAGCGGATAACAGAGAACCACCGCTGCAACCCTTCCGGCGCAAACAGCCAGGTATTCTCGACACCCGGGTTCTGCATTTTCTCCATCAAGCGGGAGGTATCCGCAGGGTCGAGCGACAGATACCCTGGCTTGACCTTCCATGCACCAACCGAGGCAATTTGCTGGCTGTAAGGTCCGTGGTGTGGGTCCTTGACCACTGCCTCGTCGGCTTGCGCAGTCGCGACGATAAGAACCGCCGCCCCGGCCACCAGCAGCCGCTTACTGGTTTGCGAAACGGACGACCGCTGACACTTCCTCTCGAATGGTCCCTTCATAACTCCCTCGCATTTGTATTGATTCTTTTAAGCGCCCTCCGCGCATCGGTTATGCACGGCACGGGCGGGAGCGTCGTCTTGCCCTTTCACCCGCGTGGATTCGACATGGACGGCGCTCAGACGGCCTCCATCTGGAACGCCTCCTCCGAAAAAGCGCTTTCGCGGTTATCCAAACCTGGATAACGGCGAAAGCGCGTTCGGACTTTAGTTTTTTGGGACCGCCCTGCGCGTGCCGCCGTCGGCACTGGAACTGTCATCCCGCTCGAGACGATAAATCCAGTTAGGCGCAACCTGTTGAAAGTTATTTGGACTTAAGGAGACGGCGAGCTACTGGCTCAGGCTGGCACTGAGCATTTCGAGGTGAGGTTCGGAGACGCTCGTTGTATTGACGATGAACAGGCATCCATCGGCGCTCGCTAGCCATCGCTGCTATCCGGTTCAGTCGCCGCGATATCGAATCACCGTTGGATGGTCCGCCGTGCACGGGCTCGATTGGTGTGCGCTCAGACCCTGCTGAAAACAGTGGGCGAAATTGCCGGCAAGACAGCAGGCGCGGCCGGAACATCGCTAACTGGGCGGGAAACCGAACAAGACCTGGGAACAATCGCAGCGGCGATGCGAGAGGCGGTGGAATTGCTGACGGAGGAGTGGCCAAACGAGTATCCAGCCGAGGCGGTGGAGTGGTTGGTCGCCGCAGACGGGAGTTGAAAGTTTGAGTTGCTCCGACTGGAGCTGCCGAAGCATCAACATCGAACTATCCCAGCGTTTCGTTATAGCGGTGCCGCCAATCTTCAAATAAATGATTAAGTTCGGGCAGGGGAAGTTCAGGTTTATATTGAGGACAGTTTAAAAAATCAGCAAACTTCCTGAAACATGCGGAGACGGATATCTCTCCCGCTGCGCCCCCAAAATAGACGACCTCCGCAACATTGCCCCATTGGCCATTCGTCAACGCAAGCGTGCCTTGAAGTTCGCGCGCGTCGGTGGTCAGGACATCAGGTGGACCAAACCTTTTTCCGAGCGCAATAAGTGCGTTGAACTCGGCGTTCCGGTCCTGCAATAGAAACATGCTGATGTGGAGACAGCGACCGGTGGTGATATCTATTGTGGAGTGAAGCTTTGCGTCCGGCATGCCGAGATTCCGCGCTTTGTGGGTAGTCGTAAACCACCGGCTTCCATTACCGGCCGTCCCTTCTAGGTTTTGCGGCTTTTCGGGCGTCACTTGCATGGCTAACCTCCTGTTGGCTGTGGATGTAAGCGCAGCGAGAAGTCCAACAATTCAATCCGCCGTACATTTTTCCCAGCGATTAAGGTGGGGCGGCCAAAGTTCACAAATGCTGGCTTCCGAGCTGCAACCTACAAAACCCGAGGCATGGCCTGCGGGTCTTCGGCCGTCCCGAATACTACCTGCCAGACTTACGTCGCGACCTACTCTAAACACGACCCCAACTCATTCCCTTTGAGCCAGGCATGTGACGATATACCCGCGTTCACTTCACGGGCGACGACCACTCAAAATTATGAATAACTTAAGCGCACATCCGGCGAGCAAGCCAATACACTTCATCCGCACGAGTACCGCGACTTGCTCGCAATTATTCTAGCCGACGTTAAAACGGGACACCAGTATCGCATCTCGCAATATGCATGGACAATGTCACGCGTCAAGCAGTGGTCACGCCAGGCGGACAACGGTACGCACGCAGGATGGTTGTCACCAATGCGTGCCAAACAAGCGGCGATGATTGTGAGTTTCGGGAAGTTGCTTTCGAGGCTTCAGGCGTGTGGCCTACCCCGTGCCGTGCGCCGGGAACGAGTTCGGCCTAGGCCCCACCCGGCGCCGGTGCAGCGGGCTAGGCCAGATTTCATTTGCGAACCCAGCGAGGAGCCGGTCACGGGCCAGGTCAGATTCATTTACCAACGCGGTTGCCAACCATTTTTTACAAACCCATGAAAATCAAATGCTTAGTGACCGTTGTCAGGACAGGTTTGATTTACGAGCGACCAACGCGGAGGGGATTTCGTTCGCACTCCGTCTGGGGTTTGGGCGCGGTGCTAAAGGGCGGTCGGTAGTCGGGTTTTTGCCGGGCACCGACCGCCCCAAACCAACCCCGAGTGCGAACGAAGAAAAAGAGCGCATACTATCCCCCCTTCCCCCCGCGCGGCCCAACACCGCGCCCCCTTGATGCCCGGTTATCTGACCAAGCAACAAAACATCGCCGTCGCGGGCGTCGACGACCTGATCATCCGCTCGCTGCTAGACCTACAGCAATTCTCCGATCCCACCGGCGACGCCGAACGAATCGGCATCTCTTCCGCCATGTGGCCGCTGTTCGGCATGCTGTGGCCTTCCGGCGCGCACCTCGCCGCACGCCTCGCCCTACGGCCAGTGCTCGCGGGCGAACGAATTCTCGAAATCGGCTGCGGACTGGCGCTGGCAAGTCTCGTCGGCCACCGGCGCGGCGCCGATGTGACCGCCAGCGACTGCCATCCATTGACCGCGGACTTCCTGAAAGAAAACCTGCGCCTTAACCATCTGCCGCCGATGAAATACCGGCACGGCAACTGGTCCATCCCCGAGCTCGAAGACACACTGAAAGACGATGCAGGACGCCGTATTGTCGATGGACGCTATGACCTGATCATGGGCAGCGACCTGCTCTATGAACGCGATGCCAACGCGACGCTCGCCGCATTCATCGGATTGCATTCATCGCCGGCGGCCGAGGTCTGGATCGTAGACCCCGACCGGGGTAATCGTGTCGCGTTCAACCGCCAAATGGGCGAACGCGGTTTTCAAATGCGCGAAGAACGGCTGGATCGCATCGCCTTCGACGATACCGCCGCGTATAAAGGCCGCCTGCTGATCTACCGTTTCAACGACGCATGAAGCCGCGTGCGCACTGAATCACCCAAACGTGAACGCATACGCCTCGACACCCGGGTCCAGGAATTCAATGGTGAAGGTGCGATCTTTTACGTCACCCGTCTGGCGCACCAGTTGATATAAGCGCTGCTCGGTCACGGTGCCGGTGCCGTCGGCCTTCACATCCGTACCATGCGCGTCGCCCGGCGCGGCACCATCTATGCTGACGCGAAACCTCACTGGCTTGTTGTCCTTTCCAGGTCCCAGCACGAGATGCAGGTCACGTGCATGGAATCGATACACAATGGTCCCCGTCGATGCCGCGAGCGTCGCTTGCTCCGCGCCCACGTTCCATGCACCCGCCAGGCCCCAGTTGTTGAGCGCGAGTTGCGCCGGCGCGGCATACGCGTGAACCCGGTCGTGCGACTCGCCTCCCCGACCAGCAAAATTCTCCGCGCGCTCGTAGCCCACATAAGTTTCCGGTGACAGCATGTCGATGTTATCGGCGGCCATTTGCACGCCCTTTGCCGCGGTGTCGCTGACCATCGCGGCTGCGTTCGCGTGACCGGCTTCCGCCAACAACTGCTGGATCACCTGTTCCGAATGCGCATAGTCGCCTTCGCCAAAGTGGTGGAAGCGAATCTGCCCCTTGGCATCGACGAAATAGTGCGCCGGCCAGTACTGGTTGCCGAACGCACGCCAGATGGCGTAGTTGTTATCGATTGCAACGGGATAGTCGATGCCGAGATCGTGCGTCGCCCGCTTGACGTTGTCCACGTTGCGCTCGAATGCAAACTCCGGTGCATGCACGCCGATCACCACCAGCCCTTGATCGCGATACTTCTGCGCCCACGCTTTCACGTAAGGCAGCGAGCGGAGACAGTTGATGCACGAGTAAGTCCAGAAGTCGACGAGCACCACCTTGCCACGCAGATCCTGCGCCGTCAGCGGCGGCGAATTGAGCCACTGAATAGCGCCGGACAGCGGCGGCAATTCGCCTTCCACCGGCAGCGGCGTCTCGACGCTCGCGGCTGCACGCATCATCGCGGGTGCGGCGGCGGCATCGGTCGCCGTGGTGGTCTGGGCGGGCGTGATCGTGTCATTGTTCACCGGCTTCGCAGACACAGAACCACCTGAAAGCCGGTCCACCAGTTTCTGCTCGATGCCACCCGTTGCAACCGTCGATACACGCGCCAGCACGCCGGTGTCCAGCCCCAATGAGATCGCGACAACACCCAGCAACATCGCAGCGCCTATACCCCGACGAATCCACTCGCCCGCTCCAAGCGAGCGTTTCATCGCGGCAAACACCCGGCCGCCGATCAGCAAAGCCACCGCCAGCGATGTCGCGGCACCCGCCGCGTAAGCGACCAGCAGCAGCGTCGTGCCGACGCTTGCGCCGCGCAGTGCTGCACCTGTCAGTACGAGGCCGAGAATCGGGCCGGCGCACGGCGCCCACAGCAAACCGGTGGCAATGCCCAGCAGAAACGATGAACTCGCGCGCACTTGTTGTCCGTCGGCCTGGGCAAATTCGGAAAGCCGGTTGCCGGCGCTGACCAGCGGACGCATCAGGCGTTCGGCGAAGCTCGGCAACAGCAAGGTCAGGCCGAAGATGCCCAGCAGGGCAACAGCAAGCCAGCGACCATACTGGTTCGCTTGAGTCACCCAGCCGCCACCTACCGCGGCGAGCGTCGCGACTACCGCAAAGGTGATGGCCATGCCGGCAAGCAGAGGCAGGCCGCTACGCACGAACGGTTGATCCGCACGCGAGAACACGAAGGGAAGCACAGGCAAGATGCAGGGGCTCAGGATGGTGAGTGCGCCGCCAAGATAAGCGAGGACGATGAGTAACATGAGCGTTAGGTTTCTTAAGGGTTTTAGCTTCGCGTATTCAGACCGCGGCAGGTTTGAAAGTCATCGCCAGGCCGTTCATGCAGTAACGCAGCCCGGTAGGTTTGGGGCCGTCATCGAAGACATGACCAAGGTGACCGCCGCAGCGCCGGCAATGCACCTCCGTGCGCGATACACCAAAAGACAAGTCCTCGCGCGTGCCGATCGCGTGGTCGAGCGGCGCCCAAAAACTAGGCCAGCCGGTATGGCTGTCGAACTTCGTGCGCGACGAAAAGAGGTCGAGCTGGCACCCGGCGCACGCAAACGTGCCACTGCGATGTTCATCGTTCAAAGGGCTGCTGTAGGGGCGTTCGGTACCTTCGTGCCGCAACACGTTGTACTGCGCGGGAGTCAACATGCGGCGCCACTCGTCGTCGGGATGAACGACTTCGAACGATTCATCGGCCTTCCCGCTACTTGGCCCGGTCGCGCCTGACACGCGCCGTTGACTCAACGTGGCAAACGTTGCTGCGGCCAGGACGCTTCCCGCTAATAGAAACCGGCGCCGGGTGTGCATGATGTGCTCCTGAATAAAACTAGCTCTTTTAGGAATGCCGTACTTTTGCGGGCGGCTTCCGGGTCGCTGCAGAGAATCGCGGTTTTGCATCTGCATCTGGATAGGCAAACACTTCGATCACAGCATTAATCCGTCGGAGCGTGAAAATCGTGAGGAATAGCCAAGTTGTGTCGCCTATTTCAACCGGGTCTTGAATGCGGCGAGGTTTTAGCACCGCCAACATTCACTGCGCGTCTGTTAGCTAGTTCGCCTTGGGGCCACGGCGGGTTACACGCGGTCGATCAAATTCCCTGATAGGCATTCGGATGCGTGTCTAGGAACGCCCGTATCGTATTGCTTTCTTCGCTATATTTATTGAAATATAGCGTAACGCGGTTTACATCGACTTGACATGCTTAGGGCGCGGACGCCATCAAACCCAATGGATTGATGGCGCGCTTTGGCGGCAAAGAAAGAGGTGATGCCCTGAACAGGGCATCGGTAATAGACGCAAGTCGTGGCGACTTCAAAAGGTTTCAGCAGCGTGTACAGCACACCCCATACCCCGCGCGACTGAGGACACCGGGAAACGCTTCACGTCGCCTTGAGCGCTGAGCCCCCCTCACCGCACCATATACCCGCGATCAGTCATGCATTCGCTATACGAGCGCCAGTACTGGACCATCGGCGGCTCGGGCGGGGGCAGCGCGGGCATCGGGGCATCGGCGGAAGTCGAACTCGCGTGCGCGGCAGCGCGAGCATCCGCAGCCACGCCGGGCTTGGGAGTCCCGGACGCTTCGACCATCGATGCCGCAACCGGCGCGGACCCCGGCGCTATCGCCGATGGCAACGGCGCCGCCACGGCGACCTGATGCACCACAGCAGGCTTCGTGGTCGTCGGCTTTTCAGGCGCCTGGGACTGGCGCGCCATATTCACGCCGGTATGTTGATTGGCGTAGCTGTAACACATGGCGGTATCGATACTGGTTTGCGCCGGGCTCTGGCTGCGCATCGGAAAGGCAAGCGGCTGCTGCGCCAGCGCGCTTGCGCTCAAGAACAGGACGGCAATGCCGGCGGATTGGGGGATTATTCTCATAGCTCGTGCACTCCTGGAAACAGGAATGGCGACGCCCGGATCGGAAGCCAATTCCGAAGCGCCGCCAAACGAGCTTTCACCTTACTGTCCGCGTCTCGCACCCATGCGAAAGACTATCGCTCTAATCCGCCAACTTCTCGCATTATTCGCCTGCTTAGCGCGCTGGACCGCGTTTTTTCGAAGGTATTGATCGATTTAAACTACTCGAAGCCCCGACGTGCGATTCGCGAATCAGCGTGACGCAGCGCACCACAAAACCATCCGGTTCGCGACGACGCCGAGCTGTTTGTACTATCCGGGGCATCGCCATGTTCCGGCGGGCTTGCGCGCATTCATCGATGTGATTCGCGAGTTCAACCCGCCCGCTCAACCAGCCTGACTCAAAGGCTTTCCAGCGCCAGCGCAATGCCCTGCCCACCACCGATACACAGCGTGACCATCGCTCTTTTCAAGCCGTCGCGTTTCATCGCGTGGGCGAGGCGCGTGACCAGCACCGCGCCGGTTGCGCCAATCGCGTGACCGTGAGCAATCGCGCCGCCTTCCGGATTCACCACCTCGTCGGGCAAACCCAGTTTGCGCGCGACCGCGATCGGCACCGCAGCGAACGCTTCGTTGATCTCAATGCGCTCGAGATCGCCCAGTTTCCAGCCCGCGCGATCCAGCGCTTGCTGCACGGCAGGCACCGGTCCGAGACCGAACATGCCCGGCTCGACCGCCGCGATGCCGTAAGCCACCAACCGCACCGAAGGCTCGATCCCGTTGCGCTCCGCGAACGCGCGGTCTGCTACCAGCATCGCCGCTGCGCCGCTGTTCAAACCCGGCGCGTTGCCCGCCGTGATCGTGCCGTCAGGGCGAAACGCGGGACGCAGCTTTGCCAGCGTGGCAAGCGTGGTGTCGGGGCGCGGCTGTTCGTCGGTATCGAAGACGATGGTTTGTTTGCCCGCCTTCACCTCCACGCCGACAATCTCCTCCTTGAACAAACCCTTTGCTTGCGCCGCGGCGAAACGTTGCTGCGAACGCTCGGCGAATCGATCCTGCGCCTCGCGCGTGATGTCCATCTGCGTCACGAGATCTTCCGTATGCCAGCCGGAATGTTTGCCGGAGAAGGCGTCGTCGAGACCGTCGCGCAACATGCTGTCGTGGATTTCCGCATTGCCCATCCGATACCCGAAGCGGCCGTTATCGAGCAGATACGGCGCACGGTCCATGTTTTCCATGCCGC
>Ga0185299_10004187_pt1 | contig 17759 bp, 12 predicted proteins | sample PaiPotPPA55metaG_FD_128002 | JGI IMG/M metagenome (GOLD analysis project Ga0185299, IMG submission 128002) | Iron sulfur acid spring bacterial and archeal communities from Banff, Canada, to study Microbial Dark Matter (Phase II) - Paint Pots PPA... ...
CCGCCACCTGCTATCCCTAACAACGCAAATCACTTCACTCGCTTCCAGCAGATAGCGCCTAAGATTTTCCTTGACCATGCGATAACTCTTTGGTATAGTAGCTTACATAGAAAGTCCAGTTCGTCTAATCATCACATCAGGAATCGTGTACCAGGGCGATCATGTAGCGCAGGGCGAAGTCCGCGCAGCCCTGCGGCCTTTCCCAACCCGCTCGGCAAGATCTAGCCGGGGAGGTTCCTCCTTGGCTTTTGACGCTCCCCAAACCAAAAACAAGATTCGCTAACCTCTGCCGTTTCATATTCTTAAAAAAATGCTTTTCGCGTAAGTCCTTTCCGCTGACATTCATACAAAAAATGGGGCGGTATACCCCCCCATTTCCAAAATGGAACTCGGTCCTGCACTCACCACCGGCCAGCGACTAGGAAAAAGGTCCGCCCGGACCCTGTGATACTCTTCCGGGTCATGACTCCAAAGAAAGCAAAAGGAAAAGAGCAAGCCGCGTCGAAGCCGTCGAAAGCCGTCCTCGGCACCACCGCGAAAAAGCCTGCTAAGGCTGCGAAAGTCGCCAAAGCCGTCGGCGCGGGAGCGTCCCCGAAGCGGGTCGCCGCGATCCTCGCGAAATTAGACGAAGCCTACCCCACCGCAACTTGCGAGCTTGTCCACGAAAACCCGTTTCAACTCCTGATCTCGACAATTTTGTCGGCGCAAACCACCGACGTGCGCGTGAATGAAGTGACTCGCACACTCTACAAGAAGTATCCCAGCCCGGAAGCGCTTGCGTACGCGAACGCCAGTGAACTGGAACAGGAAATCCGTCCGACAGGATTTTTTCGCAACAAGACGAAATCCATCATGGGGGCCAGCAAAGGGATCATCGACAAATTTGGGGGGCAAGTGCCGCGATCGATGGAAGAAATCCTCACTCTGCCCGGAGTCGCGCGGAAGACCGGGAACGTGGTGCTGGGAACGGCCTACGGGATTGCCAGTGGCGTGGTCGTGGACACCCACGTGATGCGCTTGTCGCGGCGCCTGGATTTAACGAAACATGAAGAACCGAAAAAAATCGAACAGGATTTGATGCGCGTCATTCCGAAAGACAGCTGGATCAAGTTCTCGCATCAGCTGATCTGGCATGGGCGGCGCATTTGTATTGCGCGAAAGCCGCGCTGCGTCGAATGCAATTTGGAGTCGATCTGCTACTCGAAAGATAAAACCGTCTAGAGTTTTATTTTTCGCGCGGTCTTGTGCAAGTAGCACAGGCACTCCTGCTGTGCTCCGGCGACCATCAAAATCACAATACGCGCGAATCCCTGTCGGACCGCTCAAATATGCTACGCGTCCGTCGAACCAATTTGCTCCACGAACCAGCTTATTTCTTGTCGGCGGTTTCTTTCGGCAACAGTTCGTAGCTCACGAAGGCCAGCTGCGTGCTGTCCGGTGACCACGAGGGCACGTTGACGGTGCCTTGACCGCCAAAAAGTTTTGCCAGAACTTTGACTTTTTTATCCTGCAGTGACATCAGCCGCAGCATGACGTTCTGGTTCGGCGGATGACCCTTCACATCCTTCTCGAAGGAAAGAAACACCATCCACTTTCCATCGGGCGAAATATGTGGAAACCAATCGTTGGAGTCGTCCGAAAGCACTTGCTCCTGATCGGAGCCGTCGGGACGCATCCGCCAAATTTGCATGATGCCAGTGCGCTCGGAATTGAAATAAATATACTTGCCGTCCGGCGAATATTCCGGGCCGTCATCGAGGCCAGGCGCGGTGGTCAGACGTTTCTCCTCGCCGCCCGCGGCTAGGACTGAATAGATATCAAATTCTCCGTTGCGCTCGCCGACGAACGCGAGCGTCTGTCCATCGGGCGACCATCCGTGCCAATACGAAGGCGATTTCTGCGTGATGCGCCGCGGCGTCCCGCCGCTGGATGGAACGATGTAAACCAGCGACCGGTGGTCTTCCTTCGACTGGTCGCTGATGGCCAGCAGTGCGCCGTCGGGCGAGAATCCGTGGTCGTTGTTACAGCGAACCGCGAAACCTGTGTCGATAATCTGGATGGGGCCGCCGGCAATCGTCATGTGCACGATGCGGCCGTCGCGATTGAAAACCAACGAATTACCGTCCCGCGTCCAGTTTGGCGCTTCAAATCGCTCAGGCGCGACGTAAAGCACGTGGCGATCGGTAGAGCTGATCGCAATGGTTTCCAGAGTGCTGTAGAGAGTGGGCGGCGGGTCCGCAGCCAAGGGCGCCGGCTCGGTCAGCTCCACATTCGAAAACACCGCAGTTTCCACGACATTTTTATCGTGGGCACAAACGCCGATCCCCACGTAGAACGGTCCATTGATCGGGACACGAATCGACGCACCAGCCGGATGCAGCTCCTCGCTTCCTCCCGACAGCCACAAGTAGAAAAAATCGCCGCGTTTTTCCAGCCGCATGCGCTGCGTCGAAAAAATATTCGATTCGATGTCGTGTGTGACCGCGCCTTTTTCGTCGCGGAATTGTAATGCCGTTAAGCCATTGCCGTGCAACGCGGCGTCAACGTAAACCGAATCCGCGTCCAAGTTTTGCCGGATCATCAATACGGCTTTGCGATGCGGCACTCCCCCTAAACCAACAAACGAGATATTGGCCGACAGCGTCACGTCGCCGGACATTTTCTTCCACGCAAACTGGAAGTCGTCCTCGGTCGCCCACATGTTGTTCCCGTTGCCCGTGATCGTGTACGTTTTGGTGGAAGCGTCGTAGTCGGTAGAGCCCGGGTGCAGGACGGTCCCCACATCCGCGTGTCCTTCAAAGGTCCCGACGGCGCCCGCGGACGTTTGCGCTCGCATTCCGTGCGGCAAAGTAAACAGAGGAAAGAAAACTGCAATCCCGACAACCCTCATCACACCAATTCGAGTCCCCGTTGTTTTCAAGGCGCCACCTTGATCATCACCACTCCGTGCGATGACACTTTTGCTCCATACGTGCCCGCGAATTTCCCTAAATCCTTCTTCATCCACAGATCGCGAACGCCCGCGGAAAGGTGCGCCGGGTAACCCAGTTCTTCCCAGGAAACCGAGATTTGCGTCTCGTCGGCGCCACGATTGAATAGAACCACCGCGCGGCTGCCATCTTTCAACTGTCTGGCCCATACTTCGGTGTCGCCATCCTTGCGCACGCGCCGTCCCTGTATTCCCAACGCATCCTGATCGACGGCGATCACTTCTTTGTTGGTCAAGATCTCCTTGATTTCCGCGGACATATTCTTCAGGTCGTTGCCGGCGATCAGCGGCGCCGCCAACAGGCACCACAAACTGAAATGCGATCGGTACTCCGTGGTAGTCATTCCTCCGTTGCCCACCTCCAGCATGTCCGGGTCATTCCAGTGGCCAGGCCCCGCGTAGGTTTCCAGCCCATCCTGCAGGTCCACAATTTTCACGAAGCTGAGCGCATCCTTCTTGCAATCCCAGCAATCGCTGATGTCGCCGGTGGTGCGCCACAGATTTCCGACATCTTTCGCCCACAGCCAGGGCTTTGCCGTTCCCCATTCGCACAAGCTGAACACGATCGGGCGGCCCGAAGCCTTCAACGCGTCGCGCATGGTGCCGTACGCCCATTCGGCGTTGGCCTTGCCGGTGTGGCACCAATCATATTTGAGATAATCGACTCCCCACGCCGCGTATTGCAGCGCGTCCTGATATTCGTGGCCGGCGCTGCCGGGGCGGCCTGCGCAGGTTTTCACGCCGGCGTCGGAATAGATCCCAAACTTCAAACCTTTTGCGTGCACGTAATCAGCGAGCGCTTTGATGCCCGCAGGAAATCTCTGCGCGTCCGCCACTATATTTCCGCTGGCGTCGCGGCTTACCTGCCAGCAGTCGTCGATCACCACGTATTCATATCCGGCTTCTTTCATTCCGCTGCTGACCATGGCGTCGGCTGCGCCCTTGATCAAATCTTCGCTGACGTTGCAGCCGAATTTATTCCAACTGTTCCAACCCATCGGCGGCGTCAGAGCCAGGCCATTGTCGGAAGCATGCGAAGGGAGCGCACTCAAAAGGATGGAGCAGGCTGCAGCCAGACAATAGCTCCCAAGCCGGTACCACCCAAGTCGATTCACGAACCTCTGCACGGCGATCACCTCTTCTTCTGTATGGACTGCGGTACACCTTCGGGATCAAGCCCTCAACCCGACGCAGCGTCAAGGCGCGGCCATTCTATTGAGCAACGTCAGCGAGTGCTACTACTTTCCGTAAAGCCGCGTCGTTCAAGGCGGCTGGGCAGTTCATGCTAGACTAAGCTCAATTGCGTGTTGGACAGTTTGGTATTTTTGCCCAATCGTGTACGCTAACGTCCAGGGTGCGCGATACGACCTTGACGGTTTCCAGGTAGACTTCAGAGGAATTTTGTGCCCACAGACCCGATCAAAAAGAAATCCGGTTTCGGAGCCGGCCAAAGGGTCACGCTCAAAACGGTTGCCAATCATCTAGGTCTGACTCCGGGCACCGTTTCCGCTGCACTGAACGACTCCGCCGCAGCACGATCGATTCCGGAACACACAAAAAAGCGCATCCTGGAGGCCGCCAAAGATCTCAATTATCGCCCTAACTACTTCGCGCGCTCTTTGCGCATTCAACGGACGTACACCATCGGCGTCATCGCCGAGGAGATTGGCGACGCCTATGGATCGATGATCATCAGCGGGATCGAGGAATATCTACGTAAGCACGATTTCTTCTTCCTGACCGTCATTCACCGTCACGATCCGAAATTGCTGCACACCTACGCGCAGATGCTGGTGGCGCGTGGCGTCGAGGGATTCATTACCACGGATACCTCGATAACCGAAAAGCTTGAGCTCCCGACCATCGCTATCGCCGGGCATCGCCACGTTGAAGGTGTAACTAATGTTGTTCTGGATCACAAGCTCGCCGCACGCCTTGCACTCACGCACCTCGCAGATTTGGGCCATAAGGACATCGCGTTCTTGAAGGGGCATCCTTCTAGCTCAGACTCCGCTGTCCGATGGGCTGCAGTTTGTGAAACCGCGGATGAACTGGGTCTGTGCGTACGCCCGGAGCTCACCGCGCAAATAGAGAGCACCGTGTCCACGCCTCAGGTCGGTTATCCGCCTGCCAAGGAACTGCTTGCGCGTAACCACTCCTTTACGGCGCTTTTCGCCTACAACGACATCTCGGCGATCGGCGCCATCTGGGCGCTGAACGAAGCAGGCCTACGCGTCCCGGAGGACGTGTCCGTGCTGGGTTTCGACGACGTGCCCGCCGCGGCCTTTAACAATCCCGGTCTCACCACGGTTCGTCAGCCGCTCGAACGGATGGGACAAATCGCCGCCAAGACATTGCTCGAACTCATTGAAGGCAGGGCTGAGTATGTTCCGGAAATCGCGATCCAGCCCGAATTTGTCGTCCGCGCCTCGACCGGCAGAGCTCCTGCCCAATTTGCACGTTCGGCCTTTGCTAATCTCCAGGTACGTGCGCAAACTTCCAATCTTCTGTAAGAATCGGGCCCAAAACACTCGCTACTCGCAGCGTTGCCGCTTAACACCCAACGACTGATTTTCACGCGTGCGAATCATTGCCCGCTCGCGTACAGTCCGCAGGCCCTTTTTTGGCGACCAAACATGAACTCCCTAATGAACTCGCGACTCAGGGTAAACCGGCGCTCCCAGTTGATCTAGGCTTTCGGTTTGCGTTTGTTTTGATTTGCTTCCAGGTGCGCGCGTAGACGCCCTACTACCGATTCTTCGTGGCCTTCGTCGATTTCTTTTTGTACTTCTTCCAGAGCGAAGTGCACCACATCGTGATGATGCAGCTCTTCGCGCGCCAGGACTTCACTGAAGCGCAGCCACAATCGGTGCAATAGGTGCACTTCGTTGGCGGTGAGGTTTGGCGCATGCGGGCCGAGGACTTTGTACATCTTGTCCCCGTTGGGCATGTGAATTTCGAGGTTGAATTGGGGCTTCTGGTCGCCTAGTTTTTCCCAGGCTTCGCCAATTTGCCGCGCTTGCTCTTCGGTCAGCTCCTTTGCGGAGTGGCCAACGACAATGGTACTGGATTGCAGCGAAGTGGCCGCGCGCAAAATACCGTCCCACAAATCGTTGGCGGCGACGACGGCCAGGCGAATAGATTTGCCACGTTTCTCGGCCATGGAGAGCGCCTGAGAAAATAAGTGCTGCTCGATGCTGCCGAAAAGTTGATCGGCTTCCAACTCGTTTTCGCCCGAACCTGAGCGTCGCAGCAAGCGGACGTGAAGTACGACGACATCCCGCCGACCGGGCTTCACGCGATCCAGGACGTTTCCCAGGTGGTACAAATTGAAGTGGTTGCTTACAGGGACGAGAATGTTGCCGGGACGCGCGCCTACCGCCTCGGGACTCAGCTCGCCTTCGAGTTCCAGGTTGAACTGATCCATTTCAACGTGGGCGACGCCGCCGTGCCTGCCGCGCCGCTCGGAGATGGTGAATACCGCATAGAGCAAAATGGAGAAAGCGCCGCCGGCCATGGTGGCAACGGGCTTGGTAAACAGGTTGGTGATGGCGATCAAGAACAGGATGAGGGTGATCAGCCCCAGCCCCACAGGTATCTGCACGCCGCGCACTGTTAAATTGAAAGGCACCTGAAACTCGCGCTGACCGGGCGCGGTGTAGCGCAGCACGAATACCGCCAGGCCATTCATCGCGAAACTCCAAATCACGCCGAAGGCGTAAAGGTTTGCAAGGAAGGTGACGTCGCCGCGGCTGATCACGATGGTGGCGATCTGCAGCATCACCACGATGTTGATGATGCGGTAGCTGGTGCCGAATTTGGGGTGCGGCTGCCGGAACCATTCGCTCAGCACGCCGTCTTCGGAAACACGATTCAATACGCCATTCGAGCCTACGATCGCGGTGTTCACGGCGCCCGCAAGGATCAGCGTGCCGACCACCACTACGAAGCCATGGAAGATCAGACGAATTACAAACGGGCCCTGTAGATTCATCGCCAGCCCGCCGATGAGGTTCTCCAGGAAGCCCTGGCGGACATCGTCTGGAATAATCATCACCGCGAAGAAAGAAACCAGCGAAGTGAACACCAGGCTGTACACGAAAATGACCAGACCGGCCTTCTTCAGGTTCTGCAGCTTGGGGCTTTCGATTTCGCGGTAGACCTGGGCAAGAGATTCCTCACCGCTCATGGCCAGCACGGAATGTCCGAGGGCGATGAAAATGGTGACGATACCGAACATTTGCGGGAGCTTGCTGTGAGCCAGCCAACCGAGAGCACTGGCCGTCAGGTGAATATTTCTTGGATAGGGAAACGGCGGCAGAGAAGAATGGCGTAGGACGGCGGTATAAATGCACCAACCAATCAAAATCACCACCATCACGGTAACCAGCTTCATGATGTGCAGAGCTTTTTCGCTGGATTCCGAGACACCCTTGGTATTTTCCCACCAGAAATAAACGGTGACCGCGATGGCGAAAGTTGCGGAAATTCCGCCCAGCGTATGCGCGGAAAAAGCGCCGCTCAGGTGAAAGTATTGCGACAATTCGCTGAGCAGGCCGCCGAGGTATTGACCGGCGGCGACACCGCTGATCGGCCCGGTCAAGATGTAGTCGAACATCAAGGCCGAAACGCTGAATTTCGCGAGCGCTCCGCCCAGCGACTGCTTTACGGCGCGGTACACGCCGCCGCGCACGAACATGCTGCAGCTTTCGACGTATACGGCACGCACCGCGTACGAAAACAGCATGATCGCGAGGATGAACCACGGCGCAGTCTTCCCGACAAAGCCCTCGGCTTCGCCGCCCGCATAGTACGCGGAAGACGCTAAGTCGTTGAGAACGATGGCCGCCGCTCGCCAGAAGGAGATGAACGTCAATAGCGCCGTGGTGGCTACGATGACGCGCGGAATGCCGTTGCCCCGGCTGCGCGGGGCAGCAGGGCTAGTTGGAATGCTGCTCATGAATGGATGATGACGACCTGCAGATTAAAATGCTCGCATTTTTTGGTTGCGAAGTCTAGTTGCGGAAGGCAGGGATAGTTTAGCAGTCTAGGCAAAACGGTCTCGCCCGGTGCAAACGCAAGAAGCGATCAGCGGCAGTCAATAACCACTTTCATCCGAAGAGTGATGACCACTTTTCGTTCGTATTTGCGAGCTTAAGTGCGCTTGAGACGTGCTCTAATATCCTGGCTTTTTCGAGGAATGACGAAACGAAAATTGCCGATCCGATCGATGGGCATGATAAGACGTCCCAGCGGCTAAGCGGGGCAAACGACGATGACAGAAAATCTGGTTCGAGTTGGGCGAATATTTTTTGCGATCCCGATGGTGGTTTTCGGAATTCAGTACGTTGCGTCCGGAAGTTATCAGGGAGGGTTGCCGCCGGTGCCGCCTTGGGCGCCGGGCGGTTCTGTCGGGGCTTACTTGGTGGGAGCGGTCTTAATTGCGACGGGCTTGAGTATTGCGATCAACTGGAAGGCGCGAGTGCCAGCGCTGGTGATTGGCGGACTGTTTCTATTGTGCGTGATTTTTCTGCAATTTCCTCACTTCAGCGCAGTCTTGCACAACGGCACCGATCGCACTCGCGCGTTTGAGCCATTGGCGTTGAGCGGTGCGGCATTCGCGCTGGCTGCGGTACTGCCGGCGGAAGGGTTAGGCGCGGGAATAGCGAGCAGTCACGACGACCAGTTGATTTTGTTCGGGCGACTGCTGTTTGGGATATCGACGATTCTTTTTGGCGTTCAACATTTTATGTATGCGACGTTTCTGGCGACGCTGGTGATGCCGTGGCTGCCGGCACATTTGTTCTGGATTTATTTCACGGGGGCGTCCATGGTGGCGGCGGGTTTGGCAATTGCGACTGGGATCCAGGCGCGGCTTGCGGGGATTCTGTTGGGCATCATGTTCCTGCTGTGGGTTTTGCTGCTACATGCGCCTAGAGTTTTTGCAAACTTGCACAATCAGGATGAGCTGACGAGTTTGTTTGTGGCGCTGGCGTTTTCTGGAAGCTCGTTTATCTTCGCCGGTGGGGTGAAGCGCCGATAACACCTAGCATCTACCGGTCTCGCCTCGGCAAGTTGGGCTCGCCTTTTCGAGCCTCCTTCGTAGTGCAAGCTCGGAGTCAGATTCGCGGCAGATGGCTTGCTTCGCCTAGCGCCACGTGGCGGCGGAGGAGTTCAGCGACGTCGCCCATCTTATCATCCAGGATATTAAGCTTGTGAGTTACGGCTTGGATTTCTCTTTCGGCGCGGCGATTAACGTCGTAGTCCAATTCGCCGCGAACGCGATCTTTCGAGTCCTGCCGATTTTGGCTCATCATGATAACCGGGGCTTGAATGGCGGCGAGCATCGATAAAAATAAGTTGAGCAAGATAAATGGATAGGGATCCCACGCTTTGCCTCGGAGAATCACGTTGGTGATGACGTAAGCGATCAGCAGGATCATGCACATGATGATGAACGACCACGAGCCGCCGAAATGTGCGACGGCGTCGGCGATGCGCTCGCCGAAGGTGGCGTCTTCTTCGATCACCTCGTTTGGATTGCGGCTGGCGCGGACGCGGACTAGCTGTTGTGACGCGTGAAATTGCCGGCCGAGGACGGTGAGCATATCCATGCCGGCGTGGGGTTTGCGCTCGATGAGCACACCGATGTCGCGTCGGTCGACTTCGATGCAAACGGTTTCCTGCAGCGCGATGGCGTTGGTTTGGTGCGGGGTCTGCTCCAGCATGGACGCGAAGCCGAAGAACTCGCCGTTCGTTGGCTCGTCCATGACGACTTCCTGGTGGTCTTCATCCACGGTGGTGACGCGCACTTTGCCGGAGACCATGACGTAGGCGTGGCCGCCGCAGTCACCGATTTTGTAGATGCGTTGGCGCGGAGCGAAAGTCTTGACCTCCACCTGACAGGCGAGCACGGCGAGTTCGTCTTCATCGAGCAGGGAGAACAGGGGAACGGCGCGAAGTGTTTCTGGACTGGAACCCATCGAGGCACCTCTCGGATTTGGGAATGCCGGAAGCATTCCACAGGTTTGTGGTGGCGGCAACCTGGACCCCTCCTCTGGGGTTCTTCGTAAGTGTTCATTCTAAAGGGACTTGAAGTGTTTGTTTTGATAGAGTTTTGCAAGTGTTGATTCTAAATGAGTTGGTCTGGCATCGCTGCTTTGCATTTTGGGTCGGCGGGTCGCAAATAATCGGCACATCGAAGTCCTGCAGACCCTTCGATAACTCAAGGTGAAGAACAGTGTCTGTGCTACTTGCTGCGGTATGACGTTAGGAAAGGCGCTGGGGATTTTGAAAGGCAAAAGGCAAAAGATTTAACGCAAAGGGCACAGAGGTTGGAGTACAGAGATCACGGAGAAACCTTCAGTAGGGGCGAGAGTTATTGGTAGGCACTACTCTACACCAATAGAGTACCAAATTGATTATATACCTGTCAAGGTAAATGCTTAGAGTCAGGTTGCTGGCGGGTGGCGGAAGGATTGGGCACAGGTGGGGCAGGGGCAGATGGTGCGGAGATGGTCGTAGCTGTAGATGCCGGTGGCGTGCCCGTCGGTGAAGGTGAACTGGATGGCGTAGTTGCCTACGGCGTTGGCGGCTTTGGCGGTGGGCTTGGGTTTGAACATGGGGAGGGCGGCCGAGGAGGCTGGGCCCGCGGCGGCGAAGGAGGATTTTTTTTCGCGCTCGTCGTTGCAGGTGGCGCAGGGGCACTCGTCGCGGAGGTAGGCAAAATCGTAGTGGCTGGCGTGGCCGTCGGCCCAGGTGATGTCTACGCCGGCACCAGTGGAGACGTGGATTTTTACGTTGGCGGGCTTTTTTCGGAGATCTGGAGGAGTGGCCATTGGAAATAGTCGACAGTCGACAGTTTACAGTTGAACGTTCGGAAAAGGAAAATGGCGGAAGAGAGAAGAGAAAAGGCAGAAGAGAGACGCAAGGCAAAGGCAAGGACAAGGCAAAAGATCTAACGCAGAGGGCACGGAGGTCGGAGCACAGAGATCACGGAGACCTGTTGCTGCGGTGCACGATTTAGCTGGCGACTTTCAACTCTCGCCTGTCAACTTATTGAGGTGCCGTTGCAGCAGCGGCCTGGGGGAATGGGGTTGCCGTGGGGGCACGTTTTCGGATGGCCGAGGAAGGTGCAGATGCGCTGGTCTAGTTCGGGGCTGATGATGTGCTCGAATTTGCAGGCTTGGTTGTGAGCTTCGGAGTCGTCTACGGCGAAGGTGTCCTTGAAGAGGCGCTCGGCCAGGCGATGGCGGCGGACTACGTCGCGGGCGCGGAGGGTGCCTGCGGGAGTCAGGTGGACGTGACCGTTTTCGGCTTGCACCAATTGCAATTCGGACATACGGCTTAGGACGCGGGTGGGCGACTCGTCGGTGATCAACGGAAGCGTGCCCGCGGAGCCGGTGGCGTGCAGAGCTTCGACTCTGGCGGGCTTGCCCTCTTCGCCGAAGACCCAGATTTGTTCGAGGAGATGGTCGAAGCGGATTTCGTCGTCGGCTGTGGGGGTGCTGCAGCAGTCGGCGGTGTTGGCCAGTGGGCAGAGCAGCGGGTGATTGGGGCCGTGTTGCGTGCTGTCGTAATGCAGGTGGCCGTGTTGGAGTTCGATTCGGCGGTCGGCTTGGCGGGCGATGTCGGCATCGTGAGTGACCATCAAGATGGTGTGGCCGGCGCGGTGCAGCTCGCGGAAAATTTCCATGACGATGGTTTCGTTGGGTTCGTCTAGATTGCCGGTGGGTTCGTCGGCCAGTATGAGCTTGGGCTGATTAATCAGGGCGCGGGCGATGGCTACGCGCTGTTGTTCGCCGCCGGAAAGTTGCGCGGGGAGATGCGTCAGACGATCGCCGAGACCTACGCGGCGCAGGGCTTCTGCGGCTTGCGATTCGTCGGTTACGCTGTGGAAGTATTGGGCTAGCATCACGTTTTCCACGGCGTTGAGATACGGGACTAAATGAAATTGTTGGAAGACGAAGCCGATTTTTTCGGCTCGGTAACGGACCATTTGGTTCTCGGTGAGTTTGGATAAGTCAACGCCGTCTACAATGACTCGGCCACTGGTTAGCGTGTCGAGGCCGCCCAGGACATTGATTAACGTGGTTTTGCCGGAGCCGGAGGGGCCCATCAGGGCCACCCATTCGCCGGGGTCGATTGTGAAGCTGAGGGCGTCGACCGCTCGCAACGCGCCATATTGCTTTGTTAGCGATTCGATGGCGACCTGCGGCGTCACGCTTCACCTCGAAAAACGGATGCTGGACGGATGCTGGCTAGGCGGCGCAATGGATAGGCGCCTGCTACCGCTACCAGGATCGTTAGCGTTACAGATATAGGATACACAATCAGGCGCGGCTGTGCGGCTACGCCGAAAACGGCTTTGCCGAGGGCCATCGAGAGCAGGATGCCCGCGGCTGCGCCTAGCACTCCGCCGATCAGACCCAGCACGGCTGCTTCCGCTAGAAAGAGACGGAGGACGCGGCGGGTGGCGCCACCTATGGCTTTCATCAGGCCTACGTCGTTCTTGCGTTCCATGGCTACGTTGGTCATGGCGGCCATCACGCAGAGAGTGGTGAGGATGAGGACTACGGCTACCGTGGCGGTCAGCAGCCCGCTGATGCGGCTGTAGATTTTGGCTTCGGCCTCGGTGAATTGGCGGAGGGGCCGGACATCAGCGTCGGGTAAGCGATGCGCAAGATCATTGATGTAATTATCGATCGCGCTGGGTGTTCCGGGCGCGCTGATCTGGACGACGCTTATCTTTTCGGGAGCCGCTGCAAGTCTTTGCGCGAAGTCGAGATGCACCGTGACCTGATCATCTTCCGGGCCGCCGGTCGAACGCACGTCGTCGACCCGGCAATCTTCGCTGCGGTCCCCATCGCGCAGAGTAAGAACACTGACCGGCTTGATGTGCAAACGCTCGGAAACTCTCACGCCAATCCAACATTCCGGTTTGTTGATGGAAGTCGAAATAACGTAAGCAGTGGATTTATCTTTGGCGTGCCCCGTGATCTCGGCGCGAAAGTCGCCGGTTTTCCCTGCAACGATCACGCGCGAGAAAGTTTGTGAACCAGATGCGGAGGCATCAGCCGCGATGTAGAGAACTGGAAGGATGCTCACTTGTTGCGAATTAACGGTGGACGGAATTCGTTGGAGGAGGGACTGATCGAGAGTCTGGTTGGTTGCCCCGGATGCATCGCGCGGAGCAACGACGATGTTTGCGCCGAAACTGCGGAATTCGGTGGTGAGGCGGCGGTTGGCGTCGACTTTTACGTTTAGGAGGGCCGCGGTTACGGCTGCCCCGGCGCCTAGGGCTAGCAGGATCACGAAGAGGCGGCTGCGGTCCGCTGTTAGCAGGCGGCGGACTATGCGCCAGAACATGGGGCGATTTTGGGAACGCATTGCGGACATCAAACGAACTCCAGAGTGAAGGGCTGGCGCGGTGCATACACAGCCGGCATAGGTGGCGCCGTGTCTAAAGCCCGCCGTCCGAAGACGGCGGCTACAGGTTTGGGGGCGCAATTTGAAATGTGCAGCATCATTCGCCTCGAAGGATGGGGGCTGGTTCGTAGCGGGCAGCGCGGCGTAGTGGGAGGGCGCTGCCTACTAGGGTCACGGTTGTGGCTAGGCCCACGATTACGGTCATGACTAGCAACGATGGTTGCGGTGCGATGCCGAAGATTTTTTCGCCTAACAGGCGGGCTAGGAAGATGCCTAGGGCGTAGCCAGCTGCGCCGCCTGCTACGGCTAGCAAGAGTTGCTCCGCAGCAAGCAGGAAACCGACTGTGGCGGAGCCTGCGCCCAGGGCTTTCATTAGACCGATTTCGGTGCGGCGCTCGATGACCGAGGCGGCTGAGGATGCGCCGACGGCTAGAGCGGCGGCCAGCAGGGCGGCGAATGTTACCAGCCAGAGTAGCGTGCGCACTCTGGTAAGGATGCGGCCTTCGCCTTCGGCTACGCGGCGGATGACGCGCACGTCGGTGCCGGGGAGGACTTGCTTGATCGAATAGGCAATCGAGGAGACGTAGGGGCTACAACTCCAACGTTCCAGCTCGTCGGGCGTCATGGTGGCGGGACTGCGGCGGGCAAAGTCGTCTTCGGGTTTGGTTAGGGCGCTGAGGTAGAGGTGGCGATATTGGCCCGGCTGCGCAGCAAGTTTTTGGCTAATTGCGATCGGAGCGACGATGGCGTCGTCCTCTGGTCCACCCGTCGTCAGGATCCCCGTGACCGTCAGTTGAATATTCTGTTTTGGGCCTTCAATGTTCAGGAGGTCGCCGAGCTTCACGCCATCTCGCTTCTGAAACTTCGCTCCGACTACACATTCCGCCGCTGAGTCCGAAAACCATCGACCTTCGTCGAGGTGCCACCACGGATTTGTTTTTTCTACGCCCGTCGAAAACGAGCCGCCATCGGGAAGAGCGACCGAATGGGCCACCCAAGTTCCTATGACTCTCGCAGGCGCGTCCACAACAGGAGTAATCCACGTTTGAGAGGATTTCGTCCATGCCGTGACAGGTACCTCGAGGATGGGAGCAAAGGCAATGATGTTGTTGTGCCAGAAGACGGTTTTGATTTTGGGAAGGTCGGATTCGGGTAGGTAGGCGCCGGCGTTTACCGGGCGGTAGTCTACGCCGCCAATTTCCAGCGGCAGGGTGTCGGCTTGAGGAGTGACTAGGAGATTGGCGCCTAGGCTGCGGAATTCGTGGGAGAGGCGGTCGCCTACGTCGAGGCTCACGCTTAAGGCGGCGGTAACTACGGCCATGCCCAAGGCTAGAGCCGCGCCGGTTAAGAGTTTGTGGCGCGGGCGGCGCGTGAAGGAGTCGGCTACTAGGCGCAAGAACATGTTCGTTATGGAGCGAAGACTGCCTATGCTACCTATTTCGGAATTTCGGTTGTGGCTTGCGTCAGGGCTGAAATATCCATCACTAGATCGGTGCCGTCTACATGCGAGGGCACGCCTATGGGGTTGCAGCCGCCGGCTTGGCCGATTGTTGGGACGTAGATGGCGGAGCCGCAGTGGCGGCAGATTACGTTTTGGCCGTCCTGGCGGTAGCCTTCGGCGCCGCAGATGCGGCAGGCGTCCAGTGCGGTGCCCCAGCCGTCTGGTTTTTTGATGATCATGAAGCGAACGGTTTGCCCACCGCCGAGATCGGTCGCGAACAGATGCATGCCGCCGTCTTGCACGTCGCTGATAGGGACACGCACTTGGTTATTCTGCGCGGTCAGTTGGGTGACGCTGGGGCGTGCGGAATTTGCGCGCGCGTAGATAAAATCCGCGGTCAGCGCGAGGATGACGATTAAGCACGCCGAGGCTGCGGCGGCCATCCAGCGACGCTGGCGGCGGTTTTGCGCTTCGAGCAGGCGTTTCTCTGCCTCGCCCTGGGCGCGGATCACGGCGGTGGCGTGGGTTGCCGACTGCCATTCGCGGAATATCAGCAACGCAGCAGCACCGAAGATGAAAACAAAAAAGAACAGATCGTTCTTGACGATCGGACCGACGACGGCCATTTCAGACTTACTGGACGGCAGCCACTGGGCTTCGCTCAGCTCGTGCAAGCCGGTGAGCGCCAATTGAAAGACGACGAGCATCAGGATGACGCTGGTGGCGGCGAAGAATCTTTGCAAGGGGACGCGCAGGGTGCCCTTAAAGAAAAATAGACCGACAGCGACGGCGGCGGCGATGCCCGCAATGGTGCCAATCCAGGTTTGCAGGCCCTCGGTGGACATCTCGACGGCGCGCAAAATCAAGGCGAGTTCCACGCCTTCGCGCACCACCATCAGAAATACGAACGCGAAGATGCCCCAGCCGGCCGCTTTGCCCGCACGAACGGCGTAGGCTTCGACCTTTTGCTCGATTTCTTTTTTCAGGTGGCGCGCAACGCGATTCATCCATACGATCATCGTAATGACGAAGGCGGCGGCAGCGAGCAGCAGAACCCCCTCGAAGCCATCTTCGCTGATCTGCCAGTGTTCCAAGGCGATAGCCACGCCTAGGCTGAGTGCCACGGCGGCGGCGACTCCGTACCAGGCATAACGAGCGAGGTGAGCCCGGCCGGTGCGCGACAAATAGACGAGTATGATGCCAACGACGAGGGAGGCTTCGACGCCTTCACGGAGAGCGATGAGAAAAGCAGAAAGCACGCGGGCTCCAGTTGTAAGTCAGTTGCAAAAGCGATTTAAGTTTACCTTTATTAGCTACTTCCGTCAACCGGACCACACTGGTCCTATATCAGTAGGCTAGAATATCCTAACTATGCGCGTGCCCCAAACTGCCCAGCAAACCGCCGCATTTTTTCTCTATGCGACGCTGATTTATGTGCCGCTGTTTGCACAGGTGCAGGCGCCTGCAAGTTCGCAATCGCCGAAAGCCATTTTGGTGGATCCGAGCCGAGCGCAAAGAGCAATCGAACGCGGGGACCAGGCCGTAGCCGAAGGGCGGGTGGACGACGCGCTGGCTGCCTATGACGAAGCGGCGCAATTCGCTCCGCAGAATGCGACGGTGCTTGGCCGGGGCGCTTTGCTGCGGGCCAAAGTCGTCCGCGAGCATGCGGACAAGGCGGAGAGCCTGGCGCTGGCTGGCAATATCTCGCAAGCAACCGCTGAACTCCGGCTGGCGCTACGTATCGATCCGACGAATGCCGTGGTGGCCGAGCGCCTGGCGCAAATGGAAGCGATGAAGGACGACGAAGCGATTCCGCGACCGCAATCCATCGAAGGGCTGCCACAACTCCAAACGCAAAAAGGCAAGCACAACCTGGACCTGCGCGGCGATACGAAAACCGCTTACGATCAGGTCGCGCAGATTTTTGGCATCAAGGTGTCGTTCGACCCGGACCTCACGGCGCGCAACGTGAAACTGCACGTCGAGGACGTGGACTTCGCGACGGCGATGATGCTGCTGGGAGAACAGACCGGCACATTCTGGCGTCCGCTGAGCCCGTCGCAAATTTTCGTCACGTCGGACACGCCGGAAAAAAGACGGCAGTACGCGGTGGAGGCGGAGCAGACGTTTCCGTTGTCGTCAGTCGCTACTCCCGAAGAGATGACGGAATTGCTGCGGGTCCTGCGCGAAATCACCGGCTCCACGCGTATCGAGCTGGATTCGCGCGCGCGTGCGATTACCATTCGCGACACGCCGGAAAGACTGGCGGTGGCTAGCGAGCTGATGTCGCAAATGGACATAGCGCGCGGCGAAGTCATGCTCGAGGTGGAGCTGCTGGAGGTCGACCGGAACAAGTCGCGCAGCCTCGGCATCACGCCACCCTCGTCCACGCAAGCGTTCCTGATCAGTCCTAACGATATCGCCGCGCTGTCCAAAGCGTCCGATGTGGCCAACGCATTGACCATTTTGGGTCAGTTGTTTAGCGCGAAGGGGTTGAGCAGCGTGCCATCATTTACACTGTTTGGCGGGGGGAATTCCACGTTCTTGCTGACCCTGCCGAGCGTGGCCGCTAATTTTTCCGACGCGCTTACGCTGGTGAAGAGCGGCAGGCAGGTTCTGTTGCGCGCGCAGGATGGCAAGCCGGCTACTTTTTTTGTTGGTGACCGCTTTCCCATCACGCTGTCGCTGCTGTCGGGAAGCCTGGGCACCGGAACAGGCAGTGGGACGCCCACCAGCTCAATCCTTGGGTCGCTTCCCACCTCCACGACTTTTCCGGAGACCACGTTCAACGTGGGCAACAACCCGGTCGCGCTGGCTGCAGCGGCCTACACCGGTGGCACGCTACCTGATCTGGCGGTCGTCAATTCCAACGACAACACCATCAGCATTCTTGTGAACCAG
>Ga0185299_10004189_pt1 | contig 17756 bp, 18 predicted proteins | sample PaiPotPPA55metaG_FD_128002 | JGI IMG/M metagenome (GOLD analysis project Ga0185299, IMG submission 128002) | Iron sulfur acid spring bacterial and archeal communities from Banff, Canada, to study Microbial Dark Matter (Phase II) - Paint Pots PPA... ...
CCTGATTCGGACCAGCTCCGTATCCGTCAAGCGAGATGGTAAAGCCCTCAACTCGGACGCGTGTCATTTTCATGCCTTCCTTTCGATTGACGCCTAACGTAATGTCAACCGCAAGACCTGCGGCTTAAAATCGGTCACTGCGGTATACATTGGCCATAAGAATCCTAAAAAAATGCCTTACCAGCTTGTTCTTCAGCGTTCACTGAAAAAATTCAGCTAAATAAAACGCCAGTGAAACCCCGCACTCAACAACGCGCAATCCGGCAGTAGTGTTGCAATGAAATATGCCGCCTGCCAATCAAAAGTTGCGATACGGCATCGAATAGGTCCGATGCGGGAATGTCGCAAAATGGCCGAACTGCGACGGGCAGCGGTGCAGTGAATCGTGTTGAAGACTGGCTGTGCGCATCACAACGCATCAATCGGCCGGCCCTGAAATCGCCCCGAACCCCGCGCAGACTGGCTCCGCGCCGGCCGGCGGCCTGTTGCATCAAAACAAGCCACCCAAGAGGAGGGCAGGCGGGAGGGGGACTGCGATCTTTAAACCGCCGGGACCGCCCGCAGCCCGCACGGAGCGGTCGGCAAACTCATGGCGCATTACGAGGCAGAGGCGCCTGACCGCAATTCGGTCAGGCGTTTGGCTGCCAAGTCGGCCCAATATTCCATCACGTTCTCTGCATCTCCCCATTGCCAGACACCTGCATTCTTGATACTCATTCCGCCGGACCGACCGTCCACTGCTTCAGCGAGAGTTTGACCGCTCCCGCCGTCCTTGAACTCGAATTCGCCCCGCGCCGAACCGACGAAGGCATAGCTGTCCGTTGCGAGACTTTGCGCCGCATTGATCACCCGGGCTTGGGGGACTATCACCGAAATGGTGCGTAGTCCCGGCGTAGCGGTCGTAACGTTGGTCAGAGCGGCGCGCACGATCAGGACGTGCGGGCCGGGCTGTTCGACGATCGGAAGCACACCCGACAAGTGCGTCTTCAGCGCATTGTAAAAATAGCTCGACAATACCTTTTCGTCCTTCGGGTCGATATTTGCGTCGGCATCACTGATGAAGACCACTGGCTCGACGAAGATTCCCGTGAACGAGTTCCAGTTTCCATTGGGATCGACGTAGCGAAGCCGCGGCTCGCCTTTCTTGCCGGGCTGTAGCAGGGAATAATCGCTCAGAAACCCAGATCTCGGTGCCTTCTCGAGGTCCGAAAGCGGTTGCTGGGTCGTGACAGCGCAGGCGGCCAACGCAAAAATGATTACCAGGGGGCATACGCTCTTCATCATCGCCTTACCCTCCGTTCTGCCCGTGGGTCACACATAGCAGTCACTTCACTTCAGAAGAATTGGATGCACAGATCTTGCGCTCAACCCGCGCACATGGACACGTCGCTTTCGTTGACGCGTGCTTCAGGTAGAACAGACCGGCCATTAGCCTCAGCTGTCCAAACTACTGAGTATCGATATCTGCTTCGCCGGTCCGCATGCGCCTTGGCAGCGCGGTAATGACCTCGCTGTTGATGTCAAATATTTGTAGTCACGTCCGTCGAAGGCAATTGGACTTTGGTCCTATACTGGTCCTTATCCGACTCCGTGAGCCGACATTCGCCAACGGACTGCGAGTGTCCCTTCCTGGCCCAGACTGTGTCAAAACGTGCGCCGCGACTGGCCAGCGAGAAAGTCGACTCATCAGAACGCGCTGTGTTGGCTTCGTAGCCCTTCGGGAGGGGTAAAGTGACACCCGAAAACCGAAGGATTTCGAGTTTTGACACACCCTCGGCCGAACTGAGCCGCATGACGTCCGACCCAATTCGACCCAAAGGGGGCGCGCCGATGGCCTCGTCTAGACTGCTTCTCAGGGGAAGATCGGTGTCGTGGGCTCCGCACCTTCGAGATCGGCCTTCGGAAAATGCTGCGCGACCATCTGCTCGATCTCATGTTCGCGCGATCCAGGCACGTCCGCCATGATCAAGAGCTGGCCGTCACGTATGGCGCCACGAAAGCGCTCGAGTCGCGCATTCGGTTCGTCGACGCCGATCATCGTGGCCGTCCAGGCCCCGAAGCCAGCACCTGCCAACGTCAATGCGACGACGGCGCCGCCCGCAATGGCGAGCTCCGCGGGAGGGTACACCAGTGCCACGAGGCCGAGAAGCGCGCCGGTCGCACCGCCGAGCGCCACGCCGCGTTCGAGCGAGTGCACGACGTCGCTGCTTTGCAGCAAGGATGCCTCGGGTAACTGTTCGAGTGCGACACTGTGATTCGCGAGGACATGGATATGTCGCGATGTGATCCGCGCCTGCAGCAAGTCGTCGTACGCACGTCGCACACGTGAACAGACCCTAAACACCCGGCGCCCTCGGGAGACGGCCGCCTCGGCAACCGATACTGGAGGCGGCCGTTTTGCATTGCATCGCGGCAAGTGACTCCTCCATTCGCGCGATCCGTATATGGGGCGCGCTTCCCCCTGGCGCTGTCTTGCACGATGCAGAGGAGAGGACTACCTTTGCTTTAGAGCCGCTTACAATGCTCAGCGAAGCGGTCCTGGCAGAAGTGCCGGCGCAGGCAGTACGAAGTACGGCAAGGCGGCACAATGACGCTAGGAGCTTTTTTGTTAGCGGCTCCAGCGAGTGACGCGCAGCGAGGTGACCTATGTCGCTTGCGATTGCCCTGATCCTGATCATCGTATTGGCGGTGGGGTTTCACTTTGCCAGTCCCTGGTGGATCACGCCGATCGCCTCGAACTGGGTGCGCATGGACGACATGCTGACGATCACGATCGTCATTACCGGCGCGCTCTTCATCGCGATCAACCTGTTCATCGTGATCGCACTGGTGCGCTACCGCCACCGCAGGGGTCATCACGCTGCTTACGAGCCGCACAACAAGCGGCTGGAATGGTGGCTGATCGGCCTGACCTCTGTCGGCGTGGCAGCGTTGCTGGCACCGGGGCTCTTCGTCTACGCGGACTACATACGGCCGCCGCCCAACGTGCTGCAGATGGAAGTGCTCGCCCAGCAATGGCAATGGCGCTTCCGGTTTGCCGGCCCCGGTGGCAAGCTGGGCACGACGGACGTGCGCTACATCAGCAACGACAACCCCTTCGGCCTGAACCCCGGCGACCCCAACGGCCGTGACAACTACCTGATCGAGACGCCCGAGGTGCACCTGCCGCTCAACCGGCCGATCCAGGTCCTGACACGGTCGCGCGACGTGCTGCACGACTTCTACGTACCGCCGTTCCGTGCGCGCATGAACATAGTGCCCGGCATGGTGACCACCTTCTGGTTCACGCCGACCAAGGCAGGGCGTTACGACATCCTGTGCGCGCAGCTTTGCGGTATCGGGCACTCCAACATGCGCGGCGTGGTGGTGGTGGAAGACGAAGCATCGTTCTCGCGCTGGCTGGCGCAGCAGAGCACGTTCGCGCAGCGGCAGCAGGCCAAGGTGCAGGCCGCACCCGCCGCTGCAGGCGGCAGCGCCCAGGCGCTCGCTGACCAGGGCAAGACGCTCGCAGAGGCCAAGGGCTGCATCGCCTGCCATACCGTGGACGGCAGTCCGCGCGTGGGCCCCACCTGGAAGGGCCTGTACGGCAAGACCGAAACGATGGCCGACGGCAGCACCGCGAAGGTGGACGAAGCTTATCTGCGCGCCTTCATCCGCGACCCGAAGGCCCGCGTCGTGAAGGGCTTCGCACCCATCATGCCGAACTTCGACCTGAGCGAGCAGGAGCTGACCGCGCTGGTGACCTACATCGAATCGCAAGGCGGCCCGGCCGCCAGCAGCGCAGCCCAACCCTAGCGGAGCAGACGCAATGTCCTACGCGCACACCAACCACGTCCCGCAAAGCTTCTGGACCCGCTATGTCTGGAGCCAGGACCACAAGGTCATCGCCGTGCAGTATTCGCTGACGGCCATCTCCATCGGCCTGGTCGGCCTTGTGTTGTCGGACCTGATGCGGTTGCAGCTCGGCTTTCCGGGCAAGTTCAGTTTCATCGACGCCAACCACTACTACCAGTTCGTCACCATGCACGGGATGATCATGGTGATCTACCTGCTGACGGCGCTGTTTCTGGGCGGCTTCGGCAACTACCTGATCCCGCTGATGCTGGGCGCCCGCGACATGGTGTTCCCGTTTCTCAACATGCTGAGCTACTGGGTCTACCTGCTGGCCGTGCTGGTGCTGATGGCGAGCTTCTTCGTGCCAGGCGGGCCGACCGGCGCGGGCTGGACGCTGTATCCACCCCAGGCCATCCTGCCGGGCACGCCGGGCGTGGAATGGGGCATCGTGTTGATGCTGGTGTCGCTGGCGATCTTCATCGTCGCGACAACGATGGGCGGCTTGAATTACGTCACCACCACGCTGCAGGCGCGCACGCGCGGCATGACGCTCATGCGCATGCCGCTCACGGTGTGGGGCATCTTCGTGGCGACCATCATGGCACTGCTGGCGTTTCCGGCGCTGTTCGTGGCGGCGGTGATGATGCTGCTCGACAAGACACTCGGCACCAGCTTCTTCATACCGGCCGTGGTGTCGATGGGGCAGACGCTCAAGCATGCCGGCGGCAGCCCGCTGCTGTTCCAGCACCTGTTCTGGTTCTTCGGGCATCCGGAGGTCTACATCGTCGCGCTGCCGGCCTTTGGCATCGTGTCGGACCTCATCAGCACGCACGCGCGCAAGAGCATCTTCGGCTACAAGATGATGGTGTGGGCAATCATCATCATCGGTGCGCTGAGCTTCGTGGTCTGGGCGCACCACATGTTCATCGCCGGCATGAATCCGTACTTCGGCTTCTTCTTTGCCACCACCACGCTCATCATCGCCATCCCGACCGCCCTCAAGGTCTACAACTGGGTGCTGACGCTGTGGCGCGGCGATATCCACCTGACCGTGCCGATGCTGTTTGCCATCGGCTTCATCAGCACCTTCGTCCTGGGTGGGCTGACCGGGCTCTACCTCGGCAACGTGAGCGTGGACATTCCGCTTTCGAACACGTACTTCGTGGTGGCGCACTTCCATATGGTGATGGCCGTGTCGCCGATCCTGGTGGTGTTTGGCGGCATGTATCACTGGTATCCGAAGGTGGCGGGCCGCATGCTCAACGACACGCTCGGGCGCGTGCACTTCTGGATTACCTTCCTCGGCACCTATGCGATCTACTTCCCGATGCACTATCTCGGCATCCTGGGCATGCCGCGGCGGTATTACGCGTATGAGGGCTACAGCTTCATTCCACATTCGGCGCAGACGCTCAACACGTTCATCACCATCATTGCGCTGATCGTTGCGGCGGCGCAGTTGCTGTTCTTGTACAACCTGGCGTGGAGCCTGGTGCGCGGCAAGCGTGCCGACAGCAACCCTTGGCGGGCCACCACGCTGGAATGGCAGACGCCGCAAACGCCGCCAGTGCACGGCAACTGGGGCGCCGCACCGCCCGTCGTCTACCGCTGGGCGTACGAATACAGCCCGCCGGGGCACGAGGAAGACTTCGTCCCGCAAAACCAGCCGCCTGCGACGGCGCCTGAACCGGCCCACCCGACGCTTCAACCCGGCGAGGCACGCGAATGACCACACTGCCCCGCTCCTTCGTTCCTGACACGCCACCTGTCTTGCCGAATGCGAGCCGCATCGGCCTGATCGTCTTCATGGCGGTGGCAACGACATTGTTTTCACTGCTGCTGTTCGCCTATGCAATGCGCATGCGCGAGCCCGACTGGCAGCCGATCCCGCATCCGGCGCTGCTGTGGTGGAACACCGGCGCGCTGGTGCTGGCAAGCATTGCCATGCAGCGTGCCCGGCAGCTGACCTTACACCGCGCCGCGTGGCTGGTGTCTAGCGGTGTACTGGCGGCCGTGTTCGTGATCGGACAACTGACCGTCTGGCGCACGCTGTCGGCGGCCGGGCAGACCGTCACCGTCAATCCTTCCAATAGCTTCCTCTACCTGCTCACCGGCCTGCACGGGTTGCATGTGCTGGGCGGGCTGGTGGCCTGGGCGGTGACGATCGCGCGTCTCCAGCGCGGGGACCCCTTCCGAGCCCAGCGCGCCATCGCGCTGTGCGTCATCTACTGGCATTTCCTGCTGGCTGTCTGGCTCGTGCTGCTGGCGGCGATGTGGTGGATCACCCCTGGGTTCGTCGCCGCCATCTGCGGGCCGCTGTATGGAGCCGCGCCATGACCACGCCCACGCTCCCGACCGAATCCGCTGCCACCACGCCCACGCTCCCGACCGAATCCGCTGCCACCACGCCCACCGACGCCGGGCCTGACGGCTGGCGCGGCATCGTCACGGACTGGTCGGCCGACCGCCAAGCCTTCAAGGTGCCGTGGGGCAAGGCGATGATGTGGATCTTCCTGCTGTCGGACACCTTCATCTTCAGCAGCTTCCTGATCGGCTACATGACGGTGCGCATGTCGACCACGGTGCCGTGGCCTGACCCTTCCAAGGTGTTCGCGCTCACTGTGGGCGGCGTGGATGTGCCCTTGCTGCTGATCGCCATCATGACGTTCATCCTGATCAGCAGCAGCGGCACCATGGCGATGGCTGTCAACTTTGGCTACCGGCGCAACGCAAAGCGCGCCGCCGCACTGTTGCTGGCGACCGCGCTGCTGGGCGCGACCTTCGTGTCGATGCAGGCCTTCGAATGGACCAAGCTGATCGTCCATGAAGGTATCCGCCCCTGGGGCAACCCGATGGGCGCGGCGCAGTTTGGCGCGTGCTTCTTCATGATCACCGGGTTCCACGGCTTTCACGTGAGCTGCGGTGTGATCTACCTGCTGCTGATCGCACGCAAGATCCTGCGGCCGGGGTTCACCGAGCACGGCAACTTCCAGATCGTGGAGATTGCCGGCTTGTACTGGCACTTCGTCGACCTGGTGTGGGTGTTCATCTTTGCGCTGTTCTATTTGTGGTGAGGCAGACCATGGACCACACCGATCCCGCCCATCGACCCGACGCCGCGCACGGCCAGCAGCATCCGATCGGCATCTACCTGAAAATCTGGGGCCTGCTGTTCGTACTGAGCACGATGTCGTACATGGTGGATTACTTCCACGTGCAGGGCCTGCTGCGCTGGGCGCTGATCGTCGTGCTCATGATCGCCAAGGCCGGGCTGATCGTGTCGATTTTCATGCACATGATGTGGGAGCGGCTGGCGCTGGTGTACGCCATCCTGATACCGCCCCTGTGCCTGCTGGTGCTGCTGGTGCTGATGGCTGCCGAAGCGCATCACACCTTCGGCATGCGGGAACTCTTCTTCCACTGATCCCTGCGCCGACCGTTCCTCAGGCGAGTGCCTGGAACGCACCGCTCTGAATACAAAACGACCCGACAAATGAACTGCACCCCAAAGGTTGGATCAGTGTCCAACTTTGCGGGGGCAGTTCACAAATGCCGGGCCGTTTTTGTTTCCTGGCTCGCTGAAAATCTCGACGAAAAACACCTTCAAATCAGGCGTGCTTCTCACTGAATTCGTTGAGCGGCACAGGCGGCTTGAGCGGATCGAAGTCGGCCCACCGCCCTAGTTGCCAGCGGCCGGTCGCGCGTTCGATCGCCGCGCCTCCCGCATCGCGCAGCACCCGTGCGGCGTCCAACTGGCTGTCCGGCGACACGTGTACGGCCACCAGCACGCCGGAATCACGGGTTTCTTCGTTGCTGGCTTCACGCGTGCGCATCATCGCGCCGACCAATGAACCGACATACGCACTCACCCCGGCCGCGATCAGCGACACGATAAGCGGCGCCGAAAACGCCGCGAAGATCCCGACGCCGACCACGGCGCCAACCGCTGCGCCAATCGCGACGCCTATCTCGGCACCCTTCGACGCCTCCCTCGCGTTTGCGTCGGCGCTGATATCGCCGCCGGGCCGAAAACGTGCGTGCTGGCCGATCGGATTGACGAAAAACAGTGTGACGTCCTCCTCGACAAAACCGGCATTGAAGAGCCGTTGCGCCGCGTCTTCAGCGGCGGGGAATGTCGTAAAGCGTGCTGCGACGATGAGTGACATGTGGCCTCCTTCCATCGTTGACTAGCGGTTGCAGACTATGCCGCCCCACCTCACTCGCGCCGAGACAGAGGTGCATGCGGTGGCACGCGCCGGGACCATGCCGTGGTGCCGCGATCGGGTTCCATGCCGTCCACTCTGAACAGTCCGCTATGTAACACTACTCCTTTGCCGCCGTTCTGGTCGATCGCTTCCGCGCAAACCGAACGGATAGGATTGCGGCCGCTGTCGAAAGCAGCCATTAAGGCGGATTCCAGCGCGGAATGGGCGCCGAAATGATCTTCCAGCGCCTCGGCGGTAATTGCCGCACTCAACCGGCTCGCCGTCGACGCGCGCCGTAAAGCGCACTGTCAGATTCGCGCCGTCGAAGACCGGCTGGTCGTCGGGAAAAGTGATGTGCATAAGGGAATCCTCATAGGCGGCCGCAGCGGAATTGCACTCATGGCGAACCCTTCATTGCACCAGCGAGTTGCTGCGCCATCGCGAGGTGACGTTTGATGGTCGGCAACGCGTGCGTGCCTGCGGCCTTCAATTGCGCATCGTCGGCCTTGATGAAAGCCTGGGCCTGCGGCAGCAACCGGATCCTGTCGCCGTTCACCTCGCCGCCTGGCAGAACGTCTGCGTCGAAGCCGTCGACGGCGAGCACGGCTACCTCATAGCCATTCAGCCTGTTAGCCATGCGTTTTCTCCTTCAACGTCGATGCGGGGAGCGGGCGCCTGACACCGCATGTTTCCTTCGTCTCCCTACTTAGTCCGCAAAAAATATGCCCACACAGAAGCGCGCGGAAAGCGACGCGTCGTTTGCCGGGCGGGCAGGGTCTTTAGTGACCCGTCGGGTCCTCGTCGAGGCCGTCATCGTCGGCGGCCAATGGGTCGTCGATTCGATCTGGTTCAATGTCGGCGTCGTCGATGCCGTCGGCCGCATCCCGCCTGAAACTTCCACCTGCAACGATGGCTGCCACGATCGACCCGACCCAGCGCCGCACTGGCGACATCGCCCGGCAAGCTGCCCCTGCCGCGATGCCGCCCGGTCTGCGGCATTCGGACGACACCAGGCCCGGCTACACGCGCAGGCGGGAAGAAGGCGGCTTCGCCTACTTCGACGTGAGCGGCAAGCGCATCGACGACGCAAGCGAAATTGCCCGCATCGATGCATTAGCAATTCCACCGGCGTACCAGGACGTGTGGATCTGCCCCGACGCCCACTTGCCGAGTCGCAGCGGTACGGTCCAGAGTTTCTCGAGCACGCCCAGCCGCAAGCGCAGGCCGATCGCAAACAGCGACACCAGCAGCGCGATTTCGGTGATTGTGCACCTGGACGTCGTGGGCCAGCACCGGATCGGTGGGTGCGAGGATCGCCGCGAGCAGCAAAGACGGGCCCCAGCGGAGATCCAACACGTAGACGCCGAAGAGAGTCAGTAGCGGAATCGTCGCTAGCATGGTGCGCAGAAGGTGCGCGTCGGCAGCGATATCGAGGCGCAGCAGGTCGATGCCCGGCAGCCCGAGCGCGTAGCCTCGTGTCGAGCAACTGCACGATTGCGCTTGTCGCACGACATGCCCGGTAACTTCAGGTCGCGTGCGACGCGCCTGCGGATCTTCGGCAATGCGCGGCCGAACGCGGCCATGCGCTCGTATTTGTTGGCGTCGCGTGTCTCGCACCAGCGCCGTAGCGGTATAGCTTGCGGCCGCGCGCGTCACGGCCGGTTGCCTGCAGATGACCGTCGAAGAAACACTCTGGTTTCTCATCGTCGGCGCGGTGCTGGTCCTGAGCATTGCCTCAGGGGAACGAGCTTCCAGTGCCCTGTACTTCCAGAAGCATGTCGTCGACGTCGAGCTCGATCGAGCAGTCGCCTTCTAACGGAGGCGGCTTGTACTGTTCGTCAAAGCGTCGCCGGACGGAAGCCCCAGCCGGTCCCGGAACGTCCTGCGTTGGGCCGTGTCCATCGCGGCGTAGCGATCGATCCGTGGTTTCGCAGGCATTTGATCCTCCACTGCGAACTAAAAGATTAATTATCGATCCGCTGACAGGTCTGCCGCGACCAACAACTGACGTGCCTCAAGGGTCTCTTGCACGTACAGTTCATCACGCCACGTCGTCGCCAGAACGAGGATCATCGGTCGGGGTGGCGATAGCCATGCGGCGCTATCAGTCTCGCGAGCTGGAGGACTAGAATGAATTATCCGAATCAATCGGGAGAGAAATTGTGGAACTTCACATGGATTCCCATCATTTCACACACGGCCAGCCTGACTGGCGGGCAGCCGTGCTGGCAGGCGTCATCGCGGGCGTTGTGTTCCTGGCGTTAGGGGTTATCCTGATGGCACTGATGACGGGCGCAAGTCTGCTGGAGCCCCCACGCATGGTCGCCGCGATCATGCTGGGACGAGGCGCATTGCAATCGCCGCAAGCATTCTCAATTGGCATCGTGCTCGCGGCCTTTGTGGTGCATTTTGCCCTTGCCATCGTATTCGCGCTTATCCTCGGTCTGATCATGACGTCATTCAACCTTGACTCGAGCATGGGGATGGCTTCACTGGCGGGTGGCGCTTTCGCTGCAGCCGTTTACCTGATTAATTTCTACGGCATGACACGGTTTTTTCCGTGGTTCGCAGAAGCACGCAACTGGGCCAGCCTGTTCGTTCACATCGTCTTCGGTATCGTGGCGGCGAACATGTACATGAGACTGGAGCGCAACACATCCCGCGGGGTCAAGGCGGACGCGGGCGGCCCGTCGTAGTCCGGTGCCGTGTTGATCGACCGGTCTCCAGAGCAGAAAAGGCTCGCCGCGCAACAACATGAGCATCTCGTCGAGATAGGGATGGTCGGCCAGACGAGACGAAAGAAAAGCCAAGCCGGAAGATCGGCCAGCGCCCGAACGGAGCCCGCCGTATCGGTGCGAGTTTCTGCTGAACCGGTTGATCGTCCTGAATCGGCTTGCCGTCTCTGAAGGCAATGCCTGCGAGCAACAGCTTGATCTTTTCGGGGCCGTCGATGCGGCGCCACGTTTTTCACGCATTTGCGCGTGCGCGTGGTTCGATGACGCACGATCGCGAACACAAGGAAATGCGGCGCCAGGTTTTCTTGGGCTCCTCGATCAGCTTGAATGCCAGCCGTCCAAACGCTCGACCGGCCTGAACTCGTCACGCAGATTTTGCCGAACCGGCTTTCGATCGACGAAAGCGACCGGTGGGGCGCGCCACTGGCTCAACTGATGCGGCGCACGCTTGCGCAGGACCTGACGAGCCGGCTGCCTCCAGGCGTGTTCATCTTCCCGGACGCGCCGGCGCCGCCCGACACTCGGATGCTCGTCGTCACGGTGCTCGATGCCGAGACCGATGCGAGCGGAACGGTGACATTGCAAGCGGCGTGGACGCTGCAATCGGGGCAGCCCGCCCGCGCTACCTTGACGCAACAGGCGACGCTCAAGGCGGCGCTGGAGAACCGCGGCGCGGCGGCGCAAACCGCTGCGCTGAGCCGCATTCTCGGGGCGTTGGCCGACCGGATCGCCGCGTCGGTCGTCGCGCGCTGACAAGATGGGAATGCCGATACATCCCGTCATTCGACGAGCGGCAGCGTCTCGAACGTGTGATACTTACGAAGGCAGAGCGGGCAGCGCGGCACGCGCGTTACGCGTCACGAATGGCTCCACGACGCGGGACTTTCGATCATGTACGCATACTTCAGGCGGTCGTACGGGCCTGGCCCTTTCGACGACGAGGGAGATGTGCCGAGCCGCGAGTGGCGCATCAAGCGCAACTGCTCCCTCACGCCGCGGCAGTCGCTCGCCGCGACCGTGTTCCTCATGGCGCTCGACCTCGCGATCGGCGTGGCAGCGGCATTCGCATTCGGCGCGTGGCTCACGCTGCCCTTCTCGATGCTTTGCACCGTGGCCGTCGGCATCGCCTTTATCGCCTACTCCAGGCACGCGACGGACGGCGAGGTGCTGACGTTCGCGCCCCCGTTCGTGATCGTCGAAGTACACGAGCGCGGACGCCGCACGATGCATCGGATGAATGCGGCCCGCTTGGCCGTGTCTCTCGGCGACAGCGATGGCGCCGTCTACCTTTGCGACGGCTGGCAGCGTATTCCCGTCGGACGGCAACTGCCTGCCGCCGCCCGCGCGGAGTTCGTGCGTCAATTGCGCCGCTTTATCGTGGCCGACTGTTGACATGCCGGCCGATGATCGCCCGGCATGTCTGATTGGCCTCACAGCAACACGCCGAGCGCCCCGACGATGCCGATGCCGCACGCGATGCTCACGCCAATGATCGGCGCCACGCGAAATGCGCCGCGGACTCGCTCTGCAGCGGGCAACACAGGGCCGCTCGCCAGCGCGATCAGCTATCCTGCAACCAACGGCAGCAGCAAAGCGTTGAGCACCTGGGCGGCGATGTTGAGCGACAGAGGGTCCGGCACGCGCGCGACGAACACCGCACTGCGATCACCGGTGACCCCGTAGAACCATCGCGCCTCGAACGGATGCAAGGCCAGTGAACGGCGCTAGCCCGCGATTTCACCGAAGCCCCACGCGAGGGCGAGGGACGACACGAGCGCCGCCACCATCGTGGCGCCGAGCGCGCCCATACAAAGACCGCCCCGCCCAGCAGCGCATAAAGCGCGTCGGCGATCTGTCCGACGTCATGCAGCGGCCCATGCCCGGCGTTCTTCGCTCCGCCATCGTGACCAGCACGGCTGCGGTCAGCAACCGGGTCAGCACGGCACCGAACGCGGTATCGCGACGCTCGGCATCGCGGTCTGCGGCCGACAGGCCCCTTTCGACGACCGCCGACGGTGATAGGGGGCGCTTCAGAAAACGGAAAGTAAAGCACGTTAGCGACAGGCGATCGTCGCAAAACGACCCGTAGTTGCCTGATGACATTCTCAAGGTCGATGGCAGATTTGGGATCAGGTAGCGGCCGTTCTGACCGCTGGCTCCTCCGTCAAAACATCATATGTAACGCCGATCACAATCGCCCGTGCGCCCAGTGAACCCAAACTTTGACTTCCCTCCCCCCTGCCATACACTAAATTCGAAACACGCTAATCGTCGCGGAGCACAAGGAGAACAACCATGACTCCCTGGGAAATCCAAGGCACCGAACTGATCAACTGCAATTGCTCATACGGTTGCCCGTGCCAATTCAACGCACTGCCGAACAACGGCTTCTGCGAAGCGATGGGCGCCATCTCGATCAGCAACGGTTACTACGGCGACGTGCGACTCGACGACATCAACATCGCGGTCGTGTTTCAGTGGCCGGGGCCGACCCACGAAGGCAAGGGCAAGTGCCAGCCGATCGTCGACGAACGGGCCAGCCCGGAGCAACGCGAAGCCATTCTGAAAATCATGACGGGGCAGGACACCGAGCCGTTCGCCACGATGTTCTCCGTATTCGCATCGACCCTCGAGCAGGCATTCGATCCGATCTTTACGAAGATCGACTTCGATGTCGATGTCGATACCAGACGCGGCCGGATTCATGCCGAGGGCGTATTCGACGTTGTCGGCGAACCGATCCGCAATCCGGTAACGGGCGACGAGCATCGCGTTCGAATCGATTTGCCGCACGGCTTCGAATACGAGCTTGCCGAAATCGGCTCCGGCACCAGCCGCTCGCAAGGAAACATCGCACTGGATCTCAAGGGGACTTATGCGCAGTTCGCGCGACTGCACTTGAATAACAAAGGACCGATCCGGCATCGCGCTGCCGCATGAGCAGCGTCGAAAATATTTTCGGACGTGAGCGCGTCATCACCGCGCTCGGCATGGTCGCTGTCGTCGCGTTGTCGTGGGCCTACTTGTGGACGGGCGCCGGAATCGGCATGTCCGCACTCGAGATGACGGCCGTCGCGCTGTTCCCGCATCGACTGGCAGACGGCGGCGGGGGAATGGATCCGTCGCTGCCCACCGTGATCCTCATGTGGTGGGTGATGATGATCGCGATGATGACGCCCAGCGCAGCGCCGCTCGTCCTGTTGTATCGACGCGTATTGCGGCACCACGCCGCGATCGAGGCCAGGTCGACCATCCCGTCGTTGTTTCTCCTGGCCGGTTACCTGACCGCATGGCTGGCATTCTCGATCTGCGCGGCATCGCTGCAGAAGGTGCTGCAACCGACCGGCCTCATTTCGGAAATGATGTTGTGGTCTAAGAGCGCGCCCCTCTCCGCGATCGTTCTGGCTGCGGCGGGCGTCTATCAGTTCTCGCCGCTCAAGCGCGCCTGCCTGACGCAGTGCCGTTCACCAGTGAATTTCCTCACCGCTCACTGGCGTCCTGGCGTCGCAGGCAGCTTCCTGCTCGGGATGCGTCATGGCATTTACTGCGTGGGCTGCTGTTGGCTGCTGATGGCGTTGTTGTTCGTCGGCGGCATCATGAATCTCATCTGGATCGCCGCGCTATCGCTAATCGTTTTCGTGGAAAAAATCCTGCCCGGCGGTGAGCGTGTCGGCCGCGTGCTGGGCGTCGTGCTGATCGCCTGGGCAGGCGTCACCCTGCTGGTGTGATCGGCTTTTCTCTTCTCACACGGTCATTCAAATGACCGAACAGCTGGATCTGTTAATAGAGGTGCGTCCCGTAACACAGGGCCTCATTAAATACGCAGACGATCTGGCGTGGCTTCGGCGCTGTACGTAAATCGGACCTCTCCCAGTCGGTGTTACGCGTCCCTGCAAGAGCCCAGTCTGGGGACGTCCGAAGAATTGTATGGCCCCGGTTCGACGAAGCTTGAAGCCGAGAACTCTCGTTCGATGAAAACCTGAACGGCACCAGGCGCAACGTCACGGCGCTATGATTCACTTTTGCAAACGGCAGCTGTCTGGGGCGCACCGGACGTTCCAGCGGCCGGCCGAATGCGCTGGCGAATGACCGGTTGTGGCCGCTTACTGTCTCCTGCATCAGGCATCGTTTTCAGTGGCGTGTAATGCGGCGATCGGCGGCAGGCGCCCCCCTTCGGTCGTTCGGACCGCCTGATAGCGGCCGCTCACTTGTCGAATGCCCTTCCTCATCCGGTAAGGCGATTGGTGTGGTAGCTTTCCGCCAGCCCCCGCTACTATCGTGGCTACCTAACTAATACAATTCTCCAAGCGACGATCTTCCATGAAGCTTACCAAGTTGGTCTTAGCTGCTTTGGCCGTACTGATTGCCAAGTCTGCATATCCACAATTGCGCGAAGACTTCCCGCTACCGCCGTCTCCCTGCGAATCCGACTATCTGGAAGCGGCTAAAGATAAATTCATCAAGCTCCTTGATGTAACCGACGAAGTGGTGCCTGTAGTCCCTGCGGCTCAGATCGCTGATTTTGAAGAGAAGCGAAGCGAGATCAATCAATACTGCCCTCTGGCTCCCACAGGCTTGCCGCTTGAAATTGGTTGTCATACGCACGACGACTTTGTGAAGTATCAACCGGTGTGGCAAAAGCTGACTGATGATCCGGGATACATGTAATGGACAATTCACAACGAAGTCACATTCTTGCGCGCAGTTCCTGCCGAATTCGACCGGCGCACTCACACTGATAGCATCGATGCACTCTTTGGTTACATCGAAGGCGATATATGGCTGCTCGATCAGCTCGGGGGCTACTACGACACCCTGAAGAGGCTGCAGGTGGGGCAGCCGAAGCCCGACGTGCCATTCCTGGCCGATATGAAACATGTCTCAGCAACTCAGGACGCTAGACAAAGCCTGTTTGACGTTTTGAAATGTACCGCGCTCAAGAATCACCCGTCTTCAAAACACGGTGGCTGACAGCGCATAGTCATCGCCGGACAGCTCCGGGAACACCGGCGCCACTCGAAGACTGTGCCTAATAAAGTTAGGGCACGGCCAGCTTCGAGCTTCTATCGCCCGCGATCCGCATTCCGACGCCTACATACATTGTCGACACTTCAGGCGGCCGTGTTGAATGTCCCTTTATGGCCGGTTGCCGACCGCCTTTAATCGTAAGCTGGCGAAGTCGAGGGGTGGGAATGAGCCATGCTTGTTAAGCGTTGCTTCATTGGAGGGGAAACGCAAAATGAAGAACGCAAACAAGGCCTGGCCGATGCTTCCCGCGTTAGTGCTGCTAACTGCATGTTCCATGGGGGACATGCGGGCAGGCACAGGGACCCACCTTAGCGCCGTGGAATGCCGCGACCTAACCGAGATCAAGCACAAGGCACCAGCGTACTTGCGACTCGAGGCGGGCGTTCGTATAACGGCTGATCACGTTCGAGCAGGTATCGAAAACCGCCGGCTGAAATCGAAAGTCTGGTGACTTTTACTGTGCCGGAGAGTATCGCCAAGGATCTCAGAGGTCAGAAGTTGACAGTCCAGCCAAGTCTCGAAAATTTGACTGCGGCGACCAACTCCCTAACGGCGCAGTTCGCCCGATGCCCTCGGCGACTCAGACGCACTATCAAAGCGGCTTAGTTCCCTCACCCTTACTGGTTGCAAACGGGTATCTACACGAAATCCAAGAGGGGTACCATCTGCTGCGTCGATAATCGACCTTTTTACGTTATGCACGGCAAACCTACTGTCTATGGCGAACCACAAGAATCAACAGCCGGAATCGAACGCTACCCCATCGAATCGATCGCTCGAACGCGGGCTCGAACTGCTGCGCGCGTTCGGTCCCGGTGCGACGCTTCTCGGCAACGGAGATCTCGCGGAACGCACTGGTTTGCCGAAGGCGACAGTGAGCCGCCTCACGCGAACGCTCGTGGAAGCAGGCTATCTGGAGCACGATTCGGCGCGCCGGGCGTATAGGCTCGGGCTACCCGTCCTCAGTCTCGCACAGGCGCTGCGCAGCGGATCCACCGTACTAAAGGCCGCCGGGCTACTGATCCGAGACACGGCCCAGAGGATGCGTATCAATGTCGGAATCGCGGGCGCCGACAGAGAGGAGATGGTCTACCTCGAGTCCATTCGCTACAACCAACGTGCCTCATTGCGTACGATCGTATCGGGACAACGCGTACCGATGGAACTGACGTCGCTCGGCCGGGCGTATCTCGCGACGCAGCCGGAAGCCGAATTCACCCATCTGATGGACGCGTTCGCGCGGCGCGGACGTAGCGGCTGGGAGCGTCTCGCGCGAGAAATCACTGAAGCCGTGGATGATGTGCATCGAAACGGCTTTTGCGTCGCAAGGTGGCAGCCAGAAGTGATTGCACTCGCGACGCCGCTCGCCATTCCCGGACATCGCTTGCTGGTCCTCAACTTCAGCGTCCGCACGACGGCGTCGCAAGACAGCGTTGTGAGCGAACTAGCAGCACCCCTGCTGCGTCTGCGCGACGAAATCACAGCCGAATGCGTACGCCTGGAAGGCTAAGAACTGCAAACGTCTCTTTCATTCACGGCGTTCACTGATCGCGCGCGCTGGAATACCCAGCACCACTGCAAGGCCACCGAGAATGGACACGACCGCAACCGCGTAGAGACCCGTGGCGCTGCTGCCAAAGTGCGTCGATGCATAACCGATCACCGATGGCGCCGAGATGCCACCAAACTGGCCGAGGCTGCTAATGAGGCCGATGCCGCTTGCTGCAACCGTGCTAGACAGATACGCGGGCGGGATCGTCCAGAACAGCGACAGCATGCCCAGATAACCGGCCGTCGCGACGCAAAGCAGTGCCACCAGAATGCCTGCGTGATTCGCCGCCGCCGGCAGAAGCGCGACGCCCAGCGCGGCCATCAATGCGCTTGCCATGAAGTGCCACCGCCGCTCCAGCATACGATCCGAGTTCCGGCCGAGCAGATACATCGCAATGGCGCC
>Ga0185299_10004191_pt1 | contig 17755 bp, 11 predicted proteins | sample PaiPotPPA55metaG_FD_128002 | JGI IMG/M metagenome (GOLD analysis project Ga0185299, IMG submission 128002) | Iron sulfur acid spring bacterial and archeal communities from Banff, Canada, to study Microbial Dark Matter (Phase II) - Paint Pots PPA... ...
TCCGCCGCCGTCGGTGCCGATGACCGCGATCGACTCGCTGCCGTTGGGGTTGAGCGGCAACAAGCCGTTGTTCTTCAGCATGACCGTGCCCTCTTGGCTGAGCTGCTCAGCGGTCTGCTGGTGCGCGGCGGAGGTGACGGTGGCGGAGAGCGAGCCGCTGGCCGGGTTGTCGAACATCCCGAAGGCGAACATCTGGGTCAGGATTCGGCTGACCGCCTCGTTCACCGTGTACTGGCTCAGCGTGCCGTTCGCGATCGCGGTGCTTACGTCCGTCGCGATCGAACCGGGGAACGGCATTCCTATGTCCATGCCGCCCGCGACCGACGCGACGTTGTTGTAGTCGGCGCCCCAGTCGGAGGTGACGTATCCGCCGAAGTCGGCCTGGCTGTCTAGACCGTTCTGCAGGATGTCCGCGTTCTGGCAGGACGCGGCGCTGTTGATCACCGCGTACGAGCACATGACCGAGGCCGGGGCGGATTGCTCGATGGCGTTCTGGAAGGGCGTGAGGTAGAGCTCTTCCAAGGCCTGCTGGCTGACGGTCTCGTTATTGTTCCCGTTCGGGTACTGCTCCTGGTCGTAGGCCGCAGGATGCTTGACCATGGCCATCACGTCCTGGCTCTGCAGTCCCTTGACCTCGGCCGAGGTGATCTGGCCGGCCAGGTAAGGGTCCTCGCCATAGGTCTCGTAGGTCCGGCCCCAGCGCGGGTCGCGCACCAGGTTGGCCGTCGGGCCGAGTGCGACGTTCACGCCCTTGCCGGCGAACTCGGCGCCCATCGCCGTGCCCTCCTGCTGAATGAGCGTCGGGTCCCACGTCGCGGCGGCGTTCTCCCCATCGGGGTAGGCCGTCACACCGCCGGTCCCGTCGCCTACGCCGTTCGGACCGTCTTGCATGTTCATGGCGGCGATGCACAGGTTCGGGATCGCGGCGACCTGTCCGATGTAGGACGAACCGCCGTCGCCGGAGAGCAGAGTGAGCTCCTCCGACTGGTCCATGGTGTTGAGCACCTGTTGCACCCGCTGGGCGACTGGTGCGGTCGAGCCGACCCACGGGCAGACGCCGTTGCCGCCGGTGCCGTTGCCGCCGGTGAGCGGCGCGGTGGTGGTCAGGCCGTAGACGTCGAACTCGAAGATCGAGTAGCCCCACTGGGTGGCTCGCGTCGTGCCGTACACGCGGATGTAGCGGTCGGTCGCGGAGACGGTGAACGTCTCGTTCCCGCCGGTGCCGGTCGTGGTGGAGTAGACGTTCGTCCACGTCGCGTTGTCGTTGGACACCTGGATCTGGAACGCCGAGGCGTACGCGGCCTCCCAGGAAACAGCGACGTTGCAGATGGCCGTCGGGGCGCCGAGGTCGACCTCCAGCCACTGCGGGTCGCTGTAAGCGCTCTCCCACCGCGTGCCGGGGTTGCCGTCGGTGGCGGCGCTTGCCAGGTTGCCGGTAGCGGAGTAAGTAGAGGAGGCCGTGGTCGGCTGGTCGAGTGCGAGGTCCTGGTAGCCGCAGTACTCCTTCGCACCGCCGCCGGTTCCGCCGCCACCGCCGCTCGAGCCCTGAGTGAAGGCGATGTAGTGGAGGTTCCAGGCGTTGGAGTCCTGGTCAACCGTCAGTGTCTGCTGGCCGGCCGGCAGCGTGATGCTGGCGGTGACGGTGGTCCAGGTCTGATATCCGCCGGTGCTCGGAACGGCGACCGAGCCGGTGAGGTTGGTGCCGGAGGAGTTGGCGATGTGTAGCGCATCTGTGACTGCGGATGGTGCCGCCACTCGGAAGCTGGCCGTGTAAATCCCTGCGGTGGCGACGTTGACGGTGTACTTGAACCACTGTCCTGCGTTGGTCCAGCCCATGTCATCCGCGCCGCCGGCGATGCCAGTGTCCTGGGTGTCGGCAGTGGCCTCGAGGTCGACTCCGTCGGAGCGGTAACTGTTAGCGGTGCCGTTGGTGGCGGTGACGTTGTACGCCACCCCCTGCCCGCCGGTGTCGTAATTCGCCGCCTGGAGCGTGCCCGGCACGGCTGCCGGCGTCCCGCCGAAGGGTTGGTCGCTGCCCGAGCCGCCTGAGCCGCCGCCCGAGCTCGCGGTGAAGGTCATGTAGTGGAAGTTCCAGCCGTTCGAGTCCTGGTTGACGGTGAGTGTCTGTTGCCCGGCCGTCAGCGTGACGCTGGCGGTGACGGTGGCCCAGGTCTCGTATCCTCCGGTGTTCGGTACGGCGATCGCGCCGGAGAGGTTGGTGCCGGAGGAGTTGGCGATGTGCAGCGCGTCGGTGATCCCGTATGGCGACGAGACCCGGAACGCGACGCTGTAGTTTCCGGCGGTGGCGACGTTCACGGTGTACTTGAACCACTGTCCTGCGGTGGTCCAGCCCATGTCGTACGCGCCGCCGGCAGCGGTGGTGTCCTGGGTGTCGGCCGTGGTCTCCAGGTCGACTCCGTCGGTGCGGTAGCTGTTGGCACTGCCGTTGGTCGAGGTGACGTTGTACGCCACCCCCTGCCCGCCGGTGTCGTAGTTCGCGGCCTGAATCGTCCCGGGCACGGCGGCTGCGGTGCCGCCAAAGGGCCCGTCGGCGGCGGCGTAGGCCGAGGTTTGCAGGCCCGCGGCCAGCGAAAGGGTGGACAGGGCCAGGACCGCGAGCAGCGCGCGGAACCTGGGCTGGCGACGGCGGGGTGATCGCGATCTGCCGCGTGGCGGCGGCGTAGGCGCCGCCGGCGGCCGTGGGAGGGGGAGAAGCCTCATTGCATTCCCTTCGGTTCTTTGCCTGATGGTGCACGCGCGCGTCCGACTCACCCGGGCACGCTGACGCAGGCCTCCGCGGATGTCAGCGGTGGCGTGTGGGTGGTGCGGTAGCGGCGGGCGGCACGGCGTCACCGAAGTGCCGGCAAAGCGGCAGCTCAGTGCGCCGTACGTGGTCTTGCCAGGTTGGGAGAGCGCTCTCCCAAGGAGAGGTTTATGGCAGGAATCCCGCCGTGTCAACCCTCTGTAACAGGTTCCGGTAGTCGATCATCGCCGGGCCCGCACACGGAACCGGAGCCGTGGGTCGAGGGTGCCCAGGACGGGCCGAGGGTGCGGGCGGCGGCGGAGTCGGCGCGGCCCGTTTCACGCCGCGATATGCGTCCAGACCCTTTCATTCCACACTCAAGCATCTCGCTGCGCCCGCCCGCCCTGCTCTCAACCCGCACCCTCGTCGCGGCGCTCATCGAGGGCCCAACGCCGTCGCCCCTCCGGCCATGGTCCACACCCGGCCAACCACCCACGGAAGCGAACTCGGCGCCTAAAGGCGGATCTCGCGCAGCGCCAGCTCCCGGGCCAGGGAGAGGCTGCCGGTGATCTCGGCGTCCAGGCCGAGGGCGGCGGGCAGGACGGCGACGCGGCCGGCGTAGCCGGGTTGGGCGAGCCGGTCGATGGATTCCCGGACGCCGTCGAGGAAGGGCTCGCCTGCCTGGCTCAGCTCGCCGCCGATAATCACCACCTTGGGGTCGAGCAGCGCGCACAGGTTGGCCAGTACCCGGCCGAGGGTGCGCCCAGACTCGGCGAGGATCTTGCGGGCCACGGGGTGTCCGGCCACCTCCGCAAGCCGGCCGCGCAGCGAGTCCCCGCCGCCGGGTTGGAGGTGCGAGATCTGGGCGAGCACCTGACGTACCGAGATGATGGTCTCCAGGCAGCCGCGGTTGCCGCACCGGCACCAGTCGCCGTCCTGGGACACCTGGGTGTGGCCGATCTCGCCGGCCGCGCCCGTGTTTCCGCGCACCAGGGTGCCTCCGATGTAAAGGCCGGCGCCCACGCCGTCCGCCGCCTTCACGTAGATCATGTCGTCGCGCTCGCCGACGGGCCCGGCGCGGTGCTCGGCCAGGGCGCCGAGGTTCGCGTCGTTCTCCAGGGCGACGCGCAGCCCGGTGCGGCCGGCGAGTTCCCCGGCGACGTCGAGCCCGGACCAGTTGGCCAGGATGGTCGGCGAGGCCACCGCGCGGCGGGCGCTGTCCAGCGGCCCGGGGATGCCGGCGACGCAGACCTCGACCGGTCCGAGGTCCGGTCCCGCTTCGGCGAGCAGTTCGGGGATCAGGGAGGCGACCGTGTCCAGTACCCGGTCCGGGTCAGCGTCCACGTCGAGCAGGACCGTGCGCTTCGCGCGCACCTGCAGATCGAGCGAGGCGACTGCCACGAGCACGTGATGGTGGCCGAGGTCGACGCCGACGATGCCGCCTGGCGGGTGGCTGCGACGCAGGCGCCGGCCAGGCCGGCCGCGCCCGGGCCCCACGGGTCCCTGATCCTCAGTCAGCAGCCGCGCCTTGATGAGGGCTTCCACCGCACTCTCGACCTGTGTGCGGCCGAGGCCGAGCGCCGTGGCCAGTTCGGACCGCGAGGCGGACCCCCGGTGACGTATCAGAGTCATGATCGCCGTGCGAATCTCGCGGTGCACGCGGTCGGTGAACGGGTCGGTCGGCATGGCTGCTCCGCGGGTAGAGGTTCGCCCATTATGCATATCAGAAACATAAATGAGAAGCGTTGACCCTGTTGACGACCCCCTGTTAGCTTCACAGCACCCCTTCAGGTAATACGTATCAGCTGTGCTACGTGCTGCCGCGGGGACGCACGACCAGGGTGTGCACTGCTGCCGCCATTTTTGCTTGAACACAACAAAATAAGGTCCGCTTCTTCAAGGAGGAAGAGCATGGAAGTCAGTCGTCGTCACGTGTTGAGGATCAGCGGCGCCGCCGCGGTGGCGGTCGGCGCCGGGGTGGCCGCGTCACCGGCCTCAGCCTCAGTCACGACCCCGGGAGCGGGAGCGAGTACGAGCACGGCCGGCGCTGTTGCGTCGGCCGGAGGCGGAGCGGCCCGGGCCAAGGCGGTCGCGCTCGTCAAGCAGATGACCCTGGATGAGAAGATCGCCCAGCTGCACGGGACGGGGTACGCCGGCTTCACGGGCGGGCACGCGGGGGTGGTCCCGGCCAACACCCGGCTCGGCATCCCTGCGCTATACCTGGCCGATGGTCCCAGCGGGGTCGGCGACTTCGCGATCGGGGTGACCCAATGGCCCGACTCCAAGACCTTGGCCGCGAGCTGGGATCCGTCACTGGCCCGCCGCTACGGCGAGGCGTACGGCGCCGAACAGGCCGGGAAGGGCAACAACATCGCCTTGGCCCCCTGCATCAATATCCTGCGGCTGCCGTACTGGGGCCGGTCCTTCGAGACCTACACCGAGGACCCCTACCTCAACGGCCAGCTCGTGGCCGAGACGGTCAAGGGCATCCAGAGCCAGTACGTCGTCGCGACCGTGAAGCACTTCGCCGCGAACAACCAGGAGATCCTGCGCAATTCGATCAACGTCGTAGTCTCGCACCGTGCGCTGCACGAGATCTACTTCCCGGGCTTCCGCGCCGCTGTCCAAGAGGGCGGAACCGGCGCGATCATGACGTCGTACAACCAGGTCAACGGCCACTATGCCAGCGAGAATGACTATGACATCAACCAGACGTTGCGCGGCGAGTGGGGCTTCGACGGCCTGGTGATGTCCGACTGGGGCGGCACACACAGCACGGTGGCGGCGGCCGAGGCCGGCTCCGACATGGAGATGCCCACCAGCGACTACTTCGGCGCGGCGCTTAAAACCGCCGTGCAGAACGGCACGGTCGCCGAGTCGGTGGTGGACGGCATGGCCGCCGACGTACTCACCGCGATGTACCGGGTCGGCCTGTTCGACCACCCGCTGCCTGATCCGGCGACCGTTTTCTCCACCACCGTGAGCTCTACCGCGCACCTGGCCCTCGCCAAGACGATCGCCGAGGAAGGCAGCGTCCTGCTCAAGAACCGCGGCGCATTGCCGCTCTCCGACCGGGTCCGGTCCATCGCAGTCATCGGCGACGCCGCGGATCTACACCCGCAGGCGGCCGGCGGCGGCTCGGGCGCGGTGACGGCCTGGGGCACCCCGATCACGCCGTTGGCCGGGATTACGGCGCGCGCCAACGGGATCGCGATCAACACCGCGCGCGGCACCATGGGCATCGGCGCGCTCGACTCGATTCCGGCTTCGGCGTTCGGGAACGGACTGACCGCGACGTACTACGCGACCGCCGACTTCTCCGGCACCCCGGTCGCCACCGAAACAGTCGCCACCCTCGGCTTCCCGTCGGTCCCCAGCCCGGTCGCCGCACTCACCTCCACCTGGTCGGTCCGCTACACCGGCACCCTGACCGCGGCGATAGCCGGCGGCTACCGGTTCTCCGTGTTCACCGGCGGCACCGCCACGTCGCTGGCCATCGACGGCAAGACCGTGCTCGATTACCTGACCAGCCACGAGTCGGTGCAGAACGCCTTCGTCGAGCTCTCACAGGGTCCGCACACGCTTACCGCCGAATTCGTCAGTGTCGCCGACGGCTCGGTCGGCGGGTACGCCGGTTTCTCGGCTGGCGGCCTGCAGGTGGGCTACCAGCCGAACTACCGGCAACTGATCGCCGAGGCGGCGGACACCGCCCGTGCCGCCGACGTCGCAGTGGTCTTCGTCGCGGACGTGACCAGCGAAGGCATGGACCGCTCCACCCTGGCGCTCCCCGCAGACCAGGACGAGCTGATCGCAGAAGTCGCCCGGGCGAATCCGAACACTGTGGTGGTGCTCAACACCTCGGGCGCGGTGCTCATGCCGTGGCTGGACGACGTGGACGGCGTCATCGCCAACTGGTACGCCGGGCAGGAACAGGGCGCTGTGATCGCCGCACTGCTGTTCGGGGACGTCGAGCCGGGCGGCCGACTCACCGAGACCTTCCCCGCCGACGACCGCCAGGGACCTGCCAGAACGACTGACGAGTACCCGGGAAACGGCACGGACGTCTACTACGACGAGGGCCTGGCCATCGGCTACCGGTGGTATCAGAAGTCAGGGCAGCAGCCGCTCTTCCCCTTCGGGTACGGGCTTTCGTACACGAGCTTCGAGCTGGAGGGGCTGCGCGTGCAGCCCGGCGAAGACGGCGGCGCCCAAGCGCGGGTCACCCTCCGCAACACCGGACGCCGTTCGGGAAGCGAGGTAGTGCAGCTCTACCTCGCTTACCCGGATGCCGCCGGCGAGCCGTCGCCGATCCTCAAGGCCTTCGCCAAGGTGAGCCTGGAGCCGGGCCGCTCGCAATCCATCACCCTCGATCTGCCGCGCGAGGACTTCGAGATCTGGGACGAGTCCACGCGGCAGTGGACGGTCGTGCCCGGCCGCTACACGGTCATGGTGGGCCGGTCCAGCGCCGACTTGCCGTTGCGCGCTGAAATCGACCGGCGATGACCTCAGCTGTCGATGTCGGACTCGGCGTCCCAGCCGACGGACTGCAGGAGCAGACGCACGCGCTCGATCTCGGCCTCGGACGGCGCCACATGCGTGAGGCGTTCGATCGCTGCGCCGATCACCACGCCGCGTGCGGCCGAGCCGCGAGCGTCAGAGGCGGTGGCGGCCAATTCCTCGGCCAGCTCGCCGATCTCCTCCTCTGACAGCTTGCGGCCGAGCAGCGCGAACAAGGGCATGTAGTCCTGTTGCGGCACGCCCTGCGGGTAGCCCTTGCGGACGAAGTCGACTATCGCTTGGACCATCGGCGGGAGAGGCATCGGTTCCTCAACTATCGGGCCAGTTCGGTCAGTTAGGGCGAGGTTGGGCCAGGTTCGACCGGTGCGGGTCGAACCTGGCCGCTGAACACGGTATGTAGATACAGTGTGTTAACACGGTGGTGCCAACTGCTAGCTGTTGTGCACGATGCTGTAGATTCCCCAGCCGATCGCGGCCAGCACTACCGCGAAGCAGAGGACGGCCGCCGCCATGCCCAGCACGCCGCCGCCGCTGACGGCGGCGACCTGTCCGTCTCCCTCGGGAGCCGAGGCGGCCTGGGGACGGGTGTTGAGCGCCCGCAGGCCGATAGCGAACAGTGCGGGCAGCCCGGCCCCGGCCAGCAGGCCGATCACGATGATCTTCCACAGTGCGGTGAGGTTGATCCACTGACTCATGGTCACTCCTGCCTTTCCGGACTAGGCGGGGATGGGGGCGGGGGCCGGTACGGGGACTACCGAACCGGTCCACTCGGTATTGACATTCTTGGCGGTCACCGCGCCCTGGCGCGACTTCAGGAAGAAGCCGGCGGCGCACGCGACGAGCACGACGAAGATGACAGCGACGCCGGTCACGCCGCCCATGCCGTGGGCCGCGAAGTAGGCCAGCGCACCGACCACGCCGGCCGACGGCAGGGTGAGCACCCAGGCGGTGGCCATCCGGCCGGCCACGTTCCAGCGCACCTCCGCGCCCTTCTTGCCCACACCGGAGCCGAGGATCGACCCGGTGGCCACATGCGTGGTCGACAAGGAGTAGCCGAAGTTGCTCGAGAGCAGGATGACCGCGGCGGACGAGGACTCTGCGGCCATGCCCTGCGGCGACTCGATCTCCACCAGACCCTTGCCCAGCGCCCTGATCACTCGCCAGCCGCCGATGTATGTGCCAAGGCTGATCGCCACGGCGCAGGAGACGATCACCCAGGCGGGTGCCTTCGTGCCGCTGGTCAGCGACCCGTTGGCGATCAGGGCCAGAGTGATGATGCCCATCGTCTTCTGCGCGTCGTTGGTGCCGTGCGCCAGGGAGACCATGGACGCCGAACCGATCTGGCCGATCCGGAAGCCGCGGCCGCGCACCCGCTCCACCACGTTGTTGGTCAACCGGTAGACGAGGTACGTGCCCACCACGGCGATCCCGCCGGCGATTACCGGTGAGAGGATCGCGGGCAGGATGACCTTCGAGACCAGTCCGTGCCACTGGATCGCGTGACCGCCGGCCGCGGCGAGAGTAGAGCCGACGACCCCGCCGATCAAGGCGTGCGAGGAACTCGACGGGATGCCGAAATACCAGGTGGCCAGGTTCCACAGGATCCCACCGACCAAGCCGGCGAAGACGACTGTGAGGGTGACCAGGTGGGTCTGCACCAGCCCGCTGGCGATGGTCGCCGCAACGCTGAAGGAGAGGAATGCACCGACAAGATTGAGCACCCCCGAGAGGGCGACCGCGATCCGCGGCGGTAGCGCGCCGGTCGCGATGGACGTGGCCATCGCGTTGCCGGTGTCGTGGAAGCCGTTGGTGAAGTCGAATCCCAGGGCTGTGACCACGACTAGCCCCAGCAGGACGTCATTGCTGCTCACGGGGTGAAGGTATCCTCGGGACCAGGCAGCCGGTAGGCCTGGCCGGAAGTAGACATCCGATGCTCACCCGACATTCACCTCGCGCCTTTCCCGGCTGCGGTGCCCCGGCGGGCGGCGTCGGACGGGACAAGGGTTGATCGGCGGCCGCGCGGTCGGCGAAGCTGGGCGCCATGGACTCTGACGGACAGTGGCGTGTGCAGTTCGATGCCGAGATCACCTTCAGCAACGGCGGTGGGCTGCAGGCGCAGGGGTTTCGGCTCGACATCGAAGGCTCCGATATCGCCGATGACGTCCTGGCCGACTATTTCGTGCAGCATCTCGGATTGCTCATGGTCGATCAGGTGCTGATCTCCAACAAGGTGCTGCTGGCCGAGCCGCACAAGGGCTCCCGGGGCGGCCCGTCCGATCCGGCCGGCTGAGTCTGCGCGTGCTCTTATGCACGTCGATGTGGAAGCATCAGGTGTGTGACACCGGTTCCCTAGAGCGGTGTGAGTTTCTAAGTAACCGACTATTCAGAGAAGTAATCATGGTGAGCGAGGCGGATGCTTGGAGCATCCGCCATGCGCTGGTGATGGTGCCGACGAACACCTCGCTCTCGGCCCCGCTGTAGACCTGCTGTCTCCGGAGAGCTCGACGTAGTTCAGCGCGGTGCTGGTGACGGTCAGGTCGTTCGACGTGTCCCAGAAGAATATGGTTGGTGCGCTCGGTGCAGATCACCGACAGGACGCTCTTGTAGTACAGCCGGTCGATGGCCGGGTGGTCGGTTGGAATCACCGGGAGGCTGCCAGTGTAGTGGGAGTTGCCCGACGCAAAGGCGGCGCGCCAGCGGGTCGTGCAGCCTATCTCAGCAGCCGTGAATACACCGTGGAATGAGCTGATCGCCGTGTTGGCCGCAGCCAAAACGGCGTTCGTATCTGACGGGTTGGCCAGCGCCACACCGGTCGACGAATCGCCGTTCGCGATAACGATGTCAAACGTAGTGCGCGGGGGCGACGGAGACGTTGGTCGAGATCTGTGCGTTGGTCGGGTTCGCCACGTTGACGGTGATCAGCGCGTGATTGGCCTCGAATGCCGTCCGCGTCCCGGACAGAACGGCTCGGCCGGAGGCCGTTTCGGCGACGCGGCGGATCTGGTACGGATACCAGCGTACGTAATCGGACGGCAGGGCCGAGCCGTCGAAGCTCAGGTCGGAACCCGCACCTCCCTGGAGTACGGCGGCATGGTCAGCCGCTGGAATCCGGTGATGTTCGTGTCGGCCTCGAGACCGGCCCAGAAGGTGCCGACCTCGCGATCGTGGGCCAGGGCGCTGACCGGCAGCCAGTCGCCGGCCATCGAGTCGGGGCTGGGCGGCGACCCGTTCGCGGCGGGGGATGCGGTCGACATCAGATCCGGGAAGAGGTCGGCAACGGCGACGGCCAGGCCAGCGGCGGCACCACTCTGCAGGAAGGGTCGACGGCTCATCGGCCGCACGGGATTGCTCCTCGTCATCCTCGCTGCACGGGATCGCTCCTCATCATCGAGGGCCGGTGGGTGGGACGTAGCTGAGCGGGGTGGAGTTTTGCATACAAGTACTCTTGTCGGCAAGCACTTCACCGTCATTCATCCGATGTCTGTCGTATCGGTCTGCGTCGGAGGCGGTCAGGCTCGGAGCCCGTCGTGGCCGCGGGTGATCACCGTCGTGGGCACGACGATGGTGCGCGTGGGGGCGCCTGGGCGGGTCAGCCGTTCCTGATAGAGATCGAGGATGGTGCTGCTGATCAGCGCCTCGTTCTGGGCGATCACGGTGGGGGCGGGGTGGAGCAGGTCGTTCAGGGCGAAGTCGTCGAAGCCGACCAGGGTGGTCGCGCCGAACGAGGAGCCCAGGCAGCGGATCGCTGTCAGGGTCGTGAGCGCGTTCCCGGTGATCAAGGCAGTCGGCGGCACGGGCGCCCGGTGCAGTGCGTCGAGCGCGGCTGAGACGCCTTCGGCGCGCACGGGCCCGGTGTGGATCATGCCGTCGACGGATTCGCCGAGGCCCCGCAGGCATTCCCGGACGGCTTCGGCCCGCTCGTGGCCGGTGTAAATGCGCTCGTCATCGCCAATGTAGGCGATTCGGCGGTGGCCACGCGCGGTGAGGTGCTCGAAAGCCTGACGGATACCGCCGCGGTTGTCGCTGAGCACGGTGTCGAGGTCGACGCCCTTGGCCGGCCGGTCGAAGGCGATGATCGGAAGGCCCATGTCCAGTTCAGGCTGCAGGTAGGCGAGCGACTCGGCGACCGGCTCGATGAGGATGGCGTCCACGCGTCTTCGGCACAGCGACACGATCGCTTCCTGCTCGCGTACGGGGTCGTCATCCGTGGACACCGCGACCATGCTGAGGCCGAGGTTCCATGCCGATCCGTCCATGGCGCGCAGCACCGGGTGCGTGTCGGCAATGCTGCGTACGGTCGCACCGATGGTCTGGGTACGGCTCTTGCGCAGCTGACGTGCACGTTCGTCGGGCTGGTAGCCGAGTACATCGATGGCTGCGCGGATGCGCTCGGCGTAATTCGCGCCGACCGTCTCGTCCCCGTTGATCAGCCGCGAGACCGTGCGCAGCGCGACGCCGGCCTCCCGCGCGACATCGACGATTGTCGGCCGGCGGGTACGAGCAGCCCTCTGGCCAGGGGTGTTGGCGACGACCAAGGTAGTCTCCTCAAGTGTCCTCGCCGTCAGGGGTTCCCGGGCGTGCCCAGGTTCCGGGAGAGCGGCCGAAGACCTCCGATATCTGTTCGTAATGTCGAGCGGGCTTGACTCTGCGCTGTGAGACTCTAGGGTAGCGCTGCGAGATAACGTTATCTTCCACTCCCCAAGCCGTCCTGTCATCCCTCAGGAGGATGTCATGCGCAAAAGATTCTTCGTGGCCGTAGCTACGGCCACAACCACTGCGGCGGCCTTGCTCGCCGGTTGCTCGGGCTCTACATCGTCGGGTGGCAAGACCACGTTGAGCTACATGACGTTCGACACCCCGGACCTGACGCCGAGCTTCTGGCAAACCTCGATCGCGGCCGCCCAGGCGACCGTGCCCGGCATCTCGATCAAGCAGGTGGTCGCGCCGAGTACCGACCGCGACTCCTACGCCAAGCAGCTCGAGGCCTCCGGCCAGTTCCCGGACCTGCTCGAGTCGATCACCCCCTCGCTCTACACCTCCGCCGGGCTGCTCACGTCGTACCCGCAGTCCTGGATCGACGCGAACTTCCTGCTGCCGCAGGGCAACTCGATCAAGGGCAAGGTCTACATCCCGCCGACGAACTCGCAGATCATCCCGATGGTCTTCTACAACAAGGCGATGTTCGCCCAGGCGGGAATCACCAGCACGCCGAGCACCTGGGCCGAGTTCGTGGCCGACTGCGCCAAGATCAAGGGCGCCGGAATGACCCCGATCGAGCTGGGCGGCAACGATCCGTTCGCCGCCGCCATGCCGCTGACCGGCGCCATCAGCGCCAACGTGCTCGGCAAGGACCCCCAGTGGCTCCAGCAGCGCTACGCGAACTCGGTGAAGTTCGCCGACGCCGACGTGGTCTCCGCGGCTCAGGAGATGCGCACTCTGGTGACCGGCGACGACTTCGAGCAGGGTGCGCTGAACGTCAGCTACGCCCAGTCCATCACGAACTTCAACGCCGGCAAGGCCGCGATGTACCCGATGGGCAGCTGGTACCTCGGCTCGGTGCCGAAGAACGAGTGGAACAACATCGGCGTGTTCCTGTGGCCGTCCGACGACGGCTCGCAGGTGGTGCCGTTCTCCGTCGGCGGTTCGATGGCCGTGAGCGCGCACGCCCCCGACCAGGCGGACGCCTTCAAGTTCGCCGAGGCCTGGTCGCTCAACCCCTCGAACCTCAAGACCTTGATCGAGGGCGACGGCGCATTCCCGATGCTCAAGAACAAGTCGCTGGCCGACTTCAACGTCACCGTCAGCCCGGTGTACACCAACTCGTACTCGTACGTGACCGGGTCGAACAACAAGGTGTCCTCGATCGGCTGGGCGACCAACGACGACGCGATGCCGGGCGCGCTCAACAACGACTTCTACGCGGCGGCCCAGGCGCTGTTCAACACCTCTGACGTGCAGGGGCAGATGTCGAAGCTCGACCAGGACTGGACCAGCGCCACCCAGGGACAGTAGTCCGAACCGCGTCCCAGCGGATCTGTAGGCGGGGCGGAGCCTGGCGAGGCTCCGCCCCGAGAGGAAGGAAATTAAGACAGTGACGTCACCACCGCGTCGGGCCGGCCGGCTCCGGGCGCTCCGAGACGACGGCGGCCTGCGGGCGCTCGCCGCGCTCGGCCTTGCCCTGTACGCCGTCTTCATCGTGCTGCCGCTGTTCATGAGCCTGCACACCAGCCTGACCAACGCCAACCCGCTGAACGCGAGCAGCCAGTACGTCGGTCTCGCCAACTACCGGCAGATGCTGCACGACAGCGAGTTGCACTCGGCGGTGATCTACACCCTGGTGCTCGCATTCGGCGTCACGATCGTCGCGAACCTCCTCGGGTTCGGCTTCGCGGTCCTGCTCAACCGCACCAGCCTGAGCTACCGGGTGCTGCGCACACTGGCCTTCCTTCCGCAGGTGATCTCCGGGGTGATCACCGGCTTCGTCTGGCAGACCATCCTGACCGAGAACGGCATCCTGAACACGCTGCTCCAGCATATGGGGCTGATCAGCCAGCCGGTCGACTGGCTCGGCGACCCGCGCCTGGCCCAGCTGTCCGTCGGCATCGTGGTGTCCTGGGTGCTGTCCGGATTCACGACCGTCGTCTACCTGGCCGCGCTGCAGAGCATCCCGCAGGAGCTCTACGACGCCGCCAGCATCGACGGGGCGGGACCGGCCCGTCGGCTGCGCAGCATCACGATCCCGATGACCGCGCCGGCCACCACCATCTGCGTCACCATCTGCATGATCACCGTGTTGAAGCTGTACGACATCATCACGGTGCTGACCGGCGGCGGCCCCGCGTTCGCCACCCAGTCCGCGGCCCAGTACATCGTGCAACTGGCCTTCACCAGCGACGAGTTCGGCTACGCCTCCGCGGTCGCGATCGCCTTGCTGGCGATCTCCGCCGTGCTCGCGCTGACCATGACCAACGTGCTGCGACGCCGGGAGGTAAACCTGTGACCGCGCCCGCCTTCACCTCCTCCCCGGCCGCCACGGCGACCGGACCGACGCCGCCGGACCGCGGTCGCACGAAGTCCACGCTGCGGCAACGGCTGAGCCCGCTGCGCGTGCTCATGGCGATCGTGATCACCCTGGTGTTCGTCAGCCCGATCTACATCACCGTCGTCAACGCGTTCAAGTCGGAAAACGACATCGACAACAACCCGGCCTCGCCGCCGCTGCACCCGACGATGAGCAACATCACCTCGGCGATCAACCGCCCCGACCAGTTGCTTCAGCTCGGCCTGCGCAACTCGCTGATCGTGGTGCTCTGCTCGGTGGCGCTGATCATCCCGCTGTCCTCCGCGTTCAGCTTCTGGATCTCGCGCCGCCAGACGCGCACCCGCGCCGTCATCCTCGCCTCGCTCGCCGCCGGGCTGATGATCCCGCCGCAGGTCGTGCTGCTGCCGACCATCCGCATCCTGACGATCCTCGGGCTCGACCACTCCTATCCCGGACTGATCCTGTCCAACGTCGGGGGAGGCTACTTCTCCTTCGCCGTGTTCGTGTACGTCGGCTTCATGCGCGCCGTGCCGTCCGAGGTCGTCGAGGCCGCGCGGATCGACGGAGCGAGCTCGCTGCGCATCTGGCGGTCCATCGTGATGCCGCTGGTACGCCCGGCGACCGCCACCGTCACGATCTTCCTGTCGCTGTGGATCTGGAACGACTTCCTCAACCCGCTCTTCATCCTCGGGCCGGAACAAGGCCAGACCATCACCACTGGCCTCTACCTCTCGCTGGGCCAGATGCAGATCAACTTCGGGCAGATGTTCGGCATCATGTTCCTCGCCGGAATTATCCCAGTTGTCGGATATCTGCTGATTCAGAAGCAGTTCAGGGCCGGACTGACCGCCGGGTCGGTCAAGTAGGCGAACCCGCCGGTCCGGTCGGGGCACCAGTCTGCCCGTTCGAGCTCGAACGGGATGTTGCACCGCATCCTCCGAAGGAGCACACCGTTGTGAAACCCACATTCGGATGCACCAGACGTGCGACGAGCACGTTGCTCACGATCGGCCTGGCGGCCGCCGGCCTGTTCGCCGTGCAGGCGGTCTCGCCCCTCGCACCGAGGGCCGAGGCCGCGACCGTCACCGATCCGACCCCCGCCCAGGCGATGAACACCGCCGCGCAGTTCCAGGGCGCGTGGACCTCCCCGCCGACCAATCTCACCAGCGGGGAGACTGCCGACGCCCCCTTGATGGGCAACGGCGACGTCGGCGTCGCCGTCGGCGGATCGATCAATGATCAGACCTTTTACATCGGCAAGAACGACTTCTTCTCCACCGCCACCGACTCCATCGAACCGCTGGGCCGGATCGTGCTGGCGCTGCCCGGCATGTCCGGCGCCAGCTACAACGTCGTCCAGAACATCGCCCAGGCACAGGTCGACGGCACCTACACGCTCAACGGCGACACGGTGGCGACCACGAGCTGGGTCTCGGCGACCGAGGGCATGTTCGTCACGTCAATCACCTTGAGCGGCAGCACAGCGCAGTCCGCCACCGTCACGCTCCAGGACGGCTTCGGCAACACGCCTACGATCTCGACCAGCGGCAGCGTCTTGAACGCCGACGTACAGGCCGGAACGACCTCTGCCACCAATAACCCGCAGGCGCAGATGTCTGCCACGGTGCTCGGTGGCAGCGCGAGCCTGTCCGGCAACAAGATGAGCATCACGCTCCAGCCCGGCACGACCTACACCGTGGCCACTGCGATCGAAAGCAGCGGCGACACGAGCAGCTACCAGTCCACTGCCCAGTCGATGGCCTCCTCGCTGACCACGGGATCGCTGTCGTCGCTCTTGTCGTCGCACGAAAGCTGGTGGCAGAGCTACTGGCAGCAGTCCTTCGTCCAGATCCCCGACCAGGCGGTGGAGAAGAGCTGGTACGGCTCGCTTTACCTGCTCGGTTCGACCTCGCGCTCCGGAAAGTACGCGCCCGGCCTCTGGGGTAACTGGATCCTCGGCAATATGAACTGGAACGGCGACTATCACACCAACTACAACTACGAGATCCCGTTCGACGCGGCGTTGTCCACCAACCACATCGCGCAGATGGGCTCGTATGACGCGCCGGTCTTGGCCTACATGTCCGCCGGCGAGGCGCTAGCCACCGCCAACGGCGACAAGGGGGTGCTCTACCCAGTCGGCATCCTGCCCAACGGCCTGACCGACGGAGCCAACACCCTGCTGAATCAGAAGTCGGATGCCGCCTATCTGGCCAGCGACATGGTCATGGAATTCGAATACTCCCGCAGCACCACCTACGCGGCCAAGGTGCTCCCGTACCTGGAGCAGGTCGGAACGTTCTGGCAGAACTACCTGACCGTAGACTCCAGCGGAACCTACAACATCGACAACGACGCGCCGCAGGAGAACGACGCCTACCCGCAGACCAACAGCGCGGTGACGCTGGCCCTGGTGCACCAGGTATTCCAGGGGCTCATTGACATGAGCAACGCCTTGGGCGAGAACACCTCCGAGATCTCGACCTGGCAGAACATCAACACCCACCTGGCAGCACAGCCGACCACCACCCAGAACGGCCAGACCGTCTTCAGCGAGACCTCGCAGGGCGCCGGCTTCGTCAACGACGGCAACGACGTCGACATCCAGTCGGTGTACCCGGGCAGCCAGGTCGGCCTCGATAGCTCCGCCGCACTCCTGCAGGAGGCCCAGAACACCGTCGGCCAGCTCACCAACGCGTGGGCCGGCGGCAACGCGCCAGCCACCTTCTACGCGGCGGCAGCGCGAGTCGGCTACAACGCGTCGACGATCATGACCAACCTGCACGACGAGGCCGCTAACCAGAGCTACAACAACATGGCCGTCCACCACAACGGCGGCGGCATCGAGAACATCAATGTCACGACCTCAGGCCTCGACGAAATGCTCCTGCAGTCCTACCAGAACGACGTCAAGGTCTTCCCGGACTGGCCGACCAACAGCAACGCGAAGTTCGGCGACCTCCTCGCCTACGGCGACTTCCTGATCTCCAGCGGCATCCAGAACAACACAGTGCAGTACGTCCAAGCCGTCAGCCAGGCAGGAGGCAACTACGTCTTCACCAACCCCTGGCCCGGCCAGAGCATCGAGTACTACAACAACGGCACGGACGAGGGCACCCTCTCCGGCACCCAAATCACCGTGAGTACCACCGCCGGCGAAACGATAGACCTGGCCCCGGCCGGAACCACGCTCAGCACCATCCAGGCGGAGCTGGCCGCGACCGCGCAGACGTCAACGTCAAACACCTTCTCGACCAGCTTCGAGTCAGGCCAGGCGCAGCCGAGCTGGACGGACGCGGTCGACACCACCGACCCGAAGGGCGGCGGCGAAGCGGGCGTAACCGGAATCTGCTGCGGGATAACAGGCCCAGAGGCGGCCGTTCGCACCGGCGAGCAATCCCACACCGGCAGCGCGGCACTGATGTACTCCGGCTACGCTAACGGCGGCTCGT
>Ga0185299_10004193_pt1 | contig 17752 bp, 15 predicted proteins | sample PaiPotPPA55metaG_FD_128002 | JGI IMG/M metagenome (GOLD analysis project Ga0185299, IMG submission 128002) | Iron sulfur acid spring bacterial and archeal communities from Banff, Canada, to study Microbial Dark Matter (Phase II) - Paint Pots PPA... ...
AGTTCCCCGTGGGAGCGCAGCGAGTAGGGCGAGGGTTGAGAGGGTGGGCGGGTGGGGCTAGCCAGCGCAGCGACCTTCAGCGCAGCGTGGCCCGAACGAGGAGCGCCAGCGACGTAGGCAGGGCCCCGACCGTCCCACAGAACAAGAACAGGGCCGCCTACCGGGTTCCCGTGCTTCCCGGTGGACGGCCCCGCCTCGGCGAGGGTCGGGAGTCAACGGCCGCCGCCGTCAGCTCCGCCGCCCTCGCCTCCTCCGCCGGCGGGGCCGCCGCTCCCGCCGGAGGAAACGCAACATACTTAATAGGGATGCACGGCCCAGCGCATGAAAGAACTCTGAGTGGCGGATGAGAATGGCCTTGGCGCGGCAAATTCTCGGTTTCGTGAAATTGACGAGAGTGCGGGATTGGTGGGGGTGCCCCCGCTCGCGCTCAGCCGAGCAGGGCCTCGATGGCTAGTGCGACCCCGTCCTCGGCGTGGTGTCCGACTACGTGGTCTGCGGCGGCTAGCACCTCAGGGTGCGCATTCGATACCGCGTGGCCTCGGCCGGCCCAGCGGAGCATTGGCAGGTCGTTGGGCATGTCGCCGAACGCGGCCACGTCGCTTGCCGCGATGCCTCGGCGCTCGCATAGCCAGGAGAGCGCGCTTGCCTTGGAGGCCCCGCGTGGCGCGATTTCCAGCAGGCCGCGACCGCCGGAGTGGCTGACCTCGGCGTTTACGGTCAGGGTGCTGAGAGCGAGCGCGACCATCTCGTCCGCGTTGCGTTCGGGCGAGCGGGCCAGCACCTTTACGATGCTTGGCATCTGCGGCGCGATGCCGGTCAAGTTGTCCGTTAGTATCCTGCGACGATCGGCCACCGAGCCGACTCGGAACGCGGTCTCGAAGTAGACCTCGTATCCGGGTTTCCAGGGCGAAGCCCGCCTCCGGGAGCACCGGCTTCAGTTGGTCCACGATCGCTACGGCGTCCGGCGCGGTGAAGGTGTGGATCAGGGTCACCTCGCCGACATAGTCGTGGCGGTCGAGGTTGGGGTCGGGCCCGGGGTCCGCGCGGGGCGGGCCGAACTCGGCGAGGATCGTGCCGTTGCCGCACAGTGCCGCGATCCCGCCGCCTAGCCGTTCGGCCAGGTGCGCCACCGTCCGCGGCGGGCGGGCCGTGACCAGTACGAACTCGATGCCCGCGGACACGGCCGACTGCACCGCCGCGACCGTGCGCGGCGTGATGGCCTGCTCGCGGTCCAGCAGGGTTCCATCTAGGTCGGTGGCGATCAGGCGGAGCGGCATGGGGCGATCATCTCATGTGTACAGAATGCAACTGCTACGCGACCTGGACATTGATCGTGTGGTACCCGGTCGCGCCGTCCGGCGGGGGACCGGCTACGACCGAGGTCTGCACCGTGCCCGTCGCATCGGTCGCCCGGACCGCGACAGTGTGCGAGCCGCTCGCCGCATTCGTCCACTGATACGACCACTGCCGCCAGGTGTCCGGGGTGTCTGCGGTGGCCAGCGTCGTCTCCCGCCAGGCGCCGCCGTCGATCTGCACCTCGACCGCGTCGACGCCCCGGTGCGTGGCCCACGCAGTACCCGCGAGTACGACCGTGCCCGCCGAGACTGTCGCCCCGCTCTGCGGCACGTCGATCCGGGACGCCGTCTTGACCGGACCCTGCGCCGACCAGCCGTTCTGCGTCCAGTACGCCGAGGAGGACGCGAAGGTGGTCAGGTTCAGGTCGGTCACCCATTTCGTCGCCGAGACGTAGCCGTAGAGGCCGGGGATGAGCATGCGGCAGGGGAAGCCGTGTTCGATGGGCAGGGCTTCGCCGTTCATGGCGACTGCGAGCATCGCTTGTCGGCCGTCGAGGGTTGCTTCGACCGGGGAGCCGATGGTCATGCCGTCGGTGGAGGTGGACAGGATCATGTCGGCGCCGGACTGGACTCCGGCGCGGCGCAGCAGTGGGGCCAGTGGCGTGCCGAGCCAGCGCGCGTTGCCGATGTACGTGCCGCCGACCGGGTTGGAGACGCAGGTCAGCGTCAGGTCGTGTTCTTCGAAGGCGTATTTGAGCAATTGGTCGAAGGTGATCTCGAAGGGCCGGTCCACCATGCCGTGGACCGTCAGTTTCCAGCTGTCCGGATTGACCTGCGGGATCGAGAGCGCCGTGTCCACGCGGTAGAAATCCGAGTTCGGTGTGAAGAAGGAGCCGAGCCCGGAGACGTTCGGGTGCACCGAGGCGGGCGGCTCGGGCAGCACGGTCTCCGGCTTCGGCAGCACCACCTCGGCCCGCGCGGTCGAGGCGTTGTACCGCGTATCGATCCACAGTTTCGCGCCGAAGCCGCCGACCAGCGCGCCGACCGTGGTGCCGAACATGCCGAGCAGGAAGCGGCGACGCTCCGCCGGCCCCGCGTCCGGATCCGAATCCTCGGTCGACAGGATCGTCAGCCAGCGCAGCGTGAGCACTGCCGCGATTCCGGCGAGCAGCGAGGGGAACAGGTCGGGCACGCTCGCGTTCGGCCGGGTCACGGCGGCCAGCATGCCGACGATGCCGAAGCACGCGGCGAACCAGCTCGCGGTCGCCAGCCAGGTGCGCGCGATGACGCCGGCCAACGCCGAGGCCAGCACGAGCACCGTGTACACGCCGATCAGCAGCATCCGTTTGTCGTCGCTGCCGAAGTTGCGGATCGCGAACTGCTCGAGCCAGGTCGGCGTCAGGCTGATCGCCCACTGGCCCACCGCCACAGCGGGGGAGGAGGTCTCACCGGTGAACACCGAGGCGAGTTCGCCCACCGCGAGCCCGGCGCCGCCCGCGACCACGCCGATGACCGCGCCGCGCAGCACCTCGCCGGCCCGGACCCATCTCACGGACCTGTTCTTGCCGGACGTGCTCTGCGCAGGCTGGTTCTCGCTCGACATGGCCGCACTCTAGCCTTCAGTCCTGAGCGAGCCCTGAGTCCTCGCCGAAAACGCAAGGGCCCGCTCGAGACAATTCTTGTCAGCGCAGCGCCGCCACGACGCCCCAGACGATTCCGGCCTTGACGACCTTGCCGACACGTCCACCGTACGCCTTCTCCACCATGGCGTCGTCCCTGGTGACGCGCTGGACCAGGCCGGCGTTCCGGCCGAGGCTCAGGCACTGGAGGGTGTAGCCGAAGCGGTAGGGCTCGGCGGTGCCCCGGGCCAGCGCGGCGCCGACGTACCGGCCCATCGGCTGGGCGGTCACGCAGCCCTTGCGCAGCCGGCCGATCCCGGGCAGCGTCACGGCCGCCGCGTCGCCCACGACGTAGACCTCGGGGTGCGAGACCGAGCGCAGGTACTCGTCGACCAGCGCCTCGCCACGCTCGTTCACCGCCAGCCCGCTCTCCGCCGCCAGCGGCCCGACCTCGAAGGACGCGGCCCACACGGTGATCTCGGCGTCGATCCGGCCGACCGCCGTGGTGAGCCCGGCCACGTCCACCGCCGTCACCTCACCGTGTTCATGCACGACGACGCCGAGCCGCCGGAGGTTCTGGTGCACGATCGTTTGGCCCTTCGCCGAGAACCAGCCGCCGACCTCGCCCGCGGCCACGATCGACACCCGCCGCCCCGGGTACGCCTCCGCGATCTCCGCCGCGAGCTCGATCCCCGTCGCGCCGCCGCCGACGACCGCGACCGCTCCCGAGTCCGGCCGCCGCAGCCGGTCCCGCAGCTCCTCGGCACGCTCCATCGGGTAGGCGTGCTCGCGGGCGCCCGGCACGTCCTGCCACGCGGTCCGGCTGCCGAGCGCGTAGACGAGCGTGTCGTACCCGATCGCCTCGCCCTCGCCCTCGCCTGAGCCGCCGCTCCCGCCGTCGATGAAGATCTTGCGTCCGGCCAGATCCAGCCGCGTCACCTGCGCGCGGATGTGCGCCACCTCCCGTCCGCGCAGCACGTGCGCGATCGACGGCCGGTGCTCCTCGTGCCCGGCCGCGAGCTCGTGCAGCCGAACCCGGTGCCGGAACCGCTCCTCCGGCGCGATGAGCGTCACCGCCCGCCGCTTCCCCGCCCGCGCCGCCACGGCCAGCCCCGCGTACCCGGCGCCGATCACCACGATGCGGGTGCCCTGCTCGTCCATCGCGTTCATCGCATCCATCTCGTCCTCCTCGGATCGTTGCGTGTCGGGAGGAGGACGGGACGACCCGCCCGGGTGTGACGGTGAGCCGGGTCACACTCACCTGCTCCGGTGAGGTTTCCGAAACTAAACCCTCAGGGCACGTATTTAGTGACCTGAGTCACATTGACGCACTATCGCTTCGATATTTAACTGAACACGTGACCCGGCCGTTATTTCTCCGCCAGGAGGAATGCAATTCTCGGAGGGAGGTCCCACTATGAAGTTCGTCCGTCTCGTCAAGCGAGTCCGGCCCGCGAAGAGCCTGAAGGCCTACGCCTGGTACGGCTGGATCTAGGCTGGAACGCCATGCCCGCGTCCGACACCCCACACTTGCCTGACGCGGGCATGGCAACCTTTCGAAAGGGAAACAGTTGCCCGTATCAACCACCGGACGCGAGCAACGCACGACAATCTTCGCTCCCCGGATCAAAGCACTTCTCGATGAGCATCTCGGCGCCGATCTGTTCCGCCTCGAGCCCGACACGGTCGGCGTCGCGGGCGCCGAGCTGATGGACGCGGTGATGCGCGCCAGGCCCGCCGGGCCGGCCGAGCGACCCACCTTCAAGCCGGTGCGCGGCAAGCTGATCGACCGGGCCGAGGCGGCGACGTACCTGCGGGCCGTCGGCGCGGACGTGCGTGCCGCGTTGAAGGCCGCGGCCGACGCCGGTCCCGCGTCCGACCTCGCCGGCCTGTGGCCCGCGGCGCCGCACAACTACCTGCGCGACCTGGTCTTCGGCAGCGAGCGCTTCCGCCTGCGCGTCCTGGTGGACCGCCGCCTCGAGTTGACCCCCAAGCTGACCTGGTCCGCCGTGGTCGCGGGCTCGGCGATCCTCGGCAGGCCCGGAGGCGAACACGCCGGGCAGCAGCCGTCCAACCTCGCCGCGCTCGTCTTCCAGGCGGAGAGCTACGCCGAGCGTCGGCACGCGATGTACCTCTACCGCCGCGTCGCCGCGCCGGTCTGCTTCACCGTCGCCGCGCTGGTGACCAACGCGGTCTGGCTCGGCGCACCGTTCGCCGAGGCGACTTCGAACCGGAATATACTGCTTGAGACGCTGCGGCTGCTGCCGCCCTCCTGGAACATCCTGCGCAACGCCTCACCCGAGTTCCCGGACGTGGACGGCCGGATCGGAGCGGCTGACGACCTGCTGCTCCTGCCGTTGCTCAGCCACCGCGACCCCGCGCTCTGGGAAGCGGCCGAGGAATTCCGCCCCGAGCGCTGGGACTCGCTCGACCCGGAGGACCACCCCGGCTACCTCCCCTTCGGCCACGCCGACGAGCGCTGCTGGGGCCGCCATATGGTGGTGCCGCTTGCCGAACGGCTGCTCGACATCGTGCGCCGCGAGCACCTGACGGTCGATCCCGGGCAGACGCGCGGCCGGGTCGAGCTCGACGGCCTGCTGGAGATCGCCGAGATGCGCGTCGTACGCCGCTGGAAGTAGCTACCCGGCGGCCGCCGCGACGCGTGTCAGCTTCTCCGGATTGACCACGATATAAAACTCCGTAATTCGCCCGCTGCCGTCGACGCAAAGCGAGAGAGCCCCGTACGCCGTTCCCTCCGGCGTATAGAACGCGATGCCGAGTTCGCCGTTGACGTCGACGAAGGCGGTGATCGTGCCAGGGTCGTAGAACCGCTCGATCAACCCCAGGATCAGGCGCGAGACCTTCTCCGCGCCGTAGACGGCCCGCGTTCCGGCGCGGACGATGCCGCCGCCGTCCGCATGCCACACGGTTTCCGGATCGAGCACCTTCATCAGACTCATGATGTCGCCCCGGTCCACCGCCGCGGCGAACGCCTCGACGGCCTGACGATGCGTCGCGCGGTCCACGGTCCGCCGCGGCGTCGACTCCTTGATCTGCTTGCGGGCCCGCGAGGCCAGCTGGCGGACGGCCGGTTCGGAGCGTTCCAGGGCCGCGGCGATCAGCGGGAAATCGACCCCGAACACGTCGTGCAGCACGAACGCCGCGCGCTCGGCCGGGCTGAGCCGCTCGAGCAGGGCCATCACCGCGTACGACACGTCCTCGCCGAGTTCGGCGCGATCCTGTGGTGACGGCGGCGCGTCCTGCGCGACCAGCGGCTCGGGCAGCCATTCGCCGAAGTACGCCTCGCGCCGGGCCCGCGCGGAACCGAGCTGGTCGTAGCAGAGCCGGGTGACGACGGTCGTCAGGTAGCCGCGCGGATTGCCGACGGCCGCGTGGTCCACGGCGCGCCATCGCAGCCAGGCCTCCTGCAGCACGTCCTCCGCGTCGGCCAGCGAACCGAGCATCCGGTAGGCGACCGCGCCGAGGTAGCGCCGATGCTGCTCGAAGTCCGTCTCGTCCGTCTCCGCGATCTCGGTTCCTGCCACCTTCTCAGCGTACGTGCGGCCCCCGACACACGCTCCAGCGGCCCAAGATCTGGGAGCGTTCACGGAATGGTGACCAGCGTAATCGCCTGCTACATCTCGACGAATCGACGACGTGGTGGTATTTCTTGGCCTCGGGCCTGTGAACGATCCCAACGACGGTGTACCCCACAGGCCCCGATCTTGGGAGAGATGCGGAAGATGCAGAAGAAGTCACGAACATGGACGCGCGGCCTGTGTGCGGGTGCTGCCGCCCTCGCCCTGGCCGCCTTCCCCGTTACGGCGGCGCACGCGCAGGACTCCGGCTCGGGCGGCGGCTCAGGCGGCTCTGGCGGCGCCGGCCAGGTGATCAACCCCGGCTTCAGCCTCGACGGAACCGGCACCGCGACCCCCACTGGCTGGACGACCACCGGCACCGCAGGCGCGTCGTACACCGAGGCCACCAGCTACGGCTACAACGGCGACGCGTATCAGCTCACGCACTGGGCTACCTCGGCGTACGACGTCGACACCTGGCAGCGCGTGAACGGGCTGAAGAACGGTGACTACACGGTCGGCGCCTGGGTGAAGTCGGGCGGCGGCGACACCGCGAACTACATAGAGCTCCAGTCGGGGCGGGCGAGCAACCAGACCGCCGTTCCGGTGATTTCCGACGGCAGTTGGCTCTACATCGTCACGTCCGTACGAGTGACAGACCACGAGGCCACCATCCATTTGGTCTCGAACAGCGCGGCGGGCGACTGGACCAACTACGGCCTGATCACCCTCGCCCCCGGCTACGCCTCGTTGCCCGTCCGCGGCGGCGACGTGTCCAGCCTGGTACGCGGCGAGCAGGACGGCGGCGTCTACTACAACCAGTCCGGGCAGCAGGAGAACGCGCTGTCGATCCTCGGCGGCGCGGGCATGAACTACGTCCGCCTGCGCGTCTGGGTCAACCCGGAGGACGGCTTCGACGACGAGCAGCAACTGCTTGAGGGCGCGCTTCAGGCGAAGGCGCACCACATGAAGCTGCTCCTCGACTTCCACTACTCCGACACCTGGACCGACCCCGCCCACCAGGCGCCGCCGGCCGCGTGGGCGAACGACACGCTGCCGCAGCTCGAGGCACAGATCTACAGCTACTCGAAGAAGGTCGTCGGCGACCTGGTCAGGCAGGGCACGCCGCCGGACATGGTGCAGACCGGCAACGAGATCAACGGCGGCTTCCTCTGGCCGACCGGCCTCGACTACGGCTCGACGGATTCCTGGCCCACCTTCGGCGCCCTGCTCAAGTCGGCCATCTCGGGCGTGAAGGCCGCCGACCCGCACACGAAGATCGCCCTGCACATCGCCGACGCGGCGAGTTGGAGCGGCGTCGAGTGGTTCTACGACAACGCGATCGCCCAGGGCATTCCCTTCGACGTCATCGCCCTGTCGTACTACTCCTACTGGCACGGATACCTCGACGAGCTGCAGAGCACGCTGGACCAGACGGCCGCGCGCTACGACAAGCCGATCATCCTCGCCGAGACCGCGTACCCGTGGACGATGGCGAGCGGAGACCCGACCGCGACCCTCAGCTTCAGCGACCCCAGCGAGCTCGAGACCGGCTACGCCGCCACTCCCGCCGGGCAGGCCGCCATGTTCCGCGACACGCTCAGCATCGTCCAGGCTGTGCCGAACGGCCTCGGTCTCGGCGCCTTCTACTGGGAGCCGACGTGGACGGTCGTCAAGGGCAACGGTTGGGACCCCACCAACCCGTCGGCGGGCGACGGCTGGGAGAACCAGGCGATGTTCGACTACAGCGACAAGGCCCTGCCGGTCATCAACGACTACGCGCCGCGCTAGCAGGTCGGAGGTAATTCAGTCCTAGACCAGGGACGGAGCAGGCCGGGTCCGTACGCCGACGGGCCCGGCCTACGCACCATCCGCACCATCAGCCGTTCCAGCTCCGCCGCCGGATCGACGGTCAGCCCGCCGTGGATCGGACCCGGCTGGAGCACGGTGCTGCGCGGCGCGCTGAGCCAGCCGAACCTCATTCGCAGATTGGCTGTCCCGGCCTCTCCCGCGCACGGGGCGCCCGCGCACACGTCTCGGATGCTGTCGAGGGCCGCCGCGAGCAGGTCGATGTCGACGTCGGGGTCTAGGGCGCGAACCCGGTCGGCGTCGATGTCGACCGCGGCGCCGAGAAAGTCCGCTTCCTGGCAATAGAGCACCGCGCCGACGTTCACTTGTTCGCCGCGTTCGGGTCGGGGCACGGCGCGCAGGACGACGCAGTCGTAGCCGAGCAGGCGCCGGGTCGTTTCGGTGCTCATGCGACGTTCTCCGGCCACCAGTTGCGAGCGCTCGCCCGCCGCGCCAGCAGGTACTCGGCATAGCGCTGCCGCAACGTCGCCGCGTCGGTGTCCGGGGGCGCGGAGTTCAAGCCCAGTAGGAACTCGTCGGGCACGAGGGCGAGCACTTCGTCGAGCATCTCCGGTGTGACCGCGCTCGCCAGTTCAGTGTCCAGCGCCTTGAGTTCGGCGCCGTCGATGCTCGCGACGAGTCCGGCGAGCACGTGCTTGGAGAGGTCGTAGGTGCGCGTGGCCCACTGGTCCACGGGCGGCCAGGAATGCTGGAACAGCAGCGCCGCGCCGTGGTCGATCGCCCAGAGCTCGCGGTGCCAGATCAGCATGTTGGGGTTGGCCCAGGTGCGGTCGACGTTCGAGGTGAGCGCGTCGAGCCAGAAGATCCGGGCCGCTTCGAGCGCCGGGGGCTGCCAGTGGATGCCGTCGTAGCCGATCGATCCCGGCAGGAAGTCCATGCCGAGGTTCCATCCGACGCTGGCGAGCAGCAGTTCCTGGACTTCCTGGTCCGGCTCGCGCTTGCCGATCTCGGCGTCCAGGTCGATCAGAACCAGGTCCGGCACGCGTACGCCGAGCCTTCGTCCGAGCTCGCCGACCACGATCTCCGCGACGAGCGCCGCGCTTCCCTGGCCGGCGCCGCGAAATTTGACGACGTAGGTCCCCAGGTCGTCCGCTTCGACGATCCCCGGCAGCGAGCCGCCTTCGCGCAGCGGTGTGACGTAGCGGGTCGCCGTGACGTGTTGCAGCACCCGATCACTCTACGCCGGACTCCGTCGGCATCTGCGCATCTGTGCATCCGGAAGACGCCGCTACAGCTGTTCGCCGATGATCCGCAGGTCGGGAATCTCGGACAGCTCCACGCTGCCCGGCTGGAGGATCAGCGCGGCCAGGCCCCAGTGCTGCTTCATCTGCTCGAGCGGATCGGCGGGCGCCCCGCCGGAGCCGTTCCGCGAGAAGCGACGCGGCTGAGCGGTCTTCTCCCGGGGACTGACCTTGCTCGACTCCTGCTTCCCGCCGAAGCTCACCACGACCTTGTCGAAACGACCGGCGACCTCGGCGGCCCAGTGCTGGCCCAGCAAGCCGATCCGCGCCGCCGGCTGCGTCTTGCGGCCGTTGCGGAAGGTCACCTGGACGTTGTCCTCGATGCCCGACGGCAGCTTTCCCCACACGACCGTCCAGGGCGCCTCATCGTCACGACTGCACAGCGCGCCGTCGATGACCGAGGCATCAACGGGTTTGTCAGGCATGGCCACAGTTTAGTACGCGAGCGCGATCTGAGCCGTGTTTACGCCGGTCACAATGGTGTCGGTGACCGCGCCGGTCGCGGTGTCGATCACGTCCACGCCGTCAATGTTCGAGTTGGCTACCCCCTGTATGAGGTAGGCCGTGGAGCCGTCGCGCGAGAGCACGATCGACGGACTGAAGCCGGTGCCGAGCGCTGTGGTCTCGACGACTGTGTCGGTCGCCGTGTCGATGATCGAAAATGTACCTGGCAGGAAACCGAGCGCATAGGCCTTGGTTCCATCGGGTGAGACCACAACCTCGAACGCGGCCTTGACCGGAATGGTCGCGCTGACCTCGTCCGTTGCCGCGTCCACCACGTACACCGCGTTGGTCCCGTCGTCGGCCACGTAGGCCCGGGAGCTGTCGGGCGAGAACGCGATCCTGTCGGGCCGCGCGCCCGAAGGGAGGGTGATGGTGCCGCTGACGGTGTCGGTGGCGGTGTCGAACACCGGGATGTCGAGGGTGCCCAGGTTCACGTAGGCCTTGCTGCCGTCGGGAAAGAGCGTCAGGGAGTCGACGAAGCCGCCGACGTGCACGGTCGTGATGACGGTGTCCATGGCGGTGTCGATCACCGCGATGTCGCCGGTCGTCATGACGGGCACGTATGCCCTGCTCCCGTCGGGCGAGAAGGCAGCCTGCCCCGGGTACGCGCCGACGGTGATTTCGGCTGTGACCTCATTGGTGCGCGTGTCGATGACCGCGATCTTGTTCGTAGCCTTACTTACGTAGACCTCGGCGCCGTTCGGGCTGATGGCGATCTCGCGCTGGTCCCCGCCGACCGGGATGATCGCGGCGACCTTGCGGGAGGCGAGGTCGATCGACGCGACGCTGTCCCCCGAACCGAGCAGGTAGGCGGTGTGGCCGTTCGGTGTCAGCACCTCCGCCGACGGATAGGCCGCGCCGCCGGGGATCGTCTTGAGGATCGATTCGGTGGCCGTGTCGACCACTGATACGTCGTCGCTCTGCGAGTTGATCATGAAGGCGCGGCTGCCGTGATCCGCCAGCGCCACGGCGGTCGGGAACAGTCCGGTGGCGAGCGTGGTGATCAGGGCGCCGGTGGCCGGGTCAAGCACGTCCACGGCGCTGTGGTCGGGCAGGTAGGCCTTGGTGCCGTCGGCGGAGAACGTCGGGCCGATGCCGGTCCAGTCGGTGCGGGTCGCCCGGACCGTCCAGGACGCGGCGTCGATGGCGTACAGCTTTCCGGTGTTGTGGCCGGTCACGTACACCAGCGTGCCGTCGGGGGAGACCACTGCGGAGTCGGCCGTTCCCGCGATCGGGATCGAGGCCGAGACCGTGCCGCTCGCCAGGTCGACCGCGACGGCCGAACTGCCGCTGCGGCCGTAGCCGACTGCGTACAGCGCGGATCCGTCCGGCGCGAGCGCGAAATCGGAGGGGCGCCAACCCACCGGGCCGAGCGTCACCGTCGCCACGGTCTTCTCGGTGGCGGTGTCGATCTCCCGAAGCGTGGCGTCCGTGCTGTGCCTGATGTAGAGCCGACTGCCGTCCGGGGATAGCAGGAGTTGGCTCGTGTTCTTGTCGCCGGCCGAGAACGAGCTCAGGCGCTTGCCGGTCGCGGTGTCGAACACGGTGACGCCGCCGGTGACGCCATAGAGGGCGTAGAGCTCGGAACCGTCGGGCGACAGGGCGAAGTCGGTGGCGTCCCCGACCTTGGGCAGCAGAGTGACCGCGTCGGTAAGGGTATTGATGATCGTGATGTCGCTCTTGGTGTCTCCGCCGAGCAGGTAGGCACGATCGCCACGCGGCGAGAAGACCAGGTCGCGGTACGACGTCCGGGGCTTGAGGGGGATGGTGGCGACGATCCCGCCGGTCGCGGCGTCGAGGACGGTCACGGAGGACGTCGGCACGAAACCGCCGGTGTTGACGACGTACACCTGGCTGCCGTCCGGGGTGACCGCCTCGGCCGACGCGTTGGCGCCGACGCCGTTCGTCCCGGCGGTCGGCATCGTGGCGGTGACCGAGTTGGTCGCCAGGTCGATCGCGGACAGAGTGCTGCTGTTCGAGTTGACGACGTACCCTGTCCCGGCCGCCGAACCCGCAGCTGAGCCCGCGGCGGACGACGTGCCTGGCGAGACGAGGACGGCCGCCGCGGCCAACGCGACGGCCAAAGCCGCGGGACGTGCCGAGCGCAGGGTGCTGAGAAGTTCGGCGAGCGCACTCATGGGGCCCCGGTTTCCCAAAGTAAGCAGTGCTCTGATCCGTGGGTAGGCTCCCCAGCCTTGCGCCGAATCCGGCCCCTGTCGAGAGGCTTTGCCCGCATTTGACGGGACGGGCGCCCCCACCAGGACGCCCTCCCGAGTCGTTCTCCCCAACGACGCGCCGAAGCGCGATCCCGCTATCCAGGGGCGCTGCCTCAGACGGCGAGCTGGACCGGGCTGCCGGCCGGCACGCTGCCGTAGTGCACGACGATCTTGTTCAGCTCGGCCTGGTAGTACAGGCTGCCGACGCCGAAGAGGAAGGTGAGCACCAGGCCGAGGATCGGGGCGCAGGTCTGCGGCAGGCCGGCCGCACGCTGCGCGTTGGCGACCCGCTGGCCGGTGTTGTAGTAGGACACCAGCGGCGGGATTCCGCACAGGAAGCCGCCGAACATCACCGTCAGCAGCGAACCGGTCGGGTTGATCGGCGCGCGCGGGTCGAACTGCTTCATCTCGTCATTGATCTTGTAGTACCAGACGAGGCCGTAGATGCCGAGCGTGATGACCGGCAGCAGCCAGACCGCGAAGATGTTGCGCTGCTTCATCTGCGCGCCGATCGGCGGCGGTCCGGGCGGCGGGCCGTACTGCGCGCCGCCGGGCATCGAGTCCTGCTGCGGATACGGGGGCTGGAACTGCTGCGGCCCGCCGTTCGGGTAGGACTGCGGTCCCGGCCCGGGCTGCGGGGCGCCGTAGCCCTGCGCCGCCGGGTCCCCCTGGCCATAAGGCTGCTGCGATGGATCCGTCATAGCTCTCCTTCTTCGATCCGAGTGTCGACACGTCGGCTCGCCCCCACCCAGTGCATGAGACGGCCCGGGTCCGGTTGTCCCCCCGGTCGGCTGAGTTGCGCGCGAGGCCGTGCGGATGAGCGTAGACCGGGTCAGCGGCTCGCGTACTGAGAAAGTGGAACAAAAAACGCCCGTCGCGCGCCATTTCGGTGTGCGCGCGACGGCTCGCGCGGAATACGTTATCGATACGCGACCCAATCGCGATCTGCGACACGCCGTCGTGTCAGCCTCGCGATATCCGAGCCGTAATTCAGGAGTCGGTGACGGTGATCGCCATGCCGAGCGACTGCAGCCGGTTCAGCGGCTCGTCGTAGCCGCGCTCGAGCGACTCGACGTCCATCAGCACCGAGGGGCCGTCCGCGATCGAGGCGGCGATGACCGAGGAGTAGCCGGTGCGCACGTCCGGGACGTGCACCTCGGCGCCGACCAGCTTCGAGGGGCCGTGCACGACCGCCGAGTGCAGGTGGTTCGTGTCGTGGAAGCGGCAGGCGTTGCCGCCCAGGCACATCGGGAACAGCTCGATCTCGCAGCCCAGCTGCTGCAGCGCCTCGACGTACACGAAGCGGTTCTCGAACACCGTCTCGTGCAGCACGGACAGGCCGCGCGCCTGGCTCATCAGCACCAGCAGCGGCTGCTGCCAGTCGGTCGCGAAGCCCGGGTGGGTGTCGGTGTGCACGGCGGCCGAGCGCAGGCCGTCCGGCGCCGAGGCGGTGATGTACTCCTCGCCGATCTCGAAGCGGGTGCCCATCTTCCGCAGCGTCTCGATCGCGGTGACCAGCCGCTCCTGCGCGCAGCCGTGCACCCGCACCTGGCCGCCGGTCAGCAGGCCCGCGACCAGGTAGCTGAAGGCCTCGAGCCGGTCGCCGGCCAGCGTCGTCGTGGCGCCGTGCAGCTTCTCCACGCCCTCGATCAGGATCCTGCGGTCCGGCTGCAGTTCGATGCCGGCGCCCATCCGCTGCAGGAACAGCGCGAGCTCCATGATCTCCGGCTCCACGGCCGCGTTCTGGATCACCGTGCGGCCCTCGGCGAGCACCGCGGAGAGCATGATCGACTCCGTCGCCCCGACGCTCGGGTAGGGCAGGTGCACCTTCGTGCCCCGCAGCCGCCGCGCGGTCGCGTGGATGCCGGTCTCGTCCACGACGATCTGCGCGCCCATCGCGGTCAGCGCGGAGATGTGGAAGTCCAGCGGGCGCGGACCGATCCGGTCGCCGCCGACGAGCGGCACGAAGGCCTCGCCGGTCAGGTTGAGCAGCGGGCCGAGCAGCAGCACCGGGATCCGGTTGCGCCCGGTGAACGTCTGCGGCACCGCGGCCGCGAGCTCGCCGCCGCGCTCGACGATCAGCGTGTCGCCCTCCCGCTCGACGCTCGCGCCGAGCGAGCGCAGCATCGAGCCGGTGATCTCCACGTCCCCGACCCGCGGCGCGTTCCCGATGCGGCTGGGCCCCTCGCCGAGCAACGCGGCGACCATGTGCTTGGTGACGGCGTTCTTCGAGCCGCGCACGGTGACGTCTCCGCGCAACGGACCGGTGGGCTCGATCTTCCATGCTCTCGTCATAGCTGCCATTGTGTCCCACATCACTCGTTCTGCGCGGCGCGGACCTCCTCCCGCCCGAATTACATCGACTGCGACTGATGCGTCGTCCGATAGCCGAGCCGCAGGTAGAGCCGCCGGGCCGGTTCGTTGGGGTGGTAGTGCGCGAGCGTGCATATCCCCCCGCCCGAAGTGAACGCATGCCGCGTCAGCGCCGCCGTCACCGCCGCGCCGAGACCCTGCCCACGTGCTTCGGGAGCGGTCGCGATCGAGGCCAGGTAGCCGGTCCCGCGCGAGCGCCGGGTGAACGCGCCGATCGCCAGCAGCTCGCCCGACGCCTCGTCAGCCGCGCCCATCCACCGCTCGACCTCCGGATGGTCCGAGCGCACCGAGTGATGCGGGTTCACCCGGTCCAGGAACGCCTGCACGGCCGCTAGGTCCTCGACGTGCACCACGCGATCCTCGCCGGGCTGCACCGGCGGCTCGGCGTCGCAGCGCATCAGGTCCCACTGGTTCGGCTCGCGATACCCGGCCCGGCGCACGAGGTCCAACCCGCGCGGCGCGGTGATCCCACAGCACTTTTCGCCGAGCTCGCCGAGCCCGATCTCGGCCAGCGTCGTGGCGGCCTCTATCGAGCCGACGACGTTCAGCCAGCACGGCTCACCGCCGTACGCGTCGATCGAGGCGAACGCGTACCCGCCCTCGACCGACCACGCGCCGTGCAGCACCGCGGGATCGGTCTCGAGCAGCAGCAGCGCGTCGTCCAGGATCGCCTCGGGCAGTTCGGCGTACGAGCCGTACCGGGTGACGACGGTCTCGGCTGAAGTCGAAGTCGCGTTCATGGTCACGATTCTCGCACCGGCCTCCGACAGATCTTGATCGAATATCCGCCGAGTGGATTCCCCGCCCTGTCAGCGGCGGGTATTAGGCTCGTGCCATGCCAGCCGACAGCCTCTTCGACTACGCGAACCGCGAGCACGGGCAGACCCGCGCCCCGCTCGCCGCGCGGATGCGCCCGCGCACCCTGGACGAGGTGGTCGGCCAGGCGAAGCTGCTGCGGCCCGGATCCCCGCTGCGCCGGCTGGTCGAGGCTTCCTCAGCGGAGTCCCGCGCCGTGCCCGCCTCGGTGATCCTCTGGGGCCCGCCCGGCACCGGCAAGACCACCCTCGCGCACGTCGTCGCGCAGAGCACCGACCGGCACTTCATCGAACTGTCCGCGATCACCGCCGGGGTCAAGGAGGTGCGCGCGGCGCTCGACGCGGCGCGTACCCAGCTCGCCGGGTACGGCCGGGAGACGGTGCTGTTCCTCGACGAGATCCACCGCTTTTCCAAGGCCCAGCAGGACTCGCTGCTGCCCGCCGTGGAGAACCGCACGGTCACGCTGATCGCGGCGACGACGGAGAACCCCTACTTCTCGGTCATCTCCCCGCTGATGTCGCGCTCGTTGCTGCTCACGCTGGAGCAGCTCGGCGAGGAGGACATCAGTGCCCTGATCGACCGCGCGTTGACCGATGAGCGTGGCCTGGCCGAGACGGTCACGCTGGCCGAGGAGGCGCGCGCCCACCTGCTGCGGCTGGCCGGGGGAGACGCGCGACGTGCGCTGACCGCGTTGGAGGCGGCGGCCGGAGCAGCGAAGGACGGGGGCTCGGAGGAGATCAGTGTCGCGATCCTGGAGCAGGCCGTCGACCGCGCGGCCGTGCGCTACGACAAGGACGGCGACCAGCACTACGACGTCGCCTCCGCGCTGATCAAGTCGATCCGCGGCTCCGACGTGGACGCGGCGCTGCACTATCTCGCGCGGATGGTCGAGGCGGGGGAGGACCCCCGGTTCATCGCGCGCAGGCTGGTCATCTCGGCCAGCGAGGACATCGGCCTGGCCGACCCCTCCGCGCTGCCGACGGCGGTGGCCGCGATGCAGGCCGTGTCCTTCATCGGCTGGCCGGAGGCCCAACTCTCGCTGGCCCACGCGACCATCGCGCTGGCGCTGGCGCCCAAGTCGAACGCGGCCACGATGGCGATCGGCGCCGCGTTGGCCGACGTGCGCGCGGGCCTGGCCGGTCCGGTGCCGCCGCACCTGCGCGACGCGCACTACCAGGGCGCGAAGAAACTGGGCCACGGCCAGACCTACATCTACCCGCACGACCTGCCGAACGCCGTCGCCGCGCAGCAGTACGCGCCGGACGCGGTCTACGGCAAGCGCTACTACAACCCGACGCGGCACGGCGTCGAGGAGCGTTACGCGGACCGGCTGGAGAAGCTGCGCGCGCTGCTCGGCGCGCCCGAGCCGGAGGAGTCCGAGTCCGAGCCGGGCCCGGAAGAGCGCCGCGAGCCGAGCTGATTGCCGACAAACGCGATCAGGAACATGAAGACCACGAAGACGGTCAGCACGATCAGCGACCATGTCGTCACGTGCCCATAGCCGCCGGGTTCCCGCGGATCCAGGAAGTCGTAGGGCCACCACTTCACGATCGGCCCGCGGATGAGTGAGACCGCGAGATAGACCAGCGGGTAGACGAGCCAGCGACTCGCCTTTGCATAACTGAGCCTGGCGGCGGGCGCCGCGAGCAGCCAGTCGAGCACGAACGCGAGCGGCATCACGCCGTGCACGATGTAGTTCTGCCACTTGATCGTCTCGGCGTTGATCGTGTTCGCCAGCAGCGCCCAGTAAACGAGCCCGGTGATGACCAGATACAGCACCGCCGCGCCGCGCAGCAGGTCCGGCACGCCGGGTCGGCCCCGCCAGCCAGCGATCCCGCCGGCGAGGAAGACGTAGGCGCCGAAGAGATTCGACAGGTTGGTGAAGTAGAACCAGAAGTCCACCGCGTAGCCGGTGTGGATGTCCCGGTCGTATCCGACGACGAGTGCGATGACGGCCAGTAAGCCCAATGCGGCCCTGAGTACGCCCACGGCTTTCTGTTTGGTCACGGGAGTAAAGGTAAGGGGCGGAAGGGGATCGGCGCCAGACGGCTTCTCGCGCAGGCTCAGGAGACGGTCTCGTACGCGGGCTGCGCCGAGGGCTCCGAGTCCGGCGCCGCCACCGCTCCCGCCGTCCGGTACTCCTCGAACATCCGCGACGCGTCGGCCGAGCGTCGCCGGGTGCCCTCGACGGCGATTCCGGCCAGCGCGATCAGGCAGACCAGCGCGCCGACCGCGGCCATG
>Ga0185299_10004194_pt1 | contig 17751 bp, 24 predicted proteins | sample PaiPotPPA55metaG_FD_128002 | JGI IMG/M metagenome (GOLD analysis project Ga0185299, IMG submission 128002) | Iron sulfur acid spring bacterial and archeal communities from Banff, Canada, to study Microbial Dark Matter (Phase II) - Paint Pots PPA... ...
CCCCTTCCTTTACGTCTCTACCCGTGCCGTCTCAAAGGACAGCAAGCCTACTACTCTGCTTGTGCCTCGTGCAAGCGCCTCATGTAAATTCCAAGAAATGGCGGAAGCGAGTGGGGGTCGAACAGACACCCTAATGTACTTACAATAACTTAGAACGCGGCAGATGGCATCTTACGCGGCTTATTCAGTAGAGTTCGGCGTTAACGGCACGGAAACGGCACGGGGATGAAGGCTGAGCCAGTCAGCTTACGGAATCCTAACGTTTCCGAGAATCCGCTTTTCCCACAGATCCCAACTCCTCTTGACGCTTTTCCAAATAACCATCAACCGCCCGCCGAATCAATTCCGCAACGAGCGCGCCCGTTTGCCAATTGGCAAAGGTAGGTCATCGGTGCCATTGTGCGCCGTGCCTAGTCACTATAGAAATGGGCACCTCTTGAGAGGTGACATTTTTTCTTATCTCTTGGGAGAACGCTTCGGGGATTCTTTCGGGCGGGGGCGCTGCCAATAGGGGGATTTACAGCCGGCACAAGCGATTGGCGCAACCGACTCGATCTTGCCATTCTCGTTTCGCGTCAATTGCGCGAACCAAACGTGGCCGCAACGTTCGCAGGTGCACTCCTTAATTTCTATGAGCTCTGTTTTAACCACCAACTTCCCCCGCCTCGGGTCAAATTCAAATCTATATTCTTGACAGTACCTTGAATGTCACGCTAGGTCAACCGAAGTAATACTTTAGTGCCATATCCAGTTTTTACTGTAGTATGTACTATAGTATCGTCGAGTCAGGACAGATTTTGCAGTCGAGGGGATTTCCCTCATGGGGAGGAGCAGAGTGGCGCAAAACAAACGTTTGGAAATGATGGAAAACACGTTCGGAAGGCAGTGCGCGGCAGACCTTGCAATGACGCATTTTTTCGAGGCGGTCTTCAGTCGGAAGTCCGAGAAGGCCCTTGATCGTCTCGCCAAGATTGCTTGCTCTTATCTGCCCGCAGACATGCAGGCTGAGTACAAAAAGAAGAACGCGACAAAGAAGAACGAAGCGGCGAAAAAGAAAGTATCCAAAGAATTCAGCGATGACGACATGCTTCGAGCGATGGGAATTCGCCCTTGACGCATGGGCAAGTCCGGAATGAATTTTCCAAATTGGGTCAAAATATGAAAGAGGAGGATACGATTATGCAACCACCAGAGGAGCCGGTTATTCCCCGAAACGAGTGCTATGCGGCCTTACGACTAATAGACCAGCTATGCGACAACATTCGCGAGAGCGGGGACGTGGAAGAAAATGTTATTGAGCTAGTTTGGCGATTTCAGAAAAGTCTCCAGGACTTGGAGGAAAAAGTTCCTGAAGAGAAAGATAGTGAAAGTCTAGTTGATTTGCAAAAAGTTCCCCGAGACAAGGATGATATGGCGGTTAGTGCGATCCTCGCGACCGGCCTCTTGCCCACTTGTCATAACAGGTGGAGTTCGCGGGAGGCGGCGGGCGCTGCGCTTCTGCGCCTAATTGAAGCAAATCTAGTTGTGTACACCAAGTACAACGAGTTTCTCGAACGTTAGTCTTGTGCCTATTTACGTTTCACGATCTGATTGGAATACCGGGCAACGGCTTTATCCACCGTTGCCCGAGTTTCTTCGGGTAACTGTCGTGCGATCTTGCGATACCCGATGATTCCCTGAAAGATTTTTTCCTTTGCTGCTTCGTCAGCAGTTGCGGAGTCGGCGCTTTCAAGCATTTTCGAAAGACGGGCAGCAACTGCTTTGGCCTCGTCGTCGCCGGCACCGAGGGCCGAACCGGATTTCTTAGCCTTCGGGGTCTTTGTTTCCTTGCTGGACGAGGATACGGCCGCTGCAAGTTTCTTCCCGTGTTCGTAAACCGCCTTCGCTATCGCGTGCGTGTTCGAAGGCGAGAGATTCTCGGGCATGTCGATGGGAACGTGGACTATCATAATATTTCGTTGCTGGAGGTTCTTTATGGTGTTTTGCATCGGACTGTTTGTCGTGTTTCTCGGCTTGGAGTCGCTTGGAGTCGCTTGGAATGACAGCATCGAGCGCAAGACACGAGCCCGCCTTCGCGCTCAGCGCAAGAACAGTTAAAATTGTTCTTCTACCTCTCCGCTCTCCGGATTGAAAACGTGCGTTACAACCTGCTTCGCCCCTTGCGCTGCATACGGCGCGGATTTCTGAGCTAACCGCAGAATCTTAACCCCGGCTGCCGGATTCGTGTACATAAAGTGAATCAAACCCACCGTAGCGCCGACTCCCGCAGTTAGCGGGTTGCTAGCGCCGAGCAGATGGGAGAAATACGCTGTCGAAGCGCCCGCCACAGAACCGCCAGCCGCCTTGTTCAGAGATGCGCCTTGTTCTTTTAGGTAGGTTCTCGCGGCTTTGTCGAGCGCCTTATCGTAGTTAGCCTCTCCCACAAGTTTGCTTAATCCCTGCCGCACTTCGAGGAAGTTCGAGAAGGTGTTTGCTCCCAACGCAGCTTTAAGCTTGTCCGCTCCGATTTCGTCAACCACCTTGTTGGCCCTCTGAACAAACTTTGCCGGGTCTATCTCGCTCGGCTTCGATCCCCGTATGTTTCGGATTCCGGCAGGTTCACTAAAAGATTGGTCAACGTATCCGTGAAGATCCTCAAGCGTGTTCGCATTCGCCCAAGCTTGTTTTGCTTGAGCAAGATCGGCCTTGCTAACGTTCGGAGTCGAATCAAAGATGGTCCGTAACTTGGCTTCGCCTTCGGTCAATTCCTTTTCCGCCTGTTTCAAAGCGTCAGTTGAGGACGGGCTGGGACTGTATAGAACCTGTTTTGCCCGCTTGATTTGAGAATTCGCGTCATCGAATCCGTTTACGCCGTATCTGCCAAGATTGTTACGAGTCCCGCCCGTAGCTTCGCGCAATTTATCGAATGTCGGGCTGTAATTCTGCTTGATCTGGTCTGCGGCCGTTTTGAAGTCGGTCGCTGTGGACCCGCTCTTGCTCGTGGCATTGTCCGCAGCCTCGCCCGCCATGCTAGAAATAGTTTTTGCAGCGCCCTGGCGTTGGCTCGCAACTTCGCTAAGGTTTTTCGCCGCTGATTGTTCTGCCGCTTCCCCAGTTCGTGGGAACAATTTAGCCGCGCCCGCGCCCGCTGCCTCGCCTACGAGCTGCCCGCCCGCGCCGAAGGCCGCTCCCCTTTCGATTGACCCCGCAGACGGGTCGTGCAACCCGCTTTGCGCTCCTGATACAGTTCCCGTCCGAAAGACGTTCAGTCCTGCGTCAATGATCTTCGCAATTGCAGGGTGCGCCTCGGCGACTTTCGCAAGCTTCGTTCCGATTCCCATTCTTTCAGCCAATGAGAGCCCCTTCAAAGCCTCATCGCCCATAACAAACTCTGCAATTCCCTCTCCAGCTTTCCCAACGGACTCCCCGGCATTCGCAGATTCTAGATAAGCCGGCTGCTGGAATGATGCCGGCAAACCAAGACCATCCCGAAGTGAATTGGGAAGAACTTTCCCCGCTACGGCTCCGAGAGTATGAGCTGTTTCCGCTGTGCCTTTAGCCATACCAGCCGTAAGCGGATTGGGATTGATCCCCATCAAGCCAACCGCAGCGTTCGCGGCAAGCGTCCCGGTTTCCGCCTGCGAAATCCCTTGTCCGTCGTCCGTACTAGGTTTATATCCCAGCCTTCCACCGTCTTTTATCGCATCATGCACGCGATTGAGAGGAATCCATCCCTCCGTGCCGTCGTCGAAAAACATTCGGGTTGTTATCTTGCCACCGTCTTTGATTGCATCCGAAATTCGGTGTTGTGGGACATCGCCCTCGGTTCCGTCGTCAAATTTAATGTGAACTTTGGAAGGGGCGCGGAGACCCAGAGGCGAGGCAGTGTTCTGTTTGTCGGTTTGACCCGCCACAGGGACGGGCATCGGATTGTTCGGCTGAGCGAGCGAGGCTCCAGGAACGGGCGAAGCATTACCCAAACTAAGAGACGGCGCGGTATTTTGGTCCTGCGTTGTCGTGTCCATTATTTTCAATTCCTATTGCGCGTACTTATCAGCTTTCCCGCCCTGTTGCTGGGCGCTCTGAGTTCTGTTCTGTCGCCCTCCGCCCGCATTTGCTTGAGACGAAGACGGTACGCTGCCCGATAGTCGTTGCTGTTCTGCTGGAGGAAGCGCCTTGAATTCCGCAACGGTCATTCGCCCGCCGTTCTGGTAATACTGGTTCATTACGTCGCGCATGGATTCTTCGGCACCCTTCCACTCGTTCGAATTCATGTTTAGTCCGATCATGCCTTGCATCTTTTGCATGACGGGCAACGAGAAGCGGCCGCCGACGTGCGCGCCCGTTGCGGCCGATTGTGCGAACGAGATAAAGTTGAGAGCCTGTTGCGCGTCCTCGGTGCTCATACCTACTTTGGAAAGTTTTTCCTGCGTCAGCCCCCTTAGCGGACCATTCGGAAGTTTTCCCGCCCGCTGCAATCCGTCAAGCTGGTCGAGCGAATGAAGAACACTGCCGGCGAAGTCGTGCCGATTTATTTCCTGCGGCGTAGGTTTGACCGCAGTCAACATGCTGGTCGGAATAGGTTTTCCAGTACGCTGGTCAACCAAGAACTCATCTGGGGCGCTATCCAGAGAGAGCCTTTCCCCAGTGATTGGATTCTTTCCGGTTTTGTACATGGACTCAACGTCCTTGCCTTCGGCCTGAGTCCTGGCGGCCGCGTCGAGGCGGGCTTGTGTCTGCTTCTGCTTGTTTTCAATCTCCACAAGATTGTCGCGGCGGCTTGTGGCATCCTTAATCGCTTGCTGCAAGTCAGGATCTTTCGGGTTTTTCCGCAAGGCGATGGTAGCTGTATCCAGAGCCGCCTGCGCCTTCGGGACCGAATCAATACTCGGAGCTTTTTCTTCCTTGGCGTCGTCCAGCGCTTTTTTCTGTGCGACTTGCGCGGCGAGGAACCGATCCGCGAGCGGGCCTTTAATCGCAGCGCGACGTTTCAAGTCATCAGGAGCGTTAGGATCGCCTTTTATTTGGTCCGCTTCGGCCTTAATCGCATAAGCTTCGTCCGGAGTCTGGGGCGCTTTGTACAACGCTTCACGAGCATTCGCGAGGTCTTTCTTAGACTGCAATCCCAAGCTGAACAAAGATCCAAAGGTAGTTTGGACGGAATCCGTGTCCTTTCCCTTGACGATTGGATACCCAGCGATGCGGTTTACGTCGGCCTTCGTCATTGTGACTTGCTTGTTCCATGCCGCGTTAGGCAAATCGACTAGCGTCACTGTCGCTCTGTCGTTCCAATTAACGTCGTTACCGTCGCCGCTATTCCAACTTTTCCCGTCGTGCGCCATTCCGTCCGTTCCGTACGTTATCAGCGGAATACGGTGATAACCAACTGGACCTTGCATCAAAGACGGGTCTCTATTAATCGCCTGCATCAGGCTTGGGCCGTTTCCCGGTTTCCCGTTGTCGATACCGGGAATCTGGGCGAGTTGCCCGCCCGCAGATAGTGCTTGGTCTTTGATGATGCCAACAGAGTTGTTGAGAGCGCTAACCTCTTTGTCATCGTGGTGCCCGATGAAATGTCCAAGATTCACGCTTGAGGCAGTGTCAGAAGCCACGGTAGCGGCAGCAAGGTTGTCTTGGTTCAGTTGCTGCTTCTGCTTCGCCTGCTGTTGAGCCTGTTGCTGGCGTTGCTGTTGCTGCTGGGCTTGCTGATTGATTCCCGCTTGCGCCCCGATGCCGAATCCACTCAGGCCGCCCGAGCCGGGTTTCGTTGGTGCCGTGGATGCTGCAACATTGCCCGCGATTGCCCCTAAGACCATATCTCGGAACAGGCCGCCCGGTTTTCGCTGGGAAACCACAGGTTGGACCGTACCGTCATTTTGCGGGACGTAATCCACTTGCTTCCCCTCGATTGCGTGGGCAATGTGGAGCAAGCCCCGACCAAGGGCGCTGTGTTGTTCGTCGGGGTTGCTGGGTTGGTTCGGATCGGCGGGGGCGTTGCGACTCGCTAGAGGGGCTTGTGAAATGTTCGAAGGCGGGGGCACTCCCATTACGGCCGCTGCCGGGTTGATTGGTACAGGGGCCGCGTTATTCGAATCCGCGACGAGATTATCGGGCATTTCTAACTCCCTTCGAGTTCAAAAACTTCATTTTTTGTACAAACGTTTTCGGGCAGACTCTTGCAGCTCTGCCCTTGTTCATTAACTGATGAGGGCTTGGAAAAAGCGTCTCGCTGGGGATTAGCAATTCCGAAACCGGCAGGTAGTGGTCTGAAATTGCGTGGATTCAGCAAGACGCCGTAGCACGAATCCCCGTGCCTTTTCTCGCGCACCGAGAAAACCTTTTTCAAGAGACGGTTAGTTCCGTACGGTGTAGCGGGCATTGATGTCGGCGAGGGTTGCGTCTTCGTGGACGGTTTCTTCTTCTACTAACGCATCTTCTGGCGACAGATTTCCACGGCCGTTGGTTTCGCTCTTGCAGCGTTCCCACGCGGCGTCAAGAAGAGGGAACGAGGGAAACCGGCCCGAGAGATACTGTTTCAGATAAGCCTCAGCGCCGACGGATGGCAGGTAATCGGCCCTTTTGTGGCTCCATGCAAACATCACAGCATCAAAAAGCACGCCGGCGAACTGAACCTGCCCAACGACTTGTCGCCATGATTTTGGAGCTTCTTCCCCGAGTGAGAATTGCAGATAGGCGTTTAACACACAATCAAGATCCCGTTCAGTTGTGATAGCAGCGGCAGCGATAGAAAGCGCTTGACGATCATCGCCGTTGAGAGGCTTCGCTTTTCCAGGGGCGACTCGTAGCAAGCCCGCCGCGTTCAATTCTTCGTAGGCCGTTTGAAGGTTTTCGGCAGTCCAATGACCATCGCAAAACAGATTATTCATCAGTTCAGAGGCATCATAGTTTTCTGAGTCATAACCGAGATACCGCAACGACAGGCAATTGACGATAGCCTCGAAATTGTCCTCGTTAAGGAAATAATCAGGGTTGGCGAGGGTGAATTCGCGATTGATCGCCTCGATAGCAGAATCATTCGCGCCAGCAACAAATGAGGCGGCGGCTTCGGGTCCGCTTCTTTGGGCGAGATCCTCTAAGTTCATCCTTTCCTCCGCTGTTCGCGGATTTGCCAGCGAACCGGCGAAGCGGAAGAAATTTTTTCCAAAAGACCGGACGCGGGCTTTACCCTTGTCGTCGAGCCGCATGTTAGCGATTGCGCGTTCAAACTCTGCGTTCGACATTGCCGCGCTTCCGAGACCCAAGTCTTTCAGGGCAGATTGTGCGAACTTGCTGCCCTGGTCGGACCACCGCTGAAGCTTTTCAAGAGCATTCCGGCGTTCAATCGCTCGGAAACTTTCGTCGGCGACAACTGCTTTCAGCGCTTCAACTTCCTTCCGGCTGAACTCGCCGATATTTCCACCGAACAGAATTATGGTTTCGATGTCCGCCGCTTTATCGACATTGGTCTGTTGCCAGTGCTTGGTACCTCTATGATCCATCGGGCACATATAAGTGTTTCCTCTTATCCTGTGATTTTGAATTATTACTCTTGGTTTTCGTCCGACCCTACGAACTCGTTCAGTTGCGCGAGCGGATCGAAATTCGCCGGCATCCGCATTGGTTTGCTTCTGTTCTGTTTATTTCTGGCTTCTTCCGCCGCTCTGCGAACCAAGGTATGCCCGGCTGGGGTTTGGTTCATGGCCTGAATACCGCCCCACAGCTTTTTGATGTCCTCGTCACTGAGCCGATCCAGATCCGTAAACTGCTCCATTGCGTTTTCTCCTTATTTTCTTTTCTCCCGAACGTAGCCGTCCGAGCCAACTTCATACTCGATCTGTTTGTTTGCTTCCCGCACAGCCTGTCTTTTGAATTCGTGCCCCCAACCGCCGTGGATTACTTGAGCGCCGTCAGTCCAAGCGTCGAAGGTTCCGTGGCCCGTGGGGGGAAGGCTCGGGCAAGTGTTCTGTTCTTCGATGTCTCGCAACACGAGCTCAAGATAATGAGGGGCGAGGGGAATTGCCCGACGTACCGGGTCCGACCAGCGCACGTCCAGCCGACTCCCACCGTCCACAATTTTCATTAGTTCCAAAATCCGAGGGTTGTCCTGATGTTTCTTGTAAAGCTCAAAGAAGGTCGCCTCTTGCGCGGCTATCCACCGTTCATACTCCCAAGGTTGCATGAATGGCGGGGGCTCAGTAGCGAGGGCCGTCAATAAATCGACGACTCGCCGCGTTCGTTTGTCGGTATTTAATACCGGAGTCATGCGTACGACTCTGCGGGGAAATTCAAATGAGCGAACTCCCCGAACCGGATGATTGCCGCCTCGTCATACTTTCTCGCCGCTTCAGTCTCGCTTGTGAAGGTTCCGAGACGATGGTTCCGCCCGTCCTGACAAATCGTTGCTAGCCATTTTGTTTGACGACGTTCTCGGCTAACGCCTTTGAATCGACTCGAATACTTGCCGCGAAATTTTCCACGATTCCAAGACTGTTGCTGAATTGTGATCCAGCGACAGTTTCCAGGCTGGTAATGTTCGTTGGTCCGGATTCGGTCTAGTGTGTGCCGAGGGGAAGGACGCGGGCCTAGTTCTTTGAAAAATTGCTCGAAGCTCGTGAACAGAAATTTGATTCCTCTGCCCGCATAGTTCGGGCGCTTCGGATCGGAGCATCGGTTCTTCGCCCCTTGGTAAATTCTGAATTCTGCCGAAGCATACATCCCATGCTTTTTGTGCGCTCGGGAAATTCTGGCGCGATTTTCATTGCTGAGACATCCGCAGGAGCGAGTAGTACCAGTCGTTGCCTGACCCAATCTCGTCTTTTTCGTCCCGCCGCATTCGCAACGAAATAGCCAAACCGTAGTTCGATTGTCTTTTCCGACAGGACGCAAAGCAGTAAGACGCCCGAATTTCTGGCCCGCAATATTCTTAATCGGCATGAACTGCCTCGGAGCGCTTGACGCGGACTTGATGAGGGTGCGATTCGTTTTCGATCATCCGAATAAAGTTGGCTGCTTGTTCCCGGATGCGTCCGTATTGCGAGACTTGGTACTCTTGGACAAGCTCAACGCGGCTCGTCTGGAAACTTTCGTACAATCGTTTCGCCTGCTCGGGTTCGTCCCGTCGCTGGACAATTCTCTTTCGCAAATATTTATTCATAATCCGGACGGCGGCATCGTGATGGCTTTCGATTTCTATGCGGTCAATCAAATCTTTCAACTCTTCGACGACGGTCATTGCGCAGTTCCTTATCTGGGTTGGGTTGGGGCTGAGGGTTGCTCTATCACTGCTTTGGGTTCAGGGTCGTACTGAGCTAGAGTTGCTTTTGCTAACTCGATAGCCGGCCAGTCGTGAGGCGCGGATTTTTCTACCTCTTCCAACTGCCGGCGTATGTCCGGGCAAAAGTAGGTTCGGGCGGCGTATGCTCCGTCGCGTCGGCAAAGTTCCGCTTTGTTGGAAATTATTCCGTAGTACATGGCGGCGTGGATACCCTGTTCCTTCCGCATCTCGGCAACGGTCTCGGCGGCGGTAAGGCCGTCGTCTTTTGCTTTTCGGTAAAAAACTTTCTTTCGTATCACCTCTTCGGCGATCAAGCGCCAGATGTCGGTCTCTAGGTCGGAATTGTCTTTCTCCTGCCGACGCACCGTGGCTTGTACGGAATCCGTACAAACCTCCAGCCCTATGCCCGCGAGGGCGGTTCGTGCGGCATCCGCTTTGTCGCCGGTGCCCGCCGCCAGAGCTTGGAGTTCGGTTATCGCCGCCGTCCGGGTATCAGGACTCTCGGTTGCCCGCGTCAACTGCTGTACAGACATCTGCATAAACTTTTCCCTCTAAAGGTCCAGAACCGTGGGGTATCCCGAAGGGGCGGGCGGCTGGGGGTGTTTCTCTAGGAGCTTCCTCTTGAACGTCTCCCGCCTTAGATCGTCGAGCCTCAGATTGACCGCGAAAGCCAGCCTCGGGTTGCCCGCAACCTTCCGGACCAACCGGCATAAGAACCGATCAGAGGGAGACTGCATCCGCCCCAGGGCGACGAGTCTTTGCTTCAAAGTCAGCTTGGGATTCGCGACCATCGAACGCCAACGCTTCTCAACGCTGCTCAAATAAGTTCGCATTTTGGCTCTCCAGACCCCAAAATCGGGGAAGTGACGCTAGGCAACAGCAACGCAGTATTTGAGTAGGGTGGACAGCGGCAGCCAAGTAGGCAACATGGCAACAGAAAGGAAAACGTGTTTTTCGCTTGGCGCGGGCTAGCCCGGCGGCCCGACCGAGGGGGTTGGACGCCCCCCTGACGAGCGAAAACCGTAAAGAAGTACCTAGCCCCCTGATAGGACGTAAAGAGCACGTAATCAGCGGCTTACGAATGACGCTCTGCGCCATTTTGCGCGAGGCGTTTTCCCCCTTGGCGATCCGGCATCGTGGAAGACTGCGTTTCATTGCCGGAAGTAATCCCCTCCGTCTCTGGACCCTGGCGGCGAACTAACGGGTTTTCCGCCAAATACGGGCGAATCATGGCTTCCCGAAGCCTCTCGGAGGAAGCCTCGATTCAATCCGTCCTCGCCATTAAAACGCTGTAAGTTGGTGATAGTAAGTGTTTTGCAACCACTTTAAGAGCTGCCATTAACTAATTCTACAGAATTAGTTGACAGATCGCGGATTTTGTGCGAATATTTCGATTGAAAGTTAGTCATGCGCGGGGTAGCACACATGAAAACATTGAAGACGGCATTCGGGTATCTGAGAGTTTCCGGCAAGGGCCAACTAGATGGTGACGGCTTCCCGAGACAGCGCGCAGCGATTCAGCAATACGCTAGGGCGCATGGCATTACGGTTGTTCAATGGTTTGAAGAACGAGGGATTTCGGGCAGCAAGGATCTAGAGAATCGGCCGGCACTACACGACATGATGGTTGCTCTGCACGCCGATGGAACTAAGCTGGTACTTGTGGAAAGGCTTGACCGTCTAGCTCGTCACTTGATGGTACAAGAATCAATCATTGCGGATCTGAAGCGAAATGGTTTCGAGATTATCTCAGTAACGGAGCCTGATCTTTGCAGCGATGATCCCAGCCGCACGCTCATGCGCCAAATGATGGGAGCGTTCGCTCAGTACGAGAAATCAATGATCGTGGCGAAGCTACGTGGCGCACGTCAACGTACCAGAGCTAGAGACGGGCGCTGCGAGGGCCGTAAACCATTCGGGCATACTCCCGACGAAATGGAAGTCGTTTACCGGATGCGAGAGTTACGCGGGCAAGGGTTGAACGATGTACAGATCGCGGACACACTAACGAATGAAGGCTTACGCCCGCGAAAAGCCGATGCTTGGAGTTCTGCTGTCGTCGCCCGTATTCTCGAACGGAATGATACAGTCTGAAAAGAGAAAACGATGATTTAGCCTGCGGGATTGCGGGCCATCTCTTCCAACCCGTCCCGCCCTAAGAATTCAGAACTGTGCAATATTCCTGCTTCTTTCATTCTAAGGATGGGCCTCCGATCTGGTCTCTCTTCGGCCCAAGCAATCGCGTTTTTCATCGCTTCAAAGGCAAGCTCATCGGCAACTTGGAGAGGTATCATCTGCTGCTTGTCTTCGTACGTCAGAGAACGCATATAAGTCGCCAGTCTTGGGTTCTTCGCTCTCAGATCATCCCAAATTCTCTTGGCTTCCCCGCTAACCGCTTCGTTCCGGTCAAATACGAAGGGCATTGGTTCATCGGGGTTATTTACTGAAATATCCTCACAGATTCTCAGGAGCAGCATTTGCATACCGAGAAAGTACGGCGACGGCCCAAGAATTCCCCTAGCTTTGTCTCCTGACTGTGAAACTTTAACAAAATCAGGAATTGAAATGGATATTGCGAAACCTTTCAACCTGGTTTCAGTCATGTAAGTGATGAGATCCGTATTTAACGCTATACACTGCGAGTCAGACAGATGCGCGAAATCCTTCCACTGACCCGCGCAATCGGATGCATGGTAGCAGTCAACGCCGTCTTTCGTGCATCGCTCCTGCCATTTGTCTGCCAACAACGCCCATTCGCTCTCATCACCTATGAAGCCTGCGAGCGTGAACACCCGATCACGTTCGTCGTGACTTTCATCACAAAAAGCCTGAATCATAGCAAGTCGCCTCGTCCCGGAGAGTTTATGCCCATATAGTAAGCGGCACAATTCCGACACATAGGCGCTCGCGGGGGCGAACTGACTCTTGGTTCTCAAGGAATCACTTCCGCTTCGGGTTTTTCTCAAGTCCGGACTTGCCGGAAAATGGAACCGTACGAAGGTCGCTCGACTCTTTCAATAAAGCTGCGTATTGCGATTCCGTCATATTTCCACGACACCCCGGCACGGCGAGTCTAGCTGCGTCGGCGGGCGACATAACCTCGAAATCTTGGGCGAGGCTTTCGTTCGGATGAAGTTGCTCTCTGCTCATCTGAACCAATTCGTTCCTCTGTTCCTTCATTGTTGCCATTGTTGCTCCTTTAATTTGGGAAGCTAATTCGAATCGAAAAGTACGGATCTGTATAAAGTCCGGCGTCCGGACAGCCGGGTTTCCTGATGTCTAATGATCTGGGACACCCCGTAGGTCCCTCCGGGCGTCCGGCGCGTTTCTACGGCACCAGAGCCCCTTTTTACTAAGCCCCAACGTGATTCTCGCGAGCTTTGGCAATATTTGCACGGAGTACGGCGAGGCGTTCCGGCAAAATGGTTCGCTTTTGCCGCACGCGGGCAATCTTCAAAGCTAATTCGGCGAGTTTCTTGTTGGCGGGGTCAAATGACAAAGCGCCTTCGCTATCGCCGTTCTGCCGGACAACCATTCCGAGAGCCACAGCGCTGCGGCGGAAGTTTCCCCAAGTTTTCGGGCACCATTTACCCTGTCCGCGCCGATCCTTGTCTAGACCGGGCGCGAAACTCACGGCCAATTCGGTAGCCGAGTATTTATAAACCTGCCCCGACTTTCCGTTGATTGTCGGCTCTCCGTCATCTTCGGAGTTTGCTTTGAGTTTCAAACGATATTTTTCTGCGAAGGCTTCAATCACTTGGTTGAGTTCCTTGTGCTAAATCTACGAGCGTAAAGTCTCTTCCTGACTCTCGGACGCGAACACGATTTGGTGTATTCGACGTAGGCGAGATTTCGGAAGCTCCGAGTCGCGAAAGTCGGGAAGAAAACTTACCAAGCTCCCGACTTCGGGGGTCGTGGTGAACTTGCAAGCATCGGCGCGGAATCTTCCATCGCCGGACCACACAACAAAAAACCCACCACGGGCATTCGGGACGAACTTTTTTATTTGCCCATGACTAACGGAGCGGGCGAGTTCAGCATCGGTATTGTGCATCTGAGTCCTTAAACGAAAAATCGCCCCATCAACCGGAGGAAGCTGGTTTGCTTCTTGGGTCAACGAGGCGATTTGTCTCTAGTTTTGTTTTGAGCGTCGGCTTGGCGAGCCGAGAAAATCGGGAAAGGCTAAACTTTTTTCGCTCAAGAAACGCTAACTAGAGATATCGCCCCGTGCGGCCATGCAACGAGGATTTACGCGGACGGAAGAGTCCGGAGAAGTAGTACGGATGTAAGACTTTGTACGGATCTGTACAGATGAGGGACAACGGGGTTTTCGAATTACTGCCGTCCTCACCTATGCGTTGTTTTATGCAGAAATATGGTTAGTGTGTTGATTCTGCATTGGTTAAGTGGAGTCATAGACCATCGAGCCTGACTTTCCGTATTTCGGCGAGCAGACGCGACACTTTACTTTGCGTCAGAGTTTGGTTGCTATTTGTTAGAGCTTTCGCTATAGCCTGCTGCGTCTCCCCAGTTTGATGGCGGTCCCAAACTGCAACGTGCAGATCTGTTACTCTCGATTGCCAATCTTGCGGGTCTTTCAGCGGCAGAGTGTTCTCCTCGTTAAAGCAACTCCAGCAATAAACGGCGGCTTCGTCTTTCTCTGAGTGCAGAAGGATCGTCACTCGGCGTTCTTTTGTGTTTCCGCGCAAGAAAAGGCCACAGACAACGCAATTAGCCGGTACTTCGGCGAACCCTTGCACCGCTTCGATGCACTTTTTGTGATACTCGGCCAGATCAGGATCTGACTGCGCCCCGTCCGCAATCGGCGCGAGGAGGTAGTCTTTTTTGGGGTTCGGTCCCTGCTGAGGATTAGGGCCGCTGCCAGTCTTGCGCCCGTCCCAATCAAGGGCAACCGAGCGCCGGAACGTTCCGTCACTGTTTAGATTCCCTGGCTGGTGTTGAACGTACTCAGGCTTATACGAGACTAGCCGTTTGGACCGGCTGATCCGATCCGACTCTCGGGGAGCGTTTTCGAGGTCTTTGTAACCGTCCGCATCGAAGGCAGCTAACTCGTCGGGAGACATGAGCGCCCGCCACCCCTCTGGGCTTGAATTCTCCTGTTCTTTCATCATTCCCCATCCTCGGCGTGCCGCCCAGCGTCGTCACTAAGATGTGCGATACGCAACTCATCGCTGATCGCCTCCTTGGCCTTGCGTTTCCTCTTTGCCTTTGCTTTGGCTCTGGGCGGAAGAGGGGAATCACTGGCCGTCAAGAACGTGGCGACTATTGTCCGTTCTGTTTCTGGATCTGAATCGAAGACACAGCGGGCAATGTCGAATCCGCTTTCAGACGTTTGTTCGGCAATAACAACGCCATGACCCCAAGATGCGTGATGTACTCTAAGCATGTATTCCGTTCTCCTTGTCCGGATCTGTACTACTCAACCTTCCGGCAGCGTCGCTTCCACCAAATCCTGCTCTGCGGCGTCGGCCGCCAGCCTCGCGGCTAGTTCGGCTGCTGCCGTCGCCTGTTCACGTTCAATTGTCCGCCTGACTTTCTCCTGCGTTTTGAGGGCTTCTTCTCGCCTGCTGCGATGGATGGCAATGATCTGAGGCGCTTTCGCGGAAAATGTTCGGGCAAAATGCTTACGGCCGAATTCGTCTGCGGAATCCCACATCTCACGGAAGGCGGCTTTTATCTCTTCGGCTGCATGCTCGACTAGGAGTTTGACTACTTCTTTGCCTTGCATATCATCGAAAGCTGCTAAGGGGTCGTCGCCTAAAATGGCAAGTTCGGTCAACAGAGCCCCACCTTGCCCGTGGGTTGTTGAATTGTGAGAACGAACGCTATTTTCGTTTTTGTTTCTGTTTAGACTTACCCCTTTCAGATTATGTCCTCGTTTTGCGACAGGTCGTTCGCAATTTGAGGACAGGTCGTTCGCAATTTGAGGACTGGTGACATCCCCGCCTGTCGCAGTTTGAGGACAGGCAAAACAGAAGTCAGTGCCGTTCTTATTGACCCACTCGTCATGTGACAGAGGGTAGTATTTGCCGGGAGCGAACATCCCGTTCTTGAGCCGCTTCGGAGCCCGAAGCACAGAAAACCAGCCCTTCCGGACAAGTCTCTTTCCAATGCGATAAGGACGATCTTTGCCCGTGCCAGCAAATCGGGCTGCGATTTTTCGACCGTCAAAGTAAAAAACTTTCGATTCGTGACTGAGTTCGCGGGCATGGGTCCATAAGCCATACTCATCAATCGTCATGTGGTAATGCGCGAAACAATTATTTTCTTGTAGCTGGGCTGGCACTAGGATCTCCTACGGTGTGTACCTTCGGGGTAAGTTTTGTGGCTCTTGTCGTGCGGATAAACGTCGGAATCCCGGCTTGAAACGTTATTTCAACGGTTCCGAAGAAATTTGCTGGCAGTTCGTGGAGTTCTTTTTCAATATCGCTGTGCATATCTACCGTTTCACGAGGAGCAATTGTTCGCGAATCGCATCAACCGTGATTTCCTTGCCGGCGCTGCGTCTGGCGAGGTACCACTCCGGATACTTCGCATGGCTACGGGCGGCGAGACTTCGGCCCGATTGCGCTCCCAGGATGCGAGCGACTAAATCGCAGTACCTGTTTTGTTCGGTTGTGAGAGCAGACGGGTTTCCCTTAACGTTAGGCTGGAAATACAGTTCAGTGAAGACGGGACCCATTGGCCACGCTTCGCATCGCCCCTGAAATGCAGGTTTTCCAGTTCGGCAAATCGCCGTCCGATGAACCGCGAATAAGAGTTTGTGCATCGCCACTTGCCCGAGTGAGCCAAACTCCGGCTCCAAGCGTTGGCGCAAAGCAGCGTCAAAATCGTAGATGGTCGGCATACTTGTCCTTTTCCTACTTTGTACAGATCCGTACGAACGGACAATCTATTAGATGATTCGCCAACCGGGTAAGTAGCAAACCCGCATGAACATTGGGCAAATCTAAATTACCTTGTCGTACTAAAGTGCCCTGCCCCGCTTGGACCGAGCCCCGTTAGGCGGACATCTAAACAGCATGAGTCAGACGCCTTGGATGAACGCCCACGAAGCCGCGCAATACCTCCGCGTGGCGCATCGCACCATCTTGGAATGGGCAAAGACGGGCAAGGTCCCCGCTTACAGGCTGTCTGGGACGCTCCGCTGTACATGGCGTTTCCGTGCCGATGAACTGGACGGTGCTATGATGGTCGCGCCATCTGCCGCAAAGAATGGAGAGTCATTCAATGCGACGGGAAAGTAAAAGCACAACCGGAAGTGTGGTCAAAGACAAACGCAGTCAGACATGGCAGTACTTTTGGTGGACGGATGGCCGTCGTCATAGCAAAACGCTGGGCCGTTTTTCAACCAAGACAGCGGCGTGGAACACGGCGCAAGTGTTCCGGGCCAAACTGCCCCAACCTCAACCATCCAGCGTGCCAACCGTGGCCGCGCTGGTAGAACAATACCGAACAGAACGGATGCCAAAGCGTTACAGCACGCGGCGCGGCTATGAGGCTTACTTGCGTCATCGGATCTTGCCGCATTGGGGAACGCATTCAATCACAGACGTGCAAGCGCGTCCGGTAGAACTGTGGTTGCAATCGCTGACGCTGGCACCTAAGACGAAGGCTGAGCTTCGGGGTTTACTCCGCATCGTGTGGGAGTTTGCAATGTGGCGGGGAGATGTACCGACACAGCGCAATCCTATGGAACTGGTCACAGTCAAAGGCGCATCGAAGCGGCAGCGCAAACCACGAAGTCTGACGGTTGCAGAGTTCCAAAGGTTCATCGTGTATCTGAATGAACCATTTCGCACGATGGCTCTGCTCTGCGTCTGCTTTGGCCTTCGTATCAGTGAGTGCATGGCCCTGAAGTGGTCCGATGTCGATTGGCTCAATAGCAAACTCAGCGTACAGCGTGGAATCGTCAAGCAGCACGTGGACGATGTTAAAACCGTCGGCTCTGAACAGGCGATGACGATAGATGCAGGCATGGCGGAAGTGCTCAAGCTGTGGAAGCAGACTTCTCAATTCTCAGAGAGTGAGGATTGGATGTTTGCTTCGCCCACACAGCTAGGCCGTCAGCCCTGGTCCTACGATCAAGTGCTACGCGCCTTCGTGAACGCAGGGACGCGCTCCGGTATCGGCAAACTCGGAACGCATTCGATGCGACACACATACCGCTCATGGCTTGACGCCGTGGGAACTCCGATTGCTGTGCAGCAAAAGCTAATGCGGCACGCCGACATCCGCACCACGATGAACGTTTACGGGGACATCGTGACGGATGAAATGTCCGTAGCGAGTGGCAAAGTAGCAGGGTTAGCACTCAACGGCACGGGGAACGGCACGGAAACGCTGTAACCCGTTGAAAAATGGCGGAAGCGAGTGGGGGTCGAACCCACCGGTGACGGGGTGACCCGCCGCCCGCCGGTTTTGAAGACCGTGGCAATCACCGGACTGCATGCGCTTCCAGCAAGATTGTTAGAGAT
>Ga0185299_10004195_pt1 | contig 17750 bp, 14 predicted proteins | sample PaiPotPPA55metaG_FD_128002 | JGI IMG/M metagenome (GOLD analysis project Ga0185299, IMG submission 128002) | Iron sulfur acid spring bacterial and archeal communities from Banff, Canada, to study Microbial Dark Matter (Phase II) - Paint Pots PPA... ...
CGCTCCAGGTAGGACAAGCGGTGTACGCCAACCACCAAGCCGGGAAAGTTTCGGTGAATGGTTTAGTACCCTGCTGCAACATTATTAACTCGGGACTGACACCGGGGACGAGCAACACCTCAGCTGGCGCTGTGCTCAGTTCCAGCCCAGCACCGATAATCCCCTGCTGCAACATTACTGCAATCAATAACGCTACGGGTGTTGTGACGGCGCAAGATAAGACCACAGGCCAAACTTTTCAGTTCTCGGCTGGCTCTGGAACTGTCGGCTCGCTCCAGGTCGGGCAGGCTGTCTACGCCAACTACAGTGCCGGGAACGTGGGAGTGAACCCCGTAACTCCCTGCTGCAACATCATTAGCTCAGGCCTGACAGCACCGGGGACGAGCAACACCTCAGCTACCGCTGCGCTCAGTTCCGGCCCAGCACCGCTATCGCCCTGCTGCAACATCACCGCAATCAATAGCGCCACGGGGGTGGTGACGGCGCTAGACAAGACCACCGGCAAAACTTTTCAATTCTCGGCTGGCTCTGGAACTGTCGGCTCGCTCCAGGTCGGGCAGGCTGTCTATGCCGATTACACCGCTGGGAACGTGTCAACGATCCCCGGATCGCCATGCTGCTCCATTGTTAACACCGGAATAGCTGTGCCGCGAATTAAGCAATCTGTAGCGCCGGTCCACTGAGATCTAAGGGAAAGTATTGCGGAGACCCTGACTCTACACATCTCGCGAAACGCCGACTAGTTGGCCGAGGGCGCCAATGCCTAGGATGTAGCAGCTCGACGAATCGCAATCGCAGACTTGAAGGTTGGGGCCGAGATAGGCACCCGCTCGGTGTCAGAAGTGAAGACCGGCCCGACAGTTTGCATCCCATCGGCTCGCGAACCTATAAGCAGGCGATCGACCTAGTGCAGAAAGAAATAGATCGAACGGCAGCAAAGTGGGAAGCAGTCATTGCAACGACACTGCCTGCCGGTGTCACTAACAGCGCTGGCGACGGCTTCTTTACCGATGGCGATAACCAGCGCGTCTCCTGAAAAATTGCCAGCTTGATGCATTGAGGTTTTGCCACCTGCCGGCCTCTTTCCTTACGTAAGGGCCATTCGGCCCTCACCGAAGCAAGTTTCCCCAACTTGCTCGCCACGCGTATTACACGGATTCCCCGTATTTTGCATGATTCGTACGACAAAGACTCACGAGCGGCGAACTGAAGGAAATGACAACCGCGACTAAATGGAGGTCATTCAATGCAGAATTCTTCAAATCCCAATTCAGCAAGTCTAAGCAGACCCCCAAAGCGCTTCCTCAAAAAAGGTTTGCTGACATTCGCAACTTGCATGGCGCTGGCCGACGAAGTGTTTGCCCAATCCACGACTTCGCCCTGGACGCAGGCCGTGCAGGCGTTGCAAACGGCCTTCACTGGCCCGATTGCCACTGGGCTTATTTTATCTGCGCATGCTGCTAAGGTGGTGGGCGCGCAACCAGCTATTAAGCCGTTGAGCCCGGTCTCATCTGAACGAAAGCGCCATCCATTACAAGCAAAACAAGCAAAGACGTTCGTCGCGACGTCCAGCGTGGCAACGGTCATTATCCTGCTCATCCTGAAGCGCGGGAACTGATCTCGTTTACCAGGCTTATCCTAATCGTCTCCACGACACTCAACCGCGTTGCATTGTCGTTGCATTGAGCGACCCAGAGACCCCCGACTGCACCCGACAATCGGGAATCAGGGTACTGGTATGTCATGGAAAACATTGGCGGCTGAGGAAGAAAGGTTGATTAGCAAACCGCCGCCTTCAGCCTCTCGGCCATCTCTCCGTCGCGTGCGGACTGGGAACAGTTTATCACTTGGGTGCTGTCCTTTCGGAAAAAGCGGAGCCGCCGCCCTCCGGAAGCGGGGGCCGCCGCACCCGGCGTCGCTGGCCCTCGGTTATCTTCTAGCTTGCCCAGGGGGTTTGTTAGGTTGTGACCTCTAGCGGCGGCTTTCTGCCTCCTCACCGTCGCGGCAGTTGACCTTATTCCATACACTTATAGTCAGGCAGATGGAAACCATTGAACAGGCGGCTACCGATACCCAGCCGGTACTCAGTACCCCGGCTCTGGGTACACCGCTGCTCAATACGAAGATCTGCGACCTCGGTCTCAAGATCGAAGGGTCGCCGGTTGAGGCCCTGGTGCAGAGGCTGTACCGAGAGCTCGAGCAGAAGAAGATCATGAAGTTCCGACCCGCTTGTTACTTGACCGACGAATGGGGGTGCCCGTCGGGAGAGCCGGTGATCGGTATACCGTTTTATCTGGCGCGGCCGGATCTGGCGCAGATCGAAAAAGAAAATAACGATCTCGAAGACAATCGCGAAATCATGAAGTACCTGCGCCACGAAGCCGGGCACGCGTTCAACTACGCGTACAAGCTGCATCGCACACCGGAATGGAAACAGTTGTTCGGGCCGTATCGGCGGCCGTATCGCGAGAACTACCGGCCGGTCCTGTTTTCTAAAGATTATGTGCGCTATCTGCCAGGGTGGTATGCACAGAAACATCCGGATGAAGATTTTGCCGAAACTTTTGCGGTGTGGATGACGCCGCGTTCTGGCTGGCGCAAGAAATATCGCGGCTGGGGGGCGATGGCGAAACTGCAGTATATGGAGAGAATCGCCAGGGAAGTAGGCAACGTGGATCCGTTGCGCAAGCGGGGCTCGACGGATATTACGGTCGCGGAAATGGAAATGACGGTGGGCGAATTCTATCGTCACACTACCGAGCAAGTGTCGCTGCCCGACGTCAACCTCGACAGTGACCTGGCGGCCATCTTCAATGCGTCCAAACGACAGAAGACCTCCGAGCCTGCGGGAGCGTTTCTGCGAAAGAATAGGAAAGCTTTGGCCGACCATATTGCCGCCTGGACGGCAATGCAGCGGCCCATGGTGCGCAAACTTATGGAGGCGGTCGAAAAGCGCAGTACCGAACTGGATTTGAAAATTGACCGCAGAAAAGAAGCGGAATATTTGTCGGAGTTCACCGTGTTTGTAACCACGTTGGTAATGAACCATCTGGCGCGGAGCAGGTCTTTTCAGGCGTAAGCTGGAGGTAGGATGAGCGATCCGCTAAAAATCGCCGTGCTGTATGACGTCTGGGGAGAGGAGGAAGCTCCTGACTCCGAGGCGGCGGCCGAGTCTGGCCGCAAAAAGAAAGAAAAGGAAGACCGGGAAGAGATTTTCGACGCGCTTACCAAGCTGGGCCACGAGCCTTTCTATTACGTGCTGGACGGGCGTCCGCAGACCCTGCACGGTCTGGCGAAATGCGGCGCCGACCTGGTGTTCAATCTCACTGAGTCTTACGCTGGCGACGATACCAAGGAGATGAACGTCACCGCATACATGGATCTCCTCGGCCTCAACTATACAGGCGCTGGTCCGCATGCCCATTTTCTGGCTCAGGATAAAGCCACCGCCAAGAAAATGTTCGCGTTTCATCAGATTCGCACCCCCTATTTTGCGACTTCCTACCGCGGAAATATTGATCACGCGCATGACGTAAATTTTCCTCTGATTGTGAAGCCGCAGTCGGAAGATGGCTCGATCGGAATTGACGCGGCAGCGGTAGTGACTGGAATTAAAGAGCTGATGGAGCGGGTGGAATACGTGCAGAACGAGTTCGACTCGCCGGCGCTGATCGAAGAATATATCGAGGGCCGCGAGATTTATGCATCCTGCCTGGGAAGCTACGAGCACACTGAGGTTCTGCCGCTGGTTGAGCTTGATCTGTCGCAATTGCCGGAGGGGACTCCGAAGATCGCCAGCCGGGATGTGAAATTCGAGCGTAATTCACGGGCATACAAGGTGACGAAATCAAAAGTGGCCGACGATCTGGACGAGGAGACCACGCAAAAGCTTTCCGAGACGGCCCTAGCTGCTTATCGCGCCGTGAAGTTGCGCGACTATGGCCGCATCGATATGCGCCTGACTCCTAAAGGCGACGTTTACGTGATCGAGGCCAATCCGAATCCGTGGCTTTCCAGCAAACATGAGTTCGCCATGGCGGCCAAAAAATCGGGGCGAACCTACACCCAGCTCATTGGGGCGATTGTGGACATCGCGCTCGATAGAACTCGGGTTCGAAACAAAGCCAACGGCGGTTAGGTTTCTGCCGATTTCCTGTTTCTTGCTCCTCTCGCAATCTTCCGTTGGGCCACCTCAGTTTCGATTCGATTTCTGCCCCCCTGTTTGGCACGGTACAAAGCTTGATCAGCCAGCTGGATGATTTCTTCTGCTCGCAACCTGGGCTGAGATTCCGCGATTCCAATACTCACCGTCATGCTGACGACCCCGGGTCGCGCGTCGGTACTCGACGCCGGATGTTTTTTGGTCTTACGCGCGCCAGCGGTCCTGCGATCGGGTTGCCGCGGAGCGTTGCGTCTCTCCTCGCCGGTGCGAATGCGGAACGACGAGCTTTCAATATTCATCCGCAGCAGTTCCAGATGGTCTGCTACCTCTTGCGCAGGGCGGCCGGAGAACAGAATGATGAATTCTTCGCCTCCGACCCGAAAGGCTTCGCCGCCGCCGGTTACCCGAGCCAGGCGTGAAGCCACCAGACGAAGCACTTGATCTCCGGTATCGTGCCCGAAATTGTCGTTAATGCGTTTGAAATGATCAATGTCAACCGCAGCGATTGCGTAAGGACGTTTCAGGCCAAGCAGCGCGTCGTTGAAGGCGCGGCGCGAGGCAAGTCCGGTCAGTTCGTCCTGGTAGGCCAGAGAGTACGAGTTCTCGACGATGGAGCTTGCGAGCACCAGAGCCGCGGTACCGAAGTAGGCGCTGCCAATTCTTCCCGCACCCCCAGCTTGGAATCCCAGCCACGTGGCGAGCAGTGACCAGAACATCCCGCTGTCGATTGCCCGGTGCCGCTGTACTAACCGAACCAGAAGTAGGCCAAGCGCGACCAGGAAAACCAGCAGCGCCGGCTGAGGGACACGCCAGTGGTAGGAAGGGATTAGCGACCAATGAAGAAAGCCGGTCGCGGGCTGACTGGGCCGGGAGATGACCGCTACAAACACCGACTCCAAGAACAAGAGAGCCAGAAACCATCCCAGGGTGCGGTCTTCAGATCCTCGCTCGGGGAAAAACGTCAGCAGGATGAAGTTGAGCGGGATGAGCAGGGCAACCGCTTCGAATGCGATTTGGCCAGGCCCAACGGAGACAATCCGGCCCTGCGCAAAGAACTCCACCGCATGGTGACCCAGCATCAGTACGACGCCCGAAAAAAGAATCCGTGTGGAATGAAATCGCCAGGCCAGCAGCCCAGCGGCGATGAAAACCGCATAGTAGAAGAAGTTAATGCCGGAGGCTGAAAGCGAAACCCAGTCCGACCGCAGCAGCAACAGTGCGCCCAGCAGAATGGCCCCGCCGGGGAGGAGGATGGATTTGACGGTTCTCCGGGTCAAAAGCTCCATAAGGAATCGCTTGATTCCCATTATCCTCCGACGATGGCGATCGGTGGGGCGAGTGGCAGCACTGGTTCGGCCGGTGATCTGCCAGAAAAAAGAACGGCACGTGCTCACGCTCCATTATTTCGAAGAACTGACCATGAACGAAGTCGGCCTGACGTTGGGCGTCGGCGAGTCGCGAGTGTCACAAATCCATTCCATGGCAGTAGTGCGGCTGCGGGCCCGCATGACCGAACTCACTGCCAGCCGGGGGAAGTTGGTTCGCAAAGGCGGCGGCCACAAGGTAAAACGGAGGCTACGCACCCTCGATGACCAGCACCGCAGGCTTCGGCAAGTATCCTTTGCGCTGGAACCAATCCTGCAGCGCATCCCTCAGCTTGTCCACTGGTACCCGCTCGCCGATCTCCATCTCTCCGTCCGCTACCGGCAAGGTGTCATCAAAAATGCTCTCGTTGGTGAAATTCCGCATGGAGAAGCTGTCGAGCCATTTCAATGGACAGCGTCGCCGCTTCCCATCCTGTTCGTATTCGACACGAATTCTGCGGGAGAACATTGTGGTGATTCTAAATGGGAGAAGCCGCGGCGGACTACGTCGCTGAGGGCGCGACCACTGGAACGTGGTCGGGTGAACCGTTTACCAGGTCCTTCAGTTCCTTGCTGGGCTTGAAGAAAGGGATCTTCTTGGCCGGAACTTCCACGCGCTCTCCAGTCTTGGGATTGCGCCCGACACGCGGCTTGCGCTGGCGGGTACGAAAGCTGCCAAATCCTCGGATCTCGATCTTGTCGCCGGCGCGCAGCGAGCGCACCACGCTGTCAAAAATGGTCTCGACAATCACTTCGCTGTCTTTGCGCGTCAATTCCGCCAGACGGGAGATTTCGTCGATCAAGTCCGCTTTGGTCATAGTCTCTTCGCCTCCCTGATTTCCAGTTGATTTCCCAGCCGCCGGGGTCTGCATAACCTTCTCAAATTTCAGGGGTTGTTGGCAAGAGGCTTTGTTATCAGAGGAAGGTTCGCCTCTGCCCCGTTACTGCCTACTTCCTTGATTTTCTATTTCCTACTTCCAAAGATAGTAAAAGCCCATCTGCTGGTCCAGCAGCTTCTCTTTCGTGGGCAGCCACGGAGAAACGTCTCCAAATAGCAGATCCAGCAGCGACTGGCGTTGCCTCTCCGGATGCACCAGCACCGGTTCGCCGCTGATTCCAACCGACTTAGCTGTGTCCTGAACGGCGGTGCGGAAGTCGGCTATTTGGTCAATCAGGTGCATGCCCAGGGCTTGTTCCCCGGTCCAGACCCGACCGTCAGCTATCGGCTTGATATCAGAGACTTTAGCATGGCGCCCGTCCGCCACCGCCTGCACAAATTGCCCATACATGTTGTCGATCAAACCTTGCATGTACGCACGCTCGGCGGGGGTCAGTTCGCGCGTAGGATCGCCGGTGTCTTTGAACTCGCCGACCTTTAGGATCTCAGGCTTAAGCTTGGCCCAGCGCATGAGGTCGCCATAGTTCACCCACTCCGCAATCACACCGATCGACCCAACCACGCTTCCACTGTCGGCGTAAATCTTGTTGGTTCCAGCGGAGACATAGTAAGCGCCACTCGCGCCCACGGTCTCGATGGAAGAAACAATGCGCTTCTTCTTTTCGTCGCGGATGCGCTTGACCTCGCGATAAATCTCTTCCGACGCGGCCACCCCGCCGCCCGGCGAATTCACGTGAATGATGATCGCCTTGATGGAATCGTCATCGGCAAAATGGCGGAGCTGGTCCACCAGTTGGTTGGGATCGAGAATGACGCCGTCGAGGTCTACGACACCGATCTTGTCGCCGAATGCGTGGAACCCGGCCTGTCGGTCGCCGCCGGCGTGCACCGCGACATAAACCAAAGTAAACACGGCCAGCACAAAGAGGAAGAAAGCGCCTCCTCCGATTACCACCCAGAGCCAGATGCGCGAACGTCCGTTTTCAGGCATAAATGTTTCAGTAGTTTAGCACTTATTGAGGCGCAGAATTGCTATGCAGGGACAATCACCTTCAAGGCATTCCGGGCAACGCTGAACTCAACCGGGGTCTGGCAGACGTACTCGCCATCGGCGTAGACATTGAGGGGGAGTTCGGTCTCAAGCCGCGCGGTTTCAGCCTGCGCGTACTCGACTTCGCAAAAACCCAGATGCCTGCCGAAATAGACCGTGGGAAACAGGCAGAACAGTTTGAGCGTGTCCATGGCGCGGACGACGCAGATATCCAGTTTGCCATCGTCGAGTTGCGCGTCCGGAGCGATTTTCATGCCTCCACCGTAGGCAGGCGCGTTGGCAAAGGCGGCTAGAATGGTTGGTTTTGCAGAGGCAACGTTTCCGTCTCCGAGCGAAACCTTCATCGGAAACGGAACAAAGCGCAGAAACTCCCGGGGCACGCATAGCGCATAGCCGCCGTGGGAGCGAATCCATTTTGGAAGATCATTGGCACGCCGGTTAATTTCTGCGTCGAGCCCGGCGCCGGCTACACAGCAAAAGTGCGTAGATCGGACACTCTTGTCCGACGCATTTGACTTTGAAACTTGAACCGGCGTCCCGCCCATCATTGTCTCTGCAGGTACAATCTCGCGGATCAATCCCAGATCGATCGCACGCACATTTTTTCCGCCCGCCACGTATTGACGCCAAGCCGCGAGCGAATCGCGAACCCTTCGCAACTTCAGGGCGCGTGCGAAATCGTTTCCGCTACCGCAGGGCACCACCAAGACCGGAAGTCCGAGAGTTACAAGCTGCGCGAGATGACGATGAACGGTGCCGTCCCCGCCGAAGATAACCGCCACATCGGCATCATTTGATGATGCCGGCGGACCTTCGTTCCATTTGGCCTTGCCAGCGCGCTGGAACTCATCCAGGTATTTCGAGAGCTTCCCAGGACCAACAATGGCGGCAGCGCGCATGAGACGGAAGTTCTATCAGAACTCTTGGTCTATGTCATCCGCAGGGTCTGGTTTCTTGGTTGCTACAAACGCTCCTGAGTAAGTCAGTTCCTTCGCTTCGCGAAGGAACTGACGCGTCGAAGGACCCCTTGTCCCTTCGGGCTGCGGCGGCCTGTCAGGGAATTCTCACGATGCCCTCGTCGTGGTGGGAATGCCTTTCAGCGTCAGTCATTGCGCCAACTGAAAGGGGTCCTTCGACGCCGCAGAACGATTCGCCGGGCGAATCGTTCCGCACCGCTCAGGATGACAGGGATTAGTTAGGATGACCTTGAATCACGGCGATCTTCACTCGCTTGCCGACCCGAATCGGTAATCGAACGGGGAGCTTGTTCAACTTATACGTATGATGATTCCTGACAATGTCCTCGACCCGGACAGAACCCTGGCGTAGTTTTCTTACTGCATCGGTCACAGAATCGGCGAGGCCACAGTGGACAAGAAGCCGATCCAAGCGGATCTCTAGTGGGTCTCCGCCGGAGATATCGGCGCTATTGACCGAAACTTCCTCTACATTCTCCGGCACTTCATCCTTCTGAAACTGCTTCGCCCAATCCTCAGCCGCCTTCGCCGCCGCCTCCGCCGAATGAAAATCCTTCACAATGCGCGCCGCCAAATCCTTCTTCGCCTGCATGGGATGCGACTCGCGCTTCATCTTCTCGATTTCGGCGATCTGCACATCGGTCAGCAGCTCGTAATATCGCCACATCATTTCGTCCGAGACGGACATCAGCTTGCCGTACATCTCAAGCGGCGCCTCCTTGATCCCGATCGCGTTCCCGTACGACTTGGACATTTTCTGCACGCCATCGAGACCTTCGAGGATGGGCATGGTGAGCACTACTTGTGAGTCCTGCCCGTAGCTGCGTTGCAATTCGCGTCCGACCAGGAGATTGAATTTTTGATCGGTACCGCCCAGTTCGACGTCGGCCTTCAGCATGACTGAGTCGTACCCTTGCACCAGCGGATATAACAGTTCGTGCAGTGCGATCGGCTTTTCGTCATGGAAGCGCTTGTGAAACTCTTCCCGTTCGAGCATCTGCGAGACCGTGGTCTTAGCCGCGAGCTTGATCCAGTCCGCTGATTTCAGCTTGTCAAACCATTCGCTGTTGAAGCGCACTTCCGTCGTTCGCGGCGAAAGGATCTTGTAAACCTGCGCCATGTAGGTCTTGGCATTCTTCATCAACTCCTCCGCGGTGAGCGAAGGCCGCGTGGCTGAGCGTCCGGTTGGGTCGCCGATCATTCCGGTGAAGTCGCCTATCAGGAAAATCACAGTGTGGCCAAGGTCCTGAAAATGTTTGAGCTTGCGCAACAGCACGGTATGGCCAAGATGCAGATCAGGCGCGGTTGGATCGAATCCGGCTTTCACGCGCAGCGGCTTGCCGGACGCGAGCGACTTCTCCAGTTTCGAGCGCAGCTCAGATTGGCGAATGATTTCCGAGCTGCCTTTCTTGATATAGGTCAGTTGTTCGTCAACAGGGGCGAAGGTTGGCATCGAAGCATTATAAGGAATTGCAGGGCGGCACGACGCATTCTCCTATGGCGCAGCGGGAGATCGTAGGGCGTAATCAAGTGGAGACTAGAAGAATGGTCCGGGCCACCCTACGATCTACAAAGAATTTACCGCCGAGATCGCCGAGCAAATCTTTTCTAGAATCTCGGCGTACTCGGCGGTGAGACGTTCGAGCGAGTGAGGAACACGTGGAGCTTGCGGCTGCGGTACTATCCGATGAAGTGCAATCCGATACAGTGCAACCCGACGTAATGGATCCGGATTCTCGGCGTGATACTGGAGCATCCAGTGCCTCATTGTTTTCGAATTACTCTGCCCTAGTTCTGCGTTCCTTGTCCCGCGAAACCAGTTCCGGCCGCTTCATTCCTGAGATGGATGGCCTGCGCTTCGCGGCGATTGCGATGGTGGTCCTTTACCACTTGAACGGCTACCTGATGGCCAAGGCGGTCTTTTATGAGCGCGGTACAACGTCGCAACTGGACTGGCTCTGCCGTTCCGCTCTCGTGGGGTTCCACGGGGTAGAGCTATTTTTTGTGATCAGCGGATTTATACTTGCGCTGCCTTTTGCCGCACACTACTTGGTCGAGGCGCCTGCGGTAAATCTGCGAAAGTACTATCTGCGGCGCCTTACCCGGCTTGAGCCTCCTTATTTCGTTACCATCCTTTTGCTGTTGGCTCTGGGAATTTGTACCCACCCGGGGAGCGTAACCGCGATTCTGCCGCATCTGGCGTCCAGCCTTGCATATCTGCACAACGTGATTTACGGGGCCCAGAGCACGGTGATCGGAGTGGCCTGGTCGCTGGAAATCGAAGTCCAGTTTTATTTGCTGGTTCCGTTGTTGACGCTGGTGTTCGCGATTCGCAACCCGCGGCTCCGGCGGTCGCTTCTGATCGGACTCACCTTGACGACGCTGGCGGCACAAACCTTGTTGGTGTCGCACCATCCGAGAATTGCGCTTTCGATTTTGGCTTACTTGCAGTTCTTTCTCGTCGGATTCCTGCTGGCTGACATTTTTCTGACCAGTTGGAAGAGTTCGCCACGGCGAAGTCTTCATTGGGACTTGGTTGCGCTCGCGGGCTGGCCGCTGTTATTCCTGGCCCTGCAATCCACAGTGCTGACCCATTGGGTCTTTCCGGCGCTGGTATTCGCTCTGTACTGTGCCACATTCCGCGGCCGATGGATCAACAGATTTTTCTGCAACCGATGGATCACCGCGGTGGGTGGCATGTGCTACTCCATTTATCTGATCCACTACGAAGTGATCTCCGCTGTAGGGCGCTTCACTAAAACGGTGGGCGCACATCTTCCCAATCCCGTTTACTTTCTGGTGCAGATTGTTCTTGTGGGATCGTGCATCGCAGTCGTTTGCGGGATCTATTTCGTAGTGCTGGAAAAGCCGTGTATGCGGCGCGATTGGCCGCAACGGCTGCGCGCGTACGCTAAGTCAATGATCCCCGCAAGACAGGCCCGGGCGAACACTACGTTTGCGGATTGAAGGGCGAATGTATTCCAGATTGTAGATTTTAGATTGCAGATTGAACCCTCTTCACAGCACGGAGAGAGGCGACGAATATTGAAACTAGTGTAGTGTCCAACAAATAACTGGACAGGTAGGACAGGTTCAACTATGCTGGGGGTCATGCCACGACCGACTGCTGCACTGACTGTCAAAGAAGCCGACCACCAGCAACTTCGACAATGGGTCTCGGCCTTCGGGACACCCCAGCAGGTCGCCTTACGAAGTCAGATTGTGTTAGCCGCGGTCGAAGGGCAATCCGACAGTGCTATTGCTCAACGGTTAGACGTCAATCGCAAGACGGTCACGTTGTGGCGCGCCCGCTTTAGGCAGGAGGGCTTGGATAGCTTATGGGAGGTGGCGCCGGGCCGGGGTCGCAAACCGACCTACGGTGCGGAGAAGATCCAGTCCATCGTCGAGGCCACACTGCGTACCAAACCCAAGGGAATGACCCAGTGGAGTTGCCGGCTTATGGCGGCCCGCCAGGGAGTCAGCAAGTCCACCATCAACAACATCTGGCAGAGTCACAACCTCAAACCGCATCGGGTGAAAACCTTCAAGCTGTCGCGGGATGCCAAGTTTCTGGAAAAATTAACCGATGTGGTGGGCCTCTATCTGAATCCTCCCCAACAAGCGATCGTGCTCTGTGTGGATGAAAAGAGCCAAATCCAGGCGCTGGATCGCACGCAACCGGGCTTGCCTATAAAAAAGGGCCGCTGCGGAACCATGACCCATGACTATAAGCGCAACGGAACCACCTCGTTGTTCGCCGCTCTGGAAGTTTTGCAAGGACGGGTGATCGGGCAGTGTTATGAGCGGCATCGCCACCAGGAGTTCTTGCAATTTCTGCGTCGCCTCGACCAGGAGTTCCCGGGAGAGATCCGCTTGCATTTGGTGATGGACAACTACGGAACCCACAAGCAGCCCAAAGTCCAGGCTTGGCTGAAGCGCCACCCTCGCTTTGTTTCGCACTTTGTGCCCACCAGCTCCAGTTGGCTGAATCTGGTCGAGCGCTGGTTTGGCGAGTTAACCAGCAAGCGAATCCGGCGCGGCTCCTTCCGTAGCGTGGAAGATCTCGAGCAGGCGATCACGGATTTCCTGGCCGCCTGGAATGAGAATCCGAAACCCTTTATCTGGACCGCCACCGTGGAATCGATCGTGGAAAAGCTATCGCGCTGTCGACAAACTTTGGAACAGATTCGGCCCGGCTGTACCCTACCCCGACGGCGAAAAGCCAAACATTGAGTTGGCCAGTTATTTATCGGACGCTACACTAGCACTTCTTTGCAGCGCCTACTATACAAACTATATAAAGGAGCACGATGTGACTTGAAAAGCCGGCTTGGTTAGAATGCCAGCTAGCCGCGTTGCCCGTAAGCAACTGAAATTACTGAGGTTATGAATGAAACAGGATGGCAGGGCAGCGTTCTAACCAACTGAACTACGTCCCCACTCGCCAAATCAACGAGATGCGAAATCGCCAGTGTTTATGCGGCTTTGCACAAATTGCATATCGTGCACCAATTGCCTTCCCTTGCCTAAAAGAGCGCTGTTTCCGGCGGAACCGCCCCCAAACCGCCCACAAAACTCTGACCGGACTGCCGCATTGCCCGAGACAATTTGCGTCGATAGCCAAGAAGAAAACAAAGGAAAACCTCGCGAAAACATCTTAACAGCTTCCCTTTCCGTGCAAAAGGTCACGCCGCGTTTTCTCGCGCCTGGGCTTCTGCAAAACGCAACAGATCTCTTCGAGACTCCGCCCCATTTGTGATCAGTTGCGCACCAAAGGCAGGATTCGAAGACCGACTGTGTCCCCGGCCGCGTCTCAGGGATTGCCAATAGTTGCGGAAAACGTCGGCCTTCGTGGCCCTCGTTCGCAGGCTTTACTTACCGCTTCGGGAACCTGCCGCGCTATACTCGAAGCTATGCGATCTCGGGCGTCTCGAATAACTGTTTCGCTTGTTCTGCTGACCTGCCTGATTTGTCCGCTTCTGGAAATGTTCGACACCTGGGACCCCCCGATTCAAACGGGGAACGATACCGAATACGCTTTGGTGATTATTGCATTGTGCGTGGGCGTGGCGTGTTCGTTTGCGCGCCTCCTCCTCAAATCCCCGCTGCTTGGTTTTGTTGCCAAGAGTATCTTCGCTTCCCGCGCACAGAAATCTTTCCTCTCCGCGCCATGTTTCACTTTGCTCCTTGCTAACGGAGCCAGTCCTCCTTCCCTTCCGCTGCGCATCTAGAAATCTTCGATAGCTGATCCACAAACGCGCGCAGGGACTTATCTGCTTATTAACTGTGGCGCGTTAGAACGCCCTCGCAGTTCGACCAACAAATTTCTTTGTTTCTCTGCTATTTGTCGGAATGGGTGACCCGAGATGATTCTGGCTTGCCGTTTGCTTTCCATCCGTCATGTTGCTATCGGAATTGCCTTTTCGTTTGTCTTGTTATTTTGTGCGGCTAACGCTGCCGCTCAAGCTTCACGAGTTGGAGCGACTCTTGAGGGTACGGTGCGGGACGGCAGCGGTGCCGTGATACCCGGCTCAAAAGTTACGGTGCGGAATGCTTTGACAAGTCAACCTCGTACGGTAACAACTGATGAGCAGGGTTTCTTTAGAGCAGCACAGCTTGCTGTCGGCACGTATGAAGTACGGGTGGAGCTGGCAGGCTTTGCACCTTACCAGCAGGCAGGCGTTGAAGCGCGTCTCGGGCAGACCGTTCATCTTGACATCGTGCTGGCTCCAGCGTCGGCATCTGAACAAGTGACCGTCAGGGCCCAGCCCTCATCACTTGATCCCTCACAGACCTCAGTTGTTTCCTCCGTAGATCAGGAGAGGATCGAAGAACTGCCCGTGCGTAGCCGGAACTACCTGGATTTCGTTCTACTTGCCCCCGGCGTTTCGAGCTCTCCAACTGCAGCGGGCGCGAACGGCTCAGCCGCCCTAACTGGCAGCGGCTTCACTTTCGGCGGACTGCGATCACGCAGCAACAATGTTTCTATCGATGGCCTCGACAACAACGACGAGTACACGGGTTCCAGTCGCACTGAGCTTTCGCCAGAAATCGTGCAGGAATTTCAAGTGGTCAACAATGGGCTTTCAGCAGAGTCGGGTGGAGCCTCGGGAGGTTCGATTAACGTCATTACTCGATCGGGGACAAACACGATTCACGGCGACGCGTTCCTGTTTGCGCAGGACGGCGCATTCAATGCGCGGGACCCATTCGAAACTGAGTCCGGAAAACCACCGTTCCGACGCTTCCGCGCTGGCCTTGCCCTGGGCGGACCCATAGTCAAGGACAAAACGTTTTACTACGCTGCTCTGGAACAAGAACACAACCGAGGGCAGATCGGCTCGGATATTGACCCTACCGCAGCATCAACCATAAATGCTTTCCTCGCGACGGGAGCATTTCCACGGCTAGCCACCCGAGAGATTACCACGAGCCTTTCTCCTATCACGCGTGCTGAAAGCGAAGCTGCGGGCAAGCTCGACCACCAACTCACGAAAAGCACAGCTCTGATGCTGCGCTATGTCTTTACAAACAACAAAGAAGCAGGCGATGCGTTCAACACCAGCGGCTTGATAGACGCAAGCACGCGCGGCAGTAGCTTTACCAGCGACAACGCCCTTGCGGGATCGCTCACGACCGTCTTGGGGTCAGAGGCTGTTAGTGATTTGCGCTTTCAGGCCGCCACGCGTCATGCCGTCCTGCGCACGAATGAGCCTTTCGGCCCCGAGATTGACATCGCTGGACTGGTTACATTCGGGCGGCCTTATGCGGGGACCAGCGAGCGTCGCGAGAATCATTATCAAGCCAGCTATACGTATTCTCGTACCCGCGGCAAACACCTTTGGAAGGCCGGCGGAACTGTGAATCGCGTGAGATTACGGGCCGACGTGCCGGACGGCTTCGGCGGCGTATACCTGTTCGGTTCTGTTATGGATTTTCTCGCGGGAAATCCTAATCAGTTTCGGCAGGCGTTTGGCAATCCAAGTGTGGATTTTCCCGTGACAAGTTTCGGTGGATTAATGCAGGATCATTGGTCACTCGCCCGGCAACTGACAGTTGATCTCGGCGTGCGCTACGATTTCGAGCACCTGCCTGCTGGGTTCAATGGGGACACCAATAACGTCAGCCCCCGAATCGGTCTGGCTTGGAGTCCGTTTCCCAAATGGGTATTTCGCGCGGGGTACGGAGTCTTCTTTGACCGCTACGTTCTCGCCAACTTAACACGAGCCATCGAGAAAAACGGTTCACAGGCATTTGAGCAGGTAGCAGATGGGAACGCTGCAGCCAGCCTTTTCGCAATAGCGCAAGGTGGTCCACTCATTGCGCCAGGATCCGGAATTGCTCCATCCATTTTTCGCCCTAGCCCGCACATGGCGACTCCCTATAGCCAGCAAGTAAGTGCAGGCGCGGAGTATCTGCTCGCGAAGAATCTCACAGTTCGCGCTGACTACTTGTTCGTCCGTGGCCTCAAGTTACCGCGAACACTCAACGTCAATTTGTTGCCTCCGGTTGTCCTCACGCTCGCTAACGCCTCTAGCTTTGGTGTTCAAAATCCGACACCGCAGCAGACCGGACGAGAAGTGTTTTCACCCGGTCGACTCGACACGCGGTTCGACGACGTCTATCAACTGCAAGACTCCGCAGAGTCAACCTACAACGGAGCCTCGCTCACACTGACCCGCCGGATGAATGAAGAACTGGAATTCTCGGCCAGTTACACCCTCTCGAAGACATTCGACGACGCCTCGGACTTCGACGAGCAGCCCCAGATTTCTTTCAATGTGCGCGCGGAGAATGCCGTTTCACGCCAGCATCAGCAGCAACGGTTTGTCTTCAACGCGCTCTGGGACTTGCCCATTGGGGAGGAAGAGGACAAAGGCGAAGGGCCACCAGGAAGCAAGAGCTGGCTCACGCAAACCTTCAGTCATATTGAAGTGGCACCGATTCTGACCATAGAAAGTGGCCGGCCAGTGGACCCTTTGACGGGCCTTGACTCAAACCAGAGTCACGCCTTTCCTCTTTCGGCCAGGCCGCTTGGCCTCGGCAGAAACTCTCTGAACACACCTGCACTGGCCACCATGGACTGCCGCGTTCTGAAATACTTCCCGTTTGGCGGCGTGAAGCGTCTCGACGTGGTAGCGGAATTCTTCAACCTGTTCAACAGTGCGAACGTCTCCCAGATCAATCCTGTTTACGGCTCAGGCTTGAGTCCGATACCCGGATTTAGGCAATCCATTGCCGGAACAGGTGCCCGCCAAATCCAGTTTTCTCTGGATTTCGAATTTTGAGAAATACCCAGCAAGAAGATTGCGATTGAGAACGGATGTGAGTTTGAAAGGAGCTCCAAAGATCATGGCGATTGCCCGAATTGGAAGCGCTTTTCTGCGTTTTGCGCATTGCTTGGTAATCTGCGCCGCCCTCGTTTATGCTCCGAGGCCAGCGTTTGCTCAGACGACCGACTCGTCCGCGGGACAAACACATGAGGCGCAACCGTTCTCCCTTACGCCACAATCATCGGACCAGGCGTCGGAAGACCAGCAACATCCATCCACGCAATCAGTAATCTGCGGTCTGGCGCATCTCGAACAATGCCTCAGAGACATTGCGCACGATCAGGCAGGCATCTGGACTAGTCCATTGCGCGTCTCGTCCAGAGATGCATTCTGGCTAGTGCCATTTGCCGCTGGCACAGGAGTGGCGCTCCACTACGACGCACAATCCCAGGAGAACCTTGGGATCGACAAGAGCAGGATAGATACGAGCAATACGATCTCCGCCTTCGGTTCGCCCTACGCCACTTTTGGAGGTGCGGCTGGGCTCTACTTTCTCGGGCTGGGAACTCACAATGAGCATCTTGCCGAAACAGGGCGCCTGGGAGCAGAAGCTGTCGTCGATGCTTCACTCGTAGTAGTAGCGCTGAAGCTTGGTACTAATCGTGAACGCCCCAATGAAGGAAACGGCCAGGGAGGATTCTGGCCGCAAGGTACGCGCTCATACGAGCTTGACGGCTCATTTCCTTCTGGGCACGCGGCGGCAAGCTTCGCGCTAGCGCGAGTGATTGCGTCTGAATATCCAAGTAAGCCGGTGCAGGTGGCCGCTTACGCCTTTGCCTTGGCAATCAGCGCGAGCCGCGTGACCGCGCGGCAACATTTTCCTTCAGACGTTCTGGTCGGAGGTACTTTCGGATATTTGATTGGTGGGTACGTTATCCGGCATCATGCCGCAGCAAACGTTGGTTCGGGATTTTCCTTTGTTCCTGTGGTGGACGTGTCCAGGCACACTTTCGGGGGAACCATCG
>Ga0185299_10004199_pt1 | contig 17733 bp, 16 predicted proteins | sample PaiPotPPA55metaG_FD_128002 | JGI IMG/M metagenome (GOLD analysis project Ga0185299, IMG submission 128002) | Iron sulfur acid spring bacterial and archeal communities from Banff, Canada, to study Microbial Dark Matter (Phase II) - Paint Pots PPA... ...
GCTTGGCGCCGGTCGGCGTGCTCGCGGATTTTCTCGAGGTTGAGCCGCGCTTCGAGCGCGTGGTGGAAGACTTCCTGCGCGACGAATTGAACTACATCGTAGTCAAGTCCTGGGACGCCGCCGACGAAGGACTCCGCCTGCTGCGCAGCGACGTCGATGGCCGCGCCACCTTCCTGGTTCATCCCGAGGATTCGCAGGCCAAGTTCTCCTTTATTCTCGACGAGGCCGCGCACTGCGCCCCGCCAACCGCATCGATCGTGCCGCTGAAACACACCATTCACGTTCTCGATGGCTTCGGAAAATCTTTGGAAGTAATTCTTCCCAAGCTGCGCGACGGCTATATTGTCCCGGGTTCCGACACCGCGCGTAATCTCGCGCTCGAAAATCCCGACGCATTTTTCCTTTCGCAATCCGGAGAATGCTTTCACAACGTCACGGTCACCGGCGGCAAACAGCGTGCCGAAGGCCCGCTTTCGATGAAGCGCGAACTGCGCGAAGTTCTCCGGCAGCTTGAGGACCTGGAGCGCGCTCTCCGCGAAGAAGAGATGCGAGCGTTAACGCTCGGCCGGGAAATTAAAGAGTTCAGTTCCCTGCTGGAACGTCTGGAAGGCGAGAAGCGTGAGGCCGAACATCAATCGATGACCTCCGGCCACATGCTGCACCAGCTTGATTCGGAGATGGCGCGCGTCACCGAGCGCTTGAGCATTTCGCAAGCCGAGATGCAACGCCTTGCCGTTGAGCGGACCGAGCAGGAATCGATCGTCTCGGCGCGCCAGGCCGAGATCGCCGTGCTGGAACAAACTCGCGTCCAACTCGAGCAGCAAATCGCGTCAGCCCAGGAATCTCTCGGTGTCGTGCGCCGGCGTCGCGAAGACGCGGCCCAGGCCAGTTCGCAGCGGGTCGCCCGCGTCGCCGCGCTGGAAGAACGCCATCGCTCGGCAACTGCCGTGCTCGCACGCATCGAGTCTTTGTTCGCTGAAATGAACGAGCGTCTTCACGCTCTCGCCTCGCAAATTGAAGCGGCGGCCGCCGAAAAGCTGCAGCGCGAAGCCGAGAATCTTCAACTCGAACAGCAAGTCGCTGACTTCGCGGCCGAGCGCAACGCGGGCCAGGCTCGGGAGGGTTTGCTTCAGTTCGAGAAAGACCAACTGCGTGCCCGCCTCACCGAGATCGACGACCTCCTGCGCAGCGCCCGCCAGCTTCTCGACCAGGCCCGCGACCGCCGTGGTGAACTGCAGGCGGCCGCCGCCAAGCTGCAAGCGGACGCCATGCACATGGCGGAGACCTGCCTGAACGAACTCGGAATCGAGCGTCCCGCCTTGCTCGCCGATACCACGCTGGCCCTCGTGACCGGCGACGAACTAACAGCCTGCGATCATTCTTATCGCGAAATGCGCGCCAAACTCGAAGCCATGGGGCCGGTGAACATGATGGCGCTCGAAGAATACCGCGAAACCGCCGAGCGCCACGCCTTCCTCGACGCCCAACGCAAAGACCTCATTTCGTCGATCGAGAATACAACCGCGACTATCCGCGAGATTGACGAAGTCTCGCGCCAAAAGTTCCAAGAAGCGTTCACCAAGATCAACGAAAACTTCCAGGCTACCTTCAAAAAGCTTTTCGGCGGTGGCCACGCCTTCATGAAGCTCACCGATGAAGAGAACTCCGCGGAGAGTGGCATCGATGTAGTCGCATCGCCTCCCGGCAAACGCCTGCAAAGCGTTCTATTGCTTTCAGGGGGCGAGAAGGCGCTCACCGCCCTTGCGCTGCTGGTCGGCATCTTCCAGTACACGCCCAGCCCCTTCTGCATCCTCGACGAAGTGGACGCGCCACTCGACGAGGCCAACATCGGCCGCTTCACCGAGCTGGTGAAAGACATGAGCATCAAGACGCAGTTCGTCCTCATCACCCACAGCAAGAAGACGATGAGTATCGCGCCCGTCCTCTACGGTGTGACCATGCAGGAACCGGGAGTGTCGAAGCTGGTCTCGGTGCGCTTCGGAGCCGCCTAAAAGCCGCAAGGGTACGAACCGGAAACCCACTCGGACCTGTATACGCTTGATATACAATGTATACAGGAGAAGCGACCATGGCGGAATCTGCCGTTCTCACCCTACGTCTCGATTCAAAGTTGAAAAACCGGCTGGATCGATTGTCCAAAGCGACCCAGCGAAGCCGCTCTTTCGTCGCCGCCGAGGCCATTCGTGAATATGTCACTCTGAACGAATGGCAAATCGGAGAGATCAGAAAAGCCTTGCGCGAGGCTGATCGCGGCGAGTTCGCCAGCGCTCAAGAAGTCCAGCGGACTATCAAGAAATGGTCCCGGCGTGCGCGTTAGATGGCTGGCCCGGGCGCTGGCGAACTTGAACGCCGAGGCGGAATACATCGCCCATGACAAACCGCAAGCCGCGGCCCGCATGGTTCAAACTATTCACGAAGCCGTCGATCTGCTGCGACGGCATCCTAATTTGGGCCGCGCCGGAAGAGTCTCAGGCACTCGCGAACTGGTTGTTCCGGGTACACCCTATATCATTCCCTACCGTGTCCGCGACGACGAAATCCAAGTCCTGCGCGTTTTTCACGGTGCCCGCAGGTGGCCTTCGAAGTTGTGATGGCCCTAGGACCCAGAGAAAAGACCCGGAGAAAGGGCACGCCCCTTGCCTCCTATTGCGTAAGCCGCACGAACCCGTACACCACGCTCTACGGTGTGACCATGCAGGAACCGGGCGTGTCGAAGCTGGTGTCGGTGCGCTTCGGAGCCGCCAAGAGATTGGGTTCGCGGTCGGGTTCAGTGCGCGTCAAACCGGAGTTCGACAATTCCGTGGGTTTGTTGAGGAGTCGGCTCGTATCTCCATTTGCGCACAGCCTCAACCCCGGCCTGTGCCAGCACGGGGTTTCCACCCACAACTTCCGTGGACGTTACTTTCCCATCAGGCGCAATTGCCACAATCAGCTTCACGACCCCGCGAAGGTTCAGCTTCCGAGCCAACTCGGGATAGACTGGTGCCACCTTGCTTACCAGCTTGCGCTCTACTGCTGCCTCCTCCTCCTGGGCACAGGAGAAAGGGCCAGGAAGCACGACAGCAGCCGTCGCGCACACCAATAGAGGGAGTAGAAACCACCGCCGCATAATTAGCCCTTAGTGAAACTTAAGCTTAGTTGGGAAAGGGAGCCCTTGGGAGGTAACCGAGGTAATGAGAGCCCTTCAGCTGCCGCTGAGGGCAAGCTCCGTCTCGACGCCACGATATCCACTCTCATCCTCAGCTTTTCCACAGCACTCTGCCGGCAATTCCTTCGTTGCCCCTCGCTTCCACCTACTGCCGGCGGACAACGTTTCCCCAATCAATAGGATACGGACTTCTTTCTCTACGGCAATCTCTTCCGTTGACAAAAATTTCTGAGAGTCTAAAATACGCCTCGCTCGTTACCCGGTAAAATTCTAAACATGAGCCCAAAACTTCTTGATCCCGTAGTCTTACAAACCGATTTTCCTGATCTCCCACTTCGCGCCAGCGGCAAGGTGCGCGACGTCTACCAGCTTGACGACGAGCGTTTGCTGTTCGTCGCCAGCGACCGCATTTCCGCCTTCGACTATGTGCTCGCCACCGGCATCCCCCACAAAGGCCGCGTCCTGAGCCAGATTTCGCTGTTCTGGTTCGCTTTCCTTTGTGATATCGTGCCCAACCACGTCATCACTGCGGATGTGGATCGCTATCCCCAGACTCTGCAGAAATATGCCGATCAGTTGCGCGGCCGGTCGATGATCGTGCAGCGCGCCGAAATGTTTCCCGTCGAGTGCGTCGTGCGCGGCTACATTTCAGGCTCGGCCTGGAAAGAGTACCAGGCGACCGGCAATGTTTGTGGCATCGACCTTCCGGCGGGACTGCGCGAGTCCGAGGCCTTCTCCGAGCCCATCTTCACTCCGGCCACCAAGGCCGTGACCGGCCACGATGAGAACATTTCGTTTGCGAGGATGTGCGAGATACTGGGCACAGAAACCTCCAGCCACCTGCGCGACATCAGCCTGCGGATTTACAAGAAGGCGGCCGCATACGCCCGTCAGCGCGGTATCATCGTAGCCGACACCAAGTTCGAGTTTGGACGCACTCCTCAGGGAATCACGCTGGCCGACGAAGTACTCACGCCGGACTCTTCCCGCTTCTGGCCCGCCGACAAGTACGCGCCGGGACGAGGGCAGGCGTCCTACGACAAGCAGTACGTTCGCGATTATCTGGAAGAGATTCGCTGGAATAAGCAACCGCCCGCACCCGCTCTGCCCGAGGAGGTTGCGCGGCGGACCAGCGAAAAGTATCTCGACGCCTACTTCCAGATCACGGGGCACAAGCTGGATGTGTAAGCGTCGCGCGCTTTCAGCAGATGGGTTTGCGGCAGATCGGTCTTTGGCAGATCGGTCTTTGGCAGATTGGGCTTTGGCACATCGGTCTTTGGCAGATCGGTCTTTGGCAGATCGGTTCGCGGGAAGGCGCTCAGAAGAAACACTGGCGAGAGAGCGGATGGGAGAGTAGCATGACCGCGGCAGACTGGTTGATTGTCGTGGTTGTGCTGTTGAACGTGGTTGGCGCGGCGGTGCAGGGCTTCTTTGCGGAAGCTTTGAGCATGGCCGGCCTGGTCATTGGTTACATCGTTGCCGCCTGGCAATATCAGCGCCTGGCGGCGTGGTTGATGTCGTTCTTGAAAAATGAGTTGATGGCTGATATTTTCGGCTTCCTCATCATCTTTTTTGCGATCTTGATCGTGTTCGGCATCGCCGGCAGGGTCGCCCGCAAGCTGATGAAGGCAGCCGGCCTGAGCGGGTTTGACCGTTTCCTGGGCGCTTTGTTGGGCATGGTGAAGGGCGGCTTGGTGGTGGCCGTGATCCTGATGGGGATGATCGCGTTCACACCCACCTCAAAGCTGCTGGAGAATTCGCAACTGGCGCCCTATTTCCTGGTGGTCGGAAGGGCCGCGATTTGGGTGGCGCCGTCGGCGATGCGGGCGCGATTCTATGAGGGACTCGACTTCCTGCATCGGGCCCCCAAAGAATTGAAGGGCAGTCCCGCCCCCAAGTCGAAATGAATGCTGTGCCGGCAGGGCAGTTAAAAAACAACGACATTGAACGAAAAGAGAGAGACCTAACGTGAAAGATCAACTGGAAGCGCTCATCCTGCAAATGTACAAGAGCAACATTCTTTATTCCGAGGGAGTGCGCGAATTCAAGAAGCGCTTTATCCTCACCGTCCTTCAGGAGAATAAAGGCAACCAGTGCCGCGCCGCCCGCGAGCTGGGAATGCATCGCAATACGCTCAGCCGCACCATCGATGAACTCAAGATCGACGTGCGTCAGCTTCGGGATGGAGCGAAACGCCCGCCCCGCAGCGCGCGGCCGGTATCGCTGGAGAAGAAAGTAGTTCGCTAGGCCGGCGCTACCCGCCCTCGATTTCAAATAGCCCAAAAAACAAGGCAGCCCGAAGGCTGCCTTGGCTGGATTCCCATCTGAACTAGTGCGCCGGTGCTGCTGCTTTGTGATGAACCGGAGCTTTGGGCGCAGGCTTGGGCGTCGGCAGTTTCCCCTTCTCCATGGTCATCATGAATGGGTTCGGCGTGTATGACGCCGGCTCGCCCTGAAAGTCCAGACTGGCCGCTTCTTTCGGAATCATCTTTACGGGAATCGGAGCTTCGAAGGTAAGAGTGATGTCGGCCTTCTTGGCTTCGATGTCGTCCAGGCTTCCCGCAATCTGAAACTCAGTCGCCGACGCTTTGATCACCGTCCCGTTCAACTGTACGGCCTTGCCTTTGATGGCGTTCCACACCGTATCCCGGTCTTCCTGCGAGCCGTTAGCGAGAATGAATTCCCATTGCGCGAAGTCCATTTTATCGGGCGGCGTAGCCACCACCATGTTGTGAGCCTGCTCGTCTGGAGTGGGAGCGGGCTTGATGGTGAAGCCCGCCGGGGGCAATGGTGTCGAGGCGGCTTGAGCCAGCAGATCGGTCCATCCATCCTCTCCGCCGTGATAGCGCATGTATTTGCTGCGTCCAAACTTTTTGACTTGTTCTTTGCCGGCGGGGTCGGTAATCAGGTTCACGGCGCGGGCAATAAAGAACAGGCCGTTGACTTCGTCCGGGGGAGTCGAGGGGGGCAGCAGCGCAGTGGCCAGCGCGTATACATTCTCCACGTTGGTGGGATCGGCTTCCACCGCGGTTCGCAGATGCTTCTGGGCCGATGCATAGTCCTTCAGTTGCAGCGCGGAAAACCCGGCGACACTCTCCATGATGAAAGTAAACTGCGTCTTCTGCTTGGCAAAATCGGCGTCTGAAACCCCGTCCGGCTTCGTCCATTTCGGCAGCACTTCCAATGCGTGCTCGGCGTGTTGCTTGGCGTCCGCCCATTTCTGCGTGGCGCGCTCGCTGTAAGCCAACACGACGAGTGCCTTCACGTTATCCGGGTTGGCGCCTAGCACTCGCTGGGCGGCGTCCATCACCTTAGGGCTGTTGGTTTGCTGATACAGCGCCATCAGGATTTCAAGCGCCTGCGGTTTCATGATGCTGTTGGGATACTGTGTCAAAAACGCTTCGAGGCCGCTGATCTCCGCCGTGGGGTCCTTCTGCTGGGTGGCGCCCACGTAGGCGTTGTACTCGGCAGGGTCTTTAATAACCGGCGCCTGGGTTTGCGGCGCGGACGGTTGTCCTTGAGCCGGCTGAGCAGCGTTCTGGGCCGCCGCCAGAGCGGCAACCCCAAGCACAACCGTGACCAGAATCTTTTTCATCAGTGTGGCTCCTTGGGCCTTGGGGAATCGACAATTTATGCGAGACAGCAAAGCGTCTCACCCTTCACTCGGATTTGCCGGATTATAAGTACCTCTTGCTCCGAAGGCAAGCAACTTCCCAGCCACCCTCCGCGCTATTGTATAAGATGCAGAGGTTGCACCTCGTGGTTAGCCCCTGATTCTGCACCTCGCGCGCCACTAGGACAGGATGACAGTGCATTCTAAGGGAACTGGAGGTGATTGCCAATGAATACGGATCTACCGAATACGGTTCGACCGAGTACGGTTCAGGATGGGACTCCCCTGACCGGACAAGTGGCCGTCATTACTGGTGCGGGACGGGGTATTGGCGCCGCCATCGCACTTGAATTGTCGGGTCTTGGCGCCATCGCCGTTTTGTGTGGACGCACTCGCGCCGCCCTCGAATCGTCAGCTCAAGCGATCGCTGAGGCGGGAGGAAAGGCCGAGGTGGTTCCCTGCGATGTGAGCAGTCTTGATTCGGTTGAGGCGGCGGCAGGGCGAGCCGAAGCTTCCTTTGGACGCGTCGACATCCTGGTCAACAACGCGGGCATCGGCGGATTCGGCGGCCCACTGCACCAACTCCCTCCCGACGCTTGGGAACAGATCCTCAACACGAACCTGCGCGGCGTCTTCTACACGACCCGCGCTTTCGCGCCGATGATGATTCGCGCACGCTCCGGCCACATCATCAACATTTCGTCCCTCGCAGGAAAGAACGCCCTGCCGAACGGCGCCGCCTACGCCGCCTCAAAATGGGGATTGAACGGATTGAGCTATTCCCTCGCGGAAGAATTGCGAGGACACAACATCCGCGTAGCCGTCATCTGTCCCGGCTCGACCAACACCGACCTGGGCCCGCACGCCGGCAAAGATCACTCAAAGATGCTCCAACCGCAAGATGTGGCGCACACCGTGGCAATGCTGGTAACTCAAGCCCCGCAGTCGTTTGTGAGCGAGATTCTGATGAGGCCCACGCAGAAGCCGTAACTCCTCTGCGTCCTCCGCGGCGGTCTCTGCGTCCTCCGCGCGTAGCTTTTGGTTTCTACCGTCCTAAAAACTCAGCGCGGAGATCGCCGAGAATGGCCGCGCAGAAAGCGGAGACGACGCCGGTTGTGCGATCCCGCTTCACTTCTTGAACAGATTCTCAAACGCCTGACGCGCGTCATTGGGGCGCAGGCTGGCGGGCGTGGACGTTTCCTTTTCCCTGGTCACGCGGATTTCGTAGAACGTGCAATTGTTGCGGGCATCTTTCTTGGCGACGCGCTCCTTCACCGGCTGCATGCACTCGAAGCGGCTTCCGGGATCGAAATACATGCACTGCTTGCAGGAATGCAGCTCGAAGCCGCACTTGGGACAAAGCCCCGTCGGCGGAATCGCCTGCAGCACCGTGCCACACTGCGCGCAGCGCGAGACGGCCCGCGTTCCGGGCATATTCACCGGCTTCGGCCCCATGCTGTAGTCACGTCGTGCCGGCGGTGTCGAAGCGGGCTTTTCGCCCGGCTCCTTGCGCGGCTTTTCTTCGCGGTCCCGGTCCTGATATCCGTGCTGCCGGTATTTAGCTGACACAGGAACCTCCCAAGCACGTTGGCGTATTGTCTCGCCACGGGCGTTCCAAGGCAAGTCGGAATAGGCTTTCTTGTTTGTACCCGGTACTCGGTACTTGGTACTCGCTACAATGGAGCCATGATTCACGAAATCTTCCCCGTCGGGCCGCTGCAGTGCAACTGCTCAATTATCGGCGACGAGGTCACGCGCGAAGCCATGGTCATCGATCCCGGCGACGACATTGAGGACGTTCTCGCGCTGCTCCGCAAGCATAACCTGCACGTCAAGCAGATCGTCATCACCCACGCCCACATCGATCATGTGGGAGGCGCGATGAAACTGCGCGCAGCCACTGGAGCGCCCATCCTGCTCAACCAGAACGACTATGCCCTGCTCAAGATGCTCGATGTGCAGGCCGCATGGATCGGCGTGGCTCCTCCCGGCGCGGTCGAGATCGACCAAAGCCTGAGCACTGGCGATACAGTTAAGGCTGGAGCACATGCCGCCAGCATTCTACACACCCCCGGACACACCGAAGGCAGCATCTGCCTCTACTTCCCTGCCGAAAAAACGCTGATTGCGGGAGACACGCTGTTCGCCGGATCGATCGGCCGCACCGACCTGCCCGGCGGATCGATGCAGAAAATCATGCAATCGCTGCACGGTACCGTGCTGACGTTGCCCGACGACACCAAAGTCGTCCCCGGCCACGGCCCGCTGACCACAATTGGAGAAGAACGCGAAAACAATCCGTGGCTAGTGAAGAAGTAGAAGTTGTTGATTGATGATTGTTGATTGTCTCATCCTCTGCTGGCTTTTCAATCAGAAATCAGCAATCAGCAATTCCAAGACGCGGCCAATCCCTTCGGCAAATTCGGCTCCCGGTCCGATCAAGCTCAACACCAGATACCCGTCGCTCGGGAAGTCGTAGAAATGTCCCGGATGCACCAGCACGGATTTGCGCCGCAGCAGATCGACCGCCAGTTCCTCGTCGGTCTGGGTGACCGGAACGCGCATCACAGCGTACCACCCGCCCTCCACATGCAAACGCCGACATGTCTCTTGTCTGGCGAGCTGCCGGTCAAGCTCTGCAAGATTGTCAAGCACACGGTCTAGCAATTGCCGCTGAATGCTCTCCCGCTGATTCAGCAGCGCCGGAGTTGCCCACTGGATAGGCGCGTTCATCGATAGATACGTGTCGGCGATTATTTCCAGTCGAGCCTGAGCCGCCTCAACCTCCGCTGCCGGGCCGCTGGTCGCGAACCATGCTACCTTCATCTGCGGCAGCGCCGAGATCTTCGAGAGCCCACTCAGCGTAAACGTCAGCACGTCCTGATTCGAAGCAAGGCTTTGGCGCCCAGCTTGATCGTGGGCGTAGTCGAAAAACACTTCATCGGCAATCAACGCGAACGAATGTTCACGGCAAAAGCGATTCAGCGATTCCAGTTCGTGCGGATGAACGTACGATCCCGTGGGATTGTTGGGATGAACCACGACCACGCCGCGCGTACGCTTCGTCACTGACTTCTTCAGCGAAGGAAAATCCATCTGCCAGCCGTGATCGTAAATCAGAGGATAAGGAACGAGCTTGACGTCCTGCAAATCCGCAATAAATTCAAACAAAGGATAGCTCGGCTTCGGTACCAGCAGCTCATCTCCCGGATTACAGAGCAAGCGAAACACGAAAGAATAACCTTCGCTGGTGCTAGTGGTCAGCACCAGTCGCTCAGAATCCAAGCCGCGAACGTCATGCTGGTCGCGGTAATAGGCTGCCACTGCCTCGCGAGCGCTGAGTAAGCCTTTGGGTTGGGGATCGTAATCCATGACCCGCTGCGAGGCCAATGATTGAAAAATCAGCGCCTCGTCGTAAAGCAGGCCGACTCGGGTTGGATTGGAAACAGTCAGATCAAGCACGCGAGCGCTGCTCGAACGCACTTCCTCGAGCGCCTCGGTCAGGCGATTGCGCGTGAGCTTCCAGTTGGTGCGATCGGAAAACATCTGCTCCGTCTCAGTGGTCAGTGGTCAGTGGTCGGTGGTCAGTAAGAGCGGTCCAGATGGCAATGCCGAACCTGTGCCCTCTTTGACATGTTCTACAAGAACGGTTTTACTGGCCACTGACCACAGGCCACCGACCACTGCTTCTACGGCTGCAAATAGAATCCCAACTCCTGCGGCGGGGTCAGCGTCTTGGTCGCCTGATATCGCCGGAGCGCCTGACGCACGGCTACGATCTTCTTCTGGAACTCGCTGGCCAGTCCGTCATAGCGCAGCAGAACATTCTCGAGCCAGTACGGGCCGTATTCCCGCAGGTAGGCTTCCCGGTACATCTGGCTCACGCGCGTGGTCGCGTCGCGCAAGTCTTCGAGACGGGCATTGATGGCCGTGATTTCTTCCAGATCGTTGCCCACGCGGTCCTCGTCGGTCTGGTTCTGGAAAGCGTCCCAATAGAAGTTGTTGATCTCCTGGGTGAACTGGGCTTTCATGCCGAGAGTGTCCCAGCGCCACCCGGCCAACGTCATGTCGGCCAGCGTGTCCTGATGGGCGCGGGCCTTGGCGCCATTGCGGTAGAGCGACTCCAGCGCGTGCTCGGCGCCCAAACGCATCTCCGGTGCGGCCGCCGCGATCTTCTGCATCATGCTGGCGCCCTCCGGCGTAAAGGGATCGATCCAGAACAAATCGTCGGTCTCGGTCTCGACTTTGATCTTAGCCAGCGCTTGGTGTCCGCGGTCCAGATTCTCCAGCGCCTCGCGGAAGGTGGCGTCGCCGTTGCGGTAGAAGGCCCAGTCGTAAGCATTCTTGAACCGGTCGGTGTCAGACTCGCCCGCCTGCCATCCCGCCGCCGCACCAAAGATGAGGGTTGGCCAGGCCATCCCGTAGATCGCCTCGCCGTCGTCATTCCACATGGTATTGAGCATGCCCATCGCGCCCAGTTTCTGGCCGTCGCGCACAAAGTTGCGAATATTTGTGTAGCCGGTATCCAGGTCAGGCCACAATTGCTTCCAGGTTTGCGCGCCCGGAGAGACGATCACGCGCAGGCCGGCATCACGGTACGGCTTGATAATGTTTTCGAAGTTCGGCTTCGCGGCGTAATCCCAGGGGACTGCGATCATGTCCTTGGGCAGGATGCCGAGCAGTTGCGGATATTTCACCGCGATGTCGCCCCAGAACATAAGTTGTTTGTGATAGGGCTCTAGAATGCCGCTGACCTTCTGCATGTGCTCCAGATAAACCCGGCCCAGCCCGACTTCGGCGGCTCGCCCCGCGGTTTGCCCGTGCCCCAGTTCAAACGTCTCGTCGCCTCCAACGTGCAGGAACGGTCCGGGGAAAAGTGGCACCAGGTCGCCATACATGGCTTTGATGAGGTCGTAAGACTGTTCCTTGGTCGGCGTGAGCACGTGGCCGTGGGGCCGCTCCGCCACCTCGGAGTAGATTTCGTACTTCAACATGTGATGGAGATGCCCGAAGGTTTGCTGCTCGGGAAGAATCGTGACATAGAGCTTCCGGGCGTAGTCCACCAGCGCGTTGACTTCCTGCGGAGTGAGCGCAGCTTCCCGGGGAGCAACCAAGGGCTGACTGGCGAAATCGAACACATGTTCCATGTAGAGCCCGAACAAATTCACCTTGTACGCCGCCAGGGTGCGGATCTGGCGCTTCATGTACTCTTCGGTGGGAATGGGACCGCGGCTGATGTCGTCCTGCACGCCCCGCCACTCCATGCTCGGCCAGTCGCGGATCGAAACCGCCGGAAACACCAGCGTCTTACCCTCGGCACGCAGCAATTGCCGCAGGGTCTGCACGCCGTAGAATAGCCCCTGGCCGCTATTGGCGGCGACGATCAGGTGCGAGTTGTCGGAGAACAGCAGGTAGCCCTGGTCGCCGATGGAATCATCCTTCAGGCCTTTCGATTCGAGGAACTCGTGCACTTTTTTGTCTTGCAAGCGCGCCAGAACGATTGCGCCTTCCTCTTGTTTGGATTCTTGTTTCGACTCCGCCTGGGCGCCGGTAATGCTTAACGTCAACCCAGACTGGTCATGGATCTCTTCCGCCAGGGTTTCCGCAGCAATGCGGTCTTCCTCCTGATGTCCGAACTCCACCAGGATTCGGGTGGTGGGCCTCACGTGGAAGCTGCCTTGCTGAATGCGCACTTCCTTGGGCTCAGGAATCAGTTTAAGTTCACTGTCCGGGCCGAGCGTCGCGGCGAAAATCACGGGCGTCAAAAGCTGCACGATAAAAACAAGGGGCAGAAAGACGACAACTTGCTTTTTCATTCGTATCCTTGAGGAAAAAGGAACCGCAGTCCATTCTAGCGGGAACCGGCGATTATTTTCCGAACGCTTCCTTGTTCACGACGTAAGGCATCTTCGTAATATCGCCGCCGTAGTTCGCTTCCAGCACGTCGATCAATCCTTGCACACACCGGCCCGCCATGCCCTTGTTCGGATCGGTGGAGAGGCGCGTGATTCGCGCCGCGCTGGCGAAGTGCGGCATCAGCCGGCAGCGGTCGGCAATCGCGGGATCGCGCAACGGCGAATCGGCCGGCAGCGGTTCTTTCTCGTATACATCGAGGGCAGCCCCGGCAATCCAGTTCTCGCGCAGGGCGCGCGCCAGGGCCGCTTCGTCGATTACCGGCCCGCGCGAGTCGTTTACCAAAAAGGCAGTCGGCTTCATCAGCCGCAGGGTCCGCTCGTTGAATAGATGATAGGTCGGCGTCGCGCTTTCTCCGGGCCGCAACAGCGGCACGTGCACGCTGACGAAGTCCGCCTCGCGCAGGGCATCTTCGAATCCTACATACTTGATCCAGGTCTGCTCTCGCGAAATGCCGCGCGCATGGCGCAGATCCATATTCTCCTGAATGGCTTTGATGTAATCGTGATTCTCATACGCCGGGTCGTAGCACAGCATGTTCATGTCGAAGCCGGCGCACTTCTTGATCATCGCCAGTCCGATTCGGCCCGTGCCAATGATCGCGATGGTCTTGCCGGTGACCTCGTCGCCTAAAAATGGCAGATAGGGATGCCAGTATCCCCACTGGTTGTTGCGCGTGAGGTGCTCCGCCGGCCACATCTTGCGGGCCAGCATGCCGAGCATGAAGAAGGCGAACTCCGCGGTGGCCTCGGTGAGCACGTCCGCCGTGTTGGTGAAAGGAATCTTGTAGCGGTTGGCGTCGGCACGGTTGATGTTGTCGAATCCAACGGCAAACTGGGCAACGACTTTCAGCGTATTCTTACCTGCCTCGAAGATCTCGGCGTCAATGGGATCTCGTAACGTCGTTATCAAACCGTCGATGCCGGACTTCACCTTCTCAATAATCAGCCTCTTCGGCGGCGCTTCCGGCTGCGGATAGACCTCGACTTCGTAGCCGCGGCGGCACAGCAGGTCAATCGCTTCTCCAATATCGCAGGTGGCAAACACTTGGAATTTCCTGGTCATGAGTTCCTTGTTAGAAAGCCGTCGAAATGAAGTCCAAGGCTACATTACTCGAAGGTCCAGCGTGTGCTCTTTTCCATGAACTGCTTCTCCCACAAGCCAAACACCACACGAGGACGCACCGCGAAGACCGGTTCTTTCATGGAGAGAATGTCCTGTTTCATCGCCGACATGTCAAACTTGTACTTGCGCTCGTATGCAGGAAGGAGCTTGCGGCGCGCCGCCACATCGGCAATTTCCGCGGCGCCCTCGACGATGACCGCCTCCTGCGCGAGTTCAGTGCAAACCACGCAGTTGGCGTTCTGCGCCAGGTTATGCGCTTTGCGCGACTTGCTGCCTGTGCTGAACAAGAACCGGCCGTCCTGCCATAGCCCCCAGACCACCATGGTGTGGGGGAAAACGTTGTGCGGAGAAATGTTGCGCGGAGAACCGACTGACTTCACGGTGGTGATCCAGTAGTTGTGAGACTTCTTCAGGCGCTGCTCGGCCCAACTCCACGGGAGCAGACCTTTCTTGCCCGTGGGCAAGCCGTAGCCCGGCATATGGGGGCGGCTGGACTTGGGTCGACGGTTCGGTGTCGATTTTTTGCGCGCTGGCATCCTCACCTCACTCGCAGAAGTCTCCTGGTCATGATTCTTCAGAATAACTGCGGTTGCGTCAGAGTATGCGCGCACTCCACAATGCGGCCCACTGAAAATATCATAGGCGACGGAAAAATGGGCACGAGGCGGCATGCGCAACCACCTGGGTGTACACTACCGGGGCCCAGACGTAGAAGAATGCGGGGCCTGACTAAATCACGGAGAATAAAAAACATGAACAAGGCTTGCAAAGTTTTTTCAGAGGTGTGCGTGCTCGCGATGTCCGCAGTCTGCGCCTTGCCGGCAAGCGCCCAGATGTCGGACGCTAAAGAAAAACCGCCGATGTACACGTACGTGGGGTTTTGGAATATTCCGCGCGCCCAGTGGGCAGAGATGGCGAAGGCAGATGTGGCGGACCAGAAAATCCTGGAGAAAGACATCGCCAACGGGACTCTTGTGGGATATGGCAACGATGTGAATCTGGTTCACCAGCCTGACAGCAACACTCACGACGAGTGGTGGTCGGCGACGTCCATGGCCGGATTGCTCAACGTGCTCGACCAGTTCTACAAATCCGGGAGTACCACCCAGGGTGTTCTGACAACGGCCACGAAACACTGGGACAGCATTTTCGTCAGCAGACATTACAACTACCATGCCGGATCGTGGAAGGATGTGTACACCCAGGGAGCGTCTTATAAATTAAAGTCAAGCGCGCCGGACGACGCGATCGAGACGCTAAGCAAGAGCCTCATCGTTCCGCTGCTCGAGAAGATGCTCGCCGACGGCACCATTCACGAGTATGAAATCGACACCGAAGCCGAACATACCCAAGCGCCGGGCACGTTCTGGATTTTTTATCTCGCAGCCAACGCGGAAGGCATCGACAAGGTCAACGCCGCGATCCGGGAGTCGTTAAAGGTAAACGCACTCGGCGGCCCGGCTTTCGGTTCCATGGTGGACTATACCGAGCACCGGGATTTCTTGGCTCGCACCAACGCCACGTACAAATAAGTCTCCGCGTTATTTTCCCGGTCCGCGACCGAACCGATCTTTGTCTCGGGGCTCGCGGGCCGGCTTTCTCGAGGCGGAGGCTAGAGATTCTGCGTGGTCCATTGATCGATGCGATCGAGCGCCTGCTGCAGATTCTCCAGCGAATTAGCCACGCTGAAGCGCAGGTAGCCCTCGCCGAACCCGCCGAATGACGTTCCGGAAAGCGCCGCCACGCCAGCTTGCTCAAGCAGTGCGTCAGCGAGCGGTTTCGATTTCCACCCCGTCTTCGTGATGTTGGGAAAAACGTAGAACGCACCTTTGGGCATGCGGCAGGAAAAGCCTTTGATCTTATTCAAGCCGGCGACGAACACGTCGCGGCGGCGCTTGAATTCGGCGCACATGTGATCGACCGAAGTCTGATCGCCGCGCAGAGCTTCGATACCTGCGATTTGCGTGAAGCTGGCGGTGCAGGAATTGGAATTCGTCATCAGCCGCGTGATGTGCGCCGCCAGATCGGCACGCATTACGCCGTAGCCCATGCGCCAGCCGGTCATGGCATAGGTTTTCGAGAATCCATCGAGCAGGATGGTGCGCTCCTGCATGCCGGGCACAGACATCATGGAGAAATGCGCGCCTTCAAAAAGCAGACGGCTATAGATCTCATCCGACAAAACCAGAATGTTGCGGTCGCCGATCACCTTGGCAAGCTGCTCGACATCCCTGCGCTGCATGACGCCGCCGGTGGGGTTATGCGGAGAATTCAGAATGATGAGCTTGGTGCGGTCGGTAATTCGAGAGGCGAGTTCGTCTACGTCGACCGAGAAATCACGCTCCTCACGAAGTTGGGTGGGTACGGCCTGGCCGCCCACATAGCGGATCATCGATTCATAGATCGGGAAGCCGGGGTTGGGGTAGATGATCTCATCTCCTTCATCAATCAAAGCAAGGATCGTGAAGAAAATAATAGGCTTACCGCCTGGAACGACTACTACTTCCTCCGGGGTAACCTTCACGCCGCGGGTGCGGCTCACGTAATCGGCAATGGTCTGGCGGAGTTCAGGCAAGCCAGCCGAAGGACCGTAGTGCGTCCAACCCTTACGCAGGGCGTCGACGGCGGCCTCGGTTACGTTGGCCGGAGTGTCAAAGTCAGGCTCGCCGATTTCCAGGTGAATGATGCTCTTGCCCTGGCGCTCAAGCGCCCGTGCCCGGTTCAGAACTTCGAAGGCAGTCTCGGTGCCCAGCCGCGACATCCGGCGGGCCAGTTGCAATTCATGCTGCGTAGTTTGTGCCATGATGACCAACGCTCCTGATAAGCTAAACCGCACATTATACGTTAGAAACCGGGCATTTCAGCGGCCGGAGGAACCTGATGTCAGCTCGCTTCTATAATGAATGCCGCACGGATAATCTATGACGACATACGTTCATGAACTCTACTCGCATCAGGAATGGGCGGACGCCGAACACTGGCGTGCGTTCGAGGCCTACCCTGTCGGATTGGCGGATCGGGCAATTCGCGAGCGGTTGCATCACATTCATCTGGTGCAGTCGGCATTTCTGTGGGTGGTGGGGCCACGCACGGGGCAATTTACCATCACGAAGGTCGAAGACTATCCGGAGATGGCCGACCTGAAGGCTTTTGCGCGGAAGTATCACTCGGATATGTCCGCGATGCTTAGCGCGATGGACGAGGATCGGTTGATGGTCGAGGTGCCCTGGTTCGCGCCGCCGCTGAAGATCGTTGTGCGGCATGCTCTGATGCAGGCGCCGATGCACAGCCACTATCATCGCGGACAGAACGCGACACGGCTGCGCGAGTTGGGAGGCGTGCCTCCGGGCACGGATTTTATTGAGTGGGTGCGGCAAGGGCAGCCGGCGGCGCGTTGGGAGTAAGCGGACGTGGAAGTGCCTCAGCGCCCGAAGGCGGGTTGAATGGCGGCGGGCTTACGGCACGCTTGAAAGCATGCCGTGATACGAATCGGCTTTTCTTTCAGCCGACCGTTGGGCAACTGTGCTTCGTTAATCCGTCAAAAATCCGTCAAAAAAACTTGTTGCCTGTTCCTTCTGTCGTTTCTTTCTTGTCTGCTCTTCAACCTTACAAGTTTTTAAGCTTGGAAGTGATCACTCCCACGACGGGCGGCAGCCCTGAGCTATTCAGGGTAGCTTGCCTGAGACGCCCTGGTTAGATGTCCCACTGTCCCTTACTCGCATGGGAAGGGTCGCGGGGGCCGTGAGTTTCCTAGGACTAGGCACGGCTGAACATCCAGCGCTTGCATTGTCAGATTAGGACGGAATGCCTGTGGAAGGAAAGGTTAGACGTCACAACGCGGAAAAATTATCTGTGGAAAACGGCGGGGCTGGAATTAGTGCGCCTTCTGACTTCCATCCAATTTCGCGATCAG
>Ga0185299_10004202_pt1 | contig 17718 bp, 16 predicted proteins | sample PaiPotPPA55metaG_FD_128002 | JGI IMG/M metagenome (GOLD analysis project Ga0185299, IMG submission 128002) | Iron sulfur acid spring bacterial and archeal communities from Banff, Canada, to study Microbial Dark Matter (Phase II) - Paint Pots PPA... ...
CGGTGTGGATCTTGTCGACCGCCTTGTCCGGATCGGCCGCGAACGCGCCGGCGCCGCCAAGGCAAACCGTCGCGAGCGCCGCCACGGATCCCCCGGCGAACAACCGCCGGCGTAAGTTGATGAGTGCGTTCTTGGACATTGTTTGAGCCCTCCAGAACTGATGTTGAGATACATCAGACCGCGAAACACATACCGGAGGATCGCGACACCATTGTGCAGTTGGCATGTCGTGATCGTGAAGCAATTGTTTCCGAAAGTTGTGCAAAGCGAAAGGATCCGAACAAGCCATTACCCATATTCGTTGTTCTATTTCGCGTGACACCTTCTCGGATAGCTCGGTCCAATGCCATCACATCGCTCGTTAAATCAGCATGTCCTTCTCTCAATTCATGGTGCACCGGAGGATGCGAACAGGTGCCGAATAAGCCCCGGCCCGGATTTCTGTCTCATAGGAACTGACGCGGGACAGACCTCATTCAAACTTTTGAATGATCTCGTTTATTTCCTGGCAAGCCGCCGACATGCCGATCTCCCTAGCCTTCCGGTCGAAGTCTCGAAAGCCACGAGCGAGAAACTTTTTGGCCCCAGCTATCTGATTACAAGCCTGGGCCTCCGCCAATAGCTTGTAACTGCCGGGGCGGTCGAGCCAAGCTTGATTGCAGACAGCCGAGCCACGGAAGACAAGTCCATGCACTATGAGCGTGGACTGGCAGTTGGTCGATTGAGAAGCCTTTCGCTCCACATCAAAGTGTTTTATGGTTGGCGGCTTAGGAATCGGCTTGAAATCGAATTCGAAACGACGGCCATCGTGGGCGAAGGCCTTGCCCTCTACCTTGTAGACGCGCTGGCCGTCGGCACGCATCTCTACAGAGCAAAAACCATCCGCGGGCACGACAGTGCCGCCGCTCAGGATCAATCGATCCACGGTCAACTGGTAGGATCCCGGCTCGAGCTGGATGTCCTTGCCGCCGCTGAATGCGACCGCCGCCAACAAGGTTGGCAAAGCGCTGATCTCCACCCGACGATTCGTGAACGTGGTATAAACCGTCTTCCCAGCGCACTCGAGTTTCTGGCCGTCGATGCGAAAGTCGCATTCCCCGTCGAGCAGCACCAAGGTGTCGATCGATACGGCCGGGACGGCTGATAAAAGCGCTGCGCCAGCAATCAGGATCGCGGAAAAATGCATTATCGTCGCCCCTCTGTTGGCTAGCGATTTGCCGACCGCTTATTCGCATCGTTTAAACGGCTTTTGCGAATCGTTTAAACGGCTTTCCGCCAAAGCCGAAAGGAACGCGCTGGGCCACGTATGAACGGCTGCGACGCAAGCGCGAGATGGATTGCCCCCTTCGCGTTTCGATTGTAAGCCGCTCATGGCCCGATCCAGAACCGTCGGAGGTGACCACCGATCCGCGAAACTGGAGCTTCAGCCGGCGGTCGAAATCGAGTCTGAGAACCTCGGCATTCGATTCACCCGCCGGGTTCGCCATGTCGCAAAGCTGGCGTTCGTGGAATGTCCGGATTGGGTCGTGTGTCACGAGCGCGTCGTCGCGAATATTGGCGGCGCTCAACTGTACGAGAGATGAAGGAGGGCCCTTCGAGTTCGGCAATCAGGTGCTGATCTGAAGCCACCGCAAGCTGCTTCGGTCAAGAGCCGGGGTTGTGAGCGTTGCGGAAACGCCGGGACGATGATCCCGGCAGGCATGGTCGAGAGAGGCGAGCGTGTCGAAAGCGGATTAGGCGATGTCAGAACCGGGGGGTGACCCTTCCTCCGGGATGAGCTCGGGGGATGCCTGATACGGCCCGAGCGGCATCTGGCATGTAGGCGGCGCGAAGCTCGACCAGGCTATCGTATGGAACGTGAGAACCTGGGCTCCGTCACGCCGATGGCGTGAAACCTGCGTAAATCCCTTCTGCTTCGTCATCGAGTTCACCTTTCATCCAAGGAAAACTCACTTTTTCGAGGCAAGTCCACATCATGGCGCTCGCCGAGTTGCGGTTCATCGACCGCGCCGAGGTCTTTCATCTCATCGGGCCGCCTGGAACCGGCAAGAGCCACTTGAGCCTGGCGCTCGCCGTCGAAGCCGTGAAGGCCGGGCGCAGCGTCTACTTCGGTGCCCTCGCCGATATCATCGGCGCCCTCGCCAAGGCAGAACGCGAAGGAGTTCTACGTGAGAAAATCAGGTTCTTCTGCCGCTTCGCCCTGCTCATCGTCGACGAGATCGGCTACCTCCCAGTCATTCCAGGCGGCGGCAATCTCTTCTTCCAGCTCGTCAACGCCCGTTACGAAAAGGCCGCCATGATCTTGACCTCAAATCGCGGGTTTTCGGAATGGGGACATGTTTTTGGGGACCCCGTGGTCGCCACAGCTTTGCTTGACCGCCTTCTTCACCATGCGACCGTCATCCAGATCGAGGGGGCGAGCTATCGACTTCGCGAGCACGCCGATCTCGTGCCGGAAAACATCCGGTCGAAAAGCCACATCCAACCGTCGCCGATCCCGCCAACTCTCAAACGTCGCGGCCGGCCGCCCAAAAACGGAGTTCTCGATCAACACGACGGCTGATCACCCCACCCGCCAAACTGGGGAATTTTACTTCGCCATAATTGGGGAATTCCGCGCGCTATTGACAGCCACACGTGCTTCTGTGGTGCGCTGCGATCCGCAACGATCGCCTCAAGCCGGAGGCGATCTGCTCGCGTGACGTTGACGACAATTCCTGCTCTCATAATGAGAGCTTGGACTGCTTCGGCCGATTTGGGAATCGTCCGAATGAATCAGACCACTAGCACTTTATAATTACGCACGGATGGCGGATTAGGATTCGGGCTCATTGGCGGGAGCGGCGCATGGCCACAATCAAGAACTTTGGTTTCATTTCAAGGTTGTCGGGCCCCGGTGGAACCTCATCGCTCGAGGGCGTAATGGTTGGCAACCGTAAGAGGCGGGTTCAATTTGCCGAACAGATGGGCATCTATGTCCAGTACGACAAATTCGAACAGCCCGTTCAAATTGGTCAGTCAAAAGTCATTTTTTTCAAAAGACTGAAGCAGCACAGAAGAGATCATCTTAGAAATAGATGGTCGTCGTTCTCATGGTTGGATTTTTCAAAGTTGGAAAAAACCATGAGTTATTAATCAGAGACCAAGCAACTGAGCTTCGAAGAACTCTTACCTTGGAAGATTCGCTGAACGAGTTGGAGGCGATATTAATTCAGGTCCTTGAGCCGCGCCTCAATCGCAGGGGACCAAATTGGATCGAGACGGAAGAATTTCTCCAATACTTCCCGAGCCCCGAGGAAGGCGACGAGGGAGTAGAGCTGGATGCGTAGCGGGAGCAGGCAACGGGGGCGGTTTCAGACGTTCGCTCTTCCCCCGACAGTTGTTATTCGGTTTGACCGCACGGCTCTCCGGTCAAGGGGTAAATCTTCCCTAAGGAGTGTCAGGCAACCTTTCCTTGGCATGCTCAAGAGCCTTTACAGGTCTTCTCGCTACATCGAACGTGTCCAGGAAATGCACCGTTCGTGAGCCGAGATCAGCAATCGTTCCAGCGAGGGGGCCCCTTGCGAGCGACGAATCGTCCAGCTTCCAGAACGGGTGGACGACGACATATGCCTCGGTCTCCCTTCCTCTCGGACGAAGGACCACAGGCAAATTCAGCGGCCCGAAATGCTCGACGGTTCTGCGGGTGGGATCCAAGCGTCGCAGCTCTTCCGCGGCGTCGGCCGCGAGACGTGGCCAATCCAATATTTCGGGGTAATCTCTCCAGCGCCCATCAAGGCCGGCTTTCCAGGTTTCGTCCAGCATGCTGCGGAGGAAGCCGAGGCCCAACCGCCAGTCCAGAAGCCCGTGATAGCCGCGATTGTTGTACCGTTGGATGCACCGGTAGCAGGACCGGGCGCATTCGTCTGGATGAGTGTCGCAGAAGAATGGGCTCACCAGGCGATCATCGGACGCCGCGACCATCGACTCAATGAGCCGCATGACCAATGGGCGTCCCTGCTCGAGGACCGCGAGGCGCCGAGAGAAGCCTGCGCCGTTTACTAGGAAGTCGGCGATTTGCAGTAATGGAAGGCCCTGTCGCAGCCGAGGCTCCAAGGTTTCGAACTCCTCCGGTCCGATATCCATTTCCAGTGCTGCCCGCTGAATTATAAGCTGAGTCGCCGAGATAGCGGCTGCTCGGACGCTGGTCCGATGCGGGCCACGGCCGCCTACACGGTCGAAGGCTAGTCCCTTTGGTACGGCGCGCATCCCGACATAAAAGGAATCGGTGCGCTTTCTCGACATCAGTCGAACCGTCTCGGTGGGTAATGCGTTACCAGCACCATCGACAGCTCGCGCCCAGCGTCTCGTGTCTGCGAGTGCGTCTTCGATGACAAACTGGTATTTCAGATTGTTAGCCCAGATCGAGGGACAGTCGAGAACCTTGAGGCTCTTTTGGACCGCTGGGTAGACTAAGAAGCCCTCGGGTTCACCGGTATCCCCCAGAGGACCATCATTCCTTCGTATGACCGCAGCTCTATCGCCGACTGCATAGACCAGGTTCTTACCATCAACGACTCGCTCTTCGATGCTCTCGGTCTCCGACGAGGTCTCGCGGCGAATAGACCGCGAGACGATCTCTTCCTGATCCACGGGCGTAGGCTCGAACGACGTCCTGAACCCGGCTGGAACGTGATAGAGCTTAAACTTCGATATTGCGATCGATGAGCAGCAGTCCCTGCATTCCTGGTCCTCCGTGACGACGAGATCGGAGGTGTTGGTTGCACCGCACACGTCGCATATCGCAACGTGTGTGGTGTCGACAAACCACTGCGGGCTGGGCGACTGAAAGAAGGCCGTCTGCTGTCTCACGTTGACTCGTACCGGCCACAGCGGAGCCGTAAAGCCGACCGATGTGTGCTTCTGCTTATCTCTGACCAACGATTGCCCCGGCGCGAACTCATATATCGCAAGATCAAGTTCACGATCGATCGTATCCCAGTCCGGTTCTCCAAGATCATTTTGGCGGAGACCAAGATACAGATCTCGGACTCGTGTCGGCATTCCATACATCGGCAGCAGGCCGCTCTCAGCCAGGAACCCCGCAAGGTTGCCATTTGCTATTCTGCCGGCTTCGGCTAGGTCCATGATTTCGGACATGAGAACTGTTGGATTGAGTTGTTCTAAGAGCAGTCGATCTCGCCCAGGAGTCCCCGCGCCCAGCGCTCGTGCGAAAATTACGAGCGTCTCCTGGGTCCGGACGAGCGCGTCATTGAGACGTCCCGGCCATTCCGAGTTCTCGCTATAGAACACACCGCAGGGCACGAACTCACCGTGGACGTCCGATTTTATGTCGTCACCAGGATAATTGTTCCCCCTTTCATCCCGCAAAAGCGAAAAAGCATGAGTGAGCCAAACCTTACGCAAGAGTCGCAATGGAATTGCTAGGTGATCGGTCGTCAGAAACGGTGGCGGTGGAGCATCACCAGTGATCGCCTCTGGATGATTGAAATAGTGAAGATCGTGACTCCGACTCCGACAAAGCGTAGCAACCAATGAATAGGCCTGGCCTCGTCGGCCGGCGCGTCCCATGCGCTGCTGGTAATTGAAGCGCTGAGGCGGCATGTTCGCCTGATAGACCGCCTGCAGAGAACCGATGTCGATGCCAACCTCCATCGTGGTGGTCACCGACAACATGTCGATCTCCTTCGCTTTTCGATCCAGTGAAGCGTCTCTGTTAGTAGGCGCTTCCACAAAGATGCCTCGGAATTGTCTCAGACGTTCGGCCGGCGACGCCGTCTGACCAGTCAACTCCTCGCACCGAAGGCGAAAGGTCCCAAGCGCTCGTCCGGAATTCCGCTCGATCCGCCTTGCGAGGACATGACGATCTCGCAATTGCGACACCGGCCCCGTCGGTTGCAGCTGAAGGGCTTCGTTGCACCGAGTGCAGTTACCGGTCCCACGATGAAGATGCACGCGACCGCAGTTTGAGCATTGCAAGAACGGGTTGTTTTCGCTTACGATCCTTACGAATAGACGCTCGGGCTCGATGAAACCGTTCCTGTGACCCAGTTTCTCAAATTCGGTCAGGACACTATCCAATTCGCCTAAAAAGTCGTCAGGTGAATTCGCTTGTGCGAATTCCTTGACGCGAGAGCTACCGACAGCAAGAGCCTGAGCCCATTCCTTGCGTCTGTCGTTCTGTTCAACCCACTTGTTGCCCCTGACGCGATAGGCGTCAGAAAAGACGCGAAGGTAAGCGTCAAGCCTGTCCGCGTTGCTATCTTGTTTTGCTACAATCGAAGGATATCCCAGGCCAGTCTCCTCAAGGGCAAAGTACGTCTTCGAGAAAAGAACCTCGTCTACCAAGGGTCTCTGATCGGCGATCACAGCGTTTCTGGCAATGTTGATCGCCAGCTGGTCAGCACCGTCAATCCACTCGACGCGCCCGTCGTTCATCCGGAACAGCTCTTCCCAGTTGAATTGCGTTCCTCCTTGCTGAGGCATCAGGCGAGCTGGAATCTTCTCGATGCCCACATCGTCCGTTGGATGAATTCCGATCCCGACCATGCGGGCCAGCAGCGGATTCGCCTCCCGCTTGATCGTTCCTCCCGGAGCTGGCACTGTTTCGACGACTTCTGCGAGAGCGATACGATCTGGGTCACCGCGTCCTTGGAGCGCCTTGATCCGATCGGTGAGGTCGGCTACGGCGTCGAAGTCCTCGTGCGCAATGGCCTTCCGTCGCTGGGCATTGAGTTCGGCTTCGGACTCACGAGGAGCGATCGAGATCTCACGGAGCGCTTCGACGAGTATTTGACGCCTACTGTCCTGGTGGTGCCGGCGTTCAATGTCGAGCGCAGCTCTGGAGGCATCTTGACGGCTGTCCGAGAATACCACAGCCTTTGCTGCGTCTCCGCTGGCGTGAAGCAATTCGAATACTTCAGTCGCTACAAGCTGGGAACTCTTCGCAAAGCCAGTACGAAAACTGCGAATGGGCGATTGCCTGAACTTCGCGCTTCTTCCGGAGTAGTCCGTCCCACACGCTGGGCAGCAGTTCGGCCCAGCGGATCCCGGTCGGCGCAGCTCGTTACTGTTGAACCTTCGAGGGAGGGTGAATATCCGGCCTCGGATCAGGTCTGAACCAAGGTTATCCCCCCCTGTGACTACGCCATTACGCGTATCCAGCACCGCTTCGACCCAGGCCTCAACTGTATTGTCTCCTGGTTTAGCCACTCGTCGGGAGGGCCAGAAGACAGCAAAGTCCTCGTAACTCAAGTCCTCATAATTTTCGCCGGCGCCGATCTCTGGCAAGTTCTCCAGCTCGGGTGATGCGGGAAGAAGCTCCACTTGGAGCCCGAGATTGCCAGAGCCCTCGCCGCGGCGACCACCGACATACTCCTCTCCGCATGATTCGCAGTAGACTAACTCGAAGACGCGTCGCAGTTCGCCCTTGTCATGGCTGTATGTCGTCCCACGTTCGATCGTGATCCCTTCGAAGCCGACGCTGCCGTCGTTCTCGACTGGCGTTGCAAACATCCCCTCGATGCTGCGAATGAACACATGCTCTCGGAAACTGGTGGTGGTCTCATCGAGCTCCACTCCAAAGAGAGCCTTTAAGCGATCACCAAGACCGCGCAGCACGGTCAAGCCGCGGAGCGCTCGAATAGCGTCTGGATGAAAGCTCCCAAAAATTCGGCGGGCGATCTCATCGGTTGGCGTCGCTCGCAGTTGCTTCGTATCGGGAACACGGCAAGCAGAAGCGAGGAGCGCAGCTGAGGCCTCAATTGTACGCTTTGCCGTCCGGTCTATCTGCTCCACTGAACCGCCTGGAACCAAGACACGATCACATTGCTTGATCGCCTGTTCGAGTTGGGGCGTACGTTTGGAGATCGTTCCGATATATTCGTTCGTCGAAGAGACGGCCTGTAAGAAATCGTGGAAGGGCGCCACCGGCAGGGGCAATGATACATCTATCTCGGCAATAACGGGGTCGCCTGGGACGATGCACTCGCCCCACGCGGCTTGCGACATAGCGCCCCCGTCCCCGACCGATTTAAACGTGCCGAACGGACCAAAGAAGTCGTGGAGGTACTTGAGACTGCGCTCCCGGTTCTCGCCATCGAGAGGAAGCGACGCACTGGAAGCCAGGATGCGCAGCTTGTGTGTGATTCCTGGTTCGTCGAGACCCAGCCGGTGGATCAGGGCGCGCACAAGGCCTGCGATTTCGGTGCCAGCGGAGCCTCTTACAAGATGGAGCTCATCGAGAACGAGAAAAAAGTAGGCGTTCTCATCGCTCCGGAGCCAGTCACGGGTCTTTTCAAACAAGGGCGACTCGATCTCTCGGGAGAGCATTGTCCCAAGCATCGATATATTTGTCACCAGAATGTCGGGCGGTGTAGCCTGCATGTCCCAACGTGCCACGAGTTCGCCGCCATCGACCGCAGGGAAAAGATAGCGAGTTGGATCTGATTTCGGGTTGCCCGATCGGATTATCATATTCGAGGCCTATCAATTGCTCCAAGGCAAAACGCGAGGTCTCGTAGCGTGGGACCGCTTCAAGGAATGGTTCGGTTGTCAGCGTCCCGGAGGTTCGAAGAAGCGCGCGCCGGCGTTCGGCAAGTGCGGGACGTCTGACTCGAAATGCAGTGTCCAAATAGGAAATATAAAGTTCGCGAATCCGGTTGAAGCCCCCCAGCGGATCAAGCATCCCCTACCCTCCCTTCTTTTCGAGCTGAGCTCTGATCGAGGACAGAAAGTATCCAGCTTCGACCTTGAATCACTGAATCGAAGTGTGCGTTGTCCGGCAACCGGCCTTCAAGACCCGTGCAATAGATCTTTATGAGCGACATCAGGTCGATCTGTCCGCGATGGGGCCACCCGGCTCTGAACGACCGTAGTGCTCTTACCATCAACCATCGCTCAGAGATCTGTCCGACGATGTCGAGCACATCCGCGAGGTCTCCCTGCGATGGTAAGGGAACCGCCTGTGCGTCGAACTTCGAAGCGGAAATCGATCGCCCCATTGCAAGGGCGGTGAGTTCGGCGTCGATTTTCACAGTGATCTGGGGCGACAAAGCCGTGGCGAACTTCGCCAGGCCCAACCAGGCCCGCGCCGGATCTAGCATCCTGTCGCCCAAGCTGCCGAACACCGCCAAATTCGAGGGCCGGTCGTGGCTGTTCAACACCTCGAAGAAAGAGGGCAGCCAGACATCCATCGGAGTCCGCTCCAATCCATCGAGTAGCACCACCTTATAAGACCGTGAATCACTTTGCGCGGCGACCCAGGCCCGAGCGAATGCCGTAGGTATAGAAGATACAGGCTGCCGCCAGATATCATCGAGGCCGATGACCGAGGGGTCGAGCGCATGCCGCAACACTTCATCTCCTGCAACTACCGACGCATAGCACTGCACCACGGCTGTAGCGGAAGACGCTGGCAACACTACCAGGGAGCCGGCACGCGCCACTATGTCCACAAGGCGAAGAGTATCCGGATGAATACTCGACCGCTTTGCGGCCTTCTGCAGGGCTTCGGCGAAATCAGTCCAATCGGTGAAATTCGGGATTGATGAGTCGATAGCTCGCGCCCAAGGTGACACTTGTCCAGGAACGAGCTCGATGACGCGACCTGCTCCTTTGAGCTGCGCAGCGATCAGTGTCGACAAAGCTCGGGCGCTCTCAAGTCCAGAAGCGGGGAGATCCGCTAAGCGATTCTGGAGTGAGACAAGCTCTCTGTCCAGGCAGTCATGGAGTTTCGAGATTGCGGCCTGGATGTCCGACAAAGTATGGCGTCCGTTCTCAACCGCCGCTTCAAGCTTGGCCCTTTCAAGGATGAGATGCTCACGCTCAGCCGTCAGCGTGTGAAGCTCGTCCTCAAGTTCTTTCCTGACCCGCTTCTCAAGATCGATCCTGACCTGAAGTTCTAGACCGTCTCGCCTTTCGGAGAGCTCGGCGTCAAGACACTCCTTCACAGGCGTCAACTCACAGATGAGATCGATAAGCTCGGGTATGGCCTCAACGTTGAGTTTGATGGTCTGGGAGAACGCAGCAAGCCGGGCCTTCATCGGGGCGAGGTCCTCTCCCGTCGATGGAAGGAGATCGGCGCGTGAGAGCAGCGAAACCAGATATGCTATCTGCGCCCTCGTGATCTGGAAGCTCTCCGCGGAGCGGCTGGTCACCGCAGATGAGGTCTTTCTCAGCCGCCTAAGTACGGTCTCAAAAAAATCGGAATCGCGCGACCAATTCAAGACTCCTACTCGCTGGCCGACTGTTACGGCTGGGATCACGATGTAGCGCCCGTCAATCCGATCCCCCTCGAACAGCGTCTGATCGCATTGGTAAAGCGGAAGTGCCTCAAGGCTGGAGAGAGCAGCTACACGGCGACTGGTGGCGGGATGCAACTCCAACGATACGATTGCGCAGGTGCGATTCTCAAGAGCGACTACGATGCGGTCCGCCCCTCTAAGGAGTCCTTCAAGACCAATCTCGACAATAGCGCGTCGAGCGAGCTCGGTTTCCACGTTGCGGAAATCAAGCAGCTCAACCGCACTTTGAGGGTTCGCAGGAATGTATCGATCCTGCGTGACTAGATCGGGGTCTGGACGTGGATTTTTTTCGACACTGAAAGTGAAAAGGTCCCCTTTAATGATGCCTGGTGGGTGCCACCAAAAGACCTTCCCGTCGTCGGGAAGAACAACGTCCCAGCCCGAGTAGACTTTCCACGCTCCGCCTTCGAGCATCGCTACTGGTAGAATACGGGTAAACGCCTTCCCGTCAAACATGCAGCTCCCAAGGAACATCGAGCCTGTCAAGCTTCATCTCGCAAGGTTCGGAGTGAGACTGAAGGCACCGTGTTATCGGCGCGCCACACTGGACGGGCTCCCGATCGGCGAGCGCGGACAAAATCGCCTAGCCGATCAACGCGCGGAGCTGTCGGCGGACCGACGATTGCTGCCCCGAACAGCTCCCGCACCCAACAGGCGTGTGTCGCGGAGGCGGCATAGAAGTAGCTCCAATGGCCATCCGCGATCGACGATGGCCCTGAACACATCAATGACGACCGACGCAATGCCTTGGCGACGGGAAGCGGCAAATACCCCGCTTTCGCAAATCGCGTGAAGCGACCCGAATTCCATTGAAACAAGGGAGTTTGCCGCCGGCGGTGCCCTTCAATGATCGCGACAGTTCGCGATGAGGTGATGAAGTCTCCTCCGCGCCACGAAATCCGGAACACGTCCCGATCGTCGCCGCGCTCTCGGACCCATCGCTCGATGGATGGCTCGTCGTCTTGCTTCGGTGAAGTCGGAGGAAGGAACAGGCCACGGTCGAACGACCATACTCCTGCCAGAAACCGGCCATCACAGGTCCTCTTCTCGATCGGCCAGCACGCCGGAGCCGACTTTACGATCGGTCGCTTCAAATTGCGCTGAGGCCATCCGGTTAAATTAGATAGAGCGGCGGAATCGAACTCAGCGACTAAAACCAAAGGTGGGCATAGGTCTGACAGGCCGCCGAGCAAAAGGACCCGTCCTCTGTTGCTATTGAGTAGATCAGTCAGTCGATTCAGTGCGGAGGTAGCCAAGGCGCCTTCGACCAAACTGTATCCAGCTCCAATGTCCGACACCGTAGGTTCGCAAAGTCGCCACTTACGGGCGCGCCATGCTTGCGAGATGCGCGGTTCGATCCAGCTGGCTTCGGCAAAGGCGCGAAGGACGTCCCATACCATGTGTTTGCTCGGGAGTAATGCCTGCACCAACGGGACTAGATCGGCTTCTATCCATCCCGTTCCCGCGCCTGCGTAGATCGCTTCCATGAGGTCGGTGATCGGAGACCCGCCAGCCCATTCGCGCTCTGGCCGGACAGTCACCAGGGGACCAACATCGCAGCCGTAGGTAGACAACTCCTCTTCTACTGCGAATGCCACGTCACCGACTTGAGTGCCGAGGTCATACCTCTCGGGCGCATTTGCTTCGAACGTAAGTGTTGTCTCGACGTCCGTTTGCCCTTCGGTGACAGTCACCCGCCACCGACCGTTCAGCGGGCCTGTCGACTCAAGCCGCCATTCTGGTGCGTGCCCTGAAAAATTGAGCGTGCCAGACGCGCCGCCCAGCGCCTCGAAGCCGACCGTGCTTGTGTCCGAAGCGACTATTGACGGAAGAAATGCCGGTCGGCCGAGGAGGACGCGGGGCGCAGTGTGAACGCCACCGACGACCCGTACGTCTACCATCTTGGTCGCCGGATCCCGAGTTTGTCCAGTGGCCCGGCGCAGCTCGCGAAGGGGAACAGCCCGAAGGCGGTCTGACACGAACCAATCGGGTTCGATCCGTGTCCATGACGTCTGAAGACTGAGTCGTTTCGCGACACTATTCGAGCGTGCTACCACTATGGCAAACTCGTCATCGGATAGTCCCGCTTCATCGTAAGTCCAGCACCCACCTGAGCGTTCACCGAAGATCAGCACGCCGCAATGAAGGGCGTCGGAGAGCAGCTTGGGTACGATTTCGGGCGACGCGACGAGCAGTTCTCGCAGGGAGCCAGCGAAAAGCGGCTCCGGATCTGAATAGCCACGCTTTGAGGTTCTCCCATCCACGAGCAACCTGAATTCGACAACATCGCTCTCGAAGCCCCCGAAATGCGCGTCGAGTCGCCACTCTGGGCGCTCCGTCACCGACCTCGCATCGAGCAAGGTGGCGTCGATGCTCTCGACCAGGACCCAGAAACGATGTCCGGAGAGCAGTCGCTGGCCCGACCTCATCCTGTCGGTGAAATCCGAGCAGGCGTTCCTGATCGCCTCGGGGAGCTCAGCCCAGCAGTGGGGCCGCATGAGTTCATCAATCAGACGCTGTGGTTGACGTCTGATGTCCGACGGAAGATGCCTGAAGAGGCGGGCGAATGATGCGCGATCACGCCATGCGGGGAAGGCGATGCGTACCGCGTGGCCGATCAAGCTCATGTTGCCTGGATCGGGAAGTATCAACCTCCGGATAGGTGCTCCCCGGCTCCGACAGCGATCGCACCAAGTGGCTAATTCCTGCCACAGGCGGTTCACTCCAGAGACGGCGTTGAAGTCGGAGCTGCTCCGAAGGATTTCGCCCAGCCTGATTCGGAAATTGTTCGTGTCACCAACGCCATCGTGTGTGGCTGTGACGTAACAAGTCAGCACGAGGTAACGGAAGTACCCAGGGACCTCACGGTCGATAGCAGGCGGACGAGAATAGCCGTCCAACCAACGCTTCACATCAGCCGCATCGAATTGCTGCAGAAATGATTTAGTGGCCTCGTCAGCGAGTTCTGGCCGGCCATATGTCGCCGCGAGCTCCGCTGGAGTTGCGTCGATGAACGTGATCGGCGCACCTCCATAAGGCCCGTCGGATCGCAGATAATGCTCCGTGAGACAGCGCTCCCAATTCTCAGCGTCCATTAGCCGTCACTATCGCCCCTTCAAATCAAATTGATTTCAACCTCTATTACGGGCTAGCGAACCGCGCCGCTCTCGCTCCTAATAGATTTTGCCAATGCCTCCGTGATCCTTGGCAGAACGTCAGTGATGAACTCATGTTCCCAGACACGGAGCACACTCCAACCAAGTCGACCGAGGAAAATGCTTGTCTCTTCGTCTCGAGTCCTATTTCGCTCAATCTTGCTTTTCCAGAACTCAGAATTCGTCTTGGGCCAAGTGCCGTGCAGGGGACAGCCATGCCAAAAGCAACCGTCGATGAAGATCGCCAAGCGCCGTCGCGGGAAAGCGATATCACAGGTCCGCCTTTTTAAGCCCGGAATTGGGTAATGGACACGAAACCGATAATTAAGCTCAAAAAGCCTTGATCGGATCGAGCGTTCCAGTGGGTTGTCGCGCCCCCTCGTCCCCCGCATCCGTCGACTGGTGGCGGAAGGCGTTTCCATGCTATTTGTTCCTAATAAACTCTTTCAGGTCGTTTCGAAACCTTGAAGGCGATTTGAGCGTGCTGCGATTTAGCCGCCCCAAAAAGCCGGCGGCCGCGCGAACAGATAGCCTGGGGAGATCGTCAGAAAGATAATCGTCAAGGCTCCCCAATGGCTCCTGCCCGGGCCATTCATTGTCGTCAACAATGAAGCAACGTCCGAAGGCGCCGTAGGCGCTCTTAGGCCACCTCTGCCCTGGACGAAGTTGTATACCGCCCGACACGCTTTTCCAGGATCGTTGTTCCAATATTCGGGACCCGACCCACTTCGCTGCTGGGACGCTGACCGCATTCCCCACCAACCGCCAGCGGGCCGTGCTCCCGCCTATAAGGTCAGAGGCCGCAGCCGTCCAACCGCGATCGAACCCTTGAAGTGCCTCGGCGTCCTCGATCGTCGGTGTAACAAAGTCCCGGGACGGCGGTCTCCAGATGGCGGGAGCGCTCACCACCAGCGCTGTCGACTTCAGGGGGGGGATCGCGTCGACGGCCCACCCGAGGCCCCGATTGCCTTCCGTCCAATAGAAGCCGCAAGGGGTTTGCGCGTTGGGAGCGACCGTGGGCTCATGACGCCCGACATCGAATAGGATTTGCTCAGGAGGCATATTTCGGGAGGCGAGTACAAAAAGTCGTCGACGGCGGTGAGGCAGACCAAACGCTCTGCTATCGATGATGCGATAGGCCCATCTATATCCCGCTTGCTCGACCTGCCGGAGGAGCCAAGCTATTCCAACACCACCGTGTAGATTGAGGAGGAAAGGGACATTCTCGAACAGCAGGAATTCCGGAAGAACCGACATTCGCGAGACCGCATCGAATATGTGGCGCACAAGACCTGACCGTGGTCCATGAATTCCTCCCATTCGGCCGGCTTGGCTGAGATCCTGGCAAGGAAACCCAGCTGCGATAAGATCGCAATCGGGGAACTCTTCAATGGCGGTGACATCGCCAAGATTGATCGTCTCTGGCAGTCTATTCGCCAAGACAGCACTAGCATGCGGATCGATCTCGGCGGTAGCGACCGTCGAGAAACCCGCTTGCTTTAGGCCGGTCTCAAGTCCGCCTATCCCAGTGAAAGCCCCCACCACTCGCACGAATCGAATATCCCACGTAAATGCCTATCAATTCGTTGATAGCATGATACCGTCGGCAACTCGAGTGCAAAGTCGAGCCAGATTCGGTGCTTTCATTCCTTCCAGCCATTCCCAAGCTCAGCGAAACGGATGCTCTGGTATTAGTCTAGGTCATGGCCCATGCGCCCCATTCATCGAGGTGTTGCCGCAGCGCGTCGCCGTAATAAGCGCGGTCGGCGAGAAGGGTCTGCCCCTAAACAAACGCATCGAGCATGTCGTGCGCGCAGCGCCCGTCATGGGCTTGGCCTTCGGTCAGCTTCAGAGCAAACGGCAGCGCGTGCGGCGCAAGCTCGGCGGTGCCGAGGATGGCAATCGCGGATGGTCGACATCCTCACCGCGGTGCTCACCGACGGGCTGCCGGCGGTCGAAGCGGCCTGCGCCGAAGCGATCGCGCAAGGCGTCCACTCCGCCGACGTCGTCCTCAACATCCTGTCCCGCCAGCGCGCAGGGCGGGATCGACAGTCCGGTCACGTCGCCACTGCGCCCGCCGTAGGTAAGACAATCGCCATACGGCTCGGCCTGGTTCAGAGGACAACCGACGGCGAGCAGCCTCGCATCGCCCTTCGGCGTTTGCACGAGCCAGAAAATTCCGACGTATGACGTCTCGCTCTGAGCAGTTTCGTTCACGCTGTCACCCTGCCTTTCGCGCGGGGCTTGCCGTCCTGCGCCAGCATCTTCTCAGCTCCTGTTTGACGCCGAGGGCATCAGCGGGGTGCGCCCAGAATCCCCGGAGACGTTCCTCTTCGTGAGCACGATGAGAGCGGTGGCTGTGTTTCGGCGTGCAACTTTGACCCCCTGAGGTGGGGGAAATCTGGAGAGGCCTAGGGAATTGACCTGGTAGCTGAGCTTTCGGAGGATGAAAGCCATGGCCAGACACCATTCCCATAGCATCGAGTTCAAACGCCGGTGGCGCAGGAGTTCATCGCCGGCGAGACGCTTCACGGACTCTCCGCACGTCATGGCGTCTCGCGTAACCTGATCCGCGTTTGGGTGATGAAGTTCGAAGCGGGCGCCTTCGACGAAGATGCCGAAGCGGCCGATCTGCTTCAGGAATACGAGGCGAAGATCGCCGCCCTCGAGCGCATGGTGGGCCGGCAGGCGCTCGAAATCGAGTTTCTAAAGGGGGCGCTGAAAAACGCACCACGGCCGAGAAGCGCGACTACATCCGTCATCAGCGGCCCCGAGGTCTTTCCGTCGGCGAAGGATGCCGTTTGATGGGATTGCCGCGCTCCACTTTCTATGATGCGCCGGCCGCACCGGTAGGCGACGTGGCACTCGTCGCGAAAATCGTCGTTATTCGCGACGAGTTCGAGACTTACGGCTATCGGCGGGTCCGCGCCGAGTTGCGCCACCAGGGTTTTGTCGTCAACGGCAAGAAGATCCGCAGGCTCATGCGCGAGAACGCCCTGCAACCCAAGAACCGCCGACGGTACGTCATCACGACCAACAGCGATCACGAGAATCCGATTTTTCCCGATCTTGCTCCGACCAGAAGATCGATGGTCCCAATCAGCTCTGGGTCGCCGACATAACCTACATTACGATCGAGACGGGCTTCGTGTACCTGGCCGTGATCCTCGATGCGTGGTCGCGCCGCGTGGTGGGCTATGCGATCAGCCGCTCGATTGATGCGCGTCTGGCGATCGCGGCGCTTAAGTCGGCGATCCGCGAACGCGATCCGCCGAAGGGGTGCATTCACCACTCGGATCGCGGTTCGCAATATGCGTCGGCCGATGGGACCTATCCACGTGCGGCGAATGGAGGGGGCGACGTGCCGTTTCACGCGGCTCCGGGAACTCCGACAGTGAACGGTCTTTCCGGCGTCTTGCTTTCGCGCAATCCAAATAGCACAAATCCGTTCCGCCTAGATCGTGCCAACGCGGTCACCTGCGACATGGATCATGTCTATTCGGCCGAGCAAAAGGCTTATCATGGCGGGCTTGTTAATCGCGTAGTGCAGGCGACAACCGAATATGCGGAAAAGCAACGCAAATTGCGACCCCCAACTGGTCATGGGCCACTACGACGGCAATACGGTCGCCGCGCTGTGGAGCTATGCGCAGCACTTTGCGCTGAACGACAACAGCTTCGGCACTATGTTTGGGCCATCGACGCCGGGAGCGCTGAATCTGTTTGCCGCGCAAACCGCCGGTGCGGATCAACACGATCTTCCGAACGAGACGATCGGCGGCAACGTAATCTTCGACGCCGATCCGCTGTTTGACGACTGCGCAAAGGAGCCCAAGATAACGATTTCCAACGTGCGCACAATCGGCGATCTATTGAGTGAGCGAGGGCTGAGTTGGGGCTGGTTTCAGGGCGGTTATCGCCCCACCAAGAGCGCGTCTGAGAACGGCGGCAAGGCTCGATGCGAGGCTTCGCACAAGAACGCCGCCGGAGCCGACGTGCGCGACTATAGCGCACATCACATGTAGTAGCCGAGACTCGATCTGACAGACGGTGCCTGGTTAAGCGATCGGGTTTTGGTGTCCGACGTTATTAAGCGGCGATCATTTTCTCCTTCGTCATCGGCATTGCGTCGAGTTTGCATCGGCGTCTTGCCGAAGCACCAGCGTCCTTGATGTGGCCGCGCCTCATTGTACGCGTGAATCCAGACATCGAGATCGGACTGCAGCTCATCGATTGAACGGTACACCTTTTTGCGGAAC
>Ga0185299_10004203_pt1 | contig 17710 bp, 10 predicted proteins | sample PaiPotPPA55metaG_FD_128002 | JGI IMG/M metagenome (GOLD analysis project Ga0185299, IMG submission 128002) | Iron sulfur acid spring bacterial and archeal communities from Banff, Canada, to study Microbial Dark Matter (Phase II) - Paint Pots PPA... ...
TCTGCTGGGATCGTTCGCCACAGCATTTTTTCTTTACGGAGTGGCGTTGATGTTTGGGGCCACCGGCTCGACGAACATCGATCAGATCAGCAGGACGTTGCAGGGCGCTGCAATCCCATTGCTGGCTTACGTAGCCGTGTCATTGATGTTCGTGGGCCTGGGCTTCAAGGTGGCGGCTGCTCCTTTTCACATCTGGACCCCGGACGTGTACGAAGGGGCGCCGGCACCGATTGTGGGCTTGATGTCGACTGCTCCGAAGGCGGCGGCGTTTGCGGTGTTGCTGCGTATCGTTTTTGTCATCAACGTGCATGCCATCTTCTGGATCGTTTGGATGGCGGCAGCGCTCTCCATGACTCTGGGTAATATGGGCGCGCTGGTGCAAAGCAACGTTAAGCGGCTGTTGGCTTATTCCTCGATTGCGCACGCGGGATATTTGCTGGTGGCATTCGCGGCCGCGCCTCGACTGGGAACGTCCGCGGCGATGTTTTATAGCGCGGCCTATGCGGCGATGAACCTGGGGGCATTTGCCGTGGTCAGCCACTTTGCCAATGCCGGCGAGCGCTATGTGACGCTGGAAGATTATGAAGGCCTAGGCCGCAGTTCCCCACTGCTGGCGGCGACGCTCACTATCTTCTTGCTGTCGTTGATTGGGATCCCGATGACCGGCGGTTTTTTTGCCAAGTTCTACGTGTTCAGCGCGGCCGTGAAAGCCAACTTGATCTGGCTCACGATCATCGGCGTCGTCAACGGCGGCGTAGGCGCGTACTACTACCTGCGCATCATCGTGATGATGTACATGCGCGAGTCGCGGAAGGAAGTTCCAGTGACTCCGGTTCCATTCGCGCTTGGCATTGCACTGGGAACCTGCCTCGCCGCGACGCTCTACCTCGGATTATTCCCCAGCCGCGTGCTGCGGTTTACTCAGGATTCCGCTCAGCAACTTGTCGAGCAGTCTCCAGGCGAGATTCCTTCATCTCCTGTTCCTATGGTTCCAGCGACTCTCTAACATCATGGACTCGATGTAGCGATTCCGAGTTGCCGCGGGGCTGGCCTTGCTGCTGGTTTGGTTCGCATACCTGGTGCAGATTTCACTTCTGGGAGAATCGCCCAAGAACGCAGATGACATCAGTCCGGACGCCCTCTACCTGTTGCGTCGGTACGAGTTTAGCCTCCAAGTAGTCGTCCCGCGTCTTTTCTGCGGAATTTTGTTCTCAGAACTCATTCCTGGCTGGGAACCAGGGGAACAAAACGAACGGGTTCTCGAAACGAGTTTACGGCTTGGCCATTCACCATACGGATAAACTGGAGTTGCTGAGAGTCGGGCGAGCCGATCGGGATGATCATTCGCCCGCCGTCGCGGAGTTGAGAAAGCAGAGCGGGAGGAACTTGCGGAGCAGCGGCTGAGACCAGGATGGAGTCGAAAGGGGCGCAGGCAGGGAGTCCGAGGGCCCCGTCGCCTGTGAAAACACGCACGTTGGTATAGCCGAGTGCGGCGAGAAGTTTGCGGGCGCTTTCGGCGAGCGCTGTGTGGCGTTCTATAGAGAAGACCTGCGAGGCGAGTTCCGCGATCAGCGCGGTGACGTATCCGGAACCAGTGCCAATCTCTAGAACTTTGTCGGTCGGCGAAAGTTGGAGACACTCGATCATACTGGCAACGATATAGGGTTGAGAGATGGTTTGGCCGTCGCCGATGGGTAGAGGATGATCTTCGTAGGCCTGGGCACGGTAAGGTTCAGGGACAAACTCGTGGCGGGGAACGCGAAGCATGGCGTCGAGGACGCGCGGGTCAGAGATGCCGCGACCCCGGAGTTGGGCGTCGACCATCAGTTGACGAGCGGTGGCCATGAGCAGTGGTCGGTGATCAGAGGTCAGTCAAAGAAACGATCGGTTACCGGCCAGTGATCGCCGGCCACTGACCACCGCTTTTATTTCTTGCGACGGCGGATTTGCACGTCGAAGCTGATTACACCGTTCTGGTCCCGGTTGCCGACCAGGGAAACGCTGCGATTGACATAGTACTCCCCCTGGATGATCTGCTGCGAGCTCTGAGAAACATTGGTGGAGTAAGTGAGGGAAAGGTTATTGGCGAACTGTTGCTCAATCGTGATCTGAGGACCGTTGCTGACAGGATTGGTTATGGTGGAGAGTCCTTGAGGATCAATCTTGATATTGCTGGCACCGAACAGGCGCTGGAATCGGCTGCTGGCCGTGTCATTGATGGCCTGGTTCAGGATGAGATTGCTGGCTTGATCGGAAAACACGCTCTGGCCGGATTGCTCCTGGAGTTGCGCAGATTCTTCGTTGGTGCGGCCCAGGGCAAGGAGAGCGATGATATCGGATTTAGGCAAGGGCGGCTCCGACCGATAGTTGATGTTGAGGCGGTCGGGCGTACCAGTCACCGTGATGTTGAGATCGTAGTTGCGGACATGGCTGGAAGCCTGCAGGTTAAGTTGGGGCTCGATGGCCACCGGGTTGGCGAACGTGATGTCGCCGCGCTCGAGCGTAAAGCGGATGCCGTGGAAAGTGGCCTTACCTTCGAGAATATCGACCCGGCCGAGAATGGCGGGACGAGCCACGGAGCCGCGGAGGCGAAGGTCGGCGTCGCCGGAAAGGCGGGCGATTGCGGTACGCATCTGGAGTTCAGGCGCAGTCTGGGCGTGGATATTGAGTTTGACGTTATTGAGCGGCGAGTTGGCAACGGTCACGGTGGAGAACTGGCGGCTGCGCTCGAGATAAGCGCTGAAGTCGAATCCTGGAGTCACGGCAATCTTGGTAATGCTGATATCGCCGGAAACTGTGGAAGCGGTGCGGCTGCCGATCCAATGCAACTCCGTGTTGGCCGTGGAGCTGACGCCGGGCGGATAACGCAGGCGAACCTCTTTGCCCGTAGCAGTGAGATTGAAATTGAGCTGCTTCTGAAAATAATTGGCGTCGCCTTTGAGGTCGAGCGTGCCACCCCCGGTGCGTGCGGTAAGAGTCTCAATGTGGATGCGATCGCGCGTGAAAAGAAGCGAGCCGGTGAGTTCGCTGAGGCCACTCGGCAGTCCGGCATACAAAAGAGAACCGTTGCTGATTTGAAAAATGCCCTGAGGCAAGGGTTCGGCAAGGGTGCCACCGAGGTTCAGGTTCACAGTGACGAGGCCGGAGGAGGTGAAATCAGGATCGAAGCTGGCGAGCAGTTTGAGATCGAGCCGGCCATCGGCGTTGAGATCGAGCGTGCGCGCGCCAGAGAGTTGAATCGAGCCGTGCGCGGTGAGGTCAGCGCCCTCGCCCACGAGGTGAAGTTGCTGAATGTTGATCGAAGAATTTGCAAGGTCGAATCGAATGGAATCCTGATTGTGTACCTTCACATTTCCCACGCTGAGGGAGAGTACGCTCAGGTTGCCAGCGAGGATCCATTGCCCGGGCTGGCGCAGTGGTCCATGCAGGTCGAGAGAAGCGGTGACAGCGGAATGTCCAGTAAGTTGCCCGCGGAAATAAGATCGCCAGAGCGGGTCGAGGTCGAGTTGGTCCGTTTGAAAGGACAGGTTGGCGGGATAGCCATCGCGCAATTGAACGTTGCCACTAATCGACATGGAGCCGCGCTCGAAGTGGGAATTGCCAGTTAGGTGAAGCTCGGCGCCCTGAGTGACGGCTTGTAAATCGAGTTCGCCGGCGAGTTCCTGATCAAGAGAGAGGTTGCGCACGTGGACGTCGGCATTGACGGAGGGCGCGCCGGGAGTGCCCGAGCCTTTGAGCACAAAGTCGGCGCGTCCCTCGATAGAGATGCGATCCGAATGAATCTGCCGGATCTGAACGAGGTCGAAATTCTTGCCGGCCAGGTCGAGGCGAAAGGCGCGGGAGGAAGGGTTGTAGGCGGCGCTTCCGGTCACTACTGCATCGTCGTGGAAGAGATGGATGTTATCGAAAGCAATTTCTCCCCGCGCGACGTGGAAGGCAGAATCGAACTGCTGAATGGTTTCACCGTAGGCGAAGGCATTGGTGAGATGAATTTGTCCCGCGCCGTGAGGATCGGCCAAAGTGCCGGCGGCCTGCACGAAAAGATCAGTTTTGCCGACGATGGGATAGTTGTATCCGGCGACAGCCTGGAGCTGAGCGATATCGGCGTTGTGAAGGTTGGCGCGCAAGGTGAAAAGGCTGTCGCCAGTGAAATGGCCGTGCTGGAGCGTCGCGGACGCGTCGAGTTCCCCCGACGCGTCACCGCGGCGCAGCGTGGCGTTGTGCAGTGTTATGCCATGGAAGGAAAGTTGAATAGAGGCGACAAGAGAATCCCATTGCGTTTTGAGGCGGCGTGTGTTGGCTGTGGCGGGCAAGGTGATGTCGAAATCTTCCACTTGCAAATTACCGGTAAGCTGAGGGGAAGACCAGGCACCGCTCATACCGCCGGTGAACGTGGCGCTGCCGTTCAGGACGACTGGAAAAAGCGCGGGACCGCGAACCATCGAGATAAAAGGCAGCCAGTCGGCGAGGCTGGAGGTGGAAATGGATAGGCGGACTGCGGACGTAGCAGACAGCGTCCCGGAAGCCTGCACATGGCTGGTGGGCGTAGTCAAGGTGAACTGAGGCAGGTCCAGAGTTTTAGTGGAGGCGTGGTAGAGCCCGCTGGCGTGAGCGCTGATTCGCAGGCGCCCGGGTACGTGGTGCTCGGGCGGAGTGAGATCGACGGCGAAATGAACTTCGGCATCGCGGGGAGTTCCCTTCCAGCGAGTTTCGAGCGTGCCGGAAGCGGATGCGGCGGGATGGTGATACTTCAATGCGTGAGCTGAACCATTGAGCGCTTGGGCGAGATCCTCCGCAGAGAGATCATGCAAACGAAGATTCACCACCGCGTTTTGAATTCCTGGTGGCTTTTGTTTGGGCGCTTCGAAGCCGGACTTTTTAGGAGGCCGAGCGGCGGAAATTACTGCGGTCTCAAGGTTCTTTCTCGCGGCAGGAGACAGGTGTTGCCAGGGGGCGAGCCACTGATTGAATTCGGCGTCGCCGGTGACGCTGCCGTCGAAAATCCTGGCCTGCAGTTTGGAGAGTTTGAGTTGCTGGTCGGTCACCGAGTAGTCGGTGTTGAGAGAGGCTCTTGAAAACGAGATCTGATCGTCCTGCCAGGCCAGATCGCGCAGGGTGAGCAGACCGTTGCTGGAAAACTGGCCGAGAGACCAGTCGCCGTGTCCCTTGAATTCGAGCACACCGGCGCGCAACTCGCGGCGGCGGGCGATGGATGCGGCTTCAGTGAGGTCGAACTGGGCCTCGTAGGAACCCTGAACGCGGGGACGACGGAAGTTTGTGATCTGGCCGCCGGCTGAGAAATGAGAGTGGCCGGAGTTCCACTTGATTGAGGGCACGGTCGCGGAATCCGACCCAAGGCTGAACTCCACGGAGGTCATCCAGGCAAAGGGGCGGCAGTTCAGCAGTTTGGTGTCGACCAGACCCACCTGAAGGTGTCCATCGTAGCGGCGGTGAAGAAAGTAATAATCCATCTGGAGCGACGTGTCGCGAGCGGCGAAATCAACGGGGATGGTCAGGTCGTCCCACAGGATCTGGCCGTGGCGGAGTTCGAAACGATTGATGGAGAGAGCAAAAAGTCGCTCGACGACGGTCTCACCGCCAGTGACAGTAGCCTTTCGCAGGGGAAAATTAGTAGAGCCATCGGGATAGAAGGCGACGTGGACTACTGGTTGCTCGAGAATGACTTCGTTAAAGCCGAACTCGGAACGCAGAAGAGAAATGATTTTCAAGCGAGCCACAATGCGGTCAACGTGAGCGAGGGGAACGTCGGTGGCGGACTCGCGGCCGTGGACGGTAATTCCGCGCACTTCGGCCTGGAGGAGAAAGGGAATGGTATGGATGCTGCCGATTTCGACGCGGCCGCCGGTGACACGCGCCACCTCGGCGACGAGGCGGCGCCGGACAAGTGACTGGAACGACTCGGTGTTGACGTAAACGAGCAGCGCGAGAACGCTGAAAAATCCGGCCGCGGCCACGATCACCACATACTTCCACCAGCGGCGGGCGGGCTTAGTGGAACGTTCGTTCACTGCGATTGGACTCCCGGATCGACGGCAGACGAGGTGACGCCGGGCAGACGGACCTGCCCTTCGGAGCGCAAGGTTTGCAGCCAGGAAACGAGCAACTCGCTTACCTTCTGCTCGGTCAGCAACTCGCGAATCTTGGCGGAAACGTCAGCGAGCGAGACCTCAGAGGCGGAGGCCCCGGACTGCTTCAACCTGGGCACGAACTGATCCCGGTAATAAGCCTCGATGGATTTGGAATCGATCTGGACGACGGGACGAAGGCGTGCATCCACGAGCCGCATGACGTCGATCTGCCGCCGGACGTGGGCAAGAAGATCCCTTTCAGTGAGGTGGTAGTTGGCGAGAAGGGCCTGCCAGGCCTCGCTGGAAGTGGCCTGAGGATATTGTTTGCGGGCATCGGCGATGCGGGTTGCGACCTCGGCGTCCGTGGCATGGGGGAAGCCGGCAGACTTCATCTGCTCGCGCAGAAGCTCCTGATCGATGAGATGGTCGAGGACGGCGCGGCGGTCGTCGTCGGTGAACTGGGTGAGTGTGCGGTTGGTAAGAAGGGCCTCGTAACAAAGGCCTTCGTCCCAGTCACTCTGAAGAATGATGCGTCCGTTCACGGTAGCGACGATGCGGTCGATTACTTCGGCCGAAGCGCGTGCGGGTATGAAGAAAAGTGCCGGCACTAGAAGCGCAAGCGCGAACACGGAAATCGTCTTGGTTAGAAATCTCATTAAAATGGCTGACCTATACTGAAAAACAGGTTGAAGTGCCGCATGCGTTGCGGAACAAACGCCGACGACGTTGGCGGCGGCGGCGCTTGCGTAATCAACGTAAATCCACTGGGGTACGCCGTCGGATTCAAATTGTACCCGAAGTCAAAGCGTAAAGGGCCGATGGGTGTCTTGTAACGCAACCCTATACCGACTGCATGAGAAGTGTAGTCGTAGCCCGAATTGTCAAATTGAGTGATGCAACCGTTGTACTGGTTCAGCGCGGTTTGGGAGATGGATGGAAAGCCGGCGGTGGGGACGAATTGCAGGCACTGAGAAGGATTCGGCTGGTGCCAACGCGTCACACCTTTCAGCATATCGTGCCCGGCCGTGAAAACATTGCCCATGTCGTGAAAGATGGCGAAGCCGAAACCTTCTCCGAGGTACGGCAGGGTTACCTGGGGAAAGCGCAGTTCCTCACCGTTGACGAACAGTGCCGAGCCGCCAACGGGAAAACCAGAATCGGGATCGCGGGGTCCCGCCTGATTTAACCCAAAACCGCGGTGGGAGTTGCCGCCTCCGGCGAAAAAAACTTCGGGAAGCGGGATGACCGAAATGTTCTCCTGACAGGCCGTCTGCAAGTCATTCAGGGGACATGACCCTGGCGGGAGGACTCTAGTTCCGCGATAGACTTGCTCCAGCCCAACAGTAGTCGAGCGCGCGAAGACAAACTTGTGATTCGGGCGCCCAAAGGCGTAATAAGTGGAATCCTGAGCGAGAGCGCGAGCGAAGTTCGCCTGAGAACCAAAGTAACCGGATGCGGCAAAGCCATCGAGGGTGAAGTACTGGCCTTTGGTGCTTTCGAGGGGATTGTCGCGTTTGTCGCGGATGAAGGTGAAGCCAGGGCCGCCAATGCGCGCGGGCAGAGAAAACAAACTAAATTCGGCAGGCGAAAAATTCGAAGCCAGGTGACTGGCTTTTACGTAGCGGTAGTCAAAGCGGTAGGTGATGGAGGTGGAGTGATTCACCTGCTGCTTGCCGATTTGCTGGCGCAGAGCGATTTTCCCTTCCTCGCGCTGCGAGGTGAAGGTGGCAACGTCCAGACTGTTGTCGTAGAAGATGGTGTAGAAGATCTTGAAGCGGTCCTGATTGAAGAGCTTGGGAATTTCGTAACTGACGAGGCCGCGTTGCTGAAGGCGTCCGACACGAGACTGGAAGGTCAGGGTCTGATCCCGGCCGCCGACGTTTAGGCGGGTGACGTCGAACCCGACACGGGGGCTCACGCCGGTGGATCCCGTAGGAGAACTGGTCCCCGAGGGGAGGCCGGTTGCGAATTCCAAACCGAAGACATAGGTAAAGGTGTAGCGCTTGGCTTCCTGCACCTGGACGAGAACATTTTTCTGGGGATCGGAGCCCTCGGGATTCTGGACGGCCGTGTCGACCTGGCTAAAGATGCCGAGTTCGTAGAGCTTGCTCTGAGTATCCAGAAGGTCCTGCTGGCTGAGGGGCTGGTGGGCCTCTTCTTGAATCTCGCGCTGCACTACGTAGTCGCGGGTGTGCACTGGTCCAGCGACCATCACCTGGTTTACGAAAAACTGCTCGCCCTCCTGAATGGTATAGGTCACGTCTTCGCGGTTGGGCTGGTCGGTTGAAGGGTGGGTGGTGATGTCGAGAGAGGCTTTGGAAAAACCGTGATTGAAATAGTAGTTGAGGATGGACTCGCGATCTTTCCCCAGATTCTGTTCGGAGTAGGGCTGGCCTTCGGTGGTATTAAGTTCGGGAAAAGCTTTGGCGTCGATCTTCTGGTTGCCTGAAATGTGCAATGCGCCGACCAGAGTCTGCGGGCCTTCGTCAATCTGGATGTGAACCGCAATGTGGTTCTGGGCGCCGCGATAGTTGTCGTCGACCTTGGTCTGAATCTTGGCCTCGCGGAATCCGTTGGAAACGTACAGAGCCTGGAGGTTGGCGACGTCGTTCTTGAGCAGGGCTCCGCTGTAGCGTCCGCTGGAGACGACCTTGCCGGAGGGCTGAATCTGAAGGCGGCTTAGGAGTATTGGCCTCGAGAAATACTTGTTTCCCGTAATCTCGATGAGTTCGAACTTGTGCACCGGGCCGGGATCGATCTGGTAGGTGACGCGAATCGTGTCAGGGCCGGTCTCCTTCTGGACCTCGACGGTGGCGTCGAAGTGGCCGCGGCTCTGGAGGTAGTCGAGAAGGTTGCGTTTGCCCTCGTTCAGCAGGTCGTCGTCGAGAGCATTTTCCTCATAGACGGGGACCTCTTTTTTCAGGAGGCCGCGGCGGATGTGAAAGCCCTGAGTGGAGACGACAACGACCGGGCCGGGCTCGATCAGGTAGGTATAGTCGACGGCGTTAGATTCGACGTGGTATCTCTGTTCTGCAATCGACACCTGGGCGAGAACGTGCTGCTGCTTTTGAAACGTCTTGCGCAGGCGCTGAAGCGAATTGGTGACCCGTGTGGCGGTAACGCGCTCGCCGGGGTGCATCCTGGCGATGTCCTGGAGCTGGCCCTGGGAAAAGGCTGGATGTCCCGTTGCTTTCACTTCGCCCACGTGGGCGGGTTCGCCGGGCGTGATATGAAAAAGGATGCTGACCTGCTGGGTGGCGGGATTGGAAGTGCTTTCGGCGGTGACGCGTGCGCGGTAATATCCGTTCTCCTGCATGAGTTGCCGGACGTTCTGCAGGGCACGGTTAAGTTGATCGAGAGTATAGAGTTCGCCGAGCTGGAACTTGGCGGCATTCAGGGTCTGGTTGGTGTTGGGTTGACCGGGAGCGCCTTCCACGTCGACTCCGCCGACAAAAAAGTTAAACACGCTCGTGAAGGTGAGCCGCACATCCGAACCGGAGGGCGTGACTTCGGCCTGGATGTCAGCAAAGCGCCCGGTGGCAAACAGGACGCGGATGCTTTCGCGGACCTGGTCTCGGTCGAGGGGCTGGCCGGATTTCTGCGGGATCATTTGCAGCAGGTGGTCGCTGTCCGGCACGCCCGGCAATTCGATCGAGCGGATGTTACGTCCGGCATAGGCTGAAATGGCATCGAGAGCTGAGGTGGATTGGGCGGTCTGCGATTCTCGAGATGGCTGCGAAGAGGCGCACGCGGACGATTCGGCATTGGCGCTTAGCCGGAGCGAAATCATGATCAAAATGAAGAATGACGCGTACCGTCTCAGCAAACAATGTCCTTGGGCCTATTGTCTACGTCTGATGAATCGCGGAAGGCCTGTGTTGTCTGCCTCCGGACGGCGAAAGCAGTCCAACCACTTATAATAAAGGTTTTGCCAGTCGGAACTGGTGACCTCCTTGAGGCAGGCGTAGCGAAGGGGCAGGGCGTGGAGAAACAAGAGTTCGAGGAACGGTATTCGCGGCAAATTTTGTTTCGCGGAATCGGAACGGAGGGCCAGCAGCGGCTGGCGGCGGGGCGAATTGCGATTGTGGGCTGCGGAGCGACTGGGTCGGCGCTGGCATCGTTGCTGGGTCGAGCGGGCGTGGGTACGCTGCGGATTATCGATCGTGATTACGTTGAGGCCAGCAATCTGCAGCGGCAATCGTTGTTTGAGGAGAAAGATGCGGCAGAGTCCTTGCCCAAGGCCGTTGCCGCAGCGCGCAAGATTGCAGCCTTCAACTCGGAGATTGCCGTGGAGGCGCGGGTCGAGGATGTGGTTCCGCGCAATATTAATGCGTTACTTGAGGCGATGAATGTAATTCTCGATGGAACGGATAATTTCGAGACGCGATATCTGTTGAATGATTACGCGGTGAAGAATTCTGTCCCATGGATCTATGCGGCGGCGGTAGGCAGTTATGGGGTCACGCTGAATATTTTGCCGGGAAAAACCGCATGCCTGGCGTGCATCTTTCCGGATACGCCGCAGGGGATGGTGGAGACTTGCGAGACCTCGGGGATATTGAACACCGCAGTGAACCTGGTGGCGTCGATCGCGGCGACGGAAGCGGTGAAGTTGTTGCTAGGAGGCGCGGCGGCAGAACATCTGCGCAAGACCCTATGGTCGTGCGATGTATGGACGAACGAGCAGGCGGAGATTACAGCCGCGAATCCTCGGCCGGGTTGCCGGGCGTGTGGTGAGCGGGATTTTGTGCATCTGGCTGGCGAGGGACGTCCCCACATCACGATGTGCGGACGAAACTCGGTGCAGATTCACGAACGTGCGAGACCGATTGATTTTCTTCAGATGCAGCAGCGGCTGGAAGCACACGGCAGAGTACGGCACAACGAATTCGTGCTCAAGTTCTGGCGCGAGCCCTATGAGATGACGCTGTTCCCCGATGGCCGGGCCATCATCAAAGGAACGACCGACGCCGGGATTGCGCGCAGCTTATACGCGCGGTTTGTGGGGAGTTGAATCATCGCCGACATACAGCAATTGATGATTTTTGATTGCTGATTGTTGATTGAAAACCAAGACGCAGTCGGACCTTGGTTTTCGATCATCAATCGACAATCATCAGTCAACAATATCCTTCGCGCAGGCAAAGGAATGGCGCGACCTGTGCGGTCGCGCCATTTTCAAGCGCTTCGACTAGGTGCCTGTTTTCATCGCTTTCGCTGGTGTTATGCCTAACGCTGCCGCGATTTGAGTCCCGATGGGCGATCCCAGGCCGGTACATGGATTCCATCCCGGACCTGCGGAATAGGCTCCGTTGTTGCCAGAGGTGATGCTATTGAAATCACCGTTGGGATTTTGATAAAGCAGTGGGTTAACAAAGCCCACCGGTTTTCCAAGGCTGTCGTTAATGAGCGCGATCAACCCGGCCCACAGAGGCGCCACAGCGCTGGTTCCTCCTATAACGTCGGGGTTCCCATCGACCAGCGTAACGTAGCCGGTGGTTGGATCGGCATCGCCGGCCACATCTGGAACTCCTCGACCCGCATTGTGACTGGGATTGGCGGAAGGCGGCACGTTTGCCGCACTCTGCCAACTGGGAAGCGGGAAAACATCGCTGATGCCGCCTCCGCTAGCGCCTTCGCTGTTGGCCAGTTCGTTCCACACGGTTTCGCTGGTGATGGTATTGCCCGAAGTCACCAACTCGGTGCCTCCACATGCCAGAACATTTGGACTCGATGCCGGAAAATCCACGTGGTTCAATCCATCGCCTACTCCGTCGGTGGAGCCGTCGTCTCCCGACGCAACACAAACCGTTACACCCATTGCGGCGGCAGACTGGAATGCCTGATCCATGGACGTCATGGCCTGCTGCGTCCAGGCGGATTCCGGGCCGCCCCAACTGATCGAGACTACCGACGGCTTATTCGTGTCGTCGTGCACAGCGGTTGTGATCGCATTCAGAAAGCCGGCGTCAGTGTTTTCTGCAAAATAAACGACGATCTTGGAGGCGGGCGCGATCGACCCGGCCACTTCAATATCCAACATCACTTCGCCATCCGGGCCACCCGGGTCTCCAGTCGGGCTGTTGCTGCCGTTGCCGACAGAAACCGCCGATACGGTTGGCGTCTGGGTGAGGTTGAGTTGATTCCAGTAATTACTCAGGTCAGAGGGGTTGTATCCGCCGCCCAACTCGATCAGCGCAATACATTCTCCGGAACCATCTACGCCCGTGGGAAAGTTGTAGAGCTTAGCGATTTGCGGCGGCGTGTAGGACAGGCTTACGGCCGCGGCACGGGCGCCGGCAAGCCCACGCCGCCTACGAAAATGGGGTTTGGCCTGGGGACGATTGTCCAAACCAAAGACGCCCTCAACCACATCCTGCAGTTCCACCGGTAGCTGGACCGTACCGGTGCGCCCGCGATACGTGCCATTGGGATGTTCGTACTGCTTCAACTCCACGCCAAACGCCTGGTTCATTGCAGCCACAGTTCCGGAGAGAATAACCGTCCGGCGTCCCGGGCTCTTTTCCTTTACGATGAGATTGTGTTGGCGCGCAAATGACTCAACCCGGGCAATGCTGTCGGGGTCCGCGCCATGAAGTTGCTCGAAATCCTTACGGCTGAAAATAGTGCGTTTCTCGACGGGTTTCTTAAATTCGTTGGCGTCAACAATCGGCTTTCTCCCGGCGCGGGATCGCAAACGAATTGTCACATCTAATGTTTCGGTGGGGTTGGCTGGTCCAATCTCTCGCGCTCCTATTAACGGAGCGCGTTCACTGCCGGCAAGTCGAAAACTCTTTCTTGGAGCAGACATAGATCTCCTTTCGTTCGGGCAGTTCCGAGCGTGAGGAAAAGCAGAATCGAAGCTACTACCGGAGTTCTTTCGTGAAACCCTACCCTGGGAAGGAGCTCAGCCCTCTGCAATTCCACGAAGCGGTGCTGGCCCGTTGGACGATGGAAAAGTTAACACATGCCGGCAACCGGGTACGATATTCCCCGCGTTTGTTACGAAACACGAACAGCAAGGGTTGTAAACCGTGTCTCAGTACAAATGAAAGTCGACCTCCACGGCGATTTCCACTGCTACGTCGCGCCCATCCTTCTTTCCCGGCTCGAATTTCCAATTCTTGACTGACTCGATGGCCTTCTCGTCGAGGCCCATGCCGAGGGCGTTAAGCACTCGGATCTTTGTCGGACGTCCGCTGGCGTCCACTTTCAGACCCAGAACACAGCTCCCCTGGTACTTCGCCTTGCGCGCTTCTTCAGAAAACTCTGGGTCGATTTGGTAAACGACGAGCGGTGGCGTCACTCCCTTGCCCATACGGAAAGCATCGCCGCCCCTACCTGCCTCGTCTCCCGGGCCAACTCCGCGCCCGTGGCCTGGGCCAACACCACCGTCAGCGCCATTACCCATACCGCCGCTCGCCCCCGGACCATTCGACGGAATAGTGGCAGAGGACTTCGGATCACCAAGGTCTGGCATGGTATTCATGGCGACCTTGATGTCAGGGGGCACTATGACGGTGGGTTCGGCCACCAGCTTGGGGTTTGGGTTCCGTAGGACTGCGGCCGGAGGCGTAATCTGCCGCATCGAGGACTCTGGCAAACGACCCAGCGAAGCCTGCAGCACATCGCCATCACCACCACCGCCGCCACCGCCAGCTTGTGTCTTCGCGGGCTTCAGCCGATAGTCATCTGGAACGATCAGCTTGGTGGTGACATGCGGTTTGGGTGCTGATAGGACCGAACGGTGCACGGTGATAAACGTCGCGCCGATGATAAACCCGAGGACTAGCACGTGAGCCGCAGTTGAACCGAGAGCGCCATTCTTCTTGTAGTTGTAGAAGCCCCAGATATCCTTGACAGGGATTGGCTTTGATTCAAGCGTCAGCGGGGGAAGTCTCTCGGGAAAGAGGATTTCGCCGAAGCCGTGCAGTATCGACTCCCAGAGTGGCTCGGTATCGGCCAAAAGGAGATGGAGGTCCGGCCCATTGCCGGAGTTCGCATTGAGCTCGGCTGATGCCATTGTTCTCATCTATTAAGTTATTCAGTTCTTGGAGTAGGGCCCTGGAACAAGACAACAAACGCTCTCCTACACAGAGTAGGGGTCGCTCCCAAGAAGTTGCCTGTTCCGCGAAATTTCGTTTTTGACCTCGAGAAATGAAACTGCATTGTGGTGTATTCTCCAACCTTGCAGGGGTTCGAGTCTCCTCGCGCCTCCGATCTATTTTCCTGACTTAACCATGTCCAACCCGAGCATTCCAAAACCCCAAATTAGCTCTGAATCCGGCAACGAGCCCGACGAGTCATTCTGCGACATGCTTTCCCAATACGAGAAAAGCCATTCGCGAAAAACGGAAGACGGCAGCAAGCAACTCATTGGCACGGTGATCGCTGTTTCCGGCGAATCTATCTTCCTGGATATTGGTTTCAAGAGCGAAGGCATCCTGCAGTTGGCCGCGTTGCAGGGTGCCGGCGAAACGGTAAAACCCGGCGACAAGATGCCGGTCTCGGTCACGGGCCGCGATTCGGAGGGCTATTACCAACTCACTCGCGCCAAGGTCTCGCGGCCGAAAGATTGGTCGGCGCTGGAGAAAGCTTTCGCCGATAAGGCCACCATCGTCGGCACGGTCACTGGCGTGATCAAAGGCGGGCTGAGCGTGGATGTTGGCGTGCGGGCGTTCATGCCAGCCTCGCGCAGCGGAGCGCACGACGCTGCCGAGATGGAAAAACTGGTGGAGCAGGAGATTCTCTGCCGGATTATTAAGCTCGACGTGACCGGGGAAGACGTAGTCGTGGACCGCCGCGCCGTCTCCGAAGAGGAGGAACGCTCGGTGAAAGAGCGCCGATACGCGGAGATGAAGGAAGGCGATACGGTGAGCGGCACGGTGCGCAGCCTGACCGACTACGGCGCCTTTGTCGATCTGGGCGGCGTGGATGCTCTGCTGCACGTTAGCGACATGGCCTGGAGCCGCGTCAGCAAACCGGCGGACGTGCTCGCGGTGGGACAGCAGATTGAAGCCAGAGTGCTCAAAATTTCGACGGACTTCGACAAGCGGCGTATTTCTGTCGGCATGAAGCAGTTGCAGCCGCATCCCTGGGCTGCGGTTGCCGGAAAGTACACTGTGGGCGAACGGGTGCGGGGAACGGTTACGCGCGTGGCCGAGTTCGGGGCGTTCGTGGAACTCGAGCCGGGGATCGAAGGGCTGATCCATGTTTCGGAAATGTCGTGGGGAAAGAAGATGCGGAGTGCCAGCACGCTGGTGAAGCCGGGTGAGATCGTGGACGCGGTGATTTTGGGCGTGAACGCTGCCGAGCGCCGCATGTCGCTCGGCCTGAAGCAGGCGCTGGGAGATCCGTGGGCGGAAGTGGCGCAGAGATTTGCCGTGGGCACGGCGATCGAAGGACCGGTCATCAGCATCACCAAGTTCGGCGCGTTCGTACAGCTTGCCGAAGGCGTCGAAGGCATGATTCACATCAGCGAAATGAGCGCCGACAAGCGCATCAATCATCCCCAGGAAGTAGTGAAGCTAGGCCAGTTGGTGAAAGCTCAGGTTCTCGCCGTTGACATCGAAAAGCGGCAAGTGCGTTTGAGCATGAAGCAACTGGTTCCGAGCGGCATGGATGAATACATCGCCGAACATAAGGAAGGCGATGTGGTTAGCGGCCACATCGTCGAGGTTTCAGGAGAGCACGCGCGCGTGGAGCTGGGCGATGGCATCCAAGGCAGTTGCGATATGAAGGCGGCGAATTCATCCTCCGCGAAAAATACGCAGGCCGCAGCGGAGTCGTCCTCCGCAGTAGGTAGCGCGAAGCTCGACTTGTCTTCGCTGGGATCGATGCTGCAGGCGCGCTGGAAAGGCGCCACCCCCGCCCGCGGCGCCGAGCCGGATCCGGTTCGCTCCGGGCAGATTCGCAAGTTCAGGATCGCGAAGCTGGATCCCGCCGCGAAGAAGATTGAATTGGAATTGGCCTAGGCGGGCCTGAACTGCTGGAAAATGTCTGGCTGCCATATGTGTCAAAGTGTCGGTGCATTTCTCACATTTTCACCCACACTGCGGTCGCTTCTCTCAGCGGTTCTTGATCGGTGCAGCTTACGAAGGCATTCAAGAATTGCCCGGCCACCGGGACTATTGGTAGTGAGACTCGCCCCCTGAGCTTGCTTTTTCTCATACTGAATCACACCAGGAATCGCGGGCAGGCCCCAGAGATGCGCCTTTCGCAGCGCAACAGCAATCGCTTCGCCCCGCTCAACACGGGGAACGACGAAGTCTTTAACAAAGGCTCTTGCGAGGGCTACCGACCTCAGATTGCACAACCGGTTATCTGCGTCCGAGAACTTCGCGCTATGGTACGGCAGTAGCTCGATGCTAGCTAGCTCTGATGCCAACATAGCGCGAGCCTTGGCAAAAGATTGTTTCGAGTCATCAGCGAAGGTTTTGATCACTTCGGACAATTTCCCATGCCAGTACCTGAATCCACCGTGCCATGAGTAGCGTGGGTCGAGAAATATAAATGGCGAGTCAGACTTGTCGAATTGCTGTTTCAGGGTGGCGAGCAATGCGTTCTTGTATTCTGGAACTTCATATTCCCCGTAGTAGTCAGTTGGGCCCAGCCCAGGGTTGAGTGATAGAACATAGATCGAAGCGCGCTGGAGATCTCCGATAAACGGCTGTGGCAGAAGCCCGAGATGCAGGCGCTTGTCGTCCGGCTGACCGAAATCTTCCGCCGCGATTGCCTCCGACCAGCTAGCGATATTAACGACTGCCTTAGAACTTCGCTCGGACTCCAACTTTTCCTTGTCAGCGCTGAGGACAAAAGGTGGATGGTTTGCCGGCTGCCAGTCCGCCCATTCCTTCAAAAGCTCCATTGGTCCAAAAACGGTAATGGATGGCTCCGCTTCAGCCGCACGCATTCGACCGTCCATTATTGGGCCTAGGTCAATAGCCTTCGGGTTACGTCTTGCTGCAGGCGGCTTTTCCATCGAAGCAATTCGCTCACCCAGTGTCGATTGGGTAATTGCTTCATCGCCCTCCTGAAGGAGAAGGTCTTGGGAAACTAATTCCTGGAGGTGGTAGCGCACGCTGCCGAGCAGGCCGCCAGCATTCGTTTCGACCCAAGCACGGTTCCTGAATACGTACCTCCCTGACTCAAGGCATTTCTTCGCGATTTGCGCGAGGTCAGCCTTGCCGCCAAGACTCTTCAGCGCCGTTAGCACCTCAGCCTTTTGGCCCCTGTAGGTCGCGGGATCGGGGGTCTTCGCTGTGGCGATGTAGATAGCTGGCATCTTTGAATAAACTCTTCGAGGAACGTTACCCAGCCCGGTCGCCCTTTGACCGGTCGCAGGATATACGACCTAAACAACCAAGTGAGCCTGTTGATGTCCTTGGGGTAGTAAAAAGTTCCGTCGCAAACCATGCTTGGGTGAAAGTCGTGGAGTCATATTCTTCCCCACACTGACTCTTTTGCTCGGTTTCGTTTGATTGAGGCTAACTGGCTTGGAATAACCTGGCTGCCCCCCAGGGATTCGAACCCCGATAACCTGCTCCAGAGGCAGGTGTCCTAGCCGTTGAACGAGGGGGCAGTGTCTTCATTATCCAATGAGTTAGGGAAGCGGTCAAATC
>Ga0185299_10004204_pt1 | contig 17708 bp, 12 predicted proteins | sample PaiPotPPA55metaG_FD_128002 | JGI IMG/M metagenome (GOLD analysis project Ga0185299, IMG submission 128002) | Iron sulfur acid spring bacterial and archeal communities from Banff, Canada, to study Microbial Dark Matter (Phase II) - Paint Pots PPA... ...
CTTAAGGGTAATGAAGGGCCCAGGTAGACTACCTGGTTGATAGGCAGGATGTTGAAGCGCAGTAATGCGTGTAGCTTACCTGTACTAATCGCCCGTTCGGCTTGACCATAAAATTTACTCGGTGCAGAAAAACAGCCGTCAGCACTCAGCCGTCAGCTTTCAGTTCGAACTTGTTCGAAAGCCGATGGCCTCCTCAGAAGCGTCAGAAACTGGACGCGACTGACGACACAGTACTGACGACTGTGCGCCGACGAAAACGCTTTGTAGTTGTTGGCTTTTAGCTGTTAGCTCTTAGCCAACACCCAATCTATTCAGCTGTGAGGGCTTGTCCTCACGCTCTTTGAAAGTTTGCAGCGTAGATCCGCAGATGTGATGCACGAAGTCAGCATCGCCCGGGTCGAGCTAATGGCCAAGAGCTAATAGCTAAAAGCTGCTCCAAGTTGTCGGTGATCTTACCGCGGGGGTTCCACCCGTTCCCATCCCGAACACGGAAGTTAAGCCCCGCTGGGCCGATGGTACTGCACGCGAAAGTGTGTGGGAGAGTAGGTAGTTGCCGGCATTAAATAAAGGCCAGTCTGAGAAATCAGATTGGCCTTTTCCTTTTGACGCCACGATTTTCCACTCTACGGATTCGGAGGAGGGCTCAATAGCTCACAACGCTCGACGCACTTTACCGTATTGGCCTCGACAGTGGCTTTCTTGTGGCCGGAAAAATCGATGTCGGGGAGGATCAGCAGCGTTTGCGCGCCATTGGCGACGTTAAAAGTGCAGTTGAAGCTCATTGACTGGACGCCACGTTCCTTGCAGCCGGTTTGGTCGAGGGCGTCGGTAAGGGTTACGGTCTTGTCGTAGACCTGGTCGGCAAGATGCGATGGCAGCAGAGCGACCGTCAGCGGGATGGGCGACTTGATCTTCATGCTGAGTTCCTGGCCGTCGTGGTCTGGAGTCATCAGACTGTAGACCTTGGGTGCCGGCGTGATCTGGTATTTTTCGTCGAGGATCCGGCGCCACTGGAACTCAGGCTGAAGGCATCTGTAGTACTGGATGTGGAGATCGTTAGGGGAAATGAATTGCCGCGCTCCCGGTCCGAGGATGGCGCCAATGGTGCTGAGGACGGGCTTCTCGGGCCTGCGCTCATCGTGGAAGGTGAGGATCATGGGCCGTTCGGAGGGAAGATGACACCCGTAAATTGCGCTGGTGACATGCTCCTTCACGCAGAGGAAGCTGAAATTCGCAAGGGCTCCGGGGCGCATGGCGGCGTTCCATTCGTCGGCCCAAGCCATGGCCACGGTGACCGGGTATCTGGAGTCGATTTGCACATGCATGTCGCCGCCCCCGACAGCGGGATGGTAGACGCGGCCGGCGTGCAGGCTGGCTGGCTCCAACGGGATCGTCTCGCTGTCGGCGGCAGTCCATATAACGGGATTTTGCGCATATGAGTTCGCGGCCAAGGCGCAGAACAGCAGCGTGGCGAAAATCGAAAGGTTCCTCATCCTGGAAGTATTTGCTGGGTCCATGCTCTACCCTAGCGAATTCGCGAGCGGAGGATTACGAAGGTACCAAGTTCCCGTGATAACGAGAGAATGTCGGCGGGGGCCTGGTAGTTAAGGCTCTGCAGCCGCGAGCGAATCGCGCCACGACGTCTGAGGCCACCGCTTCACGGAGTGCGGCCCGAGGTTTCTCAGCGCCGCTACGGGTGCTGTTCGGGATGGGAAGCCGGTGAGTCCTGGCGTGCACGGAAGTTAAGCCCCGCGGGGCCGATTGTACTGCACGCGAAAGTGTGTGGGAGAGTAGGTAGTTGCCGGCATTAAATAAAGGCCACGTTCAGAAATGAGCGTGGCCCTTTCCGCTTGGTTGCAAAATTTCCCTACATCGGACAGCGCTAGAATAGCTACGCTCGGGACTCAATCTCAATTTTAATTCTCTGACCTAACGTGGCGCGAAGGATCTTGCGAATAGGGGAGGCTGGTTCTACATATCCCAACGGCGGAATACCTTCGCAATGTATCTCAGAATGGGCGTAGTTATCTTCGAGAGGGACGTGCTTTGGCCCCAGGTTGTAGCGAGGATTCTCAGGCGGCAACGGAGAGGGGATCTCGTGCACTTGGAACGAAACGACACCCCAATTCTCAAACTCGTCGGCCTCTGAAAAGAGCACATCCTCAGGCCGGCTGTATCTCTCGCGGTTTACTGATGGCGCGCTCTTGAACGACAGCCCCACCCCAGTAAACGATCCATTGACGATGTGATCGCTCTTATAGCGTCGAAATAATTTCTCCGCAACCTCAAAAACTGGGTCTTCTGGCCGACCGTTTCTTTTCATCCTCGTTAGACGCCTATGCCCCGATATGATTTCTGATCTCCTCCAAGCCCGCGCTAATTGACTGGTCACTGCCGTCCACATTAATAAGAACTGGCGTCTCCATCCCGACATAGCGCACTCCGAGAATTGTCCCGTCGTTCAAGGCTTCGATATCGGCATAACGATCTAGTTTCTTAAAGCAGAATCCTACGCCACCTTCCGCCGAAGGAACAACATTCAATACCTCGAGATCAGCAAGCTTCATAGACTTCAGAATACGCAGAGCATTGTCGCAGGCATTCCGGTTTGGAGATGGAGCGCCATAACTATCCCAGTTGCTCCTCAACATTGATAGATCCTGAAGTTTCGAGTATGTCCTTTGGAGCAAACGCGTTCGCTGCCAAAAGACGCTACCTAACAAGAAATCCCTTAAATCAGTTTCACTATCACTCCTCAAGGACTGCCCAGCCTCGCCGACAGCGTTGGACTCGGGCAAATACGGGAATTTATAATCGCTCTGCGCTTCTATTGCCGCCACCATGGCCATCAGCTTATTAGCTCCCGCGTCTTATCCGTAATGCACGCCTCAAAATAGAGATTTTTCCGTTCTCGCAGCCTCTGGAAAAATGCCCATAGTTCATCTTCGCCGCTCACAACTGGATCGTCAACGTACAAATCGAAATCCACGACGATTGGTACGATGCCTGGTTCTGCCATCAATGCATTCCGCTCGTTTATGACCAGAACGCCCTTCAGGTCAGGCTGCCCCATAGGCAAGCTCATAGCGAATGGACCAAAGTTTCGAAGTTCGTCCGGCAACGTCTGCGGAACCTGCGGAAAGATATTCAGATACTCCTCCGGTTCAACCTTGTCACCCGGCAACTTGAACAGATTGATATAACGCACAGCAATTCTGGCAATTTTTTGCTTGCCTGCAACTTGACGGTAGACTCCCCAGAGGCGCCGCGCCTCTGAAGAGAGGCGTTCCCAGGTTTCATATGGTTCCAAGCGGCTAAAGGTAAATCCGTCCAAGCGGAATTGAACAACTTGGTTGTTCTCTTGATTGCGGAATAGGAGAGCCCAAGGCCTCCGTTGTGAAGCAGCCTGTACTTCCGTTCCGAGCTGAAACTTAAACTCGTCGAGAGTTCTGGTCTCTTCCTTCGGATAGTCGCTCAGACTCTTCCTTATGGCCTGCAAATCTTCAAAACGAAGCTCGGATACTTCCGTTCTAATGTCAATCAGCGCTTCCGTTATCGGCGCTCTCTTATAGTGTGGCATCGGGAGAAACTTTAGGCTTCCCACGAAATTTTAGCAGGGAAGTGTCGAGATTACCAAGAAGACACAGTGACCGAAGGTCGATAGTGGGGGCTGGTCCACCCTTTCAGACATCTCAACTCCCGAGGGTGGCCCGTCCTTGTCGCGCTTTTTTGCGACAGGGCGGGGACTTTGACCTACGTCGCGCGCACAGACGCCTTCGGCGCGGGTGCGCCTCGCAGCAATCCTTCGGTGCTCAGATCCTCGTCGATGTCGGGCCAATGAATTCCGTAACCGCCGCCGGCAATTTTCCAGTTGCGGCGCTGCGTGGCTGTGGCGTCGAGCAGGCGCGGATACCAGACGAGCGGCACGGTGATGACGCGGCCATCGCGCAGGCTCACCATGATTGCGTCTTCGGTGAATTGGACGTCCAGCACACGCTCATCCGAATTGCTATGCGCCGACGATGCCGAAAAACTCATTCCATGCCTCCAGAAATCGGTGACGCGAATCCGTCACCATCGATTGTATCTCGCACAGCTTTCTCGAGAAAGCTTGCCCTGAGCGAGAGCCGAAGGGGGGCCGAGTAACAGCCGACATCGTTCGACCCCGCTTTGTGCGGCAGGAGAGAGTGCGCCAGTCGCCGCCTTATCGACCATCGATTTTTCATCACATACAACCGTGACGGCCATCATAGACACTCCCCTCTGCCATACCCGAAAATGAAGACCGGATAGGCAGTGCGCGCTCGTTGCGCCTGATCGGGCCCGATCAGACCACTTCGATGCTAAGTCCATTGTTTTCTAGAGTCTGGAGGTAAGTACTTATGTTTAAATGGTTTAGCGCAAATCGGGGGGGGGTACAAACCAAACGCCACCGCTCGATTTTCGTCGGGGCAAGTAAGTCGAGCCGTACCCTCGAATCTGGTTTACGGTTCTAGAGTCCCCTGGTGTTAACCTTGTTCCATGCCTCACGATCCTGATGCAGGCGTCCAGTCTCCTAAACCTGCTCCGAGATCTGCTCGATCATCCGCCGCGGTTGTGTTCGCGCTCGTCCTCGGGCTGCTCCTCGGAGTAGCGGCCATCGGCTCGCTTGGATGGTTGATGCTCTCGCGAAATTCCGGACGAGAGCTGTTGAGCCATTTGTTGTCGGCGGTGACGGGCAGAACCATCAGCATCGATGTTAGCCAGCCCAATGTGGTCGATCGCATTCAGCGGCTGCAGCGGCTGGAGACCGTGGTTTACACCATGGACAAGCTGGTGACCGGCGCGAAAGAAAATCCTCTCCTCCCGGATTTTCTGACCGGAGATCGCCTCTTGATGATGGTGCACGGTGAGGTTGTCGCCGGAATTGATTTCTCGAATCTGAAGCCGGACGACGTCAAAGTAGATGGCAAGCAGATTCGCCTGCATCTTCCCACGGCGCAGGTGTTCAGCACGCGGCTCGACAGCGGTAAGACCCGCGTGTATTCGCGGCAAACTGGAGTGCTGGTGCCGACCGATCCGAATCTGGAAACGCAAGTGCGCCAGGAGGCGGAACGTCAGATGCAGCAGGCCGCCTTAGCCGATGGCATTTTGCGAACGGCTGAGCAGAACGCGACCTCGACGATCCGCAGTCTGTTGCAGGGTTTGGGGTTCGAGACCATTGACTTCGACTAGATCAAACGCCTGGATCAAAGGCCGCGGACAAGAGTATTCGCGCCACACAATAACCTGGTAACTTCCGGGCTATCACTTAGGTAACCTCGCCATCCGGACCCTGCGCAACTAATCTTTCCGGTGGAGGTTTCTATCCACATGAACAACAAATTCTCACACTCGCTGTTAATACTGGCAGTCGGTGGACTTATGGTTGCTGGTTCCGCCTCTGCACAAACCACAAATACTACTTCGGGAGCGGGTCCGGGCGTTGTCGATCCCGGCCATCCGCGCGTGAATCAAGTAAATCGTCGCGAGGCAAAGCAGCAACAGCGCATTGGCAACGGCGTCAAGAGCGGGAAATTGAATTCGCAGCAGGCAGCCCACCTCGAGAAGCGCGAGGCCAGTGTGCAGAACCGCGAACAGAAAGACATGGCGAAGCACAACGGCCATCTCACCAAGGCCGAGCAGAAAGGGATCAATCGTCAGCAGAACCGGATCAGCAAGAGCATCTATAAGGACAAGCATCCCAAGCAGTAGTCCGGAGATATGCCACGAGAGTGAAACGGGAGGACAGCCGCAGGCTTGTTGCGGCTTTTCTTTTTGCACTATTTTTTCAGCGAGCGGATGTACTTTACCAGATCGTGGATCTGATCTTTGGAGAGTTTACGGTCAAAAGGCGGCATCCTGTTTTTGCCTTTGCTGATGATGGTGAAGAGTTCGTCGTCGGATCGCTCTTGAACGTCGTCCGAACCCAGCGGGCGCAGCTTCAGGTTCTTGCCGAGCATGGTATCGCCCGCGCCGTTTCTGCCGTGGCAGGCCGAACATTTCGTCTTGTAGATATCGGCTCCGCTGTCGGCGAGGGCGTAAGCTGAAAACATAAGCGCCAGCATGATTACGGCGAGCGATGCCCTAGCCCCTAAAGGGGCGATTGATGGCGGATGGTTTGCGGCATCGCGAAAGCGATGCCCTGATACGAAGCCCTCTGAAACGAAACCCGGCGTCGCTGGCGCGGCGCCTTGATGCGAAACCCGAGTTTTCCGCAGCCTACTTAGGTCCTCAGTCAAGCGCATTACTCGCACAATTTGATTTTACCAGTTCAATTTCAACGCAAACTGGAACTGGCGCGGGTCGTAAGAAGCGGTGGCCTGACCGGCGTTGGTGAAGAGCGGGCTGACGGCCGCCACGTTGTAGCGGTTGGCGATGTTAAACATGTCGGCGATGAGATCCATGTTGAAGCGCTCGCCAAAGTAGATGCGCTTGGCGACGCGCAGATCGTTGAAGACGGTCCACGGGGTGACGCCGGCGTTGCGGCCGAGGTTGCCGTCGAGGGAGGCGAGCGTGCCGTTGAAGTCGAGGATGCAAGGCTCCTGAAAAATTCCGGTGGGAGAGTACTTCGATTTGACCGGCTGGTTTCCGATCGACGTGCACGCGGGGTTTACGAAGGTGTTGGGCCGCCCGGTGAGAGAAGATAACTGGAGATTGTCGCCATTGCCGGTGAGGATGTTGAACGGCCGCCCGGAGCCGAATTCGATCAGTGGGGCGACTGTCCAGTTGCTGAAAAGTTTGCTGGCAAAGCCGTCGCCGCTGAGCCTGCCCGACTGGTAGACGCCGCTGAAGACGAAACGATGACGCTGATCGAAGGTGGAGGTGGAACGATCGGCGCTGGGGAAGTAGCTGTCCTGCGGGGTTAGCGTGGCCTGGAGGTCGGTGGAATCGTCGATGGCATGCGACCAGGTGTAGGAGGCAAGGAACTCGTAGTGGTGGTTGAAACGCTTACGGAGATTGGCGGTCAGTCCGTTGTAGTTCGAGGTGCCGTTGGAATAGTTGGCGTCCATGTCGCCGAAGGGGATGCAGCCCGTGTAATCGAATGTGGGTGGCGCGGGGTTGCACTTCGTGTTGAAGCCGGGGAGGGTAGCGAGAAGAGCTCGGGCCTGCCCCACGCAATTGATCTTCGCGGGGTCGCCGCTGGCGTAGAAGGCGGCGGCAATGGAGGGGTTCAGTCCCCCGGGGCGAAAGAAGTTCATGAGCGACGGATCGACGTAGCCTGGGCCACAACCGCTCACGGTGAAAGGGCTAGCGGCGTTTTGACCGGCCGCGCGGGCCGCGAAGAAATTAGCGGTCATCAAGTCGCCGCGAATGGTGCTGGCATTGATGGGACGGTTGAGGTGGCGGCCGAGGTTGAGGTTGTAGGCCAGGCTGAGGGCGAAGCCATCACCGAGGTCGCGCTCGACGGTCAAGTTCGCTTGCTGCGAGTAGGCGTAAACGAAGTTCTTAGACTGCGGGTAACCGAAGGGCTGGAAGCCGAGTGGGAGGAAAGTCGATTGTAGGTTGAGGTAGTTCTGGTTAAGGAACACTGATTGCGGAAAATTCTGCGCCTTGAACTGCTGTTGATTTGGCAAATAATTAAGAGCGCTCAGCACCGCAGGGTTGTTGGTAGGGGAACAGGGCGAGGAGACGGAACCATTGGCAGGTGGCAGGAGTCCCTGAAAAATGGGGATCGCATTCAGGTTGGCAGGATTCCCGGCTCCGCTACATAAGCCAGTACCGCCGAAGGCCAGTTGCCCGCTGGTCGAGCCGTCGGAGGCATCGCCGAGGAAATAAAGGCCGAGCAAGGGGTGGTCATAGAACATCCCGAACGAAGCGCGGACTACGGTCTTGCCGTCTCCCTTGGGATCCCACGCGACGCCGAAGCGAGGCTGAATATTGTTCTTGTCAGTCTGGATGCCTTTTTGCAATCCGAGGGCTTGATAAGCGGGAAGCGCTAGTCCTGTCGGGGGCTTGAACTTGGGCGGGAATTCCACGTCGTAACGCACGCCGTAGTTCAACGTGAGGTTGTGGCGCAACCGCCAGGAATCCTGCCAGAACAATCCTAAGGGCTTGTTGGAGAACGAGTCGCTGGGACTGCCGATGCCCTGGATGAAATCTCCGGGCAAACCCGCGCCGTAAGCCTGCAGGCCGGAGAGATTCGGGAACGACGACGGAAAGCCGAAGGGAGCTAGGCTGAAGCTGCCGAAGTCGTACACACCACCATAGTTCACAGTGAAGGTGGCCTTGATGGGGAGATAGTTGAAGTCCCCTCCGAACTTGGTGTCGTGGCGGCCGATGGTCCAGGAAAAATTGTCAGTGAACTGGTAGCGATTTTCGATACGCTGGATGTAGGAGTAGGGCTCGCGTCCGAAATAGGCGAAGCCGGGAATGTTCACGGCGGGGTCGGCGCCACTCGGAATCTTGGTGTTGTAAAAATAAGCCAGGCCTCGGCGTGCGTACTGGAAACGGAATTCATTGACCTTGCTGTTGCCCAGGGTCCAGGTGTCCTGGGCGACGCCGGCCACGTCACGGTAGGTTTGTTGAGAAGTGCGCGAGTAGGCATTTTGACCGAAGGGTTGGTCTTGTCCGCTGACTTCGATGCCAGTCACGGTACTTGGACTGACGTTCCCACGCAGCGTAAGGCGGTTGTTGTTGCTCACGTTGTGGTCGAGGCGAAGCGAGTAGAGGCTGGTGCCTTCGAAGACGGGGAAATTGCCCTCTTGCGAATCGAGACTATGAAATGACGCGGGTAGACCCGCACAGATCGGTGCGACCACCACATTGCAACTAGTCGGAAACTGCTGTGGTCCAGATCCGGGTGGAGCGAAAGGCAGCAGAGCAAACGACTGTTGGTTCCCGGTTGTCGCGAGCCACGACGAGCTTCCCACCAGCCACGTGTAGAACTGCACCGCCGGAGGCGCGGGACCGGCTTGTGCAAATGGAGTCAGGAAGGCTACCTGATCCGGAGTAGCCGGCATGGCAAATGTGCCTGGAGGAGCAAGGGGATTGAAGATTCCGGTGGCATCAAAGGACTGCATCCCGAAATTACCCTGGCCAATGCTGGAGAATCCCGTCTCGTGGCGGCGGGTGGTTTCATAGGCGAAGTAATAGTAAGTTTTGTCCTTCTTAATAGGTCCGCCGACAGCTACGCCTCCCTGCACCCGGGTGTAAGCAGGATTGCGCGTGGTGCTGAAGGGGTTGACGGCCTGGAAATTGCGATTGCGTAGGTATCCGTAGACGTCGCCGTGGAAGTCGTTCGATCCGGAGCGGGTAATGATGTTGACCACGCCGCCCGAGGCGCGGCCATATTCGGCGGCGTAACTGTTGGTGATGATCTGGAATTCCTGCACCGCCTCCTGCGAGACGGTGGAGCGGACGCCGTTGACGGAATTGTCGGTGGCGTCGGCGCCATCAACATTGACCAGGTTGGAACGGGCGCGTTGGCCGCTGATGTTGAGGCCGGAGGTGGGCGCGGCTCCGGTGTTGGGCGCGTTATCGCGGACGACTTGCGAATCGGTGAGCGTGAAATTGATGTAGTTGCGTCCGTTGATCGGCAGATTGTCGATGCGGCGCTGGCCGATGGTGTCGGTGGTGGAGCTGCGCGAAGTCTCAACCAGCTCAGCCTGGGAGTTGACTTCGATGACTTCTCTGCCGCCAGCGACAGTGACGGTGACAGGTAACTCGGCCATCTCGCCGACGGTGATGGCGACGCCGGTGGCTTCGGTTTTGGCGAAGCCGGGTGCATCCACGATGACGGAATAAGTGCCGGGAGCCAACTGGCGCACACTGTAACCGCCCTGCCCGTCGCTGCTGCCGGCGCGTTCCAATCCCTTGGCGACATCGCGCACGGTGACCGTGGCGTTAGTCACGCCGCCGCCTTTCGGATCTTTTACGCTGACGTGGAGGTCGCCGGTGGCGGCGCCCTGGGCAAATGCAAATTGACGGACCAGCAACAATACGACCGCGAAAAAGAACATACGCAACGACGCTGACGCTTTCATAGGGCTCCTCGGTACTTTCGCATCATCGGGGATGCGGAAGGCGGGAATCAAACCGCGCGGTTTATGACCAACTGCTTGAACTTCGAGCACGTTGTTAGGACGGGATACCGCTGATATGTATATCACGGGAGGGTGTTTAAACAAGCGATAAGGTGGGTTACTGGGGGGCGAAGGTGAACAGGCGGAGGGTGTCTTTGTGCTGAGGTTTGTTCGGACTTTGTTCTGGCCTGGGTCCGCGGATTGCGTTTACGGCTGCGGTTCTTTAGATTCTTGGAACGAGAGACTTCTTGGCGCGAGACTGCTGGCGCGTCAGAAAGTCTTTGTGCCTTGTTCTATGCCTTCCGACAATTTCAACGGACATTCCATGACGGGCGAACTGCTGCGGGTGATGGTGTGTCCGCCGAGCAGTGCCGGGTGGAATATTTCCGGGAAAGCAGCGGCATGGCGGGAGCTCGGATTTCGGCATGCTCCTGATTTTGAGGCAGCACAGACGCAGCACGAGATTCTGTGTGGATTACTTCGCGAGGGCGGCGCCGAGGTGGTGACTCTACCCTCGACGGAATCCCTTACGCTCGATGCCATCTATGCCCACGACGCTTCGCTGGCCACAGACTATGGTCTGATCCTGATGAATCCGGGGAAAAGGAATCGCGTGACGGAGGCGCAGGCTCACGCCAACTTTTGCGGGCAACTGGGCATTCCGGTGCTGGGCGAGATACGGGCACCCGGCGTCTCCGAGTCCGGCGACATCGTTTGGCTTGATTCTCGGACGCTACTCGTCGGTGAAGGATATCGGACGAACAAAGCTGGAATTGCGCAGATGCGGGCGCTGCTCTCCTCCAAGAATGTTAAGGTGCTTTCGGCGCCGCTGCCTTATGGACCGGGGCCTTCGGCTTGTCTGCATCTGATGTCGCTGATGAGCATGCTCGATGAGCAGACCATTCTGGTCGATCTGCCGTGGCTGGCAGTCGAGGCCGTCGAACTGCTGAAGGGGCGCGGGTTCCGGCTGATTGAGATTGAATACAGCGAACGCGACTCGCTTGCATGCAACGTGTTGGCGCTCGGTCAGAAGCGTCTCATTGCGCTCGAAGAAAACGCCAAGACAAATCAGCGCATGCGCGACGCCGGGTTTGACGTTCGCACGTTTCCGGGGTGGGAGATCTGCATCAATGGGGCGGGTGGGCCGACTTGCCTTACGCGGCCGCTGCTGCGGACGTAGCGAGATGGTCTTTAGTCGCTCGTCGTTAGTCGCTCGGGCTTCGTCTTGCCTGCTTAATGCCCTGAAGGCGTGGTTTCGTCAGGACAGCCGACCTGCACGGCCCCATTTCGCCTGGCTTGATAGAATCAAAGAGAAATGCTTTTGCCCTTCGTCCGCGAACTTTTCGCGGAGGTGGAACAACTACCTGCCTTCACGCGTGCCGCCTCCCATCTGCGGGAGAGCGCGGGACGGATAAGTGTCACTGGACTGTCCGCGGCGGCTAAGGCCCTGATCATTATTTTATTGCGACGCACGGTCGAACGTCCGTTCGTGCTGGTGGTGGCAGATAACCGCGCTGCCGAAGATCTGCTGCCGGTGCTGCGCGCGTTCTGCGAACTGACTGGAGCGGCGGATCCGGAGTCGGTCGTCAGTTTGCCGGCGCGCGACGTGCTTCCCTTCCAGAATTTGTCGCCGCATCCGGAGATTCAGGAAGAACGCGCGACGGCGTTGTGGAAGATCGCGACGGGCCGTGCTGCGATCGTCGTTTCTCCGGTGACCGCGACCACAATTCTTCTTCGTCCCCCTGACTACTATGCCGACCTGGCGCGGGTTCTGCGTCGCGGTGAGACTTTTGACCTGGAGAAGCTGCTTGAGCACCTGAACACGGTCGGCTACAGCGCAACCGATGTCGTGGAAATGCCGGGCCAGTACGCCGCTCGCGGCGGCATCCTCGACGTGTACTCTCCAGAGTCGGACCGTCCGGTGCGCGTCGAGTTTTTCGGGGATGAAATCGAGTCCATGCGGAAGTTCGACCCGGCGAGCCAGCGGTCTTCAAACCCGGTCGATGAAGTGCTGCTTCTGCCCCTGACGGAAACGCCGGTCACGGAAGAACTGCTCGGGTCCATCAACGCGCGGCTCTCAGGGAAGCGCATTACGGGATCGGCGGAGATTGTGGAGCAAGCCGTGCGCGACTCCGGCGCTGGAGTTTTTCCGGGATGGGAGTTCTACGCTCCGGTGGCGGGCGCCGACCGCAGCATTTTCGAGTTGCTTCCGGACGCGCGGGTGATTCTCGACGAGCCCGAGGCGCTGACGCAGGAACTCGACAAAGTCTGGGCCCGCATTGAAGAAGCCCACGAGCGCAGCGGAGTCGGAAACCTGGTTCGTCCCACCGATCTTTATCTCACGCCCGAAAGCTGGCGGGAAAAAACTGAAGCGTTCTCCGGTGCCGATTTCGAATATCTGGCGGTGGCGCGCGGGGCCCACGAAGCCCACAAGGGAAGAACGCAAGCGGCTTTTCTTTCGCAACCCGCCACGCGCTTCCACGGCGCGGTGCCCGCGATGATCGAGCAGGTTCAGAAGCTGGTTGGCGGCGGCACGCAGGTGATTCTTGCGGCTCCCAACACGGGAGAAGTCGAGCGCCTCGCCGACATGTTCACCGAGTACAACGCCTCGTATCGCCTCGGAAGCCGCACCCGCAGCGGAGAAAGCTATGCCGACGAAACCTCTTATTTTGCCGGCGACGTTCTCACCACTACCCTGCTGAAGGCTTACCTTCCCGACGGCTTTGTTTTGCCGGAAGCGCATCTCGCGATTTTTGGGGCGCGCGATCTGTTCGACGAATCGGACCTGGTCGCGGCGCGGCCGCAACGGCAGAAATCGAAAGTCTCTGCCTTCCTCTCTGACTTCCGCGATTTGCAGGTTAGCGACTACGTCGTTCATGTGGAGCACGGCATCGGGCAGTATCAGGGTCTCAAAGAAATCAACCAGGGCGACGGTGCGGCGGAATTCATGCTGCTCGAATATGCCGAAGCAGCACGGCTTTATGTTCCACTTACTCGGCTTGATCTGGTGCAGAAATATCGTTCATCGGAGGGTGCGAAGCCTGTTCTGAATCATCTTGGCACGCAGGCATGGGGCAAGACGAAAGCCCGCGTGCGCAAGGCGATGAAGGACATGACCGACGAGTTGCTTAAACTCTATGCGCAGCGCCAGTCCGCGCGGGGTCACATCTTTCCGGCCGACACCGAGTGGATGAAGGAGTTCGAAGATTCGTTCGAATACAGCGAGACCGAGGACCAGGCGCAGGCCATTGCCGACGTGAAGCGCGACATGGAATCGCAACTCCCCATGGATCGCCTGCTGTGCGGCGACGTCGGTTATGGCAAGACCGAAGTTGCGATGCGCGCTGCTTTCAAGGCCCTCAGCGACAACAAGCAAGTCGCCGTGCTCGCGCCCACGACCGTTCTTGCATTCCAGCACTACGAGACCTTCAAGCAAAGATTCGCGCCGTTCCCGCTCACGGTCGAGATGATCAGCCGCTTCCGGACGGCCAAGCAGGTCAAAGAAATTCTGCAAAGAGTGGAAGCCGGCAAAGTGGACATCCTGATTGGCACCCACCGCCTGCTCTCAAAGGACGTGAAGTTCGCCGACCTCGGCCTGCTGGTGGTCGACGAGGAACAACGCTTCGGCGTCCGGCACAAAGAACGCATCAAGCAGATGCGGACTGAAGTGGACGTGCTCACCATGTCAGCGACGCCGATTCCGCGCACCTTGCATATGTCGCTGGTGGGCCTGCGCGACATGAGCGTGATCGAAACGCCGCCTAAAGACCGCATGGCGATCCAGACGGTGGTCGCGAACTGGGACGAAAAGCTGATCCAGTCTTCGATCGAACAGGAAATCGACCGCGGCGGCCAGGTCTATTTCGTGCACAACCGCGTCGACACGATCTGGGAGATTGCGGCCAAGATTCAAGCGCTGGTTCCGAACGCGCGCATTACCGTGGGCCACGGGCAGATGGGTGAAGGGGAGTTGGAAAAAGTGATGCTGAAATTCATGCATCACGAAGCCGACATCCTGGTCTCGACCACGATTATCGAGAACGGTCTCGACATCCCGCTGTGCAACACGATCATCATCAATCGGGCCGACCGGCTTGGATTGTCGGAGCTTTATCAGCTGCGTGGACGCGTGGGCCGCTCGAACCGGCGAGCGTACGCATACCTGCTTCTGCCGGCGGAAATCGAGTTGACGCCGATCGCGCGGCGGCGTTTGGCGGCTTTGAAAGAATTCTCTGACCTCGGCGCCGGCTTCAAGATTGCTGCGCTTGATCTCGAACTGCGAGGTGCGGGAAATCTTCTGGGCGGCGAGCAGAGCGGCCACATCGAGGCGGTAGGATTCGAACTTTATACGCAGATGCTGGAGCGCGCTGTGCGCGAAATGAAGGGCGAGGCCGGCGTTGAAGTAACGGAAATCCAGCTCAATCTCGGTCTCAACATCCGCATTCCTTCCGACTACATTAAGGAAGAGAACCAGCGGTTGCGGATGTACAAGCGCGTCGCGGGAGTCGAGACCGAGTCGCAGCTGCATGACGTGCGCTCAGAGCTGATCGATCGCTACGGCGAGACGCCGCGCGCAGTTCTCAACCTGCTCGAGTACGCTGCCCTCAAATTGCAGGCGACGCGGGTCGGCGCAAATACCATTGAGCGCAAACGCGAATTTGTGAACATTAAGTTCAGCCAAAATGCTTCGATTGATCCGGGCAAACTGGCACGCTTTGTAGCATCGCAGCGGGGTACGCAATTTACTCCGGACGGGACGCTGAAGTTCTCGATAAAGGTCGACAGCGCCGGAGGAATCCTGCAAACGCTGCGCGATTTGCTGGAAGAACTGGAAGCGCGCGAAATCCCCGCACAAGCGGGCCAGGCAATCAGCAGTTTAGAATGATTCCGCGATGAAGCCGACACCCGAACGACGAACGAATCGCGACCGCCGCAAGATCCGAACCGTCCGCAAAGCGATTTTTCCCGCCGCCGGATTGGGCACCCGCTTCCTTCCGGCCACCAAAGCTCAGCCAAAAGAGATGCTGCCGCTGGTCGATAAGCCCATCATTCAGTACGGCGTGGAAGAGGCGCTGGCGGCGGGATGCGACCAGATCATCATCATCACCGGACGCGGCAAGAGCGCGATCGAAGATCATTTCGACGTCAGTTACGAGCTGGAGAAGATGCTCGAGGAAAAAGGCAAGCACGACTTGCTCAAGATCGTGCGCCAGATTTCGGACATGATCCACGTAGCCTATGTGCGTCAGAAAGAGGCGCTCGGCCTGGGACACGCTGTGCTCACCGCGCGCGAATTGATTGGCGACGAACCATTTGCCACGCTGCTCGCCGACGACGTCATCGATGCAAAGGTGCCGGTGCTCAAGCAGTTGATGAATGTCTTCGACGAGAAGCACTGTTCCGTGATCGCGACGCAAATTGTTGACGGGCCGGGGATTTCTTCTTATGGAGTGTTAAAGGCGAAAGAGGTTGCTGGCTCCGGTGGCAAACTGTATGAAGTCCTCGACCTGGTGGAAAAGCCGAAGCTCGCTGATGCGCCTTCGAATCTGGCCGTGATCGGACGCTACATTCTGACGCCGACGGTGTTTGAGACCCTTTCCGAGATCGAGCCGGGCGCGGGCGGCGAGTTGCAGCTCACGGACGGACTGCGCGGGCTGCTGCAGCGCGAGAAGATGTACGCGTACGTGTACGAGGGACGCCGCCACGATACTGGCGACAAACTCGGCTTCCTCAAAGCAACGGTTGAGTTTGCGCTGAAGCGCGAAGATCTTGGCGCGGAGTTTCGGGAATATCTGAAAAGTTTGAAGTTGTGAGCCGCGCCCACACATCTTCGTTCGCGGTTTTGCTCACTCTTCCATCGTCGAATTCAACTTCTTTGATTTCTCTTCCACACCGCGCGCGAGTTTCTCTTTGTGCGCTCCCAGTTTCTTCGCGATCGCAGTATCCGCGAGCCCGAGTATCTGGGCTGCCAAGATTCCTGCATTCGTCGCGCCGGGCTTGCCGATGGCGACAGTTGCTACCGGAATGCCTGCCGGCATCTGCACCGTTGCCAGCAGCGAATCCATGCCCTGCAGGGAAGTGGAGGGAATCGGGACGCCGATGACTGGCAAGGTGGTGTGCGCGGCGATCACTCCCGCCAGATGTGCCGCTCCGCCCGCGCCCGCGATGATCACGCGAATGCCGCGTCCAGCGGCCTTGCGAGCATAATCGGCGGTGCGGTCGGGCGAGCGGTGGGCGGAAGTTACATCCATCTCGTAGGCAATCCCGAATTCATCGAGAGCTTTTCCGGCTTCGCGCATGATCTCCAGGTCGGAGTCACTGCCCATCACGATTGAAACTAGTGGCTGGCTCATAATTAGTTTGCTTCCATCTCCTGCCCAGCCCCTAACGGGGCACCTGATTTAGAAGAATTTATGGCATCGCTAAAGCGATGCCCTGATACGAAGCCATGCGTCGGGGACACGATGTTTTGATTCCGAGGTTTCCCGCAGCCTGCTAGTTCTTCTTCAGCGCCCTCGCAGCAATATCTCTGCGATATTGGGCGCCTTCAAAGCCGATCTTCGCACAAGCTTCATAGGCCCGCCGCACGGCCGTTTCTAACTCGGCAGCCCGCGCCGTTACTCCGAGCACGCGGCCGCCGGAAGTATAGAAAGCGTCGTCACGCTTCGATGTGCCTGCATGAAAGACTCTTACGCCGTCCAACTTCGCGGCATTCTCCAGGCCGGTGATTTTCTTGCCCGCCTCGTAGCTTCCCGGATAACCCCCCGAAGCCATCACCACACATACCGCCGCATCGTTCGACCACTTGAAATCGCCGTCGCTGGTGCGGCCGTCGATCGATGCCTCCATGGCCTCGACCAAGTCGCTTTCGAGGCGCATCAGAATGGGCTGCGTCTCGGGATCGCCGAAGCGGCAGTTGAACTCGAGCACCATGGGGCCGCGAGCGGTCATCATCAGGCCGCAATAGAGAACGCCTTTATACTCCGCGCCTTCGGCCTTCATGCCGGCAACGACGGGCCGCGCGATGTGGGCGACCAGCCAGTCGCGCATCTGGTCATCGACGATGGTCCGCGTGGTGTAGGCACCCATGCCTCCGGTGTTCGGGCCGGTGTCACCGTCGCCCGCGCGTTTGTGATCTTGCGCAGCGACCAGCGGCGCGACTCGCTCGCCGTCGCTTACGACCAGAAACGAGAGTTCGTCGCCTTGCAGAAACTCTTCCAGTATCACACGCGATCCGGCTTCGCCCAGCATCCTACCGCTGAGCATTTCATTGGCGACGGTCGAGGCCTCATCTTTGCTTTTGGCGATCACCACGCCCTTGCCGGCAGCCAGTCCGTCGGCTTTTACCACGATGGGAGTGTGGAAGTGCGGAAGCGCATCGCGAACCTGCTCCGAAGAATCGCAAATCGCATAATGAGCGGTGGGAATGCGATGGCGTTGCAGGAATTCCTTGGCAAAGCTCTTACTGGTTTCAAGCCGCGCCGCGGCTTTGGTCGGGCCGAAAGTGCGCCAGCCTCGTCGCGTGAATTCGTCGACCAGGCCGAGCATCAGCGGCAACTCAGGTCCCACGATTGTGAGGTCGGGCTGGATCTGGTTCGCGAGCGCGACCATTGAATCGAGGCTCTTGACGTCGACCGCGACGCACTCCGCTTCGTCCGCGATCCC
>Ga0185299_10004205_pt1 | contig 17706 bp, 18 predicted proteins | sample PaiPotPPA55metaG_FD_128002 | JGI IMG/M metagenome (GOLD analysis project Ga0185299, IMG submission 128002) | Iron sulfur acid spring bacterial and archeal communities from Banff, Canada, to study Microbial Dark Matter (Phase II) - Paint Pots PPA... ...
TGCTGATGAAGATGGGTAGGTTCCCTGAGGCGCGCGAGGAAATCCAACGCGCCATTGCCCTGACGCAAAACCTGCGGGAACAGGAATTGCTGACGGAGAGACTGAAGCAGATGGAGAAAGCCGCCACCTCAACTTAGGTGCGGTTCAGTCCTGTGAAACGCGCTTCTCATCACCTTTACTCCCGGGTGGTCGGCAATACTGAAGTTGGGTTCCTGCTAGCTGGTTGTCGCGCAGGGCGAGAGCGATTCAATCGGTCAGTCAGTCACGTCAAGGTCAGACTGTTGCAGATTATGCGAAGCTGTCACTCTCTAACGATCGGCCCATCACGCTGGCCCTAAAGAAGTTCATCCCCTGCTACGCTGCCGCACTCTGCATAAAGACGCCCTCCGCATTATTGGCGGCGTGGATTGAATCGAACATCTTGCTGCAACTGGCGTCTGCGCCATTTGACAAGCAGGATGAGACGCTCGTTCCCGAAGCAGGATCGTGCGCCAACTGCCCGAAGCGAACTGGATTCAACAAGCTACTTTTCCCAGACGTGCGAAAGGATTCCTGCACTTCGCCCGACTGTTTCCGGGCGAAGATCGACGCTTCCGTGAAAAAGACTCTGGAAACCAAGCCGCAGCTCATCCAGATTTCGGCGGCATGGAATTCCCGCGAGGGCGCTCCCTTGGGACGGAATCAATATGTGGAGTTGGAGATCAAGAGGCCGAAGGCAAACGGTGCAACAAGCAAGCTGTCGGCTAACCAGAAGCCATGCGAAAAGATGGCTGAGGCTATCGTCATGGACGGCGGCAAGCGCGGACAGGTCGTCAAGGTCTGCGCCGATCCGGCCTGCCGCGTGCATCACCCCAACACTCCTTCTCCTGAACAGGTTGCGCGGGAACGGACCGAGGAGCGTAGGCGCATCGAAAAAACCAAGCTGGAAATCACCACGCGGCACCGAGCTTTGGCGGCGGTGTTAGAGCGGGTGTCAGCACCATTGAAGAAGGCCGATCTTTTGACCGTAGTCCATCACGTCATCGGCCAACTGCCCTACAACCAAGTGCCCACTCTGGGGAAACGACACAAGGTCGAAGAAGGCAAGAGCACGAAAACTCCGCAGGAGCTTCTGGCAAAGCGCGTCAGCACGTATGACGAGGCCGCGCTCTGCCGGATACTGCTCGAAATCAGCCTGCTCGACTCTGCCTATATGCGTTCCGGCGCATCCTGCGATCTACTCACGGATGCTGCCAAGCGTTATCGCGTGGATGTCGAAAAGCTGGAGAAGGCTGTGGTTACTGAGTTTGCGGCGAAACGCAGTAAGAGCGCCAAACCTAAGACCAAGGCAAAAACAAAGTCCATCGGTTAACCCAGTTGCGAACGATTCGGGCGGAGTGGGTCCATCCACTCCGCCTTTTTTTTCGTCTTATACTGTCTCCATGTGCGGTCGCTAGGATATCTGCAAAATGGAACAGTCTGACGAGACATCGACGCGTGAGCTGGACAAGGCGGCAATAGATGCATCGCAACCAGGTTCGATGACGATAAGCGCGGATGCCTCTGCGCATGTTCAGGCGTCTGCTTTTGGCGATGCTCTTTTGCGTTTACTCCAACGCATTCAGAAGGAGGATGCACTTGTCCTCAGCCCTCTGCGCCTCGTTCTGCTGACGGCAGAGCTGGGGAATGTAGTCAGTCGTTGGCAGCGCGCGCTCGGATTGCCGGAGGCAGGCGTGTCGCAACAACCGGAGGGCACTGCCGTCGGCAAGACCATGTCCTGGGGCTGGGATGCGGAATCCGCAAGGTCCTTAATCATCCTGGCCGACTATATGGCCGCTGGTATTGTTATGAACAACACAGTGGCGATCTCAACCTTCGTCCATGAGCTGGGCCATGTGCATGACGATTTCTCGCGTGGCGTGGTCCTGGGTTTTAGGGACTCACAAACTTCTCCGGCATCAAACGACTGGCCTCGAATCTGTGCCTATGTGGCGGAAATCATCTGGAGCGAGTATGCAGCGGAATCAGTCGCCGCTTCCTACATGGCTCACGATGACTTGCGCGCGTTGCTGGTGAACGATCCTCTTCACCTCGCAGGCATAGACCAGCGTCTCCGGCAGGCGGTTTGGAGCTACAAGTGCCGGCGACAGACTCTTGTCTCGCTGTGGAATGGCTCCGTCACCGAATTCTCCGATATGTTCGCGAATCTTGGCCGTGCAGTCGCTCGGCTGGCATTTGCGGATAATTATGAGGAATCGCTTGTGCGACTCGCTCACCCCAACAATGAGGCGGCACGCTGGGAATCAGTCGTCAAACGCCTCGTGCAGGAACTCGAAGCCCTCGGAAGCACGGGCTACTCTAAATGGGGGAGCGCTCCATTCAGCGGGCTCCAGGAAGTCATTGCGGAAGGTTTTCAGGCGGTTGGTCTTTTCCCGACCTATGACGGCGGCACGCTCAATGTGAGGGTCCGCTAAAATAGTGGGGTTCGCTTTGTTCAACCCACATGATCTACCGTTGTGGGCATTTTGGGCGGGCGGGCCGTTTGCTTTCCGCAAGCTAGGGTTCAAGGACGCAAGAAAATGACCGGAGCGCAAATTAGTAAGAAAGTCACGCCCGCGGGCGAACCGCCACGCGTAAAGAAGCTCCGGCTGGAACTAGTCAAGATCATTCCAAGGTTTCCGAACAACCACGAAGCGCTCCGGCACATGCAGCAAAAACGCCTGTCCGATGTTCTCATTGACTACATCCATTGGCGGGCACGCTATGTCGGCAAACGGCCGCGCCAGATCGAGATTGAGCCTGCGGCCAAGGCCGACCGGCGCTGGTTGGCGATGGCAGCGGACATCGAAGCGTTCCTGGAGAAGGTCCAGAGCGGAGATGATCTCACGCCGTATCTATCCTTGACTCCGCACACACGTGGCTATTCGCTTGCTGCCCACACACCGGGAGCGACCAATGAGGACAGCTGGTCAGACAAAGATTTTTTGTTGACCAAAATGAATTATCACCATTTCCACCTCGGTACACACATCGAAGCGGCCGGACACGCTGGGCGCACGAACGATCTAATCTTCGCCGAGGTAGGCCGGGACAAATTCAAGGTCATAGCGATTTTCAATCACGATGTCTTCGACCAAGATTCCACCGAGCGGAGGCGCCTGTCTGCGCTACACAGTAGGATCATCTTCCGCGGACTTCCGCCCGGCGCCGGCTTGATGGATGGGCCGGTTACGCCTTCTGGGCATGCGATACACGTCGTTATGTATGCGGACTACTGCGGGCGCTGGATAGAGTCGGTCGATCCGCAGCTCGACGATCGCACCTACATCGAGAAATGGTATGCGCTAAGTAAGATTGAGTTGCCTCCCAAACCCAAACTCAAATGGATCTTCTTGCACCTCGATCTGGCTGTCTACGAGAGTACCAAGCGGACTGCCTTTCTCGTACAACAGGGCTGGAACTGATGTCGGACAAGGTAGCGGTTGGGTTGCGCGGTTGAGTTGCTGTGGGACAAGGTAGGCCTATGCAAACCATCACGTCGCAGCAGAGCCACATTGGCCAGCCCGATTCTTGCCTTGAATGCAAGAAAGCATTAGTCGTTTCGCCGGGCTTCGCTGTGGAGGTCACAAAAGCCGATGGCGCGGTGGAGGGATATTTGCACCCCGCAGGGGACTGCCGCGCCAAATGGGAAGCTCAACACCCCGGCTTCAATTACGGTCACCCGAAGTAGCGGCCAAGCGACTCGTCCCGGTAATCTTGCTTTTGCTCATAACCTCTATCTTCTATCTTCCTGGCACTTTCTAGCCATTGTGCTGATCCAAGCGATCCACGGTATGATCCTCCGCGAAGGACACAAAGGTTTGCGACTCGCTTTTGAGGGGGAGCGAGTCACTCTCCGAGATTCTGGAAGAAGATTATGCGACTGAAATACCCCTTACACAAACTTCTCTATTTCATCACTGTGGCTGCGATCCTGCTTCCTCAGCAGATCATTTCCCAGACACAATCTCCGTCACAATCACCAACCCAGCCGAGCGCGAATTCATCCGCAGCGAACACAACAAAGCCGTATACAGCCAAGGTGAATTGCACAAGCAGTGGCACCTATGTGAACTCCAAGGGCCAAACGGTCAAAAGACCGGAGTCTTGCTCGGGATCGCCAAAGGCAGCGACGGCGCAGTGTGTGGATGGAACCTACAGTTTCAGCCAGAGCCGACGAGGAACGTGTTCGCATCATGGCGGTGTCGCCAAGTGGTTTTGAGAAAACTCCCAGAGCGAAATTGAGACGCCCAAGTCGCGATGTCCAGAATCTGGAGTCCAGTTTGGAATCCATAGAAACAAAAATCACGGGACTAGAGTACTGAATGGCTGACCAAGAACATTCCTCGATACTTCCACCAGAGCGTGACACGAAGCCCCAGGGAGCGGAGCCCTCCCAGGATGCCCTCGTTCAGAAACTCAGCAGCGGAAAGTACAAGAAGTATGCTCGTTTTGTCGTGGCCGCTTTGAGTGCTATTCCATGGATCGGCAGCCTCATCGGAGCGGCTGCAAGCCTCAGCGCCGAGCAAGATCAGGAAGGCATAAACGAACTTCACAGACTCTGGCTTGAGGAGCACCGGACAAAGGTCTCCGAACTGGGGGCAACGTTGGGCGATATTTTCACTAGGCTTGACGGTTTTGGCGAAGAAGTCCAAGAGCGAATTGAATCACCCGAATATCTGGCTTTGGTGCAAACTTGCTTTCGCTCTTGGGACCAGTCTGACACCCAGGATAAAAAGCAGATGCTCAAAAAATTGATCACAAATGCTGGGGCAATCAAACTTTGTCCTGATGATCTGATTCGGCTCTTTATGAAGTGGATCGATCAATATCACGAAGCCCATTTCGCTGTGATAAAAGAGGTATACCGCCATCCTGGTGTCACCCGTGGGCAAATTTGGGACAGTATCCACGGCCAGAGGCCAAGGGAGGATTCAGCCGAGGCTGACTTGTTTAGGTACTTAATCCGTGAATTGAGCACTGGCGGAGTCATACGACAAGCACGGGAGACGGATGCTCTGGGGAGGTTTTACCGAAAGGAAAGATCAGGTCCACGGTCGGGCGGTAGTGATGTGATGGAGTCTTCATTTGAAGACACCAAGCCTTATGTCCTGACCGAGCTAGGGAAACAATTTGTTCATTACGTGATGGAAGACGTTGTATCACAGCTTGGACAACACAATCCAAGCGCGGTGTGAAGGAGAAACGGAAAATGAGATGCGCAATTGCAGGACTGGTCCTGATGTGCGCCGCTTATGCATCAGCGCAAAGGCTTGTGGTCAAGATAGTCAATCGCCAAGATAACGAGACGGATTACACGTACGTCGTGCCGGGTAATTTCAGTTCGCAATCCAACTCAAACGTGAATTGCTATGGAAGCGACGCCAATGTGAACTGCAATGGGACCACCACAACAAGTGGTTTGAGTATGCCTGCCCAGCAGGTCTCATATCACGTGCGCGGAGCGACATTTACGTTACAGTTGCCCGATGGTCGCGCCGTTGTCGTCAACTGCGAAAGTAAATTCAAAGAGCGCATGGCTGGTCCTCGGGGAAATCACAGGAGCTGCCGTATCCCGCTCGTTGATGAAATTAACGCTGACTTTCATGGGGATAATGCCAAGCTGGAGTGGGTGGTCAGCATCGACGGAAAGAAGTTGCAGTCGGAGACGTACAAGGTTCTAGGCATTCTCGGCAAACCTAAAGTGGCGCAATGAATATGACTTTGTTCCTCGTCATCCTGACGCTCCGCAATTTCGGCGAGCATTCAGTGGGGAGATAGGATCATAGAGAAAAGTGATTGCACCTGATTCAAGGAAGAACTATGCAATTTCCACGTCCGTCACCTGCGCCTGACAAGAAAGTGAGCAAAGATGTTGTCTTCGTCCTCGGCGCAGGCGTTGACAGAGTGCTGGGGTTGCCGCTGTTAAATACGCTCTTTCGTGATCTCAACCAGTTCGTTAGTGAATTGGGTGCGCCGGTTAACAAAGCGATCCGTTCTCACCTCAAGTCGTTCCGGTTTAATTTGCAAACGTATGGCGGAGACGAGGCCGAGAATCTAGGCCAAAAGTTGCTCGGCTCACATCCGCATCTGCTGCCACTGATCTTGGCGGCTCTCGACAAGCACCCCAACGCCGGAAACGCCAACGTAGCAGCGATTAAAACCCTTCTGACAAAACTCTCTAAGATTGCCAATGAGAACGAACTAGACGAACCGACGATTGCACAGTTATCGCGGCTAGCTGGCGAGGACAATGCCGGAGGGGGCGATACGCTCTTGGACACGAACCACATCGCTTTTCGCCCGAAGGTTCGCCAAGCGATGAAGACTCTTTTCACCCAGGTCTCTGGGGAGATACCTAATCTCACCCGCGAAGAGCAGCAGGCATTCGCGGAGGTAGTGGCGATCCTAGCGAATTTTGAAGAATTGATGGCTATTCTTTTTGTGGGATATTTTACGAAGCACATTCCCGATCAGAAGAAATATTTTTATCTCGCGTGGCTGCTTTGGGCATACATACGACATCGTGAGGATGCGGGTCGCGCCCATCGAGATGGATCGTTCTACAAAACACTGGCCGAAGTTGGGCCAGGGGGTGGAATAATCACATTCAATTACACTGATTTCTTCTATGGAGACGAGCGCCCACGAAATGGATACTTTCATGGTGACTGCAAGTCTTTCATCCGTTTTCGCTCGCGTGAGTACATTACCACCGACGTTCAGATCAGGGACGCAAACACTATTGATCGAATGGTTGACTTCATCAATGGGTTGCGTGTCGATTGGACAAGTGATCCACCTGAAGTATCGCTCCCGGCGATTGTGCCGCCACTCGCAATGAAGCCGATCATCTGTACCGAATACCTTGATCGGTGGTACGAATGTGGACAAACACTCAAGAAGGCCAAGACGATTGTGATCGTTGGATATTCCTTTGGTGTCGCAGACGAACATTTCAACGATTTAATCCGCAAGGGTAATAGAGAAGCCAAGCTGATCGTCGTTGACCCGAGTCTGGAAGCTGTTGTTAACCGAGTATGCGCGACTCTCAATCAGGATAAGGCCATATTACGCCCTGCGAACATTCGTGGACTGCAGTGCAAAACCGGAGGCCGACTGATGTTCGTGAAGGCCAAGGCTGAGGATGTCAACAGTACTCGGCTGTTGGGACTGCTGGAGTAGCTGTCGAAGGGCATTGATAACGGGCTGTTGAAATCACCCTCTTGCGAAGGAGACCATCGTGGGACAACTCAAGGACGAATTCTCTGAGACACCCGTCACATGTCCGAAATGCGGGAAGATGGCCACGTCGGTGAACAAGACCGGCAATAAAATCTTCTATAACCACGGGGAGCCAAAGGTCACCCATAAAGAAGGTCAGGAATCGGAAGTGATATGGAAAGCCTGCGTGCTAGATCAGCCAAACGTAGGATGAAGGACTTACGGAGTCTGCGACAGAGATTTGAAAGGCACAGCCACAAGAGAAAGCGCGGACTCTGGCGCAGCCTATGGAACTATGCCAGACTGTCTGCGCCGTTGTTGTGGAGGGCTCTACACAATGAAGATCGTATGCTGCTGTCTGATGGGATTGTTCATGGCGAATTTGTCACCTGCTCAACGCAGCACAGCCAATGATCTCGACACTTTATTGAGGGACTCCGCTTACGTGTTCAATCGCTTTGAAGAAGTTTCAACAGGCTTACCCACACAAATTGATCGATGGGAAATGCCCGATCAACTCAAGACGGACGAAAAGGGAGCACTCTCTTCGGTACTGAAGAACGTGGAGGCCGAGAAGCCCGCCCTTAACGCATTGCTTGGGAAGCCGGAAGTATCTTCGACTGATCTCCTCGATGTTTATACGGGACTGGTCGAAGTCGCCTCCGAGTTGCAGGGCTTAGCTTCGGAGGATGGCTCGTTCGGACATGCAGAGTCGTCTACGGAGTTGGCACAACTCGGCGCTAAAGCGCAGGTCTTAGCCGCCAAAGTTGGAGCAGCCCTCAGATCACAAATGGTCTCCCAGGAGCTGAAGATGGCTTCATGCTCAAAGAAAGCACACTAGGTTGAGGAATTAGTTTTCGGTGCCCATGCCAGAGCGCAACTTCATCATCCTGAGGTATCAAGGCAAGGTCCCTGCGATGGCCTGCTGCGCCAGGTGTCAGCGAAAAGTCTTCACGCCAAACACTTGCTCGCGCGATCCTGTCGTAGCGCAGGAATATCTGCTCAGCAAATTTGATCGACACGATTGCGAGGAAAGGCCAAAGAGCAACCGGAGCTGGAGACTCTCAGCATGAAAACGTACGAAGATGACTCTCCCTTCACTTCCTCTTCTTTGTCTGAGCCTTTGGCTTTTCTGAATGTTGTTCGTGGCGAACATAGGACAGACCTCGTTTGAGTTCGGCGGTCAAACCTGTCGTCTCAGTCACGGCGTGAACGGGCTTGCCCGATTCTTTTCCAAGCCATGCATTCAATTCATCAGGTGAAGTCGAGACGAATCGACCTACCTTACGAACTGGCATTCCCTCAGTCGCCCAACGCTGCACAACCGATTGAGGCTCACCGAGAAAGTCGGCAATCTGCTGCCAACCTTTTAGTGTGTCGGGCGCTTCGTTCTTCGCTCGTCGTTTCGGCATATCAGAAGAGACTCGTTTGCGTTTGATCTGCATCGAGCTTGACTGGTGTCGAGCATCCTTCGTCGTCATTGGCCACGTAGTTCACCCGGCTGCTCACGGGATAACGTCGCATCACGCGAGCATCGTACGGCTTCAGCATGTCGGATACCGCCCGTACGTCATGCATCCCAGGATCGAGCCACAGATCGTAGTAGTCGGGATCAAGAATGACTGGCATTCGGTCGTGGACTGCTGAGGTCACTGCGTTCGGCGTCGTCGTAAGAATCGAACAGGACTTGACGCACTGACCGCTCGCGTCCTTCCAGCGATCCCAGATTCCCGCGAAAGCAAACAACTGACCCTCGTTCACTTCAAAACAATACGGCTGTTTGGTTTTTACGGTCTTCTGGCCGAGTAGGGGGCCAACGTTGCTGTTGGTCCCCCCTCTAAGAACCGTGCGTGAGAGTTTCCAGCTCACACGGCTCAAGTTTCCGGGAACGCTCAGATCATGAACGCGCACGATGCGGGGCGACGGCGTAGCGTCTGGACAGATACGGAATCCAACTCGGGTCGTAAGGATTCAGGCCGGACCGAACCTTCACATGCCTTACGATTCGCACAGAAGCTGCATGAAACAAGCGAACACGAAGAGGCGAGCCCCGCGTGTCCACAGTGTCACCGAAGAACCACCAGTCACGTGTTCCCACACGGTCGAAATACTTCTGCTTTATCCAACCAGCTCCTTTTCGGCGGTGACGGGCGTGCGCCCATCCCCAGAGCATCCTGAATATCGCAGCATCGAGTCGTGCGAAAACGCGCTTGGAGACGACATGGCGGTGGTAGTTGGCCCATCCCCTTACAATCGGATTTAATCGGTTAATAAGAAGATGAGCGGTACTACCCAAGTACTCTCGGACGATCTGCTTCACTTTGGCGAGAACAGACACAACACTCTTCCGAGCGGGCTTGATAAACAACTTGCCGTGCGGATAGCGCCGAATGTTCTGCCCAAGGAAGTCGAAACCTTTTTCTATGTGCGTGATCAAGGTCTTTTCCGAAGAAAGGACCAAACCACGTTCAGCCAGGAAGGATTCGACCAGCGGCTTCACCGTCATTCTCAGCAACTCCTCGGAGTGTCCGGTGATGATGAAGTCGTCCGCGTAACGGATCAAATGTACTTGCGCTGCTCGACCACGCTCGGAGCCTTTTCCGCGTACCGGGAAAACTTCCCGGAGCCGGCGTTCCAGGCCGTCGAGAGTGATGTTTGACAGCGCAGGCGATATGATTCCGCCCTGTGGTGTGCCAGAGATCGTATCGTAGAATACTTGTTTTTCTAAGTAGCCCGACTTTAGCCACTTGTGGAGGATCGCTTTGTTCAGGGGAACATTGTCGAGCAGCCACTGATGACTAATGTTGTCGAAGCAGCCTTTGATGTCGCCTTCGAGCACCCAGCTAGGGTTTTTGTGGCAGAGCGAAGTGAAACATTGTTCAATCGCGTCCGCACAACTTCTCCCCTGCCGGAAGCCGTAGGAATTCTGATCCGCAGTGGTTTCCGCGACCGGATCGAGCGACAGCAGATACAAGGCTTGCATGGCTCGATCCCGCATCGTTGGGATTCCTAACGGTCGGAGCTTCCCATTGGCCTTCGGGATGTAAATCCGCCGCATAGGCATGGGGCGGTAACCCCGTGCCGTCAGCGAAATCACACCTTGAAGCTTCTTGTGTGGTGTGTCCCAGAGTTCGCCATCCACTCCAGGCGTTTTTCTACCGTCGTTCACTGTTACCCGGCGCGCGGCAAGTAACTTGCCGCTGGCCGAGTGCGTAAGAAGATGTTGCAAGGCTTTCACCTTGTTCCATTTCTTTTGCTGCACCGCCTTCACGATACGCGCCTGGAGTCGGCGAACATTGTCCTCGATGGTCCGCCAATCAACAGCGTCCCATGTTGAACTCGTGTTTAGGATTGCACCAGCTTGCGCCGTCATCTGCCGATCCTATTGGGCCGATTTGCCAAGTTCTCTCGTGATCGGAAACCAAGAGGAAGTCTGCCCGCTTTCGCGTCGGATAATGTCGCAATCCGTATTCCGACCATTACAGTCGGACGTTCGCTTTCTCCTCTATCCTCTACCCGCATCACCGTTGCATGACCTTGCGGCCTGGCTACCCCGAAGGGAGCAATGCGGGCTTACCACGTTCCACATGCGTGACAGAATGGGTTAGGTCCCCCCTACTATACCGACGGCTTTTTCGCCCATGACGGGTGAGAATGGAGCACCCGTTCCAGCCGCAGCCTCGGAGCCTAACAGCATCTTTGACCCCTTCATTCTTGACGATACTTAAAGAGGTTCGCATCTGCTGACCCTACCACTCACCCTAGCCCCGATCCGCCTCGATGCTGGCAGAAATATCGTCCCCTCGCGGTTTCGATGCCCGTCTTGCGACGGTGGGATACATTGTCCGAGGGCTTCTAGACGAGTCGTTACCGAGTCGCCATACCTCGTAGGGTACTGCCAATGGGATGGCAGGTCCGGTCGAGTGGTGCTCGCCGGACAATCACACATGCAGCTTCGTGTCGCGACCACTCGTAAAATCCATCCGCTGGGATCAGGCACCGGCGAGAGTCCAGCGCGTCGCGGAATGCTGGCTTCGTACTCGCAGTTTCTGCCCTAGCATTGATCATCATTGCTGCACCAGACATGTCCTTAGCCCATGAAGGTATCAACCCCCAGCGAAGCAGAGACAATTGTCGAACAGGCTCCTTGGGATGCTGGCGAATGACGGGAACAGGTTGAGTCGGCGCAATGTTGTAGCGGGGGGTCCAGTCCGGTTCGTCTGAGACGGTCTCGAAATATTCCTCGATCACCTGCTTTCGCCATGACAGTCTGTAGCGTCCACACATCGGAAGATTATGGCAGATGAAGTCAGTGCTGTGGGAGACTGGTGAGCATGGCAAAGGTAGAGGCACCAACGACCGATCCCTCCACCCAAACACCCTTTGTTGTCTACGAGAGCGGGACGCCTCATTGGATAACGAACACGATCTACGCATCTGCCGAATCAACAATGGCGATGTTTACAGAGCGGTCACCCGATGATGCTCTTGCCGACCTTAAGAGCCGCACACGATTAATACCGCATCGTTTGCATGACGCCGATTCGTCTGCGGTGTGGATGACGTATTTCGAATTGTTTCTGACCCGACAAGGCGATGACACACCGACGCTCGCGGCTTGCCTTGAGATGTTTCGTCGCATGATCCAGAGGCCACCCGAAAAAGCGTGGGTTGCTCTTCGAGAATATTTGTTGAGCAACATGGACGAACTCTCCGGCTGGACAGCTTCCCACATTCGCGTGCTATCAGAAAGGGACCAAATCTTCAGGCAGGAAGATGGGCTGTACTATCGGCACTTGGAAGACGGAACCTTGTGCCAAGTCATCGGCGCGAAGACCCTGCATGAAACTCGTCTGGATTTCATCACCAATCATGTGCTTTGGAAATATGGCAACATCAGGCAATCGCTAGAGTTGTTCTCCTGGTTTGCGATCAGCGCCGATTTCGAGCAGAATTCGGCTGCATATCCTAAATCCATGAAGGCGTCGCTGTTGGAGCCAAAATGGCGCAGGCTCGGACACGACTGGTTATTGCAACATTGGGACAGAACCCGAACTGTTAAATGGCGTCCGAACTCAAATCTATGTGATCCAGATTGGCTTGCTGCTGATCTTCTCGGCCATGTCACCGACACTCTGAAGATCGACGGCTGGCAGAGACGAATGGCACCGAGTTTAGAGAATCCCACAATGTTTGGCGAACAGTACGACCGCCAACTTGATTGTGTGCTTGATTGTCATCTGCGGATCGGAAAAGAGGATGAGTTCATGTTTGAGTTCTTCGGTAGGCAATACCGTTGGCTAAACGGCTCACCAGAGGCCAACACAGTCATCAGTGTTGCGATGACGAAAGATGAAGACGGTGCGAAGGTTGAGGAGGAGTTGAATCACCTGCTGACAGTGCTTTCGTGGGAGCATTCAATCGCTATTGCGAGGAGAACTGGGTCGGGGGTCATCGGCGCGAGACGACCTCTGCCATGGACATCAGGGGTACGGTCGAGCATGGGGCTGTTGGTAGAGCCTCAATGGTTATTCCGAACCGATTTTTCAAAGTTCTCCACAGAAAAGTGGCTTGCTATGGCTTTGTTCCGAGAGGCATTGAACGCTCGAAGTGTGTTTTACGAATTCCTGAATTATTGGAAAGCCATAGAAGTTGCCTTCCCGCAAGTTCCAGCTCGTATAGCTTGGATTGACTCGACCGTCGAGAAGCTCCATTTCGAGCGAGAGAGGATCGCGGAAATCAAAAGTTCCAATGCCAGCGTAGCCGATTACCTGTATTCAGACAGCAGGTGCGCCATCGCACACGTGGGCCGTGAGCCCTTTGTGAATCCTGATGCTTCAGAGGATTCGCGCCGTCTCGCGCGTGACGCTCACATCGTAAAAGACCTTGCCAAGTCTGCCATCGCACAAATGAAGTGAAAAGTGGCAATTGAGGATTAGAGCAAGATATCCTCCGATTCCGAGCCAACTTCCTGCCATGTCTCGAACTCACCCGGTCGCTTTTCTCCCAGTCTGAACTGTCGCACAGCGATCCCACGGAACAACTCAGGTTTCAGCGGAATCGCTGCGAACACATTGTGATAAATGGTCAGTCCATCACCATCGAATACCGCAACCGCGCTGATCGTAGTATTAAACTGACTGCCCATCTTTCGTCCCGGTCCCGATTTTCGATCAAGGAGGAGTCGTGGTTTCTTACGCATGTGGACCGGCGCTAGACCGAGGACGTATTGGTCGAAACCATACATCGCGGCCTTGATCGAGTGGGGTTCTGTGTGGTGCCGTAGGAGGAACGATGGATTGTAGATCACGATCATGGCTGGGCACTTCCCCTTCGCCATCCGCTTCAGTTGCTTCGCAGCGGTCCCAATAATGTCTCTGGCGCGATCCCCGAGCTTGCTAGTGCCGCCGTAAGTGCTCCATTTCACTTTTTCAAACTGTTCTCTTTGTTGTCGCTCGGCAGCGTTCTCTTGGACCTCCTTCACTTCTGTGATGACCTTGGTCTCCTTCGGAAAAATTGCGTAATCTGGAGTCTTTACACCGTCCGCTGCTTGAGTGCCGATCTGCTCCCATCGCACCTGGTGTTGTGTACAGAATTGCTCGAAGAAGATTTCCGAAGTAGTCTTCTGCATTGCCTTCCAATTACAACCTCCCCGCAGTATGTTGCAATTTAATCATAGAGGAAAAGCGTTTATCATCGTTCGCAAGCCCGTTGACGGGGCACATCATGAAAACCCTCAAAGTTGCGCTGATCGTAATAACGATACCGGCTCTGGCAGGTATTGTGTGCTGGTATCGATATACAGGAACCCCGCAGCACTCCTTGATGCTTTTGGCGAACGCTGTCAAAGCGAAGGATTACGAGACGGCTCGCTACTTTGTGGATGATGAACGCATAGCGGACACTGCGAGCAAATCAGTTGTGGACGCGGCACTTCAGCGCGGAACGAAAGACCTGAAGGCATCTGAGAACCCTTTTTCAGGTTTTGGAGTCGCCGCTCTCCAGATGATGGCCCCAAGGATAAGAGAAGCGGCCAAGGATAATGTCAAAGACGCAATCAGGCAAGCACTGAGTGGAGACGACACACTCACAGGTAGGGCAAGCGCCCAGCAATGGGACTTGCGCCGATTGTCACAGCTTCGGATCGAGAAATGCGTCGTGTCTGGGAATACAGCGGAGGTTTTGATTCGGGGAGTGCCTCAACCCAATCCGGCTCAACTTACTGAAGTCCACCTCCGAATGGCGCGGGTTCCCGATTCTCGAAACTGGCGCATCGACGAAATACCTGAAATCGCGGAAGCCTACATAAAGGTAATGGAGACGGAGAATCCTTCTGCAGAGCCTGTCACTGATAGCATCGGCAGCACATTACCCAGTACTCCTGCGGTCACCGTTCTCAGTCCGAACCGAGTCCTCGAAGAAACCGTGCCATCGGTATGCGGGATTGATTTTAGTAACAGTCAGATAGTTCAGGGTGATTCGAGCGTGCAATTAGCAAATGGAGCGTATGAAAAACGCAACGATGTTGGAACTGAATCTGTGAGTCTGAAGAATGTGTTCTGTCTCCATGAAAGCACGAACCAAACGGAACACGCAGTAGTTGCTACGGACTGGACGGGTTGTGGTGCTAGCTGCCATAGCTCTGGGGCCGTGCAGATATTCGCATTACGTGACAACCGCCCAGTGCTGACGCAAGAGTTAGATTTTGACTCAAATGCTCTGGGGAGTGGAGCTACGTTCGATGACAAATCACAAACCCTGACCATTTCTGGACGCAGTACGGAGGAGAGTCCTGACTGTTGCCCAAAAAGTTTGGATGTGGTGACGTACCGATGGGAGGGACAGCAATTCGTACAGACCAGCTACAAGCGCGTACCAGTGCCCTCATCGTAGCTTGCATACCTTGAGGACTCTCATGGCTGACACCGCGGCTATTGGTCTTTAGAGGGCGTCGAAGGTAGGCTCAGTTTGGCGCTTGTGGTCGCGCTCTCTTATTCGTAAATCGATCCAGCCCTGAACGTCCTCCAGCTCAATGCGCTCGATACCCGAGTGCTCTGGGTTGCTCTGAATGCGTTTTAGCAACGTTGCCATGCTGCGGCGTCATGCTCAAATCTCCCGAGCTGTCTACTCGTCCGGTCAATCTTGGCGCGGATGCCGTCTAGCCGTGGGTCTGCGGCCACTTAGCCAGCGTAGCCGAATCCTTTGTACCGAGTACATAGTCGTCGGATCTATAATCAGTCGCGCAGGCGTCGCTATGCGCAGGATAAGAACAGTAATTTCGCCGACCGGACACGTTTCGATTTCTGGAAACGCAGGTCTTGATCTCACCTACCGCGAACTTTTCCAGTCCGCGACGACTGAACTGCAACAAGGAAACCCAAAAACCGAATTAGGCGTCCGCCTGATTGTTTTCGGATGTTTTTGGCTTGAGGCGAAGTGCAATGACACTCTGAGGAAGTTATTGGAGCATTCGACCAAATTTGGTATCGCCGCGACAGCCCTCTGGGAGCACTCGGTGGAGCGTGCATCGTTTCATGCAAAGTTTGCCATTGTCTCTGCTTTCGCAAAAAGCCCTGACGAGAAGCGAGTCAAGATTTTGAAGACACAGATGAAACAAGTATTTGACTTGCGAAATCGCCTTGCCCATTTTAAGGACAAGGATGTTGAAATAGCCAAGGGAACCGACGTTCATGAAGTGGTCAAGGTTCTTAAGAACCTCCCGGAAGCAGATTTGATCAAACACTTAAAACCTCCCAGACTTCAGACCTACGGAACCTCAATCGCGGAAGGCGTCGCTTGGTTGAGCGAGGTTGAGCAACAGCACCTCCCCAGCAAAGCCGTACCACGGACTTTGCATTAGGAAGCCCGTCAAGACTTAAGCGACTGCTGCGTGAAAAGATTGGCACTGAAAGTACGCGAAGGCGAATGGCTGCCGCGATGCCCCCTTGTCGATGACAAGGCTGTTGTTCCGCTGCCCCGCACTTTTTACCCGCAGTTGCTGTTTCCACCATGAACTATCAACAACTTCTAGCGCCACCCGTGCCACGAAGTCGTTGTAATCACTGTTAATTTTGGCCCTGAAAAGGCTGGCGTCCGGCAGTTCACGCTTCCGTTCTGCTGCGGCGTGGCTGACAGTCGCAGTCAGGATTGCTCCTGCCGCAGGCCATTCGATCCTCCCTAGACGCTCCCAATTCCACGCTTTCGCGCCCGATCAAGCGTCAGTTTCGTCCGGCCTCTGCCGTGTGAAAGCACGCTCGAAATTATGGTCCATTAACAGTCCACGAATTGTTTCCGAGTCTCACTAAAACGTTTCTAGAGTGCCATCCGTGTCGCGTAGTTTCAGTTAGTTACGAGCAAATGCTTCGCTGTCACGGCAGAGGCCGCGGGTTCGAGTCCCGTCGTCCCCGCCATATTTTTCAAGCAGTTGCAATCGTGACCTGTATTTCGTTAAGGGTTTTACGATCACGCCTGCCGGTATAAAAGCCAGAGACAAAGGGGCAGAAGCGGTTAACGGAATATTCGGCGCTTATCTTAATCGTCTCAGCGCCGCTGACCAGGCAATCTTCAGCCGGATCGTCGATCGATTGCAGCCACGGGCCTCAAAGACAAAGCAGAGGAACACGTAAGGTTTCTCGGGCCGGGCAGCAAATGCGATCCGGACCTCACTCGGGACGATTCGTCGCTAAAGAATCTCACGGATCCCGGTGTCGGACGCCTTCTGAATCACATCCAGCAACCAGTGGCGTTTGACGGCCACATCAAAGTCTGGGCTAGCGGACTTTCCCTCGCGAATAGCCGCACGTCGAAATCTTCAACCCACAACCCAACCACAATTTGAATGCTCTTGTATGACTTGCGCTGCGTTTGGCAGTCCTCGCGTGTCTTGTAAGTTGTTGTAAGACCTGCTCACGCAGCACTGTCACGGAGCAGGCGGGGACTTCATTCCGAAATCGATTTCTCATCCTTCGGCAACGCCGATCCTGGCGTTTGGAGCGAGGTTCACGACGAAGGCGCTCAGCTCCTCGAAAATATCGCCAATACACCCGTGCCAGTCATCGGTCATCGCGGCTATCGAGGGACGCGCTCGTGTGCACTCAGAGTATGCGTTGCTGCTGGCCAACGTGATTGTCGCCGGCGAGGGTGCGACCTTCCACGATGTCCCGCACTTCGCGGGAGGCATTGTGCCGGGCGACGGAATCTTTACCTCCTGGAGTTCTCGCGCCGGGGCGGGACGAGCCGAGGCGTTCCTGCTCAACCCACTCCGCTCATCACATTTATCTCGAAGAGGCGGTACCAGTTCCGTTCCAACATCCCTGCGAGATAGTGTCGCGAGAGCCGGGCCGTATCCTTTTCATTTCGAGCGAATCGGGGGTTCAGATTCCGGCGGAAATGGTGCACTACGGGATGACCAAGACCGCACAAATTGCCGTTGCGCGCGGGGATCGCTGAGTCGGTAGCCGGAAC
>Ga0185299_10004206_pt1 | contig 17698 bp, 14 predicted proteins | sample PaiPotPPA55metaG_FD_128002 | JGI IMG/M metagenome (GOLD analysis project Ga0185299, IMG submission 128002) | Iron sulfur acid spring bacterial and archeal communities from Banff, Canada, to study Microbial Dark Matter (Phase II) - Paint Pots PPA... ...
GACTGGCGGGCGTGAATGCGGAATTCCTGTTGATGGCTTTGGCCTTCAACTTGACGCGACTCCGCGGAATACAGAAACGCTAAGCAACCGAAATTGGGCCAAGGACCAGCGCCCAACGCTTCCGGGTACCGAAGACCCGATAAGGTCCGGCGCTGGCCCAAGTCGCGACACAGACTCTTCAGCCGTGCCACTCGTCAGCTTCCTATCCCTTGTAGGGGCGGGGCTTGCCCCGCCCGGCGTCAACCCGGGCACGCTCCAAACACCGGAGCAGGTTCGCTCCCGGCATTTTTCCCCAGCCTGTTCAGCCGTGCGAGAACTGAAGCCGAATCAACAGCCGCTAAGGGCTTTTTCTCTCACACAGACTCATCAAGCCGCCCTTTTTGTCCTGAAGTTCCTCGAAGGGCCGAGAGGAGGTGAGATGAGTCTCGAGCCAGTTCCACAAAGAAAGCGCAGTCGAAACCATTCCACACTTTTGACCGTTGTAAACCCTCTAGAATGAATACTTGCAAAAGTCTATCAAAACAAGAGACTTTAACCACTTTTAGAATGAATACTTACGAAAAAAGGGGGAGGGGGGGTCGGTTACGGTTAACCAAAAAGCGCCTTTTCCTCCGATCCTATATTTTCGCCCCCAAAACCGCCAGCTACAGACTCGAGCGCTTCAGTTCCCCCATAAGGTAGTCACACGAGCGCACGCACAGGGACATGATCGTGAGCGTCGGGTTTTGGCAGGGGTTGGAGGTAAAGCCAGAAGCATCCATGACGAAAAGATTCTTGATGTCGTGGGACTGCTGGAATTGGTTGAGGACCGACTTCTTAGGGTCAGCTCCCATCCGCGCGATGCCCGCTTCATGGAGCGCCCAGCGCGGAGCCGAGGGGTGGGCGTAAGTGCGAATGTTCTTCGCCCCTGCCGCTTCCAGCATCTCCCCGGCGGAGTCGCCCATGTCCTGGATCATGGCGCGCTCGTTTTCTCCATCGGACATGTGAATTTTCAGGACAGGAATTCCGTAGATGTCCTTCAATTGCGGATCGAGCTCGACGAAATTATCCCAACGCGGCAGCACTTCGCCGAATCCCGTGACGTTGAGCGAGGCGCGCGGTCCGAGCACGGCTTGCTTGTAGGCGGCGCCAAATCCGGGGGCGCGCCAGTTGAAGTCGAGGCCGGATTCGCCCTCGTATCCGAAGCCGCGGATGAATTTCTTGTACGGCGGTTCACCTTTCAAATTGCGGAAGCGCGCGACGTAGATGCCGACGGGCTTCACCGGAGCGCCGAGCGTGTGTTTCCCGCCAAGAGTCGGGAAATCGCCGGAACCTCCGCCGCTGCGAACGTGGGCGGTAAGGTAGTGGCCAAGCACGCCGCTGGAGTTAGCGAGGCCGTTGGGATATTCGCGGGTGGCGGAGTTGAGCAGGACGCGGACCGACTCCTGCGATTGCGCGCAGAGAATCACGGCGCGGGCGAAGAGTTCGTGAGATTGGCGGGTGACGCGGTCGATATAGAGCAGTCCGCGAGCGCGATTGCTGGCGGGGTCCATGAGGACTTTATGGACCATGGCGTTCGAGATGAGCGTGCAGTTGCCGGTGTTGAGCGCGTCGGGGACGGTGGTGAACGCGGCGTTGAAATAGGAGTGGGTCACGCAGCCGCGGTCACACGGGCCGCAGTAGTGACAAGGGCCTCGGCCATTGATCGGCCGTGTGAGGTTGGCGGAACGCGCGAGGGTGACGGTGCGTCCAAGCTTTTGCTTGACTCGATCGCGGAAGGCCGATTCCTGGCAGGTGAGCGGCATCGGCGGCTGAAACTGGCCATCCGGTAAGTGCTCGAGGCCTTCGGCCATTCCGGTGACACCCACATATTTCTCGACCAGGTCGTAGTAGGGCGCAAGGTCGCTGTAGCTGAGCGGCCAATCCTCGCCATGGCCATCTTGTGAGGCGGCCTTGAAATCGGCGTCGCTGAAACGCAGACTGACACGGCCCCAGACGTTGGTGCGCCCGCCGGTCATGCGCAGGCGGCCCATCCAGTGGAACGGCTTGTCCGACGGAGTCGTGTAGGGTTCGTCCAAATCGTTCACGAACCAATCCTGCGTGTATTCGTTGCAGACGTCGAAGTGGGACTGGATGGGGCGTGTCTTGCGAACGATCTCGGGCGCCATGTTGCGATATTTCAGATCGAAGGCGGGCTTGTGCTCCGAGAAATTGTTGTCAGACTGGGGGCGGCCGGCTTCCACGATGGCGACTTTGAGTCCGGCTTCGGAGAGGCGCTTGGCGGCCCAACCGCCGGAGGCGCCGGAGCCGACTACGAGTACGTCGAACGTGAAATTTTTCTCAGCGGGCATAGTCGTCGTGGACTCCTCGCTACCAACTTCCTCGCTACCAACATGGAGAAAGGGATGCTAGCAAGTGGGACGAGCGCGGTCAAAGACAGAAAGCAATTCCTTGAGATTATTTGTGGGCGAGCGAAAGGACGAGTGGTAACATCACGGCCGATTTAGAGTTGAAAAGGGTGAGCGGGTTGAATAGCGAGGTAAGGTTGCCGGTGGCGAATGCGGGCGCGGAGCAAAGGCAGAAACTGAGCCGGCGCGAGATCGTGCAGAGAATGCTCGGCGGGATGGCGGCGGGAGCGGGCTTGCCGCTGCTCGCGTCGTCGCACCCGATTTATCAGTTGTTGGCGGATGACTCGACGCTGGGCCGTGCGGAGGAGATGCGGGGAGCGGCCGATTGGAAGCCTTTATTTTTGAGCACGGAGCAGAATACGACGCTGGTGGCGGTTTCGGAAGTCGTGGTGCCGGGCTCGGCAGGCGCGAAGGTCAATCAGTTCATCGACTTGCTGCTGAGCGTGGATACTGCTGAACATCAACGGGAGTTTACCACCGCGCTTGCGGCCCTTGACGATGAGGCGAAGCACCGATTTGGGCGCACGTTCACAGCGCTGGCGCAGAGCGAGCAGGTAGCTCTGCTTACGGATTTTTCGACGGGCAGAGAGCATCAGAAAGAGTTTCACAATTTGAAACAGTGGATCGTCGGAGCGTACTATTCGTCCGAACAAGGCATGCGGGAATTGGGCTGGAACGGGAATTATGCGTTCGATAGCTATCCCGGATGCGAACATGGGGAACACTAAAGAGCTTCAAGGGAAAACGAGGAAAAACAATATGATTCATGATGCTGCTGGGCGGCGCGACTTTTTGCGGACGATTGCGATCGGGGGCGCGGGTCTGGCGTTGTCTAGCCGCCTATCCGCTGCAGGCAATAAGTCGGTTCTGCTGTTTACGAAATCGTCTGGATTCGAGCATGCCGTGGTGAAAACGACGCCGGGGAACCCGAGCGTGGTGGAAAAGTGCGTGCGTGGGCTTGGATCGAAATATGGGTTCGATGTGAACGCGACGAAGGATGGGCGTGTTTTTGACTCGAGCGAATTTCACTCGTACGCGGCGGTGTTTTTCTTTACGACGGGAGACTTGACGACGGAGGGGACGGACAAGCAGCCGGCGATGACTGCTGCAGGCAAGCAGACGCTGCTCGACGCCGTGCACGGCGGGCTTGGTTTTGTGGGCGCACATGCCGCCAGCGACACGTTCCATACGCCGCCGGATACGCCGGACTTGGCGAATCGCTACATCGCTCATGGCGAGCAGAGCGATCCTTATCTGCGGATGCTAGGCGGGGAGTTCATCATTCACGGGCGGGATCCACGGTTGCAGACGACGAACGTAATTGTGAATGATCCAAAATTTCCAGGGCTAGAGGGCGTGAGTTCGCCGGTGAGTTTTACCGACGAGTGGTATTCGCTGAAGGATTTCACGCCGGACATGCACGTGATTCTGACGCTAGATACGAACGGGATGAAGGGCGAGTGCTATCAACGGCCTCCGTATCCCATGACGTGGGCGCGCATGCAGGGCAAGGGGCGGGTGTTCTTTACGGCGATCGGCGACCGGCCGGAAAACTGGGAGATTCCGTTTTTTGTGAATGTGCTTGGCGGAGGGATTCGCTGGGCGATTAGCGATGTCAACGCGAAGATAGATGGCAATATTACGCAGGCTGCGCCGGGTTATGCGGTGATTCCGCCGAAGTTTCCTCCTTCGACGAAATAGGGTGAATTAGGCGAGTGGAATACGCAATTTGTTGAAGCGCCGGGCCTACGCCACCGATTCACCGCTTTCATCGCTAGATGTAGAAAATCGAAAGCTTAAATCAAAGGCTTTAACGCAGAGGGCGCGGAGGCTTTGTGCTTGAATCAATACAGGGCTGTAATTTTTCTGGTGCAGATATTTCTGGCCAGGCGGGGAATGTGTTTTGTGCGCCACGAGCCCCAGCAGAGATGCGCGCCGATGGTTCCGGGGCCTATTTCATACGAAAAATTGGCGGTGGTTAGCATGGGATGGAAGACTTCCCGGGATGGCAGAAAGACGTCTGGATATCGATCGCGATGTTTGACGAAGAAGTTGGTCAGGCCCTCCGGGCCGGTGGTTTTTTCGATCTGATCCTCGCTCAGGGTTTCCAGGGAGCTGCTGGAGAACAAGTCATCGAGAAAATCGTGCCAGAAAGGATGGCGAGGCGCGGAGCCCATAACCGCGTTGCCTAGCCGCAGCGAGGGAAGGTCATCCGCAGAGCCACGAGAGATGGGTAGAACGCAGGCTTGGGTCAAAATATCGCCGGCAATCGGGGCTAATATTTTGTAGTCGGTGTCGAAATAGAATCCGCCGTGAATATAGAGATACATGCATCGGGCCAGGTCCGCTCGAACGACGCCGCGTTCGATGTTTCGATAGCGTTCGGTGAATTGCGGGAAATAGTGAGCGACGAGTTGGTCATTGTCGAGATCATCCCAGAAGGCATAGTCCCAGTTCTTTAGAATTGACCTCATTCGCGAAGTCATACGCCGTTCTTCCCACGACAAGTGCCTGGTTGGGGCGGTTTGATGGATGAGTTTGGGGATCATGATGTTGTGGGTCCGGTGGGATGAATCCGGCACCGATATCGGACAGAGGCGCTATGGAAGTTGGTCATTTTGACGGAGCATTTGCGCAAGGAGAACGGAACCGTCCTTTGTCAAGTGGCCATAATCGAAGACGATTGGAACTCCTGGGCCTGCGTATTCGATGCAGGATTGTTTTTGGCACAGGCTTTTGAAAAATGAGACGTAACGAACGTGCCATTTGGTTTGGGCTATTCGAGACATTTCGTCGTCGAGGCGGGCACACTCGGCTACACGATGGTTATAGGGAACGCTGGGATCGTTGTCCTTGATGGAGGTCGCGAGCAAGCGAGGTAGAGACGAATCGTACTGAACCATAGGCCCGAAGAGTGTGACGGTGAGTCCGTGCTGGCTGGCCCATGTCAGCGTGTCTGCGAGGCGCGGAAGATCGCTCTGCTCCCAGCGCGCGGCGATCAACAACGAGTCGACGTGATGGGTCGTTAAGAAATCGTTGAAGACGTAATTCATCAATTGCGTGCATTCAACCGGAGCCTCGCGAACGTGCTGGAGAGTGGGCTTGCAGCCGGCGGCGGTCGCCTGCATCACGTTTATACCGCCAAGGGTATTTGCGACGCCGTACCAGAGTGCTGCAGCGTGGCTGTCGCCGATCAAGAGGTAGTTTTTCCTGGTGGCGTCTTCACGGAGACAGGTCGCGGGGTCGAAATTCTGGAACTTTGCGGGCGGCAACAGGAAGCAGGTGCCTTCGCGAAATTCTTCCTTGGTGCCGTAATCCAGATAGGAAGCGACGCGAACGGCTTCGGGCGGGAACCGGTTTGGAAGTCCGTGAGAGACGAGAATCCACACCGCGAGGCCCGCTACGGCGACGGAACTCGCGAAGGCGGTATTGAACAGAGGGGCGCCGGACAATTTGAAACGGCCATTGCGAAATGGCAATTCGACGAATCTCCAAGAGAGCGTAGCGATAACGAATGAGACGGCAAACGAGACCAGACCGCCGACACGATCGGATACGCCGCTCACCAATAGCGTGCCAATTTTTTGAAATACGATGATCGGCCAGTGCCAGAGGTAAAGGGAGTAAGAGATCAGGCCGACGAAAACGACGGGCTTCAAAGAGAGCACACGGCCCACGAGAGAAGCGCCGGTTTCGCCTCCGGCAATGATCAGCGCCGCGCCCAGGCAGGGAGCGAGAGCGGCGAACCCTGGGAATGGAGTGGAGGAAGAGAAGGAGATTGCGGCGAACAAGATGGAGGCGGCGCCAAAGAGCGTCGATACGTTTCGCTGCAGAGGTCCGGAGATTTGGGGAAGAATCCTGAGGGACAAGATCGTACCCAGGAGTAGTTCCCATATTCTTGTGGGAGCGAGGTAGAACGTCGAACTCGGATACTTGTAGGCGCCGAACACGCTTGCGGCAAAAGACAGAATGGCCACCGCGATGATGGAAACTCGCAAGCGAGCTGGAAAGAACCGACGAACGGCCAGCAAGAACAACGGGAAGAAAATATAGAACTGCTCTTCGACCGCGAGCGACCAGGTGTGAAGCAGAGGCTTCAAGGCCGCGGGCGCGTCAAAATAGCCAGATTGGCTCCAAAAGTAGAAGTTGGACTGAGAGAAGATGGCGGCGACGAGCGACTTTGCAAAGTCCTCTAATTCCACGGGAAGTAAGTAGCGATAAGCGAGCAGCGACGTTGCGAACAGCATGACAACGAGAGCCGGAACGATGCGCCGGATGCGGCGCTCGTAAAAGGAAAAGAGCGAGAACCGGGAAGCAGCGATTTCGGAGAGGATGACGGAACTGATCAGATATCCGGAGATGACGAAGAAGACGTCGACTCCGACGAAGCCGCCGCGACACTTGTAAATTCCGATGTGGCAGGCCACGACCAGGAGAACGGCCACCGCGCGCAGGCCGTCGATATCGGCGCGGTATGTCAACGGAGGTTTTTTGATGGCGGGAACGGACATTTTTATCTTTGTATCGGTAGTTCCGTGGAAGTCGCGGGCAGACTCCGGAATGGGCCGGACATTCGGGTATCCAGATCGCGAATCAGCTGATCAACGACTTGCGACATGGTCTTGAGACGGGAAAGATCAGGTTTCGGGAGGTGGCCGGATACGGCTTGCCGGAGCTTGCTTGCAAACTCCTCGGAGTTTCTGGGGTCGAAAATAGAGTCCGCGGGGAGCAACTCTTCCGCGCAGCCTGCATACTTGGAGCACAGAACAGGAAGACCCGAAAGCATCGCTTCGTTCACTACGAGTCCCCAAGGGTCTTCGAGGGTCGGAAAAACCAACACATCGGCGGCGCTATATATCGGGGGCATCCTGTCGGGAGGGAGCGAAGACTGGAAAGAAACATTTCTTAGCGCTAAATCCCTAATGCGCTGCTCGAGGATCGGCTTGTCGGGCCCGCTTCCGACGAGGAGCAGGGAGAATTCGTGGCCTTGCGCTTGTACGGCTGCGGCCGCATTCAGCAGCAACTCGACACCTTTGCGGGCGATAAATTGGCCTACATAGAGCAGAACGGGGCGAGGTTGAAGCTGTTGGGCCGGTTCGGCGGCTTGCGTAAAACGCTGCTCGTCAACCGCGTTCTGTATTTGAAGCACACGCTCGTGGGGGATTCCCAGGGTCCGCAGGTATTCGGTGGACGAATGTCCGTAACTTATCCAGCGGGTTCCCCAGCGCGAAATCAACTTCCGCAGAGACTTTTTCAGGAAACCAATTTTGTGTTCCGTGTGGGTGGTGCCTCCCCACCAGACCCAGACAGGCTTGTGAAATATTGTTCCGTAGGCCAGCGCGATCAACGTTCGCAAGCCCATCTCGTTGCTGATCACGGCGTACGGCCGGAAGCGCAAGAGGTGAAAGATATATCCCGGCGTAATGTGCATGTACTGTTTGTCGAAAACCTGGCCTTTCACGCTTCGCGCGATTGGAATCTGCCAGCCCCAGGCTTGAGTGATTTGCGCGTTGGGTAAGGCACTTTCGAGACCGTGCCAGGAATCGCGATTGCTCTCGGTACCGCCGTGAAGCACGAGGAGGTCAAAATGCGCCGAGAGACCGGCATACACCGGAATGCGGGATGGCGCGAGCATGTTGACGAGAACGGCTACTTTTGGGCGAGAGGGGGACATTGCTATGGGGGTGCTATCGCGCGTAAGAGTGCGAATGATTGGTCGAACAGGACAGTGCGAATATCGGGACTGGTGAACTCGAACTACTGCAGGACTTCGACTTCGCGTAGGACTCCGGCTTCGCCGCGCTCGCGGGCGAGATATTGACCGTGAATCCAAGCATAGGTCTTCTCAAGACCTGCGCGGAGCGTTGTGTCGGGCTCCCAATGGAGATAGCGCTGGATCAGCGTGTTGTCGCTATTGCGCCCATTCACGCCCTTGGGAGCGTTCAGGTCGTACTTGCGCGTCAACTTGATGCCTGCGATGTCTTCGACGATGTCTACGAGACGATTGATGGTGACCGCTTCGCTGGAGCCAAGGTTGATTGGCTCCAGAATGTTGGACCGGAAGATCAGATTGATCCCTTTGAGGCAGTCGTCGATATACATGAAGCTGCGGGTTTGATCGCCGCTGCCCCAAATTTCGATTTCATGCTTTCCGGTGAGCTTTGCCTCCACTACTTTTCGGCAGATGGCCGCTGGGGCCTTTTCCCTGCCGCCATACCATGTGCCCCAGGGACCGTAGACGTTGTGGAAGCGGGCTACCCGGGTTTCCAAGCCGAAGTCTTCGCGGAAGTGCCGGCACATTCGTTCGGAAAAGAGTTTTTCCCAGCCATAGCCGTCTTCGGCGAGGGCCGGGTAGGCGTCTTCTTCTTTGAGCGATGGCGCTTCGAAACTGGTTTGCTTGTCGCCGTTGTAAACGCAGGCCGAGGAGGAATAGAAGAATCTTTTTACGCCGTGCTTTACGGCCGCCTGGAGCATGTGCGTATTGATGAGAACCGAGAGCATGCACAACGCTTTGTTGTGCTCGATGAAACCCATCCCGCCCATGTTGGCGGCCAGGTTGTAGATTTCGTGGGCGCCTGTTGCGGCGGTTTCACAGTTTTCCTTGAGGTTCAGGTCGAGGGAGAGATTTTCGACGTCGTCAAATCGCTGATACCAGCGGTCGCAGGGCTTGATGTCCACCGCTCGAATCGCGGCGTGGCCTTGTTTGCGCAGAGCGGCGACGAGTGCGCCGCCGATAAAACCCCCTGCGCCTGTCACTACGACCGTTTTGCTCTCGCTGTGGTTCATCTTTGCTTTCAGTATACATATTTGATGAGGACGAGTATTGCAAGGATTTGAGCTAGTTGGGTGCAGTCGAGTCAAGCAGGACGGGAGACGGTCCGATGTCAATAGTGTTGCCCTTCACAGCGTACGGTTCGCCCAGCAAGGGTGTGATCGTTCTGGCGTGCCATTGGCTGGGAGGTGAAAACTTTTTCGGTCCGTCAGGATTCCAGACAATGTACTGATTCGCGCGATTGCGGACGAGTTCGCAGGTCCAAGTGTGGTCGGTGCCCGGCTTGCACTCGCCCATGCGTGCGCCGACTAGCCAGGATTGAATAACTCCGAATGCTTTCCCGGCGGGCTTCAGGGCGTGGGTGTCTTTGTCGATCAACGGCAGCGGTGCGCTCTGGTCCCATGCGTACCAGTAAAATCGCTGAACTCCGCCGGACCACGCGAGAATGTAGGAGCGGGCCACGTAAGCGGCGGCGAGTTCGTCGGATTCGAATTTCGAAGGCGGCAGCCAGCCGGTCTCGGTGTTCCACAGAGGCTTCGACTGACGATTTTCCGCCATGACTTGGCGGACCTGTTGAATGCTGGGTAGCATGCTTTCGGGAGGCTGGGTATTCACGTAGAAGTGGTAGCCGATTACGTCTACGTACTGTCCTCCGCCCTTGGCCAGAAATTCGGCGAGCCACTTCGGCCCTGTGGCGTTGTTTGTGGCGGCGGGCGAGACGATGGTTGCGTGCGGATCGATGCTGCGAATGATTTTGGAGGCTTCCATGGTGAGGGTCACCATCTCATCGGTGGTGCCGGTCCAAAACGGCCTGTAGTTAGGCTCATTCCAGATTTCGTAGACGTGAACGCGGCCCCCGCAATGCGCTACGACAGTGCTGACGTAGGCGCGCCAGTCTTGCAGGTCGGCGGGACCTGCTGCCCATCCCGGCTGGTACGCGGATTTCTCGTCAGGGCGGGCAGATGCCCATCGAGGAGTGAGACCTAAGGCGAAGAGGACCTCGGCATGGTGCTCTTCCGCCAGGGATAAATACTTGTCGATGTAGGAGAAGTCCCATTGCCCACGTTTCGACTCCATGTCGGGCCACGCTGCGTGAGCATCCCAAAAACGCCATGCGCCGATCGGAACGGAGGGCCAGGTTGCCGGAGCTGGGTGGTGAATGTGCATGCCGAAGTAGGTGGGAGGAATGGTTGCGACCGGCACGCTGGACTGGCCTCGCGCGGAACCGGCTAGCAGCAATACAATGGCTGCCGATAGCAGGCTTAGCTGACCGAAACACCGGAGCAGTGATCCGACATTGGACTTGCCTCGCCCTCGATAACTCTCTATTACCATTTGTGTGTCGCGAACCTGACGCCTACCAGAGTACAGAACTGCGTTCAGAGTAGCCCGAGCTTTTGGTACAGCGCAATCGCGTCGCTACCATATCGTTCCCAGGTTTGAGCCTGGCCTAGAACCGCGGCGTTTTCGCTGAGCTTGGCGAGCAGTTGAGGTGATTCGCAGCAGGCCAAGAGGGCCTTCTCGATAGCTTCTACATCGCAAATGGGCACGATGAAACCATGCTCGCCGTCACGAACGATGTCTTTGCTACCTGTGTTCTCTGAGATTATGACCGGAAGGCCGGAAGCCAGGGCTTCGAGGACGGATATCGGGTATGCGTCCGCTAGGGATGGAAGCACGTAAACCGAGCTGCGGCCGTACTGGCTAAGCAAGTCATGGCGGGGGAGTTTGGGGATATGAGTGAAATGCCCCTCGTAGCGCGCCAGAACCGACTGAAACGCCGGGTCAATGCCGCCAACCAGAAGCAATTCAGCATTGGGAAGTTTGAGTTTGGTGAAAGCCTCGAGCAGATATTGAATACCCTTGCGATACGCAATCTGACCGGTGTACAGGACGCGAAAGATGCCGTCGGTCTTCCGCGCCGGTTGGAAAAGATGGGTTTCGACGCCGTAGTTGAGTACGTGGACCTTGTGGTCCTGAAATCCGCGCTGTGTAAAGGTGCGCTTGGTGTGAAATGACGGGACGACGATGTGGTCTGCAAGGTCGAGCTCGCGCAACATTTTATCTCGATAGGAGAGATTGGGTATGCAGGGGGCGGGAAGTCCGCAACGTTTCGCCTCGTCACCCAACACGTCCGCCTGGAACAAGGGATGGTCCTGGCGGCTGTCGCAGATGATTGTGGCACCCCACTCCTTCGCACGGCGGGCCGTGAGCAGGCCGATGCTATTTACAAAATGCACGACACGGCTCTCTGGAATCGAGCGGCTGGCAAAGTAATCGAAGAGGTAGTTATTGAGGTACGCCCCCGCCTCTGGTGAATAGAATCCCAGTTGGGGCGGTATTTTTTGGAGTCCTTCGGGTAAGAAGAGCTGCTTGACCTTGTCGCTCGACACGTTCAGGCGGCGGCTGAGCATCTTCTTTCTGATTTTTGACGGAACCAGCGGGGAACTTTTCTCCTGCATCTGACTGCAAACGGTCACATATTGATCGAGCGTTCCGGCCCTGTCAAAAGCTTCGGCAAGGCGGTGGTAGTGAGGAATGTTTGAGAGTAGAGAGACGGACATGGGAGTTCTGACGGATAAGAGTGATATTACGAGGAGGGCGTCGTAGTCGGATTTATTTTCGAATCAGTGCAGCATGGAGTGCTTTTATAACGAAAACAGGCCGGGGCCTGCGAGCCTAGTCTCAGGCTTGCTGGCCTAGCTCCGGAATTTTCTCCGGGGGGTGCATTCCGGCGGACTGATACTCCTGATATTTGTGGCCGGCAATTCCCGAAAGTTGACCGGCTCCATAACAAATCAGTTGCAGCGCTCGGACAACAGCGGCTTTCCCGCGAAACGGCGTGATGAAGCCCATTCCTATCCCTTTCGCGATCAGGACAACTCCCTTGAGGAAACGAATCAACCCCGTGCGCAACCGGGGATCCAAAGACCATTCGCAGAGGGACCAGGAATTGCCCAGCCGGTAGGCGCGACGCAGAAGCCATCCGAAATTCGCGCGTGTTCTTGAAATGGCTTCATGAACGATCGCATCATTGGCCCAAACAATCTTGAAACCCGCTCGACGAACCCGCATAAAGAATTCGGTATCGTCCGCGCCGGTCAATTCGAACTCCTCATTGAAGGAAGGAACTTGATCAAACACTTCTCGCCGTATGAGGACATTGTTGGTCGAGCATTTGTCCATCGAATGGCCGGTTTTAAAGGCTGGCCTTACAAAGAATTTGCCTTTGAGAACCCATTCGGGAACATCCGTGGCGAAATCGGCAAAGACCGGGCCGGCAACCACGTCCGCCTCAAACTTTGCGTAGGTCCATAGCAATTCGTCGAGCCAGAAGGGCGTGGGAACTTCGTCGTCATCGAGAAACGCTATGAAATCGGCGTTCCCTGCCTCAACCACCGCACGGTTTCGGACTACCGCAATACCGCGCCGGGGTTCCACCACGTACTTCTTCGGCCAGGGGAGCGGAGTGTCAGCACATGCGTACTCGCCGGACCTGGTTGCATCATTATCGACCACGATGACTTTGATTTCTGGCGCCGGCACCTTTCGAAATACCAGATTGGAGACTCCCACTAATAACTTGCGGAGGAGTTCATGGCGCTTGAAAGTTGCTATGCAGATGGCTACTTGCACGTGTCCGAACCTCGATTGTTCAAGCGTACTCAGCCACGGTGATACGGGACGCCTCGCGGCGTTCCGCCGCGGCCGCCAAAGAGTTAAGAAGCAAGGCATCGGAACTAATCACGGTGGCAACACAGAGCGACCATTCAAGAGAATTCTGTAGAAGGATGGTGCACTCACCCATGTTGTGCACCAGAAAGAATGTGAAAAAGGCGATTGGCCACGTACCCTTCGAGAGTGAATTTAGCTGGGTAGTACTCAAAATACGCTTGATGCCTGTCCCAACGACAACGAGAAACAGGATGAGTCCGACCAAACCGAGGCTCACTAGAATTTCCAAATACCCGTTGTGAGCGTAGATTGGAGTCCAGTGTAGTTGCTTTTCAATTGCGATGGTTTCATCCGAGGCGCCCATCCAGAAACCCGACAAGCCGTAGCCCAAAAACGGACGCTTGGCGATCATGTTCAAAGTGAACGACCATAATTCGGTGCGTCCCGTGAGGTCCGAAGAACGGCCCAACATCTGCGTTGCATAGTCTTGAACGCCCATAGCGACGCCGGCGAAAACCAGAACCAGCGTGAATAGCAAAGGCACCGGCAGTTTGCACCGGACATGCAAGAAGTTGAAGCAGTACGTGACCAGAAGAGTCGCGCCCAACGCAACGACTGACGTCATGGAATTCGATGACAAAAGCAGGACGAGATAAGCGACGAGAGATACGTTTCGAAGTAGCTTCGCCTTCCGCTTTGTCTCCGGGCAATACCATTCCATCAGAAAGCCCAGCGCCATGGCGGCGCCCAGGTGGTTCTTGTGATTGAAAATGCCGCGAACCGTGTCACCGTCGGCTCCCGAGGCGATCGCGGCATGTGGGGCGAGGATCAGGAGACAAATGCTGAGCCCGGCGGCTATGCGAGTGGCCCAGCGGAAAAGCTTGAGTTGTTCTTCAGACGTCAAGCGGATCGAGATAACGACGGCAAACAACGTCGTACCAGCAACGGCAACGGCGCGACGAAAGACCAGATCCGGAGATTGTGCCCAGAGCGTCGACAAGAAGGACAGAACAATCAGTGCAACCACGGCGAGATTTCGACGCAGCGCGGTCAACGTCCATCGCAAATGAATTACGGCTATCGCAATCACCGATAGGTAGCACAACACCAGGAAGATTTCGGCGCGGGGATCGCCGTCCAAGGTGTCGCCGCCGGATGACAGGAAGCGCATGAGCGCTCCAGACAGGGTCAGCGCGACTACGCACATAGCGGCATTTTCCAGTGATCGTCGGGAGAACATGAGCTTGTTCGTATTCGCTAGAAAATCGGATTCGTCTGCCGCGAGTTAGTCGCCATTTGCAGTGGCGGTTACCAAAACCTTGCCGCGAGAACGCGAGAGCAAGAGGACTGCGCCCGCCACACCCGCGAGAAGCAACGCATCAGATGCAATACTGGCCCAGGCGGCGCCGCGCCACGAATACGCGGGGATCAGCCAGAGATTAATGAGAATGTTGAACGCGCCGACTCCAGCCTGGATGCACGTGCGCACAGCCTGATAACCGGCCCCTGTTAGCGTGTCTGCGAGGAAGTAATGCATCGCCTTCAGGACCGGAAGGACCGCCAGCCAGCGCAAAGCCTCGACAATTCGTGTGTAGTCAGGACCCAGAACATAGGGCACCCAGCCGGCGCACAGCAGAATTCCGGCGCAAACGATTGTCGAATACCCGATCGCGCGCAAAATCAACGGCTTCGCATATTGCAGGCTGGATGAGATGCCGCTCGCGCCGGCGCGAAAAAAATTGGGGTATGCGGAGTAGAGCAGCGCGGAGACCGGCACGAAGCTTACGTCAATTAGGCGGTAGGCAGCGCCGTAAATTCCCGTGGCGTCCAGCGTTCCCAGCCGAGCGAGCATGGTTTTGTCGATATCGTTGTAGATCGTTTGAGCGCTTTGAGCGGTGGAAAACCAAAATCCTTCACGCATTTCCGCAGGCGAACGACGCCAGTTCAGTTGGGGCCATCCCAACTTCTTTCCGGCGATCAGGGACGACATGCAAGCGACGAATGCGCTGCTGCAAAAGTAAGAATAACCCCACTGCAAGGCGGTGGGATGGGGAACTATCGCAATCAGGGTGATTGCACCCGCCAGACGGCTGGAAAGCATCAGTACGCCAAGTCCGGCAGTCCAATCCAGACGCTCGAAAGCCTGAAAGGCTTGGCTCGCGATGGTCAAGATATTCAGTGCGAGAATGTCGGAGGCCGCCACCAGCAACACTAGTAGAAGCGGAATCTCCGGCGGAAGCACGAACCGCGAAATCATCAGCACAGCCAGGATCAACAAGGAGCCGAACGCGGCGGTGGTTACAAGTGCCCTTCCCCAGTAGGTTGGGAAAAGGCTCTTGTCACGCGATACATTCTTGATGAGCAGATTGCTGCCGCCCACTGACGCGAACGGCCACACGATGCCCACCAGTGCGACCACTCCAACGAACGCGCCGTAGTTGCTGACACCGAGTGAGCGCGCGATCTCGATGAAATAGGCCGCCTGAATGATCAGACCCAGACCGCGGCCGAGAATCATCCACGCGGTGTTGCGGGCGAGAGCGTTTTTAGGCATCGCAGCAGACATGGCTATCGGGAACGGCCCTTTCGCAGCGGCGAAGCGCTCCACACTTTCTTGTGCTTTCTATCCATAGAGGAGCTCCGCAGTCGGGGCTCGGCCATCGGTTGGGAACCGGAAAAGTCGCAGAGCTTGCAAGGCCACCAGACACAAGTAGGCTGGATTCAGGAACAAGTAGCGGCGCCACAAGCGTCGTGGCTCGACCACGAGGCGGAACAACCATTCCAGTCCAGCGTCTTGCATCCACCTGGGAGCTTGGGGCAGCAGGCCGGCTAGGAATGGGAAAGCGGCGCCAACTGCCAGGATGGGCATTGATAGCATTTCGCGAAATTCATACGCGAACGTTTCTTGGCGCGGACAACCGAGTCCTACAAATACGAGGCCTGCTCCAGATGACTGAATGCGTTCGGCGACTTCTGCTTTCTCTTTCGGTGTCAGACGCCGGAACCGCGATGGCTCCATGCCGGCGATGATGATTCCCGGGAATTTCTTCTCGAGGGCTTGCCGCAAGGAGGTGAGCGTTTCCGGGTTGGTCCCGTAGAAGTACAGGGGAATTCCCTTCTCGACTGCGCCCGCGCAAATCCTCATCGTCAGATTCGGGCCGTATACGCGGTCGGACAGGCCGACATGATGCAGTAAATTGAGTACCCACCGAATGGGTTGCCCGTCTGGAAGCAGCAGATCGAAATGGTTGAGGCGGAACTGGTGTTCGCGATCAAGGGCGCCGGTCATCAACCCATGCACCGCCAGAGCGGTCACCGTAAGATGCTGCTTGGTTTTGGCGGCCCGGAAGATGGCGTCGCAGGCGGCCTCGTAGTCCGTCGCGTCGATCAGGATGCCGAGGACATTTCTTTTGCCAGCGTTGAGCATTCTCCCCTCCAGCGGTCCTTGTTTTGTTCGAAGATCTCTTGCAGGATTCGCGGCACGTCGTATTCCAGCTTCCAGTCTGGATAGTGACGCTGGAAGCGAGTGCAATCGCTGATCCACCAGATGTGGTCGCCGCGGCGGTTCTCGTCTATGTATTGAGATTGGAACGGCCTTGAGGTAATTCCCTCGCAGAGATCCATGGCTTCGCGCATGGAGCAGTTGCTGTGCCTGCCTCCGCCCATGTTGTAGACCTCGCCGGCGCGCGGATTTTTTAAGAATTCATGGAAGGCGCGGATGAGATCGGAGCTGTGAATGTTGTCGCGAACTTGTTTACCTTTGTACCCGAAGATTTTGTATGGCGTGCCGGTGGCCGCGCACTTCATCAGGTACGCGAGGAAACCATGCAATTGCGTTCCGGAGTGGTTGGGCCCGGTCAGGCAGCCGCCACGGAAACAGGCGGTGCGAATGCCGAAATAGCGTCCGTATTCTTGAACTAGAACGTCGGCCGCAACCTTCGATGCTCCAAACAAGCTGTGCAACGTGCCATCGATGGACATTGTTTCTGGGATTCCTCGCTCGGCGTAAGCATGGTTCCGATCGAGTTCCCATCGAGTCTCAAGTTCGACGAGCGGCAGAGAGTTTGGCGTATCGCCGTAAACCTTGTTGGTGGACATGAAGATGAAAACAGCCTGCGAAGCAAAGCGACGCGTGGCTTCCAGCAAGACGGAAGTTCCGTTGGCGTTGACGGTGAAGTCCGTCGTTGGATCATTCGCGGCCCAATCGTGGGAGGGTTGCGCTGCCGCGTGGATGATCAGCGCGATTTCATTTCCGTAGTGCGCGAAGACCCTGGAAATGCCCTCGGCGTCTCGAATGTCCAGATCGTGATGACGATAGGACGGAATTGACCGGCAGAGATTGTCGCGAACCCATTTTGTGGAAGCGTCCTGGCCGAAGAATTCGGCGCGCATCCCGTTATCGATCCCGGCGATCTCCATCCCCAGCGAAGCGAAGTAGGATACGGCCTCGGAGCCAACAAGCCCGGCTGACCCGGTAATGATAGCCACGCTCATCTATGTGCATCCTCCTTGGGAGTTTCCATTCAGCGTTGTTTGTTGGGAATGGAAGGGTCAATACCGCGATGAAAACGGAAGCTTCTAATTTCGCGCGTGAGCGCTCATCGTGCGTTCGTAGATTTGCATGAGCAAAGTGTAATTTTTTTCCGCGGTGTATCGATTTTCATACTCCAGACGGGCGGCCTTGCCCATGGCGCAGACCTGTGAACGATTGGCGCAAGCCCATTCGACTTTGCTTGCTAAATCGTCGGCGTCACCGTGGGAGAAATGAATTCCAGTGTGTTGATCCTCAACAATTTCTTGCAGGGCGCCCAACCGGGAACAAACCACCGGCGTGCCGCAGGCGAATGCTTCCGCGATGATCATG
>Ga0185299_10004207_pt1 | contig 17695 bp, 16 predicted proteins | sample PaiPotPPA55metaG_FD_128002 | JGI IMG/M metagenome (GOLD analysis project Ga0185299, IMG submission 128002) | Iron sulfur acid spring bacterial and archeal communities from Banff, Canada, to study Microbial Dark Matter (Phase II) - Paint Pots PPA... ...
GTTTTCGGCATAACCGGTAATGAAAATAACCCTGATCCCCGAGCATAGCGCACGTGCTTGCTCGGCCAGCTCTCGGCCGTTGACGCCGCCTGGCAACGCGAAATCAGTGATCAGCAGGTCGATGCCCGGGACGGATTGCAAGAACTTCAATGCGGTCGGGCCGTCTCCTGCCTCAAGGGGGAGGTATCCGAGTTCCTCCAGAACTTCGACGACGAGCATGCGTACGCTCGGCTCATCGTCTACCACGAGCACCGTCTCGCCTGATCCCGCATGACGTACAGTAGGCTCGTCCTGGGCTGGTTCCCGCGCATCGTCGCCGCCGTAGTGACGAGGCAGGTACAGACACATCGTCGTGCCCTGGCCCACCTCCGAATACACCCGTATTTCGCCCCCGGACTGACGCATAAAGCCATGAACCATGGAAAGCCCTAAGCCGGTCCCTTTACCGGCTGGCTTTGTCGTAAAGAACGGGTCGAAAATACGCTGGGCGACCTCCGGGGTCATGCCGGCGCCGGTGTCCGTCACGCTCAGTGAAACATACTGACCTGGCCGCAGATCGCGCGTTTGGGCTGTCGACTCGTCAAGCCAACGATTAGCCGTCTCGATGGTTAGCCGCCCTCCATTGGGCATTGCGTCACGTGCGTTGATGCAAAGGTTCAGCAACGCATTCTCAAGCTGATTGCGGTCCACATGAGTGGCCCACAAGCCCGCAGCCCTGACCACCTCGATATCGAATGTCTCCCCCATTGTACGTCGGATCAGCTCCTCCATTCCGGCCACCAGCCGATTGAGGTCCGTCGGAATTGGATCGAGTGTCTGGCGGCGGGCAAAGGCAAGCAGCCGGTGCGTCAAGGTCGCGGCTCTGTGCGACACGCCGCGTGCCGCGACGATGTACCGTTCGAGGTCGCTTACGCGACCCTGACCGAGTCGCATTTCGAGTAAATCAAGATTGCCCAAAATGCCGGTGAGCAAATTGTTTAAGTCGTGGGCTAGGCCACCTGTCAACTGTCCGATTGCCTCCATCTTCTGCGACTGCCGGAGCTCTTCTTCAACGCGTATCCGTTGCTCGAGCCCTTCCCGCACGCGCTCCTCGAGCGCTTGATTGAGCTCGTGTAATTGTCGGCCCGCGTCTTCTGCAGTCCGTCGCGCTTCGAGTAGCTCGCGCTCGTAGCGGCGACGGTCTGAGGCATTAAACACAGTAATTCTAATAAAACGAACCTGACCTGCCGGATCGCGTCTTTCGATCGCATTAACGAGGACCGGCAAGAGCTGTCTAGTGTTCCTGACGAGGTCTAATGCGACTTCGTGAAAATAACCCTGCATGCGCAGCAGCGGCGCGAAGTGTGTTTCGTAGTAAATCTTTCCTGCAATATTCAAGAGGTCCTGAAAGCGCTTCCCGACGAGCTCATCCTGCTTGTAGCCGAGCCATAGCCCTAGGGTACGGTTCGCCTTTGTGATTCGACCGTCCGAGCCGGTCGAGACGTACCCGCAAGGCGCGTTCTCGAATAGATCTTCGAGATCATCGTCCACGGCTACGCCCGGATCAGCTGGTCGAGAGAAACGCTCGAATCGCGGCAACGGTCTCTTGCGGGGCGCTCAGATTTGGACAATGTCCGGTCGCTTTCATGACGACCAGCTCGCTTCGCGGCAACATCCGGTGGACGTATTCGCCGACATCCGGGGGAGCGATCACGTCTTCAGAGCATTGTAGGATCAGAGTACGAGTAGTGAGGCCCTGCAAGTCTGCCCGGTTGTCGGACAGGAAAGTGGCCCTCGCGAACCGTTTGGCGATGTCAGGATCAGTCCGGCAGAAGCTGTTGGTAAGTTCTTCCGCAAGCTCCGGCCGGTCAGGGTTAGCCATTATGAGCGGCGCCATGGCCTGTGACCAGCCCATGTAATTGCTATCCAAGAAATCGACCAGCTCATGGATTTGTGCTTCGGTGAACCCACCGACATACCCGTCATCGTCCAGGTAGCGTGGTGAAGGACCGATCATCACCAATTCGTTGAACAGCTCGGGCGCCCTCTTGACGGCGAGCACCCCGATCATTGCGCTTACGGAATGTCCGACGAACACTCCGCATGTGATCCCAAGCTCACGGCAAAGGTCTACGACATCTTCAGCGTAGCCGTCGAGCGATGCGTATTTTTCCGGCTGGTAAGCGCCAAGATCAGATTGCCCGGCCCCGATGTGATCAAACAAGACGATCCGGAAGTCTTTTTCGAAAGCCGGGTACACGAACCGCCACATATTCTGATCGCATCCAAACCCATGCGCGAATACCATCGCGCGCTCCCCCGCCCCGGTGATCTTGGCATTGTGTCGCGATGCCACACTCATTGAATTCTCCCGGCCCGACTTCCTTTCCGGCAAACGCCCTCTGACCAGGGCCGCTCTGAATTCGCTGTATGCCCGCGCGAATTTAGCGGAGCTTGTTGCGCCAATCTCGATCCGGCGAAACTTTGCCAAGCACTATGCGTTCCGACAATAAAGGATTCGGAGCGATCCTAAAAGCTCACCTGCGATCCCGGCCAAGTCCGGTTTCGGCGCCGAGCGGAATTCCACCTGCGAGATCCTGTGTTTTCGGTTTGCCCCCGTCAGCAGACCTTACGGCCGGCTCTAGGCAATTAGCGGCTGAATGACGGCCGCCGTGATAGTGATCGCCATGGATTTACCGGTCTTGGGCATTCGTTTTTCTTAGGTGCGCGCAGACAGATTGAGCTCTTTTCCAAATCGCCGTGGCGTTCTCGCTTCGCATTACGGGTGGCCGCAGCGCGCGAGCGGCGATATAAGACTTCCTTACCCAAATCGAATGCGCAGTCGAGGCTTATGCATTGTTCCAGGCGCACTGTAATGGTCGCAGCTCTCGCTTCGCTGCCGGCCCACCGAATATTCGCACAGGCGGGAAAGATCCATCGCGTCGGCCTCGCTCACATAGGCGCGCCGGGTACAAGTGTCTTGAGCCCCTCGATGGTCAGCGGTTTTACAAAGCGCGGCTATGTTGAGGGTCAGAACATCGAATTCGAGCGCCGTGCCGCCGAGGGCAAATCCGACCGTCTTCCTGGTCTGATCGAAGATCTCGTTGCAAAGCACGTTGACGTGATCATCACGTCGAGCTATCCGGCTGCCCTTGCGGCCAAGGAACACGCAAGCAATACCCCGGTCGTGGTTGTGTTTTCCGGTGATCCCGTCGCCACCGGCTTGGCGGCAAGCCTCGCCCATCCGGGCGGCAACATTACCGGGGTATCCGAGATTGCCGCCGAGTTGTCGGCCAAGCGCCTAGCAGTACTGAAAGAGGCCGTACCGCGCGTGAAGGCGGTAGCGGTGCTGTGGAACGCCGACGATTTCGGTATGACGTTGCGCTACCAAGCTGCCGAGGTCGAGGCCAAGCGGACCGGCATGCTGATCGTACCACTTGGCGTGCATGCGCCCGATGACTTCGATACCGCCTTCGCGGAAATGACCAAAAAGCCGCCGGATGCGATCCTTATGGTCACCGACGTCCTGACAACTCTCAATCGCAAGCGTGTTATTGATTTTGCGGCTGAACACCAGCTACCTACAATTTACGAATACGCCAACCTGGTACACGATGGCGGTCTTCTTTCGTATGGGCCCGATCAGAACGCGATATTGGATCGGGCCGCCGGACTCGCCGACCGTATCCTGAAGGGGACGAAGCCCGCCGACCTGCCGCTCGAATTGCCATCGCGCTTCCAATTGGCGGTCAATCTGAAGACGGCGAAGGCGCTCGGCCTGAGCATCCCGGATTCGATCCTGGTGCGTGCCGACGACGTAATCGAATGACTGACCGGGGCGGGATGCCCGCCGGCCGGCCGCGCCGACCCCTGTTTCAGAAATACTTTGCTGCGCTATTTGTGGCAGTGGTCGTACCGCTGCTTGCCAATGGGGCAAGCGAGGCTTGGTTCGGCTATGGGGACCAGAGGATCATGCTGGGCCAGCGGTTGCACGCGGAGGCTGACTCAGCCGCTGGCAAGATCCAGGCGTTTCTCGACGATATTGCTGACCAGCTGCGCTGGACAGTGCAACTGCCTTGGCGCGACGGCAGTGACGAACAGCATCGCTTCGATGTGCTGCGTTTGATGCGCCAGCTCCCGGCGGTGGTCGAAGTCATGCTGATCGACGGCGATGGTCACGAGCGCTTGCATATCGCGCGGGCAGATCCCGACGTCGTCAACAGCGGGATCGACCGCAGCAGCGAGCCAGCGGTGGGTGGCGCTCGTTCCCGGAGCATTTGGTACGGGCCAGTAACACTATACCGCGGCTCCGAGCCGCATATGAGCGTGGCGGTCGCGGGCCCACGCAGCACAAACGGCGTAACGGTTGCGGTCATCAATCTGAAGCTGATCTGGGATGTGATCTCCGCGATCCATGTCGGGAGATCGGGCGATGCTTTCGTACTCGACGCGTCGGGGCGACTGGTCGCTCATCCCGACATCAGCCTAGTATTGCGCGGAGATGATGACCCAGCCGCGGCCCGGCTGAAAGACTTGCAGCAGATGACCATGGCGAGCGGCGGCGAGACGATCGTCGGCCGCGACGCCGAAGACAGATCGGTGATCGCCGCAGCAGCGCCGATTGCCGGACCGGAGTGGCTGGCCTTTGTCGAGCAGCCATCATCTGAGGCCTTTGCGCCGTTGCAGGCGGCGATATGGCGAACCGCTCTTCTGCTGCTTGTGGGACTCCTCTTCGCCGCCGGCCTGGGTTATCTGCTCGCGCGACGGATGACCGGTCCGATAAAGCTACTGGGGACCGGAGCAGAACAGATTGGTGCGGGACATTTCGACCACCGGATCGATATCGCGACGGGCGACGAGCTCGAAGGCCTGGCGAAGCAGTTCAACATGATGGCAGTCGATTTGGCTCTCTCTCAAGAACGCTCGGAGCGCATCGCCCGATTGAAGCGGTTCCTCGCACCGCAAGTCGCCGAGCTCGTTGAAGGGAGCGATCAGGAGGTGCTGCTAGATAGTCACCGCGCCGAGGTGGTCGCGATCTTTTGTGACCTGCGCGGTTTTACCAGCTTTTCCCACGCGGCGCGGCCGGAAGAGATGATGGGGCTTGTGCAGGAATATTATGAGGCGCTCGGCGCGATCATCACCCGTTACGAAGCGACATTGACGTGCTTTATGGGTGACGGGTTGATGCTGCTTTTGAACGCGCCGGTGCCATGCCCGGAACCAGCGCTGCGCGCGGCGCAAATGGCGATAGAGATGCAGGCATCGATCCAGGTAGTGATTTCGGGCTGGCGAGAGCGCGGTCACGCGATCGGCTTCGGAATGGGTCTGGCCAAAGGGACTGCGATTGTCGGTCGCATCGGTTATGAGGGCCGCTCCGACTACACGGCAATCGGCAATGTGGTTAATCTTGCTTCCCGCATCTGTGGTGCGGCGGAGGATGGACAGATCCTGGTCGACGAGGTAATCGCGGCGGAAATCGGCGATGCACTGGTCTTAGTGCCGCTCGGCGCCCTGATGTTGCGTGGCTTCGCCGAGGCGGTGCCGATATTTTCAATTGGCCAAGCTTCCGCCGGTGCCGTGCCGCTGGCAGCCGCCGGATAACAGGATCTTCGCGCAGATTTGATGACCAGCGGGACGAACGCGACAATGCTGCCACTAGGTGAATGCCAGCCGCTCGGCCTCCGACCAACGACGGCGAGATGGAGCCGACTAGCCGTTCCCCAAGGGATTGGCGAAGGTCGGTAACCCACCGAGGCCGGCAAAAACTTCGGCGTTCAATTGGCGCGTAGAATGTCCTTATCGATTCCAGTCAATCTGAAAATCAAAAGAGCTGGCGACGGCTAGCGGGAGAAGGGAAAAGCGATCAGGGCTTGAACCCTGACCAGCCAAATTACTATCGCTCGGGCCCTCGCAAAAAGTTTAAGTGCTCTCAAATTCGTTCTCACACGGCCTCGGTCGGCTGCGGAAGCTCTGGCGCTGCGCCGCAACGTCGGTTCTGATACCGCCTCGCCGTAGGCGCACGCCGCTCCATCGACCGATGAAGGCCCGAAGCAGAGATTCGGGTAGATTGGCTTGCCGCCTTATTGGCGCGCGCTGCGGAGCGGTGCGGTCGGGATCAAGGAGGCAGTCATGCGCATCCCGATCCCGCCATCCGCACCCCCCAAAGGGCCCTGGAACAGGGGCCGTCTGATCGGCCAGAAGCGCCCTCTCAAACCGAAAGATGTCTGGGCCATTCGAGCCCGGCTCCACCTGGAAGGTCGCAGGCGAGACCTCGCGTTGTTTAATCTTGCGATCGATAGCAAGCTTCGGAGTAAGCGCTCGGTGAAGGCGTCGGCTTAAGCAGCGGCGCGGTTGGTATCAGCGGGCCGCCAGTTCCAGGGGAGCAGTTCGTCAATGCGGCGAGCGGGGTGATCGGCGATGCGGATCAGCACGTCGGCGAGGTAGCATTGCGGATTGAGGCCATTAAGTTTGGCGCTCTCGATCAGCGAGTACATTGCCGCGGCGCGGCGGCCACCGGCATCGGAGCCGACGAACAAGTAATTCTTGCGGCCGATGGCGACGCAGCGCAGCGCGCGCTCGGCCGGATGTTGTCGAGCGCTAGCCGGCCGTCATCGAAGCAGCGGATCAGCGCGGTCCAGCGCGCTCGCATGTAGCGGAAAGCGGCGGCGAGCTCGGATTTGCGCGACAGCTTGCGCACCGTCTCGTCCGCCCAGGCGGCCAGTGCCGTGGCGATCGGCTTCGAGTGCTGTTGCCGTTCTCGTCCTCGGTGGTCGGGCGGGAGGCCCTTAATGCTCTCCTCGATGGCATAGAGCTGGCCGATGCAGTCGAGCGCCTCTTTGGCAGTCGGCGAGCCGGTCGCAGCGTGCACATCAAAGAACTTTCGCCTGACGTGCGCCCAGCAACCGGCTTCGGTGATCCGGTTCCCGGCGAACAACTCGTTAAACCCGGCATAGCCGTCGGCATGGATGATGCCGCGGAACTCCTTCAGGTGGGCTCGCGGATGCGCGCCCTTGCGATCCGACGAGTAGAAGAACAGCACGGCCGGCGGCCGCTCGCCGGCAAAGGACCGCTCGTCGCGAACGTAAACCCATAATCGGCCGGTCTTGGTCTTGCCGGTGCCGGGCGCCAACACCGGCACCGGCGTGTCGTCGACGTGCAAGGTGTCGGATGCCATTACCTCGGCGGCGAGTGCGTTGATCAGCGGTGCCAACGCCGCGGCGGTTGCTCCGACCCAGCCGGACAGGGTGGAGGTCTCCAGGTCGACACCCTCGCGGGCGAAGATCTCGGCCTGGCGGTAGAGCGGCAGATGGTCATCGTACTTCGAGACCGCGATGTGGGCGAGGAGCCCCGCCCCGGCGCGCCCGCGGGCAATGACGTGATCAGGCGCCAGCGCGGCAACGACCATGTCGCAGGCCCGGCAGGACAGCTTCTCGCGGACGTGCCGGATCACCTTGAATCGGCCGGGTACGTAATCGAGCGTCTCGGTGACCTCTTCGCCGATCCGGCGCAACGCACCGCCGCAAGTCGGGCAGGTGCACGGCGCGGGATGGATCATGTCCTCGCGCGGCAGGTGTTCCGGCAACGGGCGCCGTGCCGGCTTCTGTGCTTCGATCGCACTCTCGATCGCCGCGGCGACAGCCGGCGAAGCGGCGGCGATCCGGTCGGCCTGGTCGGTTTCCAGCGCCTCGATCGCTAGCTCGAGCTGCTCCCTCTCGCGCGCCAGCTTCTCCGACGAGCGGCCGAACTCGGCGCGTTGATAGCGGGCCAGTTGGAAGCGCAGCTTGGCGATCTCGGCCTGAGCCGCGATCGCGTCTTGCGCCATCGCGGTAATGATGCGCTTCAGCGCCTCTGGGTGGTCGGGAAGCTGGTCGGGTGAGATCGGCACCCGCACATCGAATCACATCCGCTGCTCTTTAGCGCGGTCGAACCGGCCGCCGATTCACTTTGTCGCGGGGATCAGCCAGCCAGCTCCGGTTGAGCCGTGCGCACCGGCCGGCGCCAGTCGATCCCCTCCAACAGCATCGACAGCTGCGCCGGGCTCAGCACCGCCACGCCCTGCTCAGCGCGCGGCCATATAAAGCGGCCACGCTCCAGCCGCTTGGCGAACAGACACAGCCCGTCGCCATCCCACCACAAGAGCTTAACCAGATCGCCGCGGCGCCCGCGGAAACAGAACACGTGACCCGAGAACGGATCCTTGCCGAGCACCGCCTGCGCCTGCACCGCTAAACTGTCGAAGCCTTTGCGCATGTCGGTCGCACCCGCCGCCAGCCACACCCGGGTGCCGGGGACCAAGCCGATCATCGCAACAGCTCAATGACCTGCCGCAGCGTCCTCGGCGCGACCTCGCCTCTGATGCACACCCGTGCGCCGCCGCCGAACTCGATCTCGATAAACCCGGCTCGCTCCACTCGGCGGCGAGGCAACCGGCGCTCCGGCTCCGGCACGATCTCGACCGGCAGCATCGTGCTGCCCTCGGCCGCCGCAGGCGGCTCCTTCGGCAGCATCTCCCGCCGCCACTTGAACAGCTGGTTGGCGTTCACATCATGCCGCCGCGCCACCAGAGACACCGACGATCCAGCCTCAAGCGTCTCCGCCACCATCTGCCGCTTGAGTTCTTCCGGCCATTCCCGACGCCTTGCCGGTCGTGATTGCTTAGTGTCCACTAAGCCGCTAGTGGACACTTCGTTTGCTGCCGCTGCCATGCGTCCAATCATGGCGTCAATCAACGATCAGCGGCAGGCGCTTTTCACCGAGCCCTTACGCTTCGGGCCTGCGATCTCGTCCAGCTGAAGGTCGAGGATATTTGCGCTGGGGGCAGGATTCGAGAACGGGCAACTATCGTCCAGAGGAAGACCGGGCGGCCAGTCCAGTTCGAAATCTCTGAGCAGACGCGGACCGCCGTCGAAGATTGGATATCCGAGATCGCGGCAGTGAAGGACCGGTTTCTATTCCCGAGCCGTTTCCGAGCGCGGCCGCACCTCTCGACCCGGCAATATGCGCGGATCGTCCATACCTGGGTTCAGAGTGCGGGGCTCGATAGCGCTGCCTATGGGACTCATTCGATGCGCCGAACGAAAGCAGCGCAGATCTATAAGAAGGCGGGAAATCTGCGAGCGGTTCAGCTTCTGCTCGGACACACAAAGCTAGAAAGCACCGTGCGCTATCTCGGCATTGAGGTCGACGATGCTCTGAGTATCGCCGAGCAGGTCGAACTCTAACGAGAGGCCGGGCTGCGGCCCTGCAATCCGGGCCGCAGACTTTTTCTCTTCGAGTGCGCCGCGCTTCGCCGAGCCGTCTCGGACACGACTCCAGATGGTGCACTTGACTATGGGATCGTTCGTGGGTTTCTTCGATAGGGCGGAACTGCTGGTTGAGTGTACCGCGGTTAGTCCCTTGCGGGAGCGTTAGCGAATGGCCCGGTGTTCGCTAGTAGCCTCGCTTTGTTGGGGCGTGAGCGCCATCCATGAGGAGAAGATCATGAAGTCGATGCTCGTTGCCGCAGGTGCGGTACTCGCGATAATCGGTTTGTACGCGAGCCCGTCGCAGGCGGCCGGATGCTTAAAGGGAGCGGTGGTCGGCGGTATCGCCGGGCATTTCGTCGGACACCATGGTTTGCTTGGCGCGGGCGTAGGCTGTGCCATCGGACATCACGAGGCGTATCGGCGAGACCGCCAGCGCGCTTGGCGGGACCATTCCGATCGCGCTTATGGATGGGATAATCGGGGGTACACGGCAGGTTACGGCTCGACCATGGACCGGAGCTATGGTTATCGGCGCTGAACGGCGCGCCCAAAATGCGAAAGCCTCGCCATCCCAATGGCGGGGTTCCATCTTGGTCGGCGCTCGGCGGGGAGGATCTAGCTTTGCCGCTTACCAAGTGAGAGCCATTCTTCAAGCGACGAGATCGCTGCAAGTTAAGGCTGAACGGCCGGATAGCCGGCGAGCGACATCTGGGCAAAGCGTTTATCCTCCCAGCGCAAGCAACACGCGCTGAGCGAACGTTCGCACGGGGAGAGCCATGACTCCAGCCAGCATGCCCACAGATACCGAGCCGGAGACAATATCGAGCGGCAGCATCGGCTTAGATGACATTCTCGGCGGCGGGTTCGACGCCGATCGGGTTTATCTGGTCGAAGGCCGCCCGGGAACCGGCAAGACCACCCTGGCGCTCCAGTTTCTTTTGAGTGGCGTTCGGGATGGGGAGCGCTGCCTATACGTGACCCTTTCGGAGAGCGAGCGCGAGTTGCGATCAGTTGTCGCCCGCCATGGGTGGACATTGGCCGGGATTGACGTGTTCGAGCTTGTGCCGCCCGAAGCAAGCCTCGACCCAGACCAGGAGCTGACGCTTTTTCACCCCGCCGAGATGGAGCTCAGCGAAACCACAAAGAAAATTCTCGACCGTGTAGCAGCGGTGAATCCCACACGTGTTGTCTTCGATTCCCTATCCGAAATGCGCCTGCTCTCACAAAGTTCGTTACGTTATCGCCGGCAAATCCTCGCGCTAAAGAATTTTTTTGCGGGTCGGCGCTGCACGGTGATGCTGCTCGATGACCTGTCGTCAAGCGACCACGATATCCAGCTGCACAGCATCGCGAACGGCGTCATCACGCTGGAGCAACTCGCGCTTGAATACGGTGCCGAGCGGCGGCGACTTCGCGTCGTCAAGATGCGGGGTATGAAGTACCGTGGCGGGTATCACGACTTCACAATCGAGACCGGCGGGTTGGTCATCTATCCTCGCCTCGTCGCTGCCGAACACCACAAAGCATTCTTGGGTGAACCCACCTCAACAGGTTCGTCCGAGCTCGACGCCTTACTGGGGGGCGGCATTGAGCGAGGGACGAGCATGCTGCTGATCGGCGGGGCCGGGGTCGGCAAATCATCAATCGCACTGACCTACGCGATGTCAGCCGCGAAACGTGGCGAAAAGGTTGGCGTGTTCGCTTTTGATGAAGGGCTGGGCACAGTCTTTGCGCGGGCAGCGGGGCTCGGGATGCCATTGCAAGCCCAGGTCGATTCCGGCCAGATCTGCGTGCAACAGATCGATCCGGCAGAAATGTCCCCAGGTGAATTTGCGCATATCGTGCGACACAGCGTCGAGCACGAGGCCGTTCGCGTCGTCATCCTCGATAGCTTGAACGGGTACATGAACGCGATGCCGGAGGAACGCTTTCTCGTCCTGCAGATGCACGAGTTGCTCAGTACGTTGAACCAGCTTGGGGTCGTCACGATACTGGTCCTGGCGCAGCATGGGTTGATGGGACCGATGCAGACGCCGCTCGACATCAGTTATCTCAGCGACGCGGTGTTGATGCTCCGGTACTTCGAGGCGGACGGCAGGGTTCGTCGAGCGATCTCTGTAGTTAAAAAACGCAGCGGCGCGCATGAGGACACAATTCGGGAGTTCCGGCTGACCGGCGAAGGGATCAAAATCGGTCCGCCGCTCACGCAATTTAAGGGAATTCTCACCGGCATCCCGGATTACCGCGGCGAAGCGAGCCCGCTGCTTCCGACCGACAGTACACCAGCTTGATAGAGTACCCCGCCAACCCGGAGAGCAAGCGGGTCCTGGTACTCGCCCCGACCGGCCGCGACGGCGCCGCTGCCTGCGCTCTCCTGGAACAGGCAGGAATGGCGTGTAAAGCCTGCTCAAGCCTTGACGAACTGCGGCGGGAGTTAGCTGCGGGCGCCGGCGCAGCCCTCGTGGCCGAAGAAGCCTTTTTGGGCGCCGATCTCTACGCCTTCTTCGGCTGGGTACACAATCAGCCGCCCTGGTCGGATTTCCCTTTTGTTGTTCTGACCACCCATCGAGACGATCGGAGAGCGCGGCGCCATTCGCTGGGTCTGATCGAAAATCTGCGCAACGTGACCCTTCAAGAGCGTCCAATCCAAAGCGTGACCCTTGTTAGCGGGCTTCAGGCGGCATTGCGGGCGCGCTCCCGGCAATATGAGGTCGCCAGGTACTTGCACGAAAGAGAACAGGCGGCGAGCCGCCTTGAAGCGCTGGTCCAGGAGCGGACGCGCCAGCTGCAGGAAGCGAATGACCAGCTGACCGGTGCCCAAGAGAGTCTGACAATGGCGCTCGAGGCTGCGCAGATGCGGACCTGGAACCTTGATCTGACTGGGTACATGACGGCCGCCAAATCGTCCAAACAGGATGCCGATTCGCAGATTTGGTCGGTTCTCGCGGAGTGGAGCCAGAGTGTTGGGGAGGAGGTTCTGGCGGAAGATCGTGGAATCTTCGAAACGGCGTTCGTGGAGGCGCTTGGCAGTGGAAAGTTCCGCCTGGAATGCCGTATCAGGCGGCGCAACGACGAAACGCGCTGGGCGGTTGCCGAGGGTCGTCTATACAAGGACGACAGTGGCCGGCCCGTTCGGCTTGCGGGCACAATACGGGATGTTACGGAACGCCGGCAGGTTGAGGAGAGCCTTCGCCAAACGCAAAAGCTGGAGGTAATCGGTCAGCTGACGGGCGGTGTCGCTCACGATTTCAACAACCTGTTGACCGCGGTACTGGGCAATATCGAACTAGCTTCTCTCCGCACGCAGGACCAAAACATCCTCGGCATCCTCAAGAGCGCTGGTAATGCAGCAGAGCGAGGCGCCAAACTCACTGGCCAACTGCTCGCGTTTGCCCGCAAGCAGCACCTCGCACCCAGGGTCGTCAGCCTGAACGAGATCGTATCGAGCATGGGCGACCTGTTACTCCAAACAATCGGTGCCGCGATCCGCGTCGAGACGGTATTGGAGAAGGATATCTGGGCGGTGATGATCGACCCGACCCAGTTGGAGCTCGTGATCCTGAATATGGCAATCAACAGTCGCGATGCGATGCCGAATGGCGGCAGATTGACCGTCGCGACCCGAAACATAGGCGTTTCGGATCGGCATCGTCCCGCAGGGCTGCCTGTACGGGAATACGTTGCAATATCCGTGAGCGACACCGGATTGGGTATGTCGGAAGAAGTGGCCGCGAAGGCATTCGAGCCGTTCTTCACAACTAAACCCGTCGGACAAGGGACCGGGCTGGGGCTGAGCCAGGTGTTCGGTTTTGCACAGCAGTCCGAGGGCGAGGTGCGTCTCAGTTCTCAGCTCGGGCAGGGAACAACGATTACGATATTCCTCCCGCGAAGCAGAGACTCTCTGCCGAGAGCGGTGGATGAGGCCGGCTTGCCTCCGCAGAACCGAAAGGCTGCTACCATTCTCGTTGTCGACGACGACGCAGCTGTGCGGAAGCTGACAGTAAGCGCGCTCGAAGCTCTCAAATATCGGGTGATCGAGGCCGAGAGCGGACGAGTTGCCCTCGACGCGATCCGGGAAAGGCACGATATTGATCTCGCCCTGATCGACTTGGTGATGCCCGTCATGAACGGTCGGCAATTAGCCACCCGAATCCGGGCGGAAGATCCGGGTCGGGCGATTCTGTTCATGACCGGTTACGACGATCTGTCGGGTACGGACGATCCATTCGCCTCGGAAATGGTCATCAAAAAGCCGTTCAAGCTGGTCGAGCTTGCTGCGGCTGTCGAACGCGTTCTGGCGGTTCGCGATGGCGAAAAGCCGGCTTGGAACGTGACGCCACTTCGCCAGCCGAAGAGGACATGAACGCCGGCTCCCCACACGAGCGGCGAAACCGGGGAACCTTACAGGGTGTGACTGATCGGACGCCGGTCGGGCCGGATTACCTGCTTTGGGGTTACCGGCCTGACCTTCTCGTTGTTAGCTCACTCGCCGCCACCCGGCTCGCACCAGATCCGCCAGAACGTGATATTCGATCACGATCTCGGCAGTATGGATCTTGGCAGACACCGCAAAGTCATCGATGAGCTGGTCAAACGCACGATGGAGTTCTTTGGGCAACGCGGCTTCGGCGCGGGCCCTCTGCTCCGCCTTTTCCGGTATATCCGTTACAGACACTCTTGTTGGCGTCCTTTCACTTCTCCTTATTAACGATGTCGCGCACCGCGTCCATCGCCTTGCCGACGCCGCTGCGGATGCGCCCCTCGCTCTTTTCTAGCTTGCCTTCGGTTTCGAGATGACGGTCGCCGATGACCTTGCCGGTCTGCTCCTTGATTGTGCCGGTCGTTTTCTTCAGGCCCCCTTCAATCATTGCCGATCCATTTGTCCCTCCATTTTTGATTTGCATCAAATTCAACAGAGTTCGCAGTCAAAGCGTTTCGCACAACACCGATTCGTTCAAATTTCGACACGAAGCCAAAGCTGCGGTTGTGATCAGAGGCGAATAATCAGCGGGCAGAGGTGCGGAATATTGCAGATCTGCGCTGGCAACGCGGATCATCGACGATCCCCCAACATATGTTGGCGACACATGTAAAACGGCAACGTATGCCGCACCGTCACAACCTTCCGCGCGAATTCAGCGCCCATGCGTCAGTTCGTAGCCTTACGTTCCTATCTCGTCTACCTGCGCGACAGCAGTGGCACGATCGCCCGGACACATGAGATTGAAGCAGGGTCCGACGAACATGCCCATGAACTCGCGATGCTGTTGCTCAACGAGCAACTAGTCTGTCGCAGCGGGGAAGTCTGGGACAGGGTGCGGTTCGTTTGCACGGTGCGCAAGGGCGAATAGCGCAACGCCGTCCCGCTTGATCAGGCATGCATGCACGCCGCCAATCGCTCATAAGACGAGGAGCACGTTCATCGATATTCCATCCGCTCTTTTGTGCTGACCCGGGGACCTTACCGCTGCGCGAAAGAAAGTCGCCGCCTCGCTAGGATTACGAGCGAAGTGAGCAAGGATGGTGTTGCGGAGCGATGCCCATCGAGCATTCAGCTCGGGCCAGAGATGACCGCTAGTTAGTTAAACGAGGCGCCCTGCCACGTCTTCGCGAAAGCAGGGGCACGAGTTGTGCCCCTGCCCAGCCTGCCGCTTTCAGCGACCCTCCTCCCCTTGAGCAAGATCCTTCAGCAGCTCGGCCTTTCGATCCAGCATCCGCTGGCCGAGTGCATTCAAATCCGTTTCCGTGGCTTCCACCTCGGGAAAGAGCTCGCCTTCTTCCTCTTCAACATGATGCTTGATCTGCTCGCCGAGCACCTTGACCTTCGCATCTCGCAGGCTGTCGCCGATTTCCATCACTTCGATCTCGGCAATCAACTGCTTCGCCGACGCATGCTCGACGATAGCTTCGTCGACAAGCTCGGTCTTCGAGATTGCTCTTCGGGCCTCTGGATAGAAGATCTCTTCCTCGACCTGCGCATGCACCTGCAACGCGAGGCAGATCTTCAGTGCCAAGCTTTCCTTCGCGGCTTGGCTATCAAGTCGATCGTATTCCTCAAAAAACGCCTCAACTTGGCGATGATCATCTTCGAGCACCTCGATCGCGGAAATGCCCTCCTCTTGAGACACGCCATTTTGTTCAGCGCCGGCTTCGCGCTTGGTAGAGCCTTTCTTGTCGGTGACCATAGATCCGAAACCTCATCTCGTTGGGTGTTGTCCAAAACCCCTCAAGACGCGACACGGTTCCAGGCAAATTCCTGCTTATGCGAGCATTTTATTCGAGGCGAGCGATCGCGAGCTCCACTCACGCGAAGCAGAAAGAGCAACAGTAACTACCCGGCTATCTAACAACCTGAACTGAAGCCGTAGGGTTTCTTCGAAATTTTCGTCCTGCTCGGGTTGTCGCCTCGCCGAGACGTTGCCAGTTGGTGATCTCGCATCCCTGTCGCGCGGTCGGCAGGCAGTTTCGCACCGGCGTACGGTACCTGGAGGCTTTGAAGCGGAGATCAAACTTCGCTGAGCGTCCGTGGTCCCCTCAAAAGGGCCTCGGCTGATAAGGCGAAGGTCGGCTACCCCGCGAGCAGTGAATCGGTAATAGTCGTTTTGAGCCGTTTGACCAAGTGAACCTAGTCGACGCTTAGCTGCGGATTTCTCCAGCAACTGACCGAGATCGTTCGGTTCGAGTAACCTTGTGTGGGATCGAGCAGCTGGCGGCGCTGAAGGGCAAGCACTGAGGATAGCGGCTCTCTTGTTCTGCTGCTCTGCAGCATTCGAGTTGAAATTGAAAGGAGGACTCCCGATGTAATGCATGCTGCGATGCAGCATGTCGTTGCGCCCTGGGCGAAGATGGCTTTCCCAAAATGGTGAGATTTTGATCGTTTATACGCACTTCGTTTTGCCGAGTGCCGCTCCCTATCTGCTATTTCTGCATCGCGGGGGCCCAATATGAGCCCGAGCCAGCAGGCTGATATGCAGGAAGCGACCCGGCTGGTCCGTGCAGGGCGGTTGACGGAAGCCACCGCGATAGTGAAGCGCTCGCTCGGTCCAAGATCGTGCAGCGATGACGTTGCCGAGGAGCGATCGTGGCGCGTGCCCGCCTTCTTGCGAACCTGGCTCGGGCGGGCAGCGCCGTTCATGCGCGGGAGGTCCGCGCCGACGCCTACTCCGGAACCCGATTTCATCTCCGAGCCGGGGCAGTTTCTCACCCGTTCATACCGCAATTCTGCGGGCGGCCGTGCATACCGCCTCTATGTTCCGAGCGGATATCGCGGACAGCCGGTGCCGCTGATCGTCATGCTGCACGGGTGCAAGCAGACCGCGGAAGATTTCGCGGCCGGCACACGGATGAATGTCCATGCCGAAGCGCATAGCTGCCTGGTGGCTTATCCAGCTCAGTCATCTGCAGCGAACTGCTCGAGATGCTGGAATTGGTTTAGCCCGCAGCACCAGACCCGTGGCAATGGCGAGGCGTCACTGATCGCCGGCATCACGCGGCAAGTCGTTGAAGATCTCACGGTTGATCCGCAGCGTATCTATGTCGCGGGGCTCTCAGCCGGTGGTGCGGCGGCGGCGGTTATGGGCGCCGCGTATCCCGATCTCTATGCTGCCGTTGGAGTGCATTCCGGGCTCGCATGCGGTATCGCCCATGATGTGCCTTCGGCTCTCACCGCTATGCGGCTCGGCGAGCCCTCCGGCAGGGGCGGAATATCCCCTGCGCCGCGTGTCATGATACCGACCATCGTTTTCCATGGGGATCGCGACTCGACGGTGAACCCACGCAACAGCGAGCAAGTTCTCGCTCAGGCGGGAGCCGACGGGGAGCTCGAACGGAGCGTTGAGCGTGGGCAGGTTCCCGGAGGCCACGTCTATACGCGCACCCTATACACTGACCGGCAGGGTGAGGTGGTGCTGGAGTCCTGGACAATTCACGGCGCCGGCCACGCGTGGTCGGGCGGCAATACGGTGGGCTCATACACTGATCCAAATGGACCCGATGCCGGGCAGGAAATGCTGCGGTTCTTTCTGGAACATCCGCATAGGTAAGCTTCCTGCACTGTTATGGTGAGCTTCAGCGCTGGGCCGGTTGCCTTCTGGTTCGTGACAGAAAATTCGTGGCATGCGTCAGCCGCGGCTGTCGGGTTCTCATTGTCGCGGATCTACCTGCTGCGGCAAGCGTAGCGCCGGCTGTTACCCAGCCCTCGATAACGAATCAGCCGCCTTGAACGCTCGGTGCGGAGGAACGGACGAGGCTTAAAAACGGGCAGTAGCGCCGGGCCCGCTTCTCTTGCTATTTGAGCGTGCCAAAGTCGAATGCCGGTGCGGCCGCGAGCTGCTCCTTGGTCAGCTCGGTCGTGAATTTCGCCTCGCTACTAACCTTGATCTGATTGACCGGTAGAGCGATGAGTTTCTCGCGAAGGCCTAGAAAGCCTCCGACCGACAGGATCACCGCGGTGACGGTCCCGCGGTCCAGAG
>Ga0185299_10004208_pt1 | contig 17692 bp, 17 predicted proteins | sample PaiPotPPA55metaG_FD_128002 | JGI IMG/M metagenome (GOLD analysis project Ga0185299, IMG submission 128002) | Iron sulfur acid spring bacterial and archeal communities from Banff, Canada, to study Microbial Dark Matter (Phase II) - Paint Pots PPA... ...
GCATTGGGAAAACGCCCGCGAGCAAGGTCTGGTTGCAGGGGCTAATATGACGGGCAAGAAGCGTATCCGTTACGAACAGGTCCCCTATTTTTGGACGGAGATGTTCGATTTGCGGATGGATTTCGTGGGCGACTTTACCCTGCCGCCTACGCGGGTGAATCTTGACGGGACGTACCCGAAGAAAAAATTCATCGCCCGATACTATCAAGGCGATAAGCTCCGTGGGATCCTTCTTTGCCAGCAAACGCAACGCGAAGTCGATGCGGCCAAAAGTCAGTTGCGGCAAGCACAGGGCAAATGACGCAACGGCAACGATTCTGTAAAAAATCGCGCAATCAGTAGGACACATCCGCTGGGATTTGGAACGCCGTATTGCTCACGCGCACGAGCTTCCAATCCCACGGTTTGCCTGAGACGTGGTGCCACTCCATCTCGAAAGGCGCGGGCAATCTGTTCACGCGTTCATCTAACACCTGCATCACGCCATCGTCGCTGCTATAAACGTTGATTTTGCCAATCCAAATCGCATGCGGCGTTTCAACCCGCACCGCAGCGTCGGGCGCAGTAATCCTGGAGCCGCGCACCCATCGAAAACCTTCCCGCATCCGCTCAAGAAGCCGCGCCCGATCCTGGTCCCATTGATCGCGATAGTCTTCGCCAATGAAATCGGCAACACCGTCCCAATTTCTGCCGTCGATTGCGTGAAAGAAATGTTCTGTGTGGAGGCGGATCTGATGCTCGGGTCGCCAAAGCCAGACCAGATATAGGCCGATGCAAAGCGCAATGGCCAACACGCCGACAATTGCTCCACGAAGCGTAATCGTCACAAGCGCTGCAACGATACAACATCAGAATCAAATCCGCGTCAGATTCGCCTTGCGTGACGCGAGACGCTGCTAATTGCGACTTGATCTTGCCCAACGCGCTTTCCTCGGCCGAGAGGGCTTCAGCTCGCTCTTTGGCCAGTGTTTTCGCTGCGGTTGCAGCACTGGAAAAAGACTCTCCGGGAGTTAGCTCTTTCACGGCTCGATTCTTGCCTAAGTTTTAACCTGCGTCACGAGCGTACCAATCTACCTTGCGAGTCACGTACATTACGATCGCCAGCACAATAAAGAGCGCGATTGCGCCCATGAGCAGCGCGTAATCCTGCTGCCGCAAAGTGATGTAGAGAAACAGGTAAACACCAGCCAATCCTGCGCCGATCATGAATGTGCGGACGCCGCCTCCAAGGAAAAAGCGGCAATACCACGTGATCAACAGCGTCGATACCACCGCCGCGACAAGGTAAGCCCAACTGAATCCGATAAATTCCGAAATCGACAACAACAGCAGGTAAAATAAACAAAGCGCCGCGCCGACCATCAGATACTGGAACGGATGAATTTTTTGGCGCGCCGTAACCTCAAACAGAAAGAACGCTGTGAAAACGAGCACGAGAAAGAGTACGCCGTATTTAATCGAGCGTTCGACGTAACGATAGGCGTCCAGAATCGAGAGGAATTGCGCGCCGAAAAGCGAGTTTGAAACGGCCTGTGTCGTGAAACGCTCGTTGCCGGTGCGGCTCGTCCACGCTTGTGGGTAATCGCGTCCGTAATAAGAAACCTTCCACTTCGCCTCGAAGCCATCCGGCCGAACCGATCGTTCTGCCGGAAGAAACGCGCCACGAAATCCGGGATCGGGCCAGTTCGATTTCAGCGTCGCCTCGTTTTGCACTCCAAACGGCGCGAAGAAAATTCCCTCGCTGCCATTGAAATCCAGCGGGATCGAGAATTGAACCTCCGTCCCAATCGATTGATCACTGCCGAGCGATGCCGTCGCGCCGGTCGTATATCCGGGGACCTGCGAACCAGGTAACATTGAATGTTTCGTGCCACCCCAAGCGAGCACGATCCCCTCACGCGCGCCGCGTAGATCGTTAATTGCGATCGTGACAAACGCGTCCTTCCATTGCACATCTTTCAAATCGATCTTTAGCGGCCCAAAATCGGGCGGCGCGAATTTTCCTGAAAGAACCGTCTGCGCACGATAGACCACCGCTTCATAAATCCCGCGATGCAATTTTTGTGTCTGCACGCTACCGGAAACGTTCAGCGTTTCGGGCAGAAAATAAGCGTTTGCGGTGGCTGTCTCTTCCACTTCACGGCGCTCTACTTTTCCGTCCGGTGCCGGAATTTCTTTCACCGTCTTAAACTTGTATTGATACGGAATACCGAGCACTGGGCCGATTACATTTTGTTCCCTGCCCCATGACGAAGTGATGTCGGCGACGGCCTCATTCCGCCGTTGCAATCGCTCGCTCAATACACCCGTGATCATTGCCAGCGGAATCAGCAGCACCAGAACGAGCGCTCCGACTCCGAGTAATTTGAGAATCGTGCTATGACGTCGGCCGAACCATGGCTGCGATTTTGGCAGGGTCAGCGGCGCTACAGAGGGAACTTCGGGCATAAGGTTTAAAGAGAAATACGAAGTCCAAGCCAAAATCTTTCACATGACCAGAACATTTATTTTTGGCATGCCGCGGATCTTGAACAACCAAAGGCGATTAAGCAATGCACTTTGTATCAATTATGTGCGCTTGGCTGCATGCAAGCGGGTCGCCTCTCCCTGCACGAGGGAGAGGGGGAGGGTGAGGATCGCTAAGCGCGCCTGGCAGGTGCAGTTCCCAAAACCCCTCACCTCAATCCTCTCCCCTCGCGAGGGGAGAGGCGGAAAATGCAACGACAAGCAAAATTCGTTAGGCCAGTCGCCGCCGGTCCCGCCGAATTCGGGCTGCCTCCCGCATGAAGTTCGGGTTCCGGATTATTTTCGCAGGATTCCCAAGTGCTGAATCACTTCGGACGAACAGTGAAAGGCAATCGATCAGGCGTCTCCCACGCCAGTTCACCAACTCTTGACTCAAGCAATGCAACCCGTTTCGCTCGCACAGCACGCGAAATAACCCGGCGCTCATGCTGGGGTTTCGGTGATGCGCCCAGTCGAGAATCTTCGCCTTGATCAACGGCTTCGCGAGCGCCTGCGGAAGCCGTTCGCGTGCCGAATTAACGTATTCGCCAAAATTCGAATGATGAATGAAACCTTTGCCGCCGATTTTCAACTTCGTTCCAAGTTCGCGCAGGTACGCTTCGACTACTTCCCGGTCCGGATGCACAAAGGAATCGAAACTGAAAACGAAATCCACTGATGCGTCGGGAATCATCGACAACGAGCGGCCATCATTCAGGCAGCAGCGGACATGCGAAACAGTCGCAAAACGCTGCTGACACGCTTGGATACAATCGCTCGACTTATCAACGGCCCATAGTTCGTTGCAGTAATCCTTCAGATAATGCGTCCACCGCCCGAACCCGGGCGCGATTTCCAAAATGGTATCCGTCGGCAAACACTCGCGAATCCGCGGAAAAATTGCGCCGGTCCATTGCGCGGCAGAGCTGCCCCACGGTTGCGACCATTCCTCGCCCGCCTCCTTCCAATCGTACTTCATTTATAGAATGGCTGGGGGCGGAATCGAACCGCCGACACGTGGATTTTCAGTCCACTGCTCTGCCAACTGAGCTACCCAGCCGTGATGGCTCTGAAAGACAGCGTCTCTTCAGTACCTGTCAAATATTCCTGTGATCTTCGACGAGGAAGGAAAACCTTACAGAGGTGTTCTACCGTCAGCAAACGCGCTGATGCTCAATGAATTTCTTTAGCAACGTCGAAGATTCAAGAACATCAAATAATGCGATAATCCTTCAGTTCTTTGAAAAAGGTCGCAACGACAGTGTTCACTACTACCACCGTGGGAATAGCGAATAGCATGCCCCACAAACCCATAATAAGAGAACCCCCGAGGATCGCGATCACAACCACAAGTGGATGAATATTCACCGCGCTGCCAAGGACAAAGGGCTGGAAAAAAACGTCATCCAGCACGTGTGTCATGACGACCAGAATCACAACACACAGCGCCAGATCATTGGGATTCAGACCAGGAATCAGCGGCTTTATGTTTTCCGCGACCAACGCATAGCCAACGCCAATGACTAGAGCGATGGCGGTCCCCAGGAACGGAATGGCGTTCACAAGTCCGGAAACAACGCCAATGGCTACGGCGATCCCGACGGGAATCCCAAGGAGGATCAATCCCACTATAAGTGTCAAACCCACCAGAAAACACTCCGTCAATGTCCCGCGCAAATACTTGCCGATGGCCTCATCGAGTCTGTCAAGGACTGTAAGCGACAACTCAAAGTAGCGATTGGGGACGAGGCTTATGAAAAAGCGGCGGATTTGTCCGTTATCGAAACCGAGAAAGATAAAAATCAACGGTGCCAGCATCCACGCGGACAGTTTATTCTCCAAGCTGGCGCCCTCGCTGGCAGGTAGACCCTGAGCCGGAGCGGCTGCGACCGGAGCTGTGGATGGTGTCGTATCGGCCGGAGTCTCTTCGGGAATTACGTATTTCCCGGTCTTTTGACTCGCCCAAAAGTACCCCACGAATTTTTTCTCCACCGGCGGTTTGCCGTTGTATCCCGCGGCATATTTCAGGAACAGATCCCGTTCCTTCGGATCCAGTTCGAGGGATTGATTGACCTTATCCATTAAGGGTCCGAGTTCTTTTTCAACTACCGGTCCCACCGTGTTTGATTTTCCCTCCGGCGGTTTCGCTACCAGCTGCTGGTATTTCTCATTCAGTTTATATTTCAGCCGGACTTTGAACTCGAGCTTCTGCTCTTCATCGGGAATGTGCTTGCGAAGAGTATTAAATGCGAAAAACAGGGCCAGACCGATCGCTGCGAAGGAACACAGAACCTGAAGCTCGTGAGGCAACCATCGGACCCTAAAGCGCTCTTTCACCGGACGGAACACGAAAGCCAATAAGGCGCCAACTATGATCGGCAGAATCAGAATGCTCAGCTTCCAGATCAGGAACCCGCCCAAAACCAAAGTCAGCCCCCCGAAGGTGAAATAAAAAACTTTGCGCCGAACTTTGCGCTCTCGCTCTCTTTCTTCGAAGTCTTGACCGTTGCTCATCCCAATCCGACTTCGTCGGCAGGTGTTTTCGTCTGCACTAGTTCATTGGTCAAACGAAGGCGATCGCCGATCATTCCAGCAAGGGAGCGATAAATTTGGCAGGCAGTCTTCGCATCTCGACCAACCAACTCATTAAGATCGTTCCGATAAAGCGCCAGCGTCTGGGTCCTTTCCAAGGCTCGTGCGTTGGCAGAACGCGGCGTTTCATCCAACAACGCCATTTCGCCGAAGAAGGCACCGTTTTCCAGGACAGCTAAACGCGTTGTGCCAGCCTCGCGGTAGATCTCTATTGCTACTTTGCCATCCAAAATCAAGAACAGCGCCGCTCCCGGTTGGCCCTCCTCAAAAATTGATTCTTCGGTGTCGTAGGTGCGTTCAAACATGATATCAGAGACACTCTTGAGCTGCCGATTCGAGAGACGGTCAAAGAACGGAACCGTCTTCAGAAATTGAATGCGATCTAATTCAGGGCTTGAACGTTTCCAACGCCCCAGCATTTCCCACAACAACTTATCCGCGGTGAGCTTTCGAGGCGACATTGACATCTATCCGTTGAATCGACTTCGGGAAAGGACCCAATCAAGAACCCATCGCGTCGCCGACTCCGCGTCATACTAGGAAACATCCATTAGCAATTTCAATCGAAATGAAATGGAGAATCCTGTCTTAAGTGTGAGCAGCAAATCCTGTTGGAAGGCCAGCGTCTGCTACGACCGAACGGCTCTCGTGGTCACGCCATCTCATCCGAATTTGGCGATTCATTGTGCCGCTTGGATTTCCAGTTACAATCGGCCACATGAAGAAGCCCATTTTCACCAGCGAAGCGCCGGCGGCCATCGGTCCTTATTCGCAAGGGATTCGCACCGGACGTTTCCTGTTTTGTAGCGGCCAAATTCCGCTCGACCCGAAGTCTGGCGAAATTGTTCCCGGCGGCATTGCCACGCAGACCCGGCGAGTGTTGGATAATATCGCAGCCCTTTTACGAGCCGAGGGCCTAACCTTCGACCACATCGTTAAGACAACCATTTTCCTCACGAACCTCGGCGACTTTCAGACGGTAAACGAAATATACGGCTCGTATTTCAAACAAGATCCCCCTGCTCGTTCCACCGTCCAGGTTTCCGCGCTGCCGAGAGGAGCAAATGTGGAAATCGAGGTAATTGCCGCCGCAGCCGAGGCCGACCAAACCGCATATGATACATCTGGGTAGGATAATGCGCCTTCTGGGGAGCGCACGCCGCTGGCGTGCTCCGTTCGACGGCTCGTCGAACGGTTCTTTCGGGATACGCCGCGCAATCATTTCTCCCCCCTCCACAGGCTTCGTGCCAGACCTTTTCGGCGGGCCACCGCTGCAACGGATGCGAAGCAACGGCCAGGCTTTCAAAACAGCACGCCGGCGGCGTGCGCTCCCCAGATGAGCGAAGATCTGCTGGCACTTTTCCGCAAAACCGGCGCGCTGCTGGATGGCCACTTCGTTTTGCGCTCGGGCCTGCACAGCCGCGAGTATTTCCAGTGCGCGCTGCTTCTTCAACACACCGAGATCGCTGCAAAGGTGTGTGGATGGCTTGCGGATAAAGTGCGCAACTTTAACTGCGACGCAGTTATCTCTCCGGCTCTTGGCGGAATCATTGTCGGCCAGGAGGTTGGCCGGTCGTTAGGCAAACGCCATATCTTTGTCGAAAAAGAAGAAGGCAAACTCGTTTTGCGCCGCGGTTTTCAAATTTCGCCTAACGAGAAATTCGTGGTGGTCGAAGACGTCGTCACGCGCGGCGGCCGCGTCCAGGAGACAATCGATATCGTGCACGCGCATGGCGGCATCGTCTCGGCAGTCGGCGTGATTGTAGATCGAAGCGGCGCAGCCAAACCGGACTTCGGTTGTCCGTTCGCGAGCTTGATCGAAATGAATATGGAGACGTTCCCCGCAGACAATCTCCCGTCCGATCTCGCTAAAATCCCCGCCGTGAAACCGGGCAGCAAGTAGTGCTGAGGTGGAACGCGTTGTCCTCAACGCGTTGGCTATGACGTGCGGCTTTGCCGCCGGATATCTGCGCCTTCGGCGATTCAACACCCATCGTCTTGAGGACAAGCCGATCCACCTTCGCTCCGGTTGTATTAGATTCGGGCAGGGTTCGCCCTCGAGCTCACGATGCCGCCAAGATACGCCCGGTTACTTCGCCGAAACCGACGCGGTAACCATCGCCCTGGCACCAACCGGTGATCGTTAGGCGGTCGCCGTCTTCGAGCCATTTGCGTGTTTCGCCGTTCGGCAGCTTCAAGGGACTCGCGCCGCGCCAGGTCAATTCCAGCATGCAGCCGCGCGATTCTTCAGTTGCTCCGCTGATGGTGCCGCTTGCGAGTAAATCGCCTGGTTTAAGATTGCAGCCGTTCACCGTGTGATGGGCAAACTGCTGCGAAATGCTCCAGTAAAGATTTTGGAAATTCGTGCGCGTGATGACATGCGGCGCATTCATCGATGACGTTTGCAGCTGCGCTGCAAGTTGGATATCGAATGTGAAATCGTTTTTTGCGCGCAAATACGGGAGCGGCTCGAGATCCTGTGACGGCAGGGATTTCCTGAACGGTTCGAGCGCTTCGAGGGTCACCACCCATGGCGAAATGCTCGTGGCGAAGTTCTTCGCCAGGAACGGGCCCAGCGGCTGATATTCCCACGCCTGAATGTCGCGCGCGCTCCAGTCGTTCATCAGGACCAGTCCGAAAATGTGATCAGTGGCGCGATCGATCGGCACCGGTTCGCCTAACGAGTTACCTGGCCCGATAAGAAACGCCATTTCCAACTCGTAATCGAAGCTCTTGCTCGGACCGAATGTCGGCGTGGTTGCGTCCGGCGCCTTGGTCTGTCCGCTCGGCCGACGTACGTCCATCCCGCTGACAACGACCGAACTCGCGCGTCCGTGATATGCGACTGGCAGCCATTTCCAGTTAGGCATCAGCGCGTTCTCAGGACCGCGTAACATCGTGCCGACGTTATGCGCGTGATGGTACGACGAATAGAAATCGGTATAATTGCCGATGCGCACCGGAAGTTTCATCGCCACATCCTTTTGCGCATGAAAAATTTTTCGCAGCCGCGCATCATCACGCAGTATTGGTGTATCCGCCGAGAGCAGGTGCTGAAGAATCTCGCGCGTCTTTCGCCACGCCGGACGACCGAGCGCGAGGAATGAATTCAGCGAATCCTCAGAAAATACCTTTTGGTTCTGAAATTCCGGCGATTGAAAATGACCGAGCTCTTCCAACGCAGAGAGATCAAGAATCAAATCCCCGATCGCAACGCCAACACGCGGTTTGCCTTGTCGCGGTTGGAAAACGCCGAAGGGAAGATTCTCCAACGGAAAGTGCGAATCCGGTGCAACTTCGATGAAGGATTTGAGAGGCATAACTGATAGAGGCGATTGACCTCAATCGCCCACCGCGTGCGTGTTTACGCGGATCGGGCGGTTCAGGTGAACCGCCCTACCTTACAGGAAACCGAGCGTGCGCAAATCGTCCCGCGGCTCATCGAAGCTACAACTGCCGAAAGATCTCACGAATTTGCGCCTGTATTGCAGGCGTTTCGTATCGATTTTCCAGTCGCGCCACGCGAAGAATTCGTCGATAAACGAAAACGAGCGCGGATCTTCGTCCTCGAGTATCGTCACGGCTTGATCGGCGTTCCATTGATGCTCCGCCGCAAGGGCTGCGGCTCCCAGCACATTGAGAAATCCGTGCATCTTCGTTTTCACTTCCTCGCGAAATTGCCGGATTGGATGATGCAGCCCGGCCGTAAACTTTATCGGGAGCTGATGCGTAGCTGCCGTTACCAGAGCGCGCGCGATCTGCGCCGAAGTTGGAAATGCATCAGCCGTCACTCCGCCGGTTCGCAATTTGTAACCGAATGTTGCCGTGTCCTCGTCGAAGTTGTGTCCGGCAATCAATGCAATGGTTTGCTCTGCTCTCGCAGGCGGCGCTTCCCAAAACACCGGGAACTCACCCACAATCGCCCTCGCTTCTTTGATAGAAGCAAAATCCACATCGTCCGGTAAAAACATTTCAAGATGACTGACCGAGACGAGATCGACATCGGATCTCGCGAGTGAACGAATCGCCGTCTTCGCCTTACCAAGCCCATCGAGAAAGGCGTCCGCCTTTGTGGTTTTCGGTCCGAGCGCGGCGACGCGGAGCGGATGATGAGGATCGAAGTCCGAGAGAAGTTGCCTTGCGGCATCAAACTGTTCGACCGGCAGAACGAATCCGTTCAACATCCACGCTTCTGATGAACGCACATAGCTCGCCTGGTTCCGCAACGCGGGCTCGAGCGCCAGGGTGCAAGGCGGAAACATCCCGGCGTAATCAATTGCCTGGTCGAGAAAAACCCGAAGCGAAGCAGAAACAGCCATGATCCGGAGAGCTACCACGAATGCACACCAATGGACACGAACATTTTCAGGTAAACTATTGCTTGTATGCAGGCGTATTCGTTAGCCCTCGATGTCATCAGTGGTTGCTGGCTGGTCTTTGCCGCGATCTGGGTGCTCGGTTCGCTATCGACCAAGCGCACGGTGTATCGTGAAAGCCGGGCGCAACGGCTGCGTTACTGGGTATTCCTGGTGATCGCTTCCGTCCTGTTGCTCTATGGCCGGCGATTGCCGTATCCGCTCAACCTAAGCATCATTCCTCATGTAGCTCCGATCGCATCGGCGGCTGGTGTCTTCTGCGTCATCGGTTTGGCCTTTGCAGTTTGGGCCAGAGTTACTCTCGGGCGGAACTGGAGCGGTGTGGTGACACTAAAAGAAGGACACGAACTGGTGGAGCGCGGGCCGTACCGATTCGTGCGCCATCCAATCTACACCGGGATACTCACCATGTTCTTTGCCACCGCGCTTGCGCGAGGACACTTGTCGGGGTTTGTGGGCACACTCCTGATGTTTGCGAGTTTCTGGATTAAACTTCGCGACGAGGAAAAACTGATGCTGCAACAATTCCCCGAGCGGTATGCGGATTATCGGCGACGAACCAAACGCATCATTCCTTTTGTCCTCTGATTGGGCAGCCAGAGTCGCTGGAATCTCAATTGTAGCCACGCCCCTGTGGGGCGTCCGGACTTGAGCTCCTGATTCAGCGACGACGGCGCACAGCGCCGTGGCTACAGCAGAAACCGTAAAGTGATAACGCTGACGTTTAATCGCTCGACGCAAATTGCGGCGTCATGCTAAACGAGGCGCGCAATTCCCCGCCGGCCGAAATGGTTTGGATCCCTTGCTTCTTTTCGAACGCGCGCTGCTCCTGATGATCGGTCAACCCCCAACACGGCTCGACGCAGAGAAACGGCCCACCGTCCGACCACAACGTTATGTACGGCACGCCGGTCAGATCCAGAGTCACCCATCCACCGCTGGGCGGATCAACATAGGAGAAAACTCGTCGCGGCACATCCGCTAGTTCGAGAATCACCGAACCGGGTAACTCGTTCCTTGGAAACGGCATTTCGCCACCGCGAAAGTCAACCTCGCGCGTTTCGCCCGACAAGAAATTGCCCGGCGAAAAATATCGTCGGTACAATCCGCGCGGCATTTGCAAATGAAAGGTCTCGAATGAAGTCGCGGCGAAGCCTGGATGCAATCCGAACGAGACGTGCGCGGTCAGCTCCGCCTCATGGTTCCGAAACTCGAAAAGCACACCCACGCCGTTAGCGCCAATCTGATAAGTGAGATCCACGCTAACCTTCAGCGGATATTCGATCAGTGAAAAATCATCCGGCGTGATTCGGTATTTCAGCGAAGCGCCGCTCTCGTTGGTAAAAGACCCGACGAGATGCCATGTTTTCGCGCGAAGAAAACCATGGGTGCCCCCCTTGATTTCGTGGCCGCGATAAAGACTGCTGCCATTCTTTAGTCGATGAAGATAATAACCCATGACAGTGGCGTGATTTGCCCAGCCTTTCGGCGGCGCCGTCACATCGTTGTCCCGGTAAAGAAAGCCAGCCCAGTTTCCAGCCTCATTGATTCGCGCCATGCTGATCAATTCCGCACCGAGACGCGACACAACGATGCGAAGGCCGTCCTCTTCGTCAGTAAGAACATCCAGATGCCGACCGTCACGGTCTTCCTCTGTGTGCGAAAACTTCATGGTGGAGCAGTTGGGCAAACCATTTCGCCTCTCCCTTCTCAAGGGAGAGGGTTAGGGTGAGGGTTCAGCCTTACTCATGCGCGCTTCCGATCCCTCACCTCAGTCCTCTCCCTTCAAAGGGAGAGGCGGAATGGGGTCGCACATCAAGACCGAACCATCGCCGCTCATGGGAACAAGCCGCGCACTTGTTTCGCCTTGATAACGCGTTCAACGCCGGTCGCCATCGCCGCTGTGCGATGCGACACCCTATGGTCTTTCGCGCGCCTGATCACTTGCGCAAACGAATGCTCGAGGATGCGGAAAAGTTTGTCTGTCACTTCGCTTTCCGACCATAGAAACGCCTGCAGACCTTGCACCCATTCAAAGTACGAAACGATGACGCCCCCAGCGTTACAGAGAATATCCGGTATCACGAACACTTCGTCCCAGCGTTGGTCGAGAATCAGATCCGCATCGGGCGTGGTCGGGCCGTTGGCGCCTTCGGCAAGGATACGGCACTTGAGGTTGCCGGCATTTTTTCCAGTAATCACGCGATCGACTGCGCACGGAGCAAGAATGTCGCACGGCAGCGTGAGAAACTCGTTAGGATTTACATGATCATCCTGAGCGAACGCACGGAGGTTGCCTTTTTTGATCATGTGTTGCTCGGCTGATTTAACGTCAATGCCTTTCGGATTGTAAATCGCAGCAGTGTGATCGCTGATCCCGACAACCTTGACGCCGCTCTTGTAGGCGAGCGAAAGAGCTGCCACGGAACCGACGTTGCCGAATCCTTGTATGATCGCGGTGCATTTTTCGGGATCCATCTTCAGCATGTTCATCGCGCGCTCGACGAGATACACGACACCGCGACCAGTGGCTTCGCGCCGGCCTTCGGTTCCGCCTATGGCAACGGGTTTGCCGGTCACGATTTCATTCACCGCATAACCCTTGTAAACGGAATAGGTGTCCATGAACCACGCCATGATCTGTTCGTTCGTTCCCATGTCCGGGCCCATGATGTCGGTGTGCGGGCCAACGAATGGAATCATCTCCTGCATGTAACGACGCGAGACCGCTTCGAGCTCCTTACGAGATAATTTGGTGGGATCGACCGCCACGCCCCCTTTCGCGCCGCCGTAAGGCAACTGCGCGAGCGCGCATTTCCAACTCATCCACATCGCCAGCGCGGCGGTCTCGCCCATCGATAATGAAAGCGCGAAACGCGTGCCGCCCTTGGTCGGACCGAGCGCGATGTGATGTTGAACGCGGTAACCCTGAAACGCTTGGGTGCTCCCGTCATCCATGTGAACCGGCAATGTCACGGCGATCGCCCGCTTCGGATACGTCGCCCATTCGCGGTCGCTCTGGTCGATGTTCAGATAATCGGCGATGACGCGAAACTGCTCGCAGGCCATCTGGAAAACTTCGTCGTCGTAAATCGTGTGTGCCGCTACATCAGCGCAACTCGGGGTCTCCATGGGAAGCTGCTATTTGCGCTGGGCACGTGGCGTCGTCAACTGCGAAACTTTGAAGTGAAGCGACATGTCGCCGCTTTTAAAGCGCGGACATGTCTGCGCGTTTAAAAATGCCTGTTGCTATTCACGTGGGTTTCCGCAATCACTCGCACATGACTTGGCCCCATGGGCCAGCCCACTGGTTGTTTGAACCGGGCCTTTACATCATCACTGCAGGGACTTACAGGAAACTCCCGCACCTCGATTCACCCGCAAGACTCGATTTCTTGCAAAACTCTCTCTTTCAGTATGCCGATGAATTTGGCTGGGACCTGCGGGCTTGGGCCGTGCTCGCGAACCATTATCACTTCGTTGCGGCATCACCGACAGAGGCTCGTACGCTTCGGAAGTTTCTTGGCAAACTTCACATGAAAACCGCTGGGCAACTCAATCTTTGGGACGATAAACCGGGCCGAAAAGTGTGGTTTCAATTTTGGGACAGCCACATCACATATGAGCGCTCGTACTTGGCGCGACTCAATTATGTTCATCAAAATCCAGTGCGACACGGTGTTGTTCCGCCGGCAGAGAATTACAAGTGGTGTTCCGCCGCGTGGTTCGCGCGGAGTGCGCCGCCGGCTTTCGTGAAAACCATAAGGGGTTTTAAGATCGACCAGCTGAACGTCCCGGACAATTTTTGATTGGAGTGCGGCGACATGTCGCCGCTTTTAAAGCGCGGACGTGTCCGCGCACTCCAAACTGCTAGCGTCGACAAGATCGCGCCACATGCAGTAACGTCGCAGCCAGCAATGAAAATCGAAACCATAGCCGTTCACGCGGGGCACGAGGTGGATCCCGCAACGGGCGCGGTCGCCGCGCCCATTTATCTTTCCACCACGTTCGAGCGCGACGTCGAAGGCACGTACTCGCGCGGGTTCATGTACACGCGCAATGACAATCCAAATCGGCAGACGCTTGAGCACGGCGTCAGCATGCTCGAAGGCGGCGAAGCAGCCGCGGCATTCGCTTCTGGAACCGGCGCGACCATGTCGATTTTTCAGGCGTTATCTCCGGGCGATCACGTGCTCGCGCACATCGACGCGTATTACGGCACGTCGCGATTGATTCGCGAAATCCTCGTGCGCTGGGGACTCGAGGCAGATTTCGTGGACATGAGCGATCTCGCCGCGGTTAAGAAAGCATTGCGACCAAATACAAAATTGTCCTGGGCCGAAACCCCTTCCAATCCGTTACTGAAAGTTGTAGATCTCGCTGCCCTTGCTGAAATCGCGCACGGCGCCGGCGCGATTTTTGTTTGTGACAACACGTGGGCGCCGGTGCTGCAACGGCCGCTCGATCTCGGCGCTGATTTAATCGTGCACTCCACGACGAAATATTTTGGCGGGCATTGTGATGTTCTCGGAGGAATTGTCGTCGCAAAAACAGAAGATGAATTTTTCCAGCGGATCCGCGGCATCCAATACGAAGGCGGTGCAGTCCCCTCGCCTTTCGATTGCTGGCTGATCCTGCGCGGGATGCGCACGTTGCCGTGGCGCATGCGCGCGCATTCGGAGAACGCTATGAAAGTCGCGGAGTTCCTCGCGCGACATCCGAAAGTGGCACGCGTGCATTACCCCGGATTGCAGTCGCATCCGGGACACAAGATCGCAGCCAGCCAGATGTCCGCGTTCAGCGGGATGCTTTCGTTTGAAGCGAAAGACGGTTACGACGCGGCAATGTCGGTCGCAGCGAAAACGAAAATCTTCATCCGCGCGACCAGCCTCGGCGGCGTGGAAAGTTTGATCGAGCATCGCGCATCGATCGAAGGCCCTGGCACAACTTCGCCCGAAGGCTTGCTGCGCGTGTCGATCGGCCTCGAAAACGCCGACGACCTGATCGAGGACCTCGATCAGGCGCTGGGAAAGTTGTAGAGGCGCTTGTGCCAAGCGCCTTTTTTGAGAATTACCAAGGCGTTTGACACAAACGCCTCTACACCGATTGGGCTTCGAGTTTGACAATCTCACCCTGCCACGGCCACTCATCTGCGTCTTGAACTAAACATGCCCGCACTGGGTTCTCTCGCACATACTCCCATTCCTCAGTGTAACTCTCCCTATGGCGGATCAAATGATCGAAAAGCCTTCCTGCCAATGCGGAGGCGCACATGAAATTGCTTTCGATAGAGCGCGTTTCAGGATTCGCACCCACTGCCTAAGAGAAAAGTCGAGGCTCCCGCGAACAAAAAGGTGAACGTGATCCGGCATAATTACGTACCGCCCGAGGCCAACTCCGCGCAGCTCACCATCTCGAGCGAAACGAAATCAACGCGTCATGCAAACAATCATTAGCGAGAAGCTTCTGGCGCTTATGCGTATTGAACGTCACAAAGTACAACGGCGGATCGTATCGCTGAAATATCCGGTCGAGACGTCGCGGCCGGTTAGGCATGAATGCGAGCGTAGGTTGTAGGGGCGCTTGTGCCAAGCGCCCAGGCGTTCGAAGACCGATCTTTGAACCGGAACCAGGCGCTTGGCACAAGCGCCTCTACAACGCCGGAAGGCAAGCGCTCACAAAACGCCTCTACAACTTGCCCACCTTCCGCCGGAACACATCGATGATGTCTTGCACCTCGCTGATGCGCAGAAGAAACGCCGAGCCGAAAAATGCGGCTCCGGCAAACGCAATGGTCGCGAGGAGTATCGCCAGTTTTTGGAGGAACCGCATGTCCGACCACGCATCCAGCCACAGGTAATTCGCCGCCCAACAGATCAGAGCCAGCAGGGCACCGGCTACACAAATTTTTCCAAGCGCGATCAGCATCTGGCGCGTTTCAAGTCGACGCGTGTGCCGGCGCATTAGCGTGTAGAGCAAAAGAAAATTGATCGTCGCGACCAGGCCGGTCGAGAACGCAAGCCCGCGATGTCCCCACCCCAGCCGGAACGTGAACAACCAGTTGAGAAATAGATTCGCGCCGATCGCGAGAAAGCTCACCACCATCGGCGTGTTGCGTTTGCCAATCGCATAAAACGCTGGCGTCAACACTTTCAATGCCGCATACGCGACGAGGCCGGTCGCGTAATATTGCAACGCGCCCGCAGTTTGCCGCGTCATGTCGGCCGTGAATCGTCCGTGCTGATAAATCACACTGATGATCGGCGACGCCAGCATCGAAAGGCCGATCGCCGAGGGAACCGTCAACAAAAACGCCAGCCGCATCCCACGCGCGAGAATCGCGCGAAACTCAGCTGTATTTCCGAGCGCGGCACTCTTCGAGACCAGCGGCAATGTCACGGTGCCGATAGCGACGCCGAAAATTCCCAGCGGCAATTGCATCAGACGAAACGCAATGTTGAGCCAGCTCACCGGTCCGTTGCCGAGACTCGCTGCGAACCCGCTGTTGATCAGCACGTTCACCTGCACCGCGCTCGCGGCGATGACCGCAGGTCCCATCAAAGTCAGCACCGTGCGCACGCCTTCGTCGCGCCAATGAAAATCCGGGTGAAACCTGTAGCCGACTTTCCAGAGCGACGGAAATTGTCCGATCAATTGCCACGCGCCGCCAATGATCGTGCCGATCGCGAGGCCCACGAGCGAACGCGCGCCGAAATGCGGATCGATCCAGTAACCGATCGCCACGCCGCCAATGATCGAGCCGAGATTGAAATAACTAGACGCCATTGCCGGCGGACCGAACACGTATTTCGCGTTCAGCATTCCCATCACCAGCGCCGCGAGCGAGACCATCAACATGAACGGCCACATGATCCGGGTGAGCAGGATGGTCAGCTCGGTTTTGTCCGGCGACCAACTGCCCCAGGTCAACAGATCCACCAGCTGCGGCGCGAACACGATGCCGAGCAGCGTGATCGCGCTCATGAACACGGCCGTGAGCGTGGCGACCTTGTTCGCCAGCCGCCACGCCGATTGATCGCCTTCGACTGCGATCCTTTTCGAGAACGTAGTGATGAACGCCGTGGAAAGCGCGCCCTCGGCAAACAGATCGCGCAACAAATTCGGCAACCGAAACGCCATCAAAAACGCGTCGAGATTTCTACCGGCGCCGAACAGACCGGCGAAAACCATTTCGCGAACGAGCCCTAGCAAGCGGCTCGACAAAATGGCGATGCCAACAACACCCGTCGCGCGGGTGCTCATTCGCCGATCGTCAGCCGCAGCCATCGGCGAATGTTAACCACGAATGGACACTAATACATTTCCAAAACCACGGATGCCACGGATAACACGGATCGAAATCGAAGGTGAATGCTGTAGCGTGCGCTGTCCTCAGCGCACTCAACTCAAAAAACTCCGCTGGGGACAGTGGACTCTACAACAGCGCACTCAACTCAGACTTCCTTGCACGCGAAGAAAGGTGTTGGAATTTTTTGGTTAGCCCGTTAATTTCGAGTTCCCGATCACGGCGCAGAGTTGGGCGGCGATTAGTGTTCGCGACGCACAGCGTCTACGCAGGTCGGGAAGAGTGGCCGCAGCCCGCTCCACCAGGCTGCGGCCTTATCCACTTCATCATCCACTTCATTGCAGCCACGGTAACCAACCGCGGCCCTAACCTCCTTGGAGGAATACGCGATCATTACAGATTTGTAATGTTTGGCAAGCCGAAAGTTTTTGCCGGGAAAATTACATTCGTTTTGCCCCGCTTTAAGATCGTAACTTCTTGGTGGCGAAGCTCGCACTGTAACCGGAACCGTTGATGCTCACACTTTCGCCAGATTCCACTACTGCCAGACTCGCCAGGGTAAAGTCTACCGTCGCTGTCGTCCCGCCGTCATATTGCTTGTTGTTGGCCACCGCTCCGCTGATCGTCAGGTTCTTCGCCGTGATGTCTGCACTTAAACCACTGGGCTGCGACACCGTGTGTAGGCCAGCCTATCGAGAAAAAGGGGGGAACTAAATTAAACACAAGTGCTTGGAAAGCGCGGAGTGTGGGTGGTCTTTAAACGCGTGTAAAGAGGAATCCTTCTATTTTGGCTAGGGGGTATGCCCCTATTTTTGGTTGGGAACCCCCTAGGGGATCATGTGAACAGGCCTGAACAAATCACCGAGGACTTTGTTAGCTTTGGGAGTTGTTTGCATGTTTAGCGTGCTTTCTT
>Ga0185299_10004209_pt1 | contig 17690 bp, 13 predicted proteins | sample PaiPotPPA55metaG_FD_128002 | JGI IMG/M metagenome (GOLD analysis project Ga0185299, IMG submission 128002) | Iron sulfur acid spring bacterial and archeal communities from Banff, Canada, to study Microbial Dark Matter (Phase II) - Paint Pots PPA... ...
GCTCATAGAGCCGATCGACCGTGCCGAAACTGATCTTTGATGAGAGCCGTTTCTTGTTGCGCCAGTGTTGGTCCAGGAGCCTTCCCCACTCGTCGAAGTCCTCCGTTTCGATCGCCCGTAGAATCTGTCGCCCCAGTTCCTTTATCTGATGCATACTCTCGGCGACGCGTGCGTGCTCACCCCGCTCCTTGCTCTTCAATGCTCCGTTTTGCTCAGACAGCACCGCCAGCGCATCGCGCTCGACTCCGGTATAGTAAATATGCGTATTAGCGATCAGTGCCGCGATCGAACTGCTCCCCAGTTCAATCGAGCGCACATCCACCGCGCCGTCCTTGCCAATCTCCAGCACGGTCAGCCCCCCGAATGCGGCCATGTACTGGTCCTGCTTACCAATCGGTTTACCCAGCACCTCCAGCTCGATATAGCAAGCCTCTTCGGCGAGTTTGTCCAGGCTCACGTAATCGCGCCGATAATGATGGAGCGCGTTGAGCAGGCCAACGAGGTAGCAACTCGATGACCCCAGTCCGGTCCCCGCCGGCAGGTCGGCCATCGAGGATACTTCCATCTTATCCTCGATCCCGTGCAAGCGCAGCGCTTCGCGCGCGAGTTCGTGGCGCACCCGCGTCACATGATCGGTCGTTTCGCTGTTGCTGTAATGAAGCCTGATCTTCCGATCGACGGTGGGCGGATTGATCATGATATACATATGCTTGTCGATACCCATCGCGAAGATGAAACCGCCATGCTCGCCATAGTATGAAGGCAGGTCCGTGCCGCCGCCGCCCAGCGTCACCCGGAAAGGAGTCGTCGTCAGAATCATTTAGAGCTTCACCATTCCTTCATCGATCAGGCGCAGCGCCCGCCGATAAGACTCTGGGGTATCGATCCCAAGGCAGTAGCCCTCAATCATGTGGCTATTGATAGGCACTGCCGATTCCAGCAATTGCGGAAACAGATCCCGTGCGAAGTCATAAAAGGATGCTGGTGGGATGCGGGCTACGATTTCAGGCTCGATCAGATAGAGACCAGCATTGACAAGAGCGGACGTCCCTACTCCAGCTCCTTCGACAAAACTGACAACCCGGCCATCCCATCCTATAGTTACGGCGCCGCCAGCGATCCCGGTATGCGGGTGCCGCGTACGATCGAACAGACCAATCGTAAGCGGAGCGCTATTCTCTCGATGAGCCTGTCGCATTACTCCGAGGTTTGCGCACAGCAAGCTGTCTCCGTAGACCACGAGGAAGGTTTCTCCCCACTGCGACGCGATCCGGCGCACGCCGCCCGCGGTGCCAAGGATTTCCGGCTCGTACGAGTAGTTAACCTGCAGGCCTAGTCCGCAACCATCGCCGATCCGCTCCCGAATCGCCTCCGGCCGGTAATGCAGATTTATCCAAACTTCCTCGATCCCGCTCTCGGCGAGCCAGCGGAGGTTCCGCACCAGGATCGGCTGGCCACCGATTTCAAGCAGCGGCTTGGGCACGGTACCCGCCAACGGCGCTATACGAGTGCTCTTGCCCGCGGCCAGCACCACCGCCTTGCGCGCCACGGTATTCATGACGCTGTAATGAAAAACATCAGGAGCCTTGTCGTGATCGGCCGAGTCCGTCAAGCCGCTGTCACGACCCTCTCTTGAATGTACTGGATCGTCCGCTGGAGGCCTTCACGGATTTCCACTTTCGGCGCCCAGCCGAGTTCTCGTGCCGCACTGATGTCAGCAAGAGTAATCGCGGCTTCGCCTGGCAGGTCCGGCTGGTAATTTGGCCGCAGTCCAGTCTCCAGCAATTCCTCAACCAGATGGTACACTTCGTTGACCGAAAAGTTGATTCCAGTGCCGGCGTTATAAACCCGGCCATTCGAGCGCGGATTCTCGAGCACAGCCATGTGAAGGTCGTTGACGTCATCTACGTAAATGAAGTCTCGGCGCTTTTCGCCAGTGCCGTAGATAACCGGACGTTCGCCGCGAAGCATGCGAATGATGAATGAACTCATCACCGGCGGAATGACTCGCCGCCAATCCTGCGCCGGACCATACACGTTGAAGTAACGCATAATGGTGAGATTCATGCCGTACAGTTCACGATAGCTGTCGCAGAAGACGGCGCCTCCGTGCTTGCTCGCCGCATACACGCCGATTGGCCGGATTTTGTCCTCCGGCGTTGGGAACTGGCTAATCCCTCCGTATTCAGCGGAAGTGTCGGCATAAACAAACTTGCCTACCTTCGCCTGCCGAGCCGCCTCCAGCACATTCAGCGTCCCTAGCACGTTGACGTTTGCGGCTTCGAGTGGCTTCGCCAGGCAATCGGTTAACGAGCTATTTGCCGCAAGGTGGAAGATGGCGTCCGCGCCACGCACCAGTTCCCGAATCGCGCTGTCGCAAATGTCCGCTTTGTGGAACTCCACGCGGGAATCAATGTTCTCCAAGGTTCCGGCGCTGAGATTGTCGATCCCGATTACTACGTACCCCCGGTCGAGCAGGTGTCGCGCGAGATTACTGGCAACGAAGCCCCCAACTCCGGTAACCACAATACGTTTTGCCATCGTTTGAACATCCATCCTGGTTCGGCTTTGTAACGGATAGTGTCTGGGCGGTCATCGCTGTTCCAGTTCGTGCGCGCCATTATTAACGATTTGGCCGGGTTTAAGGCAGCGGCGATTTGCGATAACCTTTGTGTAGATTTCCATTAGTAACTGATAATTCCGGTTGCCAGTATACTTGGTTTCATACTCGGTGCGCGCTGCTAATCCCATCTTCGTGGCTGACTAGCCAAGAAACCTTGGCAGCAAGGTCATCATGATCTTCCGGCTCGTAGAGCAGGCCAGTCCTACGATCCAGGACAACGTCGGTTTCAATGCGGCTGGCAATGATGGGTACGCCGCAACCATAGGCCTCCAGAATTACATGCGGAAACCCTAGTACCATTCCGGCTGCAGGATTAGAAACGCTGCGCGCTTCAGTTGCTCAATTACCTGGCCGTGCCGCAGAGGGCCGAGAGATTCAACTAGTCCGTCCGTCCTGCTTTCGACCAGGAGAACCTTCATGTCCGGGCAGTACTAACCGAATAAGCAGTCACGCCTAACCGCCAAGCGTCACTGCCGCACGTTAGATTGTACTTGATTTGACGATCAAAACCGCCGTGCGATCAACATGCCGTGTGTGTCGAGTGGATTATGCGAACTCACAAAACGCTGGTGCACCACCGTCACGCACCTTCCGAGTAGGATCTCACAGAGTAGTTAACACGCCATGCTCCAGACCGTCTTAAGCACAGCAACGGGGTCAACCACCCACTGTAGGTGAGAATCTCACAAGCGTCAAGCAGATTTGTGTCACGTGTGTGTACGCATGAAAAAGTTGCAATTTAACCTACGTGCGTGCCGATGCATTTGATTAATCAGATAGCTGCGGGCATTTGAAATCCCACGTCACATCGTGGGTAGCATTTCCAGGTGTCGAACGCGCACCCTTCCCACCCTCCGCGCGCCACGTCGGGCGTCTGGGGACACGTCTAGGGCCTCTCATAGTAGCTTGAATCGTAGTCTTCCAAGGTAGATCAAGTGGAAAACTCCAGATGCAGCGCTTTCAGCCCGCGAAAAATGAAACTTGGTGCATGGGTGAAATCGTTGCCAGCGCCAAGGCGAATCTCTTTCAACCGGCTTAGCAATACCTCGAAGGCGATCCGCGCTTCGGTTCGCGCCAGCGAAGCGCCGAGACAATAGTGAATACCCACACCGAAGCCGAAATGGTCGCTGGCGTTTTCGCGATAGATATCGAAACGCTCGGGATCGGAAAAGCGAGTTTCGTCGCGATTCGCTGACGCAAACAGCACCGCCAGCCGTGAGCCTGCGGGAATCTTCACTCCAGCCAACTCGGTATCGGCCTTCGCCACACGAAAAAAAGCCTTTATCGGTGATTCCAGCCTGAGTGATTCTTCAATAAAGTTCGGAATCAACCCGGGTTCGGCGCGCACCGCCGCCATCTGCAGAGGATGTTTTAACAGCAGCAGCATCGCGCTCGAGATCAGGTTGCGCACGCTCTCATTGCCAGCTACCAGCAACTGGATCAAAAGATAGTAGATTTCACCGTTGTCGAGCGGCTCAGTTCCCTCAAGCCGCGCATTGCAGAGGCCGGTCAAAATATCGTCGCGGGGTTCCCGCCGCCGTTCGTCCAGCCTGTCCGCGAAATAGCGCTGTGCTTCGAGTTCGCCTTGCACACATTCAATCTCCTGCTGGCGATCGATCATTCCGCCCAGCGGAGCGGCCGCATCATCGGACCAGCGCTTGAGCTTCGGCAGATCGGCGCGCGGCAGTCCAAGCCAGCCCGCTATCACCGTCAGCGGGAACCGCACCGCGAATTGAGAAACGAGATCAACCCTGTGGTCGTTGACGAAACCATCAACCAGTTCATTCGCGATGTTGCGGATGTCCGGCTCGAGTTGTGCCACCCGGCGGGACGAGAACGCCTTGCTAAGCAGGCTCCGGTAGCGCTGATGTGCCGGCGGATCAGTGGTCTGGACTGTAGGAACTGGCCGGAACCCCTTTGACATTATCTCCAGTACTTCGGCCGGCACCTTGCGCCGCACGCCGGGCGAGCCTGCAGATGAGAACACTTCCGGATGAAGCAGCACTTGCTGCACATCTTCATATCGGCTGATCAAGAAGAAGCGCGCGTCTGGCACATAAACCGGAGGCTCGCTGCGCAACTGTGCAAAGAAGCCGAACGGGCATTCGACGGCGGCGAGCGAAAGCGGATTCATCTCCTTCGCGGTCGACATCAGATTGTCGCTTCCGCGGTGGAGGAAAAATCAGACGAACTGAGATTTTTCAAACTACTCGAAATCCATTCCCTGCTGGGTGGAACACGTCAGAAGTCGCGGTGGTAGTCTCCGGTCGCGTCAGTTCTGCGATCATGTCTGCAGGAATCGTGGCGTCGTCGAACCATCTGCCGCCAAACGGACGCGGTGTCGGAATAATCTGATCCGACGAATAGGCGAGGATTTTCCCATTATAGGTTAGAATCTGCTTGCGCAGGTCGCCGTTCAGTCCGCCTGCTTTAACGGCATGCTCAATCTCGGCCAGTAGCTCTTTGGTTTCCTCGATAGCTGCCAGGACCGCCTTACACCATGAGCCCGGCAGCATTCCAAGCTCCCCCTTGACCTTCACCAGTTGCGTAACGGCTTGGTAGGACACTTCCTGGATCTCGCGCCTTGATAACCAGTTGGTGCTGTAATTGAGCCGCTCATGCCAGATCGGCGCTACCAATGCCTGCCGATGTTCTTCGAGCGTGCGATGAAAAATATGGTAGCCGTGCTTGTCCGGCTCTTCGAAAAAGCGCGAGCCCGGATCCAAGAAGGGCACCATCGGGCATATGAGGGGCACAACGTTCTTACCGCGGAATTTCTTGATCAACGACTCGCAATAGGCGACGGTGTCCATTACCGACTGGGCCGTTTGCCGCGGCATGCCTATGAAAAACCATACCATGACCCCCGCGATGCCGGCATCGAGAGCGCGCTCGATCCAGTCTTCCATCTGCTCCATCGTGTAGGTCCCGCGCCCGGCGAGTTTACTGATAACGGGATCGTGCGACTCCGGTGAAAGATTAATAAAGGCACGAGTGGACCGGACCATCCTTTCAACCGTTTCCCGATCCGGCAGGTGAAATTGCTCGAAATTAACCGTCTTGTAGCCCATCTCTTTGACTACATCGAGATATTCATATAGCCGGGCTTTGGATTCCGAGTAGCACTGGAGCGCATAGATGCCAGTTTTCTTCGCCGCATCACCCATCGACCGCAGCTCTTCAGCAACGTGTCCCATGCCTTTAGTGATGAGCGTTTTTCTGACGCCCATGATTTTTCGGTAGGCCGAGCGGGAGCCGCCGCACCATCCGCAGTCGTGTGCGCAACCGGTGTTGGGCAGCGTCATGATCATTCGCCCGGTGAAAAGCTTCTTCTGCTTGACGTTTTTGTAGTACGACCAGTCGACCGTCGTGTCATTGTATTGACTCATTGGCTTGTGACTAAAGCCGGTCGATACAATTTCCGAACGGGCGGACTTGTAGAGAAGATTGGGAATTTTGGAGAAATCACGCGGTCCGCGGGTCACCGCGTTCATTAAGCGTACAACCACCTCCAGCGTGTCATAACCCTGCACCACTACATCGACGGCATCGTAGCGAATCAGCTCCTCGGCGAAGTAGGTGGACGATATGCCGCCGAAAATCACCAGCGAATCGGGATGGATAGCCTTGACGACTTTTGCCAGTTCGAGCGAACCGTGGCAATGGATTAACCAATGCAGATCGAACCCGAAGACCGGAGCCTCAAGCCGCGCGATCAGCCGCTTCACATCAATCGCGGGATGGGTCAACATCAGCGATGCGAGATTGACGATCTCTGCCCTTAGACCCTCCTCGCGCAGCCGTTGCTTGAGCGACAGCAGACCGAGCGGGTAGATCTCATAGATCGTCGTGGTATTCACGCTGTCCGAGTCGCTTAGATGGGCAAACAGGAGATCTTCGCGGTCGCGAAAGTCATAGACGCTGGGTGCATGCAAGAAAAACAGATCGGCCTTGAGGTTAGACTCCTTGGCCGCCGCGGAAATCAAGGGCGGGAGGCGGGTTTCCGCGTTCGCTAATAGTGGCTCTTCCAACCTAAGTATCCTCATCCTCGCTTACAGAAAGCACATCCCCCCATAAAAATGAGAGGTGATAAAAACTACAAGTCGTAAAGTTGCTTAACCCGACAGTTGAGCTATAGCGCTCAGTTGTCAGCACGTGCTTTCTATAAGCATAGATTATCTGCATGTCAGGGCAGTTACAAGCTTATTGCGCTTACTGCCCGACGCCAGTTAGGGGGGTCGTTTGCGGGCTGCCCGGTGCATTATCGTTTACCGAAAGTACTGCCTGGCGTTGCCCCGTGGCGCTGGGCGTGAATGTAACGGAGATCGAGCAGGTGGCATTGGCGGCCAGCGAACTCCCGCAGGTGTTGGTCTGTGCGAAATCGCCGGCGTTTGCGCCGCTAAAACTGATGCCCGTGAAATTGAGCGATACGCCCTGGTAATTCTTCAGCGTGAAGGTCACCGGCGGGCTGGTGGTGCCCACCGACTGAGGATTGAATCCGGATAGCACGACCGGAATCGGTGTCGGAGTAGGAGTGGGCGTTGGCGTGGGAGTGGGCGTTGGCGTGGGAGTAGGTGTCGGTGACGGTGAGCCCAGCGGCTGATTGTATTCGAGCACGCGGCTATTCCATGCGTCGGCAATGTACAGGTTTCCCGCCGAGTCCATGTTTGCCGCACCAGGGTGACACAAGTCACTGGCAGTCGGACTGCCGCCGAAGCTGACGTTGCAACTGGTCCCATTGAAATTGGGCTGGCCAATGACCAGGTCGGCGACAGTATTGCCGGTAGTCAAAGGCGTATTGAACTCAAGTACGCGCATGTTGCAATTGTCGGAAATATACAGGTTGCCTGCCGCGTCCATAACCGCACCTTTTGCCGGGCAGAGGCCGGTCGTGCCACCCGAACGTGCGGATGAGGTGAAATTGGGCTGACCGAACACCAAGTCAGGGATAGTGTCGCCGCTACCTGGCACAGAGGTCACCTTAAGCGGCGTGTTGAACTCGAGCGTGCGGTTGTTCAGGACGTCGTTAACGAAAAGATCCCCTGCTGCGTCGACCGCTACTCCTTCAGCAGAACAAAGTGTCATGGCCGAGGGAGGCGAGCCAACCCCCGCGGTGTTGCACGTGGTTGAGGTGAAATTCGGCTGCCCAAAAACTTTGTCGGCCGTTGTATCTCCGCTTCCTGGCACCGAAGTCACCGTGAGCGGAGTATTGAATTCCAGGACCCGGCTGTTGTTCGCCTCACCGACGTACAGGTTGCCGGCGCTATCCAACGCTACCCCAACCGGTTCGCACATGCTGTTGGCAGTGGCTGAACCCGGTGGGTTGCATTGAGCCGAGGTGAAGTTGGGCTGGCCAAAAACCACATCCGCGGTGGCGTCGCCGCTGCCCGGGACGCTGGTCCTGAGGTATGGGGTATTAAATTCGAGAACGCGATTGAGGTAGGTGTCGGCAACGTAGAGATTGCCAGAGGTGTCAACCGCGACTCCCTCAGGATTGTTGAAACTAGTGGCAGTGACGGTGCTGTTTTGCGCCGGCGCCGTTGATACGAAGTCTGGCTGTCCGATCACCAGGTCGGCAGGGCTTCCGTTTACTAGAGCACTGATGCTGCGCCAGCCTAGCACCCGGTTGTTGGCTGTATCGGCTACGTAAACGTGATTTGGCACGACGGTCGTGTCAATCGCGATTCCGAAAGGGAAGTTCAGGCTTTGAGCGCTGGCGATGTTTGCCCCGCCATGAACAAAGTCGAGCTTACCCAATACGGCGTCAGCCACAGTGTCGCCGCTGCCGCTAATACCCGTAAGCGTGAGGGGAGTATTATATTCCAGCAGCCGGTTATTGCCGGTATCCGCGATGTAGAGATCGCCTGCGTTGTCCGTAGCTAGGCCTTGCGGAGCGCACAACGAATTCGCGCCCGGAATCGTACCGGTCAGATTGCAAAAGGTGGTGGCAAAGTTACCATTCTGGCCGAAGACATCGTCGGCGATGGCGTCGCCGCTGCCCGGAGTCGAGGTTACCGTGAGCGGGGTGTTGTATTCGAGCGCCCTGTGGTGCCCGGTATCCGCCACGTACAGATTGCCTGCAGGGTCAACCGTTACGCCCTGCGGACCACACAGAGTGTTGGATGCTGCTCCACTGCAGGCATTCGCGTTGAAACTGCTCTGGCCGAAAACGAGGTTAGCAACCGTACTTCCGCTGGCGAGCGGTGTGTTGTACTCCAACACCCGGTTGTTTTGCGTATCACCTATATAAAGATTACCACCACTATCGACCGCCACACCTTCAGGCAGGCAGAGGCTCGCCGCGGTGATCGAATTCGACCCGAGATTACACCCGGCCGATGTCAGACTTGACTGTCCGAATGCCGTGTCAGCGACAGTATCACCACTACCGGGAGTGCCGGTGACCGTGAGCGGAGTGTTGTATTCCAGCGTGCGATTGTTCCTGGAATCGGCGATATAGAGATTATTCGCCGGATCTAAAGCAACTGAGCTGGGACCGCAGAGCGTGCTGGCTGACACAGGACGAGTGCAAACGTTCGACGTGAAGTTGCGCTGTCCGAACACCTGATTCGCGATATTGTCACCAACACCGGTAACAACAGTGTGGCTATAGGGCGTGTTATATTCCAGTACCCGATTATTACCGGCGTCGGCGACGTAGAGATTGCCCGCGGAGTCTACTGCAACGCCGGCCGGTTTGCACAGGGTGTGAGCGTTTATACCGCCGTTGTCACACACCATTGATAGAAAGTCTGGCTGTCCGATTACCAAATCGGCGGCTTTGCCATTGGCGAAATTAGCGTCGCTGCTCCATCCAAGCACTCTGTTGTTGCTGTAGTCGACAACGTAAATCCGGTTGGGAAGGACACTATGATCGAGCACGACTGCCGCTGCTACGTTCAGCCCGCGTCCATCGACAATATTGGCCCCATTGTGAGCGAAGTCCACTTGTCCCAGTACGAGATCGGCAACGGTATTGGCGGCCTGCGCTGAACCGCCCATCGGCGCCGCGGCAACGACACCTGCGATTACGAGAATAAGAACCAGGCCCCGGTATAAACGCGAGCGCCCCGGCGGATTGGGTTCGCTCGATGCTCGTGCTATTGATGGCAGCTGCATCTTTAAATCTTTGTATCCTTTTCTGCGGTCAAGAGTGCGTAAAATTAGTTTGATAAGGAACGAGTCGGACTGAGCAAGTATTCGGTGTGTTCTTTCAGCGCAGTAGAAACCGGCCTCGGAATGGCGCTCATATCTGGGCCAAGCGGTAGTTCTTTAGACCAAGCAGTTGCATCCCAATCAGAAGCAGGAAAGCCGGGTTGGATTTAAGATATCGGTACCAGAGTCTGCGAGGCTCGGTCGCCAAACAGAAAGCCCAATTGAGATGGGGGATAAAAGCTCCTAAGTCCGCCACGGGCCGCAGGCGAGATCGAGGTGCTCGTGATTGGCATGAGGGTTGAGTTTTCAAGCGAGCCCGGCACCTTCATGCGAATCTCTCTTTGCTTAGCCGTGGCCCAGCTCTTCGGCAGTTTCGCTGCTCTCGGATTGCTATCCTCGCAGCTTGGTCAATCGCAGGGATCAACTGCGCCGACCCTCACGCGACAGGCGACGCTGTCGAGACTCGAGAACTAAATCCAAGTCAGCTTTCCTTGTACTGATTGATAGCTCCTCTCTCAGCAATCCGCCGCTCCACCAGTTGTCCAATCGCTCGAAGGCTTTCGAAATGATTTGGTAACAATTCCTCGTCGGGAATGCTGATCTCGAAAATCTGCTCGCAGAAGGTTACGGTTTGCAGGATTGCCATTGAATCCAGCAGCTCAGCATCGAGCAGCATATCATCTGGACCGAGATCATCCAGTTGCCTATCGTATATCAGTTCTTTGAGGATGAAATCACGGATGGTCTTTTCAGTCGGCGTCAATTCTATTGCCATGAATCCTCGCGAATAAAAGATTTGACCGGCGCACGCCAGGCGCGCGATTAGTGCCTGCCGATCCCCTTGCCACGACTTGTGCGTGGTAGACTCAGACGAACCTCACGGCACGAGAACCAATGTATGGGGAAGAGCATCGAATCCATGCTACCGTCTCTCGGATTCGGGCTCCGAATTCGCTGACTGTCACGGCGACGACTAAGCGATAGACGGCGCGCCCAGGAGCCTTTTCGCTCGACGAACCGAACAGATGGAGCAAATGATGATATCTTATCGTTATCGTACTCACACTCTTTGATAGCCTCGGTCTGCGCTCGGTTTGCTCCAGTGCCGTGTCCTGAATTCGACTGCTAACAAAACAGTAATCGCTTGCGCAAGATCAGTCGCAGTCCTGGCATGTCCCACCCCGGGAGCTTCGCTGCTAGGTTGCTCTGTGGGCAAGGCACCGTTCGACGAGCTGCCCAATCGCGCGAACATTCTCGAAATGTTCGGGCTGCAGTTCTTCCTCCGGAATGCTGATCTCGAACATCTGCTCGCAGAACGCTACGATTTGCATGATCGCGATTGAATCCAGCAGCTCGCTCTCCAGCAGCGAATCCTCGGCACCCAGGTCGCGCAGCTCCTTGTCGTATAGTACTTCCTGGATAACGAAGTCGCGGATTATGGTTTCGGTAGGTGTCATTGTTGCCGCCGCTGGGGCGCCTGTCACGTTTGTTGCCATCGCTCCTCCCGAGTTAAGAGTCGATCGGCACCGTTTAGCGCCGCAGCAAGCGCTTGCCGATCCACTTTGCCACTGCTCGTCCGCGGCAGACTCGGACTAAACTCCACTGCGGCAGGCACCATGTATCGGGGAAGCGTTTCGGCGCAATGCTGCTGGAGTTGGGCCTTGCTCACTTCTGCCTGTTGCCTAGTGACTATTACGGCCGCGAGCCGGTGACCGATAGTTTCGTCCGGGAGCGCCAGCACCACGGCTTCGTCTACTGCCGGATGGCTGTGCAGCACGGATTCGATCTCGCCCAACTCGACACGATAGCCCCGAGTTTTAATTTGATGGTCGCGCCGCCCCAGGAACTCAAGATTGCCATCGGGCAAGCTACGCACCAGGTCACCAGTGTTATAGGCGCGAACGCGCAGACCGGGCCCCAGCTCAACAGATTTAAGTGTCTGCGCCGTACGCTCGGGACGGCCCCAGTATCCTTGCATCACCGTGCCACCGCTGACCCAGAGTTCACCCGCGTACCCGTCGGCCACCGGCCTCAGCACCTCATCCAGAATGTGCAGTCCGCAGTTTGAGCACGCCTGCCCGATCGGCACCGGCGTGTTGCCTTCAGGGGGCGATGAAACCTCGTACCAGGTACAGACGTTGGTTTCTGTCGGGCCATAGAGGTTGGCGAATCGAGCCCGTGGGGCCAGTTCCATGAGCGCACGGAGATATTTGACCGGGAAGACCTCGCCCGCGAAAAGCAGCAGGCGCAATGAGGAAAGGTCAGCCGCGGCCAATCCTCCTCGGGTGAGCATCAGAACCAGGGTACTTGGGGTAGTATACCAGACTGTAAGCTTCTGTTCGCTCCATTGTTTCGCGATCGCTGCAGGGAACGCCGCGGTGCGGGAGGATACGGGAAACACCGTGGCGCCGGCGCGCGCTCCCACGTACAGGTCGAAAACTGAGAGATCAAAGTGAAAAGGTGCATGATTCGCCAGCCGATCTTCGGGCGAAATTGCGAAGGTGTCAGCAGCCCAGTTCACGAACGAAAGCGCATTGCTATGCGAGAGCATCACGCCTTTCGGTTCCCCAGTCGATCCCGAAGTGTACAAAATGTAAGCAAGGTCGTCTGCACCCGCAGGACAGTCGACGCTGTCAGTCCGCTCGCGAGTGAGTGCCTGCCACGCGATACCAGCGGCATCCCCTATCAACGCAGCATCACCGTCGCAGGCGTCGGCGTACCAGATATTCTTCATCGATGCTCCGCCCGTGAACGCGCTTTTTACGGCAGCAGCCCGATCGCTGAGCGTGACCAGGCCCGCCACGCTACAGTCACCGGCGATATAGCTCATGCGCGCTGCGGGTGCTGCGGGATCGATCGGAACATAAGCGGCGCCCGCCTTCATTATTCCGTAGATCGCGATCACTGTTTCAATCGACTTGGGAAGCCACAGCGCCACACGATCGCCACGGGAAACGCCGTTGCGAGTCAAGGAACGCGCGAACCGGTTCGACTCTGCTTCGAGTTCCGCATAAGTGATGCTGCGGCCATCCATCACCAGCGCAGCACGGGTAGCGTAGCGCGCCGCGGTGTCGCTTAGAATCTGGGGGAGGAGGTCGATCAAAGGAAATCCTCGCCAAGTGCAGCGTAAGAGATCGCTAAGGAGGTAACTTTACCACCCTTTTTGCGCCGGGCCACATCACCTTTGGGCACTGTCATACGATATCTCGTCAGTTAGATCTTTGTCTGATGGATCGCGAGCTGGCTGTTCCCGATTTGGACGATCTCATTAGCCGGAAGCACATCCAAGGCTGCACGGACGACATCATTGTAGTCACCGTAGTTTGCGAAATCGTGCCAGACTAACCAGCCGCCGGGCCTTAGCAGCTTGAGCGCGCTTTGGGTGTCGCTCAGGGCTGCTTCATAGTGATGTGCGCCATCTATAAAGACGAGATCGATCCGGCCCTTATAGGGAGTGAAGTCGAACAACAAGGAATTGCCAAAGAGCTGCCGTATTTTAAAACTGACGTCCTTGCCCTTGTAATCAAAGCCTGTCTCACACCTATCGATTATCGTCCGGTCTGCCGCTCCTACTTCACCCTTCGCATCGGCTCGACCGTCAGCCGGCAGGTCTAAAGTGTAAACCACGCAATCAGGGTCCGAGTTCAAGGCAAACGTGAGAGCCGTCCGGCCTCGAAATGTTCCAATCTCAAAAACTGTTTTGGGTGATACGACTCGTGTGATAATCGCGAGGTAAGCCAACTCGTCGATGGGAGTAGCGATACCTTGCCCCGGCAAATGCTCAAGAACGACCCGAGCCGATCCCGAAGGGAAAATCTCCTGAATACCCTTGCTGATCCATCTGTCCCGCCCAACCAGGCTCATATATTCCCGAAATACCTTACCGGGGTAGTGACGGGCCGCAGAGGGATTCTTCAGCCACAATTTAATGGCGAGGTAATTCAAGGTCTCGAGCATGCCGCATGCGACCCGCAAGCGCTTCCTTTTTGTTAATAGCACTGCCGTGTACCAATGCCGGCGTAAAACCACACCTTGCTAATCATTCAGAGGCGCAGGCAGCGGGCTATTATCTTTCGCTGCATTTCTGAGGTTCCGGAATACAGGGTTCCGGACAAGGCGTCTCGAACTTCGCGCTCGATTGGATACTCCTTCATATAGCCATAGCCACCGAAGAGTTGCAGGGCATTTAAAGCCGAACGCACGTGATTCTCGCTCACGAACAACTTCGCAATGGCGGATTCCATCACGGTAGTTTTGCCCTGTCCGTGCAGCCATCCGGCGTAGTAAAGGAGCAGACGCGACGCCTCTAGCGCCACCTTCATATCCGCAATTTTATTGGCCACCGACTCGAATTTTGCGATCGGCTGGCCGAACTGCCGCCGACTGCGGGCGTACGTGATACAATCGTCGAGCAGACGCTCCATCGCGCCCACATGGCCTGCAAAAATGCAGGCGCGTTCCCATTCCATCGCAGAGTTGAAAATCGCCGCTCCCACGCCTTCCGGTCCGAGGCGCTCAGATTCCGATACATAGCAATCATCGAATATCACTTCGCCCATGGGTGAGGTACGAAGCCCCATCTTGTTCATCGGTTGTCCGAAGCTCATGCCGGGTGTCGCCCGGGGCACCAGAAAGCCGGTGAGCAATTTGGGTTTTTTTTCGGCACTGCGGTCGATATAGGCGAAGGCTAAAACCACGTCCGCGAGCGGCGCATTGGTGGAGAAGGTCTTGACGCCGTTGAGCCGGTATCCGCCATTAATCGGTTCAGCGCGCGACGTGAGCGAGAAAACGTCCGAGCCCGCGCCGGGCTCCGTGACCGCGTGTGCTCCAATCGCTTCGCCCGAGACCAGTTTCGGCAGCCATTGCCGCTTTTGCGCCTCGGTGCCGTAGCGCAGAAGCGGCATCTGGCATGCCCACATCTGCGCATTCAAGCTGAAGATCAAGCCATTGTCGCGGCAGCCGCGGCCAAGCGCTTCCATCGCGACGATGGTTGTGAGCAGGTCCTGTCCCTGGCCTCCGTATTCGACCGGAATGGGTAATCCGAGCAGTCCGAACTGTGCGCATTTGTGCCACAATTCGCGCGAAAACGAGCCGTTGCCGTCGCGCGCCGCCAGATCATCATTAAGTTGCTCGCGGGCGAAATCTAAAACCGCGCGCGACAGCGCGAGCTGTTCCGTACTAAGCGCGAAGTCCATTTGGCACTCCCGGTTGAGCGAGGGCGAAGGGCTTTTGCCTGAACCCGTCGATCCACAACAATCCCCGCTCGGTGATCTCTCGCATCCGATCCGGATCTTCCGCGATGTGGACCCTGCCTGGCCACACTTCCACTTTAAGCCGGGCCCGCTCTGCCGGGTCCAGCTTCGACAGCATAGAGCGCTCGACTAATTTAAAATTGTGGTATTCGATGTCGTCCGCGCCGTATAGGAAGAGACACTGCACTCGTGAGCGAACGAGCGCTTGGAAGTCCTGCTTAAAGCCCTCGGACACGCGCACAACGGAACTCGCATCCGCAATCCCACGGCCAGCCTTCTCCGGATGAGCGTTTAAGCTGGCCATTTCACCCGGCAGAACAGCGACCACAACTATCGCCTCGATTGATTGACCTTCTTGTTCAATCACTGAGATCGCGGTTCTGCCATCGAAGCAGAAGCCAATCAGGGCAAAGCGCTGCTGAGCGAACTCACTGCGCATGTAGCGAATCGCCGCGACCGCATCTTCGGAATAGGGACTATCGGGGTCGATCGCTTTACAATCACCTTCGCTTTCGCCGTAGCCGTGATAGTCGAAACGCAGACATGAAAAGCCCCGCCCCGCCAGCCATCTGGCGCCCTTTACAGACAGGCGGTCACCCCACCATCGATTTCGCCCGAACAGAATGACACAAAGTCCCGCCGGCGCAGCTTCTGATGCGGGCGGCGTGAAGATGCCATAAAGTTTGCCGTGCTGTCCCGGGATAACTACCGGCTGCTCAACTGATGCACATGCAAGTTCGGCTAGAACCTCGCCCCACTCCATGCAGGCACTCCTTCTCAGCAGCATTCAAGTCCATCGGCGGACAAGGCCTGACATGTTCCAAGCACAGCTCCTGACTAAACAACTGCGCCGAAACTCTCAACCGCCGCAACCGTTCGTTAATCGTCGTTTATTAAGCGACGTTTGAAGGAAGTGTAGCATCGAAACCGGCTTGGAGGAGAGAGCTTTCGAGCTGCTTCCTTGGAAGGACGAAATCCATTGGTTACCGCTGGCACGGGGGCAATCTGTGGGGACTGAGCGAGCGCGAAAGGCTTTTGCCTGAAGTCGTCGATCCACAGTAATGCTCGCTCTGCCAGGTTGCGCTGACTTTCGGGGTCCTCAGGCACATGGGCCTTGCCAGACCGTACTTCTACCGTGATTAGGGCTCGCTGCGCTGAGTCCAGTTTTGCCAGAAAAGAACGCTCGATTAGTTGAAATCCGTGATATAGAGAATCGTCTCTGCCATAGAGAAAGAGACACGGCACCCGCCAGTGAACCAACGCTTGGAGTTCCCGCTTGAACCTTTCCGACACATGGATTTCATACGGGGTCTCAAAGGACCCGCGTCTGCGCGCTATGATTTTCGCAAAGTGTAGGCCCCGCCGTAACGCTTGGTGAATGATTCGCTTCTTGTGAAAGAGAGGCAAATTGAAAAAAGTACGTATGCGGTCCGCGTTTAAGTAACTGAATAGTTCACCTGGCAGCTCAGTAGCCATCGGCGCAATGCTTGCTATCGTTTCGATTGCAGCACCCTCTTGTTCGAGCGCCGCGAGGGCCGTCCTGCCATCGAAGCAGAATCCCACTAGCGAGAACCGCTGTTGAGCGAACTGCTTTCGCATAAAACCAATAACTGAGACCGCATCCTCGGCGTACGGTCGATCGCCATGGATGCTTTGACAAACCCCTTCACTTTCGCCATAGCCATGATAGTCAAAACGCAGACAGGCGAAGCCGCGCGCTGCGAGCCATCTGGCGCCCTTTACCGATATGCGGTCACCCCACCACCGGTTTCGCCCGAAGAATATGACACACACTCCGGCGGGTGAGGATTCCGGTGCAGGCGGCGTGAAGACGCCGTAAAGATTCCCGTGCTGGCCCGGCATGATTACAGGCTGCTCGGCCCATGCCCGCGCGAGTTCGGCGGGCGTCTCATTCCAATCCATGCAACCACTCCGCCGTCGCGGCTAACAGGACATCGCTGGTCCATTGGGGGCGGACAAGCGGCAGCAGGCTCCAAGCCGGTTCCTGACTGGTCAACGCCACCGCAACTTTTCCGCCCCGTTGCTCTATTTCTGAACGCAGGCGCTCATTGCTCGTGGAAAGTGTGGGCCTGCTCTGCACTTGCGCGATCAGAGTATTCCCCGCCCAGTTCTGCAGCGATCGGCCCAGATCGGCCTCGCGCGCGGTGCTATAGAGCAAACGATGGATATAGGTGCCAACGACCGGCAGCACTCCATCTGTCTCGAGCCTTTTCAACAGGTCATCGACGGTGCTACCAGGGCGCTTACCCTGGGACACCAGGCAAAACAACAATGCGCGGATCGCAATCCGGAAGTAATCCTCACCCCGATGCAGCGGTTCCCAAAGGGCGAGGGCGGCGGCATCATTTCGGCGGGCCATCGCTTCCGCAGCTATATGGCATCCGAAGCGGACTCCCACCCACACGATCCGGGAGGCACCCGAGAGCTGCCGCGCATAGTCGGCGGCAGTACAGGCATCGTCAACCAGGTCGGCCAGCGTCACCTCTCGCGGATCACCGGCCGAGTCTCCATGGGCCCTCGCATTGTAGCGGAAAGCGGCGAACCCTGCCTTTGCTGCGGCCCGCGCCCCGAGTACCTCCATCCGCTGCGTCACCATGTGCTCGATCCCGAGGCTATGACAAAAGATCAGGACCCCATCC